>ENA-OROR01000551-OROR01000551.1-human-gut-metagenome-genome-assembly--contig:-NODE-551-length-32291-cov-6.445186_pt1 | contig 32291 bp, 26 predicted proteins | sample MGYA00242135_ERZ509060 | MGnify/ENA primary metagenome ERZ509060 (study PRJEB26280, sample SAMEA2338742) | human gut metagenome | biome: human gut; feature: human-associated habitat; material: faeces... | reverse complement strand
ACAATGGGTGGTGTAGCTACAAGACTGATCGAGAGAAATACAACAATCCCGACAAAGAAGAGCCAGATCTTCTCTACAGCAGCAGATAACCAGACAGCCGTTGATATCAATGTTGTACAGGGTGAGAGACAGTTTGCTAAAGACAACAAGTCCCTCGGACAGTTCAGACTGGATGGAATCGCACCGGCTCCGCGTGGAGTACCGCAGATCGAAGTTACATTCGATATCGATGCAAATGGTATCGTAAATGTATCTGCAAAAGATCTTGGAACAGGAAAAGAGCAGCATATCACAATCACAGCAGGATCTAACATGTCTGATGAAGATATTGATAAAGCTGTAAAAGAAGCTGCTGCATTTGAAGCACAGGATAAGAAACGTAAAGAAGGAATCGATACAAAGAACGAAGCAGATGCATTCGTATTCCAGACAGAGAAAGCATTGTCTGAAGCTGGAGACAAACTGGATGCAGCTGACAAAGCAGCAGTAGAAGCTGACTGCAAAGCACTGAAAGATCTGCTTGAGAAGGCAAATACAGAAGAGATGACAGATGCTCAGATCGCTGAGATTAAAGCAGCAAAAGAAAAACTGACAGAGAGTGCTCAGAAACTCTTCACAAAGATGTATGAGCAGGCAGGAGCTGCAGCTGGCGCACAGGGAGCTGATCCGAACATGGGAACAGGTGCACAGGGAGCAGGTCCGGCACCGGAAGGATTCCAGGGAGACGACGTAGTAGACGGAGATTATAAAGAAGTATAAGACCTGGTAAGATAGGTTGTTCTGTGTGTCTGGTGTAAGCCGGGCACACAGAACTTCTTTCTGTTTCACAGTATCCGTAAGAAGCTGTCAGTGGCAGGCGCTTACAGGTACAGGAAAGGCAGATTAGATTTACAGTGGAAAGGGATAAGAGATGGCAGAATCAAAGAGAGATTATTATGAAGTGCTTGGCGTAAGCAGAGATGCAGATGAAGCCACAATTAAAAAAGCATACAGAAAAGTCGCTAAAAAATACCATCCTGATATGAATCCTGGTGATGCAGAGGCGGAAAAGAAATTCAAAGAAGCATCGGAAGCCTATGCGGTACTGAGCGATGCGGACAAACGTCGTCAGTACGACCAGTACGGTCATGCAGCCTTTGAAGGTGGCGCAGGCGGAGCCGGTGGATTCGGCGGATTTGATTTTAACGGCGCAGATTTCAGTGACATTTTCGGAGATATGTTTGGTGATCTGTTTGGAGGCGGCCGAAGAGGCGGTCGTGCCAGTCAGGGACCTATGAAAGGTGCAAACATCCGCAAGAGTGTCAGAATTACATTTGAAGAAGCAGTGTTTGGCTGTGAAAAAGAGTTGGATGTTGTATTAAAAGATTCATGTCCGAAATGTAATGGAACAGGTGCAAAACCGGGAACATCCCCGGAGACATGTTCAAAATGTGGAGGAAAAGGTCAGGTTGTTTATACACAGCAGTCCTTCTTCGGAACAGTACAGAATGTACAGACCTGTCCGGACTGTCACGGAACCGGTAAAATCATCCGTGAGAAGTGTTCAGGCTGCGGTGGAACCGGTTATGTTTCCAACAGAAAGAAAATATCTGTATCCATTCCGGCAGGTATTGACAATGGACAGAGTGTAAGAATCCGTGAAAAAGGAGAACCGGGCGTGAACGGCGGACCAAGAGGAGATCTTCTGGTAGAAGTGGTTGTATCCAGACATCCGATCTTCCAGCGGCAGGATATGCATATTTTTTCTACGGTACCGATTTCATTCGCACAGGCAGCACTTGGTGCAGATGTGAAGATCAAGACCGTAGACGGAGATGTGATCTACACTGTAAAACCGGGAACCAAGACCGGTACAAAAGTACGTCTCAAAGGCAAGGGAGTTCCTTCTATCCGAAGTGCAAGCATCCGTGGCGATCATTATGTAACACTGGTGATCCAGACACCGGAACATTTAAGTGCAGAAGCGAAAGAAGCACTCCGCAAGTTCGATGAGCTTTCCGGCAATACTTTGCATACACCGGAATCATCCGAACCAAAGGATTCTGCAAAAAGCGGAAAGAAGAAAAAAGGCTTTATGGATAAAGTGAAAGAAGCTTTTGAGGATTAGAAGAGATTTATTAGCCATAGATGAATAATGAACAGAAAGAGAATGTGAATCGGATATAGAGATATATCGATGCATATTCTCTTTCTGTTTTTTTAAAATTGCTTATTTCTTAACAGGGAATGATTCGGCATGTAAGTGGTGGACGGAACAAGACTTATCCGTTATAATAAAAGATACGGATTTGGAAACGGAAAGGAGAAAAATCATGCATAGTTTTGAACAATATATGCCAACGAAGATTGTGTTTGGCAAAGAGGCAGAGCTGAAAGCAGGAACACTTGCAAAGGAATGGCAGGCAAAGAAAGTTCTGCTTGTTTATGGTGGTGGAAGTGTCGTTCGAAGTGGGCTGCTTGGACGAGTTGAAGCGGTTTTAAAAGCAGAAGGAATCGAAGTGGAAGAACTTGGAGGCGTGAAGCCGAATCCAAGAATGTCCCTTGCAAAAGAAGGCGTGAAAAAGGCAATCAATTCTGGCGCTGATCTGGTTATGGCAGTTGGTGGAGGAAGCTGTATTGATACTGCTAAAGCAATTGCAATCGCAGCAGCAAAACCGGGAACAGATCTGGAAGAATTCTGGAGTGGTAAAGTTCCAATTGAGAAGGCACTTCCGGTTGGAGTTGTACTTACGATTGCGGCAGCAGGAAGTGAGATGAGTGATTCTGCTGTATTGACAAATGAGGAGACCGGAAAGAAAGCAGGTGCACACAGTGATCTTGTGCGTCCGAAGTTTGCAATGATGAATCCGGAACTGATGTATACGTTGCCGAAGTATCAGCTTACATGTGGAATTGTAGATATTATGATGCATACAATGGAGCGTTATTTCACACCGGTAGATGGTAATGAACTGACAGATGAGATTGCAGAAGGTGTTCTCCGCACAGTGATTCGCAATGGATTAAAAGCATATGAAGATCAGCAGAATTATGATGCATTAAGTGAAATCATGTGGTGCGGAAGCATTTCGCATAATAATATGACAGGACTTGGAAGACCAAAAGATTTTGCATGTCACAAGCTGGGGCATGAGATCGGTGGCATGTTTGATGAAGCACACGGAGCAACACTTTCCGCAGTATGGGGAAGCTGGGCACGGTATGTTTACCAGATTGACATCCCAAGATTTGCACATTTCGGAAGAAAAGTCTGGGGGATTGAAGAAGTGGATGATATAAAGGCTGCACTGGCAGCGATTGAAGAGACAGAGAAGTTCTTTGAACGAATTGAGATGCCAGTATGTATTGGACAGATGAAGACCGGCGTACTGGAAGATGATGTTCTTATGCAGATGGCAGATAGTGCGACAAAAGGAGATACTGTAGAACTTGGAAGCTTTAAGAAACTGAAGAAGCAGGATATGTACGAGATCTACAAAGCAGCAAATCATGAATAAGACGAAGAACTTAAATATCGACTGGAAACTTTTTTATAAGAGCGTATTTGCACTGGTAATCCCGATGGCATTACAGAATTTGATTAATGTCGGTGTGACGGCAACGGATGTGATCATGCTTGGAAAAGTCGGAGAAAAGGTACTGTCAGGAGCATCACTTGCCGGACAGGTGCAGTTTATTATGACACTGATTTTCTATGGTACGACATCCGGAGCAACGGTGCTGACCGCACAGTATTGGGGAAAGAAAGACACAAGAACGATAGAAAAGATACTTGGTATCGGGCTTCGTACCGGACTGACAACGGCGGTTGTATTTGCAGTGGCGGCACTTGGCATACCGGGGCTGCTGATGCGGATCTATACTTCTGATCCTGTTGTCATAGCAGAAGGTGTGAAATATTTAAGAATCGTGGCACTTTCTTACATATTTATGGCAGTAACACAGGTATATCTGAATATTATCCGCAGTATGGAGAAGGTTGTCATAGCAACATTTATCTATGCAGTGTCGCTGGGTCTGAATATTATTATCAATGCTGTGTTGATCTTTGGGATGTTTGGATTTCCGAAACTAGGCATTGCGGGTGCGGCAATCGGAACATTGTGTGCAAGAGGTGCCGAGACGATTATGGTACTGTTCTATGCATTCTTGAAAAATAAAATCGTACGGATCCGGTTGCAGGATATGCTGCACATTGATCCTGTTTTATGGAAAGACTTTCTTGTTTATGCACTTCCGGTTGTATTAAACGAATTAATGTGGGGACTTGGAAGCTCTGCGAATACAGCAGTGATCGGTCATCTTGGAAGCGCGGCAGTTGCGGCTAATTCTGTGGCACAGGTGGCAAGACAGCTTGCAACGGTTGTAGCTTTTGGTATTTCAAATGCAGCGGCTATTTATCTAGGCAAGACAATTGGTGAGAAGAAGATGGAACATGCGAAAGCGTATGCAGTCCGCTTTATCTGGTTGAGCCTGTTGCTCGGAGGACTTGGAGGACTTCTGATCCTGCTGGCGGCACCGCTTGCAAGAGCGAATTTGGCACTTACGGCACAGGCGGGAAGTTATTTAAGCTTTATGTTTTTTGTCATGTCGTATTTTACTGTGGCGCAGGCATTTAATACGACAATGGTGATCGGAATTTTCCGGTCAGGAGGAGATACCAAATTCGGAATGATCATGGATGTATCAACGATGTGGGGCTGCTCAATCTTATTGGGAGCGGCAGCAGCATTTATCTTCCATGCCGGTGTTCCGGTTGTTTATATGATATTGATGAGCGATGAATTGATCAAGATACCGATTACGATTAAGCGGTATTTAAGCTATAAGTGGTTGAAAGATGTCACAAGAGAAAGAGAAGAATTGGAAGGAGAAGTAGTATGATAGTTTTAGACAGTGAACAGATTGATAAGCTGATCGACAGAAATGAGATGATGGATCAGATTGAAGAAGCCTATAAGATTTTTAAAGCAGGTGATTATTATATGCCGCCGCGCCCGTGTGTGGAAGATGCAAACAAGACGATGATGTATATGCCATGTTATACCAAAGAGGTTATCGGAACAAAAATTTTAAGTATTTTTCCAGATAACGCAGAACTTGGTTTGCCATCTATCGATGGAATCATGTATCTGAATGATTATAAGACAGGAAAACCACTGGCGGTAATGGACGGTCAGAGGGTAACTGCATGGAGAACAGGAGCAGTCGGAGGTGTCGGCATCCGGCATTTATCCAGAAAAGACTGTCATACAGTCGGAATCGCAGGAGCCGGTGTACAGGGATTCTATCAGGCATTGTATGCATGTGTGGCAAGACCGATTGATACGGTTTATGTGTATAATCACAGTGACAGAGATCTGACAGATTATCTGGCAAGACTGGAAAAAGCTATTGATAACCCGGATGTAAAGGTAGTACAATGTAAGACAGCGGAGGAGATGGTTAAAAACAGTGAGATCATTTGTACAACAACACCTTCTACGCAGCCGGTATTACCGGATGACAAGGATTTGTTAGAAGGAAAATGTATCATTGCAATCGGTTCTTACACGCCTGAGATGCGTGAGATTCCGGATGCGATCTGGGATCTGACAAATGAAGTCTACATTGAGCTCCCATATGCATGCGAAGAGAGTGGAGACTTAAGTCAGCCGATAAAAGATGGACGTCTGAAAGAAGAGCAGACAATTTTAATGAGTGATTATCTGGCAGGAAATCCGCAGGAAATTACCGACCCAAAAAAGACCACCTATTTTAAATCCGTAGGTATGGGACTTTTTGATGTGTGTATTGCACAGAAAATATTAGAAAAAGCAAAGGAGAACTAATTATGAAAGTAGTAGCAACAGAAAAAGCACCAAAAGCATTAGGACCTTATTCACAGGGATATGTTCATGGAGGAATGTTTTACTCTGCAGGTCAGATTCCAATCAATCCGGCTGTAGATGCAGTAGAAGCGGAGACAATCGAAGAGCAGACAGAACAGGTATGCAAGAACCTGGCAGCAGTTCTGGAAGCAGCAGGAACATCTTTTGACAAAGTAGTTAAGACAACATGCTTCCTTGCAGATATGAATGATTTCGCAGCATTTAACGAAGTATATGCAAAATATTTTACATCCAAACCGGCAAGAAGCTGTGTTGCGGTAAAGACACTTCCGAAGAATGTCAAATGCGAAGTAGAACTGATCGCAGCAGTAGAAGAATAAGAAAGAGCTGTTTCACAGAGCAGTGAAATAAAAAGTATCAAGAAAAGAGGACAGTTAGAATGGCAGAAGAACAAAATGGATGTAAGCCGTCAGATTGTGCCGGATGCGCACATGCAGATTCTTGCGGAAGCAAACCGCAGAGCCTTTTGAAACCGGCAAATCCACATTCACATGTGAATAAAGTAATTGCAGTTGTAAGTGGAAAAGGCGGAGTTGGTAAATCTATGGTAACAGCATCCCTTGCGCGTATTATGAGAGAGCAGGGATTTAATGTAGGAATCATGGATGCTGATATTACAGGTCCGTCTATTCCGAAGATGTATGGAATCCACAAACAGGCAATGGGAACAGAAGAAGGAATCATTCCGGAAGAGGCAAAAGACGGAACAAAGATCATGTCTGTCAATTTACTTTTGCCGAATGAATCTGATCCGGTTATATGGAGAGGTCCGGTCATTGCAAATGTTGTAACACAGTTCTGGACAGATGTTATGTGGGGAGAACTGGATTATCTCTTTGTAGATATGCCACCGGGAACCGGTGACGTTCCGCTTACAGTATTCCAGTCATTGCCGGTTGATGGAATCGTGATTGTAACATCTCCACAGGATCTGGTACAGATGATCGTGAAGAAAGCATACAATATGGCATGTCAGATGGATATTCCGGTGCTTGGAATTGTAGAAAATTACAGTTATCTTGTCTGTCCGGACTGCGGAAAGAAGATTTCTGTATTTGGTGAGAGCCATGTAGATGAGACGGCAAAAGAACTGGATATTCCGGTAATTGGAAAGATGCCGATCGATGCAGGACTGGCAGAAGCAGTAGAAGAAGAGCGTTTCTACGAGATCAGCAATGATTATTTGACCGATGCTGTAAATAAATTGTAAATGTCAAAGAGGAGAATAACCATGGAAGTAATTAAAGAACTGCCGGAGGTTTTTGAAGAATTTGCAGAACAGAGAAAGAACTCTTTCCTTGCAGTAAAACAGTTAAAAGATCAGGGGATACCGGTAGTAGGATCTTATTGTACTTATTTTCCGCAGGAGATTGCAATGGCAATGGGAGCTGCAACAGTCAGTCTTTGTTCTACATCGGATGAGACAATTGCAGAAGCGGAAAAGGATCTTCCAAAGAACTTATGTCCGCTGATCAAATCCAGCTACGGATTTGCGAAGACAGACAAATGTCCGTTTTTTTATTTTTCCGATGTTGTAGTCGGAGAGACAACCTGTGATGGAAAGAAGAAGATGTACGAATTAATGTCCAAGTTTAAGGATACATTCGTAATGGAGCTTCCTAATTCGCAGAGTGAAGATTCTTTAAAACTCTGGAAGAAAGAGATCATCCGTTTCAAAGAATATCTGGAGAAAAAGTTTGATGTAGAGATTACAGAAGAACAGATCAGAGAAGCAGTTAAAGTAAATAATGAAGCGAGAAGATCTTTGAAGAAGCTTTATGAGGTTATGCGCCATGATCCGGCGCCGATTTCCGGCTATGATTTATTCAAAGTTTTATACGGAAGTACATTTAAATTTGATCGCAAACAGATTCCTGGTGAGGTAAATGCACTTGTAGATAAGATTGAGAAAGAGTATGCCGAAGGTAAGATGCAGGAGAAGAAACCGCGAATTCTGATCACAGGATGTCCGATCGGAGGAGCAACGGAGAAGGTCATCCGTGCAGTGGAAGATAACGGCGGAATCGTTGTTACATATGAGAACTGTTCCGGTGCAAAATCCATTGACAAGCTGGTAGACGAGAACAATCCGGATGTGTATGATGCAATTGCAAGAAGATATCTGAATATCGGATGTTCGGTTATGACTCCGAACCCGAACCGTTTTGAGCTATTAGGCAGACTGATCGACGAATATCAGGTGGACGGTGTTGTAGAGATGACTTTGCAGGCATGTCATACATACAATGTCGAGACATTATCTGTACGCAAATTTGTAAATGAAGAGAAGCATATTCCGTATATCAATGTTGAGACAGATTATTCGCAAGCAGATATTGGACAGCTTAATACAAGAATTACTGCATTTATTGAGATGCTGTAAGATAGAAATATCGGAAGAGAGCCTCTGGGTTTTGAACATCAAAATCCGGGGGCAATTTTTAACTATTATAAGATGTTCGTCTGGTAGTTATGATAAAGTATATTATGAAAATATGAAGCATGACCGTATTTGGGTTCGATGTTCAAAAGGAGGGATGAGAATGGCAGACTATGAAGTACATCACGAAATTGTCGCGAGCAATCAGGATGTGGATGTCCGGTTTTATCTGTCAGTGGATCAAGGAAGTTATGTCGCACCGCACTGGCATAACAGTCTGGAGATCATCTATATGCTGGAAGGCAGCATGCATGTAAAGATGGAAGATAGAGAAAAAGAAGTACAGGCAGGTGATATCTGCCTGCTCAATTCCAGAGAGATTCATTCTTTCAGGAGTACGAAGAACAAATCGCTTGTTCTGCAGGTGCCGGAAATTTTTCTGGAAAAATATATACCGGATTATGCTCAGATGCGTTTTCATATAGATCCCAACCCAAAACGCCAGACAGAGATTACGAAACTGGAATGGCTGAAAAAGGTATGCTATGACATGTATGTGATCTATGAAGTTCGCCCGGAAGGATACCTTTTGAAGTTTAACAGCCTTCTTTATGATCTTATGTATATGTTTTTACATTCTTATTCAGAAAAACTGGTAGAAAAAGAGATCAGCAAAGCAAGAAAGAACAGAGAACAATTGAAGAAGATCATGCGGTATCTGGATGAAAATCACAGCAGACAGGTAACGGTGCAGGAGACAGCCGGACAGTTTGGATACAACCCGGATTATCTGTCCAGAATGTTGAAGAAACAGATTGGACTGACTGCAATGGAATATCTGTATGAAGTGCGAATGAACCATATTCATAGAGATTTGCTAAATACAGATGATTATGTAAATGAGATTTTTCAGCGTCATGGCTGTACGAATTATAAAGTTGCCATGCGTTGGTTTAAAGAGCGATACAAATGTACACCGACACAGGCAAGAAAGGAGAAAAATAATCAGATAGAAATTATCGTTAATACAGAAAAAGATAAAATAATATAAAAAATGTCGGAAATACACCTATAGTAAGTGGATTTTGCGCCTAATCTACCAGAAAAATATCTGATAGAATATGTTAAGAAAAAACAAAGGAGAAGAGATACTATGGAAACGACAAAGATTAGTGTAAAAGAACGTTTTGCCTATGGGTGTGGAGATCTTGGATGTAATATCATTTATTCAGCAATGTCATCCTTCTTATTATTCTACTACACCGACTATGTAAAAGTAAGCGCATTGACAATTGGAACGATCATGCTGATCTCCAGATTATTTGACGGAGTTACAGACCTGATCATGGGGGTAATTGTAGACCGTACAAAATCAAGATTTGGGAAATGCCGTCCATGGATTTTAAGAATGGCAATTCCATTTGCCATCGCAGCCGTGCTTCTTTTTTCGGTTCCGTCCGGACTTGGAAACAGTGCAAAAATGGTATATATATTTATTACTTATAACCTGGTTTCATCTGTTGTATATACAGCGATCAACGTACCGTATTCAACACTGAATGCTCTGATCACACAGGATCAGTACGAAAGATCCGTACTCAGCATCTTTCGTATGACACTGGCAACAACAGGAACTTTAATTATCACCAACCTGACACTTCCACTTGTGGAATTCTTTGGAGATAATGCATCCGCATGGACGAAAACTTTTACAGTATTTGGTGTTTTATCAATTGTTATTTTCCTTATCACATTTACAGGAACAAAAGAGCGAGTAAAACCATCTGTACAGAGCAAGCAGGAAAAGGTTCCGTTTGTAAAAGGAATCCGTCTGTTGTTCTGTAATAAATACTGGCTGATGATCACACTGACATTGGTATGTATATTTATTCAGTATTCTTTAAATGGTGGAGCAGCAGTTTACTATGCAAAGGTTATTTTGCATAATGCAAAACTTGTTGGACCGATGAATCTGGTGGCAAGTGTCGTTCAGATCGTTGCAATGTTCTTCACTGCATTTATCATTAAGAGAATCGGTAAAAGAAATATGCTTATTATCGGAGCAATCGTATACGGACTTGGATTCGGTATGTTCCAGTTTGTAGGCACAAGCTACATCGGAATTATGATCGCATCCGGATTAAAAGGAATCGGAAATGCAGGTATTTCTTCCTGTATGTTTGCAATTGTATCTGACACGATTGAATACGGAGAGTGGAAGACAGGTTATCGTACAGAGGGACTGATCAACAGTGCTTCAAGCTTCGGTTTTAAAGTAGGAAACGGGCTTGGATCTGCAATGCTCGGATGGATCCTTGCACTTGGTAATTATGCAGAAAATGCAGCTGTTCAGAGCGCTTCTTCTGTAATGGCGATCAAGGCATTGTTTATCTATATTCCAGTAGCAGTTGCAGTACTTCAGATCGTGATTATGATGTTCTACAAACTGGATAAAGAATATGATGGAATCGTAGAAGATCTGAAGCAGGGAAAGACAGCCGTCGCAAAATAGAAGAAATCAGAAATTAAAAGCGAGCACGAAATAGCAGGAGGAATAGAAATGAAATTTACAGAAGGATATTGGGAAAAAAGCGAACGTGCCAATGCTTCTCATGCAATGCAGGCATTTATCGTTGAAGAAATTCCAAATGGTATGCAGATTGTTGCACCGTTTCATATCATTACGGACCGTTCCGGAGCTTTGGATGTTGGAACGATTACAATCGAATTTACAGCAATCCGCAAGGATGTGATCAGTGTCAGAAGCTGGCATTTTGAAGGCTATCAGAGAAAAGAACCGAGATTTGAACTCAACAAAGATATGCAGGATGTGGACGTAGAGATCACAGACGAAAAAGCGATTATGACTGCCGGAAGAATGCAGGTATGCGTAGACCGTAAGGATTTTAAAATCGAATATAAAGCAGACGGAAAAGTACTGACAACCTGTGGATTCAGAAATATCGGATATATGCAGTATGACAGAAGCAATTCGACAAAATTCCCGGAAAGTAACTATATGTATTCAGATTATACACCGTATATGAATACAGAGCTTTCTCTGGCACCGGGAGAGTGCGTATATGGAATGGGAGAACGCTTCACTTCCTTTGTGAAAAACGGACAGGTTGTAGACTGCTGGAATGAAGACGGAGGTACTGCTTCCCAGATTTCTTACAAAAATATTCCGTTTTATATGACAAATAAGAATTATGGAATTTTGGTAGACCATACAGATAACGTATCCTTTGAAGTGGCAAGTGAGAAAGTAGAATATGTGGGATTTTCCGTAAAAGGCGAAGAGCTTCGATTTGATCTAATCTACGGAGACACAATGAAAGATGTGATCCGTACTTATACAGATCTGACCGGCAAACCGGCACTTGCACCGGGATGGTCATTCGGACTGTGGCTGACAACTTCCTTTACAACCAATTATGATGAAGAGACAACAAGTACTTTCATCAACGGAATGGAAGAAAGAAATCTTCCGCTGGAAGTATTTCATTTTGACTGTTACTGGATGAAGGAATTCCACTGGTGTGATTTTGAGTGGGATGACCGTGTATTCCCGGACGTAAAAGGAATGTTGAAACGTTACAAAGAAAAGGGACTGAAAATCTGTGTATGGATCAACCCTTATATTGCACAGGGTACAGGATTTTTCCGTGAAGGACTGGAAAAAGGATATCTTCTAAAACGTGCAGATGGAAGAGGAATCAAGCAGGTAGACAACTGGCAGCCGGGAATGGGGCTTGTAGATTTCACAAACCCGGAGGCAACAAACTGGTATATTGCAAAATTAAAAACTCTGCTTGATATGGGCGTTGACTGCTTCAAGACAGATTTTGGCGAGCGTATACCTGTAGATGTAGAATATTTTGACGGCTCAGATCCGTGGTGCATGCATAATTACTATACACAGTTATACAACAAAGCAGTATTCGATCTTTTGACAAGAGAGCGTGGAGAAGGTGAAGCAGTCCTGTTTGCAAGAAGTGCAACTGTCGGTGGACAGCAGTTCCCGGTACACTGGGGCGGTGACTGTTCTGCATCTTATGCATCTATGGCAGAAAGTCTGCGTGGCGGATTATCCTTTACAATGTCCGGATTTTCATTCTGGAGTCACGATATCGGTGGATTTGAGCTGACCGCAAGCCCGGATGTTTATAAGAGATGGCTGCAGTTTGGTCTGTTATCTACACACAGCCGTTTACACGGTTCCAAGAGCTATCGTGTGCCGTGGCTGTTTGATGAAGAAGCGGTAGATGTATGCCGTAAATTTACAAAATTAAAAATAAGCCTAATGCCATATATTTACCAGATGGCAGTAAATGCCCATGAAACAGGTATTCCGGCTATGCGTTCCATGGTCATGGAATTTGAACAGGATCCGGCTGTCCGTTATCTGGATATGCAGTACATGTTAGGGGACAGTATTCTGGTAGCACCGGTATTCTCGGAGGATGGAGCAGTCGAGTATTACCTGCCGGAAGGAACATGGACACATCTGCTGAGTGGTGAAAGAAGAGTAGGTGGAAAATGGTATAAAGATACTTATGATTTCATGTCTCTTCCTGTATATGTAAGAGAAAATACATTGCTTGCAATCGGTGCAAATGAGAAAACAGCTGATTATGATTATGCAGATGGTGTGCAGATCCAGGTATATGAAGTACAGGATGGCAAAGAAGTACAGTGTCTTGTTCCGGATCAGAAAGGTCAGAATGCGCTGACAGTCACAGCATTACGTAAAAATGGAACACTTACACTGGAAAGTGCCGGAAAGGATCAGCATATGACATATCTCCTGAGAAATGTAGAAGAGGCGGGAGAGATTACAGGAGCAGCTTCTGTAGAAAAAACAGCAGACGGTCTTGTAATTACGCCAGAGAAAGCAAAGGTTATTGTAACATTTTAAACCGGAAAATTTGTCAGTAAACAGATAAATAATATAAGAAAACGAATGCAAAAAGAACGTTTGTCGGCGCTGCGGGTAAACGTTCTTTTTTTGCAAAAGATTGGATATAGAACATGGTTGAATTTGCGGAGTAAACGCGATAATCTATAAGATAGGCGATAAAAGATTTTTAGAATTGTCAAGTAAAGATTATGGAGTAAGAGATGGATAAGAACATGGAAGTGGCAGAGGAACAGGTGCATATCTCTGTCCGGAATCTGGTAGAATTTATTTTAAGAAGCGGAGATATTGATAACCGGGTGGCGGGAACGGACAAAGATGCCATGCTTCTTGGTGGCAAGATGCACCGGAAGATCCAGAGAAGAATGGGGGCAGATTACCATGCAGAAGTTCCACTTAAGATTGAGATTCCGTGTAATGGATTCACGCTGGTAATAGATGGACGTGCGGATGGAATTATCGAGAATGCATCCGATATAGTGATTGATGAGATCAAAGGAGTTATGCGGGATCTGGAGCAGATTGAGGAACCGGTTTCTGTTCATCTGGCGCAGGCAAAGTGTTATGCATACATTTATGCCACACAGAAGAATCTGGATGAGATCGGAGTGCAGATGACTTATTGCAATCTGGAGACAGAAGACATCCGGCGCTTTCAGAGTGTATATGCGTATGAAGATCTGAAAAGATGGTTTCTGGATGTAGCCGGACAATACGAAAAATGGGCAAGATACCAGGTGCGATGGAAGCAAAAGAGAAACGCTTCTATTAAGGAAATTGAATTTCCATTTGCTTACCGGGAAGGACAGAAGAACCTTGCGGCATCGGTTTACCGGACGATCGCAAGGAAGAAGAAACTCTTCATTCAGGCGCCGACAGGAGTCGGCAAGACAATGGCAACGGTGTTTCCGGCGGTGAAGGCAGTTGGAGAAGGACTGGGAGAGAAGATTTTCTATCTGACAGCAAAGACGATCACAAGAACGGTTGCATGGCAGGCATTTGATACGTTAAAGGAGCAAGCATTGCGGATGAAAGTGCTGGTGCTTACAGCGAAGGAGAAGACCTGTTTCTGCGAAGAGACTGTGTGCAATCCGGATGCATGTCCATATGCCAAAGGACATTTTGACCGGGTAAATGATGCAGTATATGAACTTCTGACAACTTCCGATGAGATGAGCAGAGAAATTCTGGAAGAGCAGGCGAAAAAATGGAATGTCTGTCCTTACGAGATGAGTCTGGATGTATCAAACTGGGTGGATGCGATTATCTGTGACTATAATTATGCATTTGATCCGAATGCACATCTGCGCCGCTTTTTTGGAGAAGGCAATTCGGGAGAGTATCTGTTTCTGATCGATGAAGCACATAATCTGGTGGAGCGTGCAAGGACAATGTACAGCGCAGATCTATACAAAGAAGATGTTCTGGCAGTGAAGAAGAAAGTGAAGGATACCGCACCGAAGCTTGCAAAGAAGCTGGAAGAATGCAATAAGCAGTTCCTTGCATTAAAACGGGAATGTGAAGACTGCCAGATCCTGAACAGTGTGTCACACGTTTATCTGAAGTTACTGAATCTGGTAACAGAGATGGATCATTTTCTGGAAGACTGCAAAGATGAAACATTAAAGGAAGAAGTATTGGAGTTTTATTTTAAAGTACGGATGTTTCTCTATATTCATGACCGGCTGGATGAGAATTACCTGATCTATTCGGAGATAACGGATGATGGGAGATTCCGAATCCATCTCTTCTGTGTGAATCCGGCAGCAAATCTTAAAGAATATCTGGATAAGGGGAATAGTACGATTTTTTTCTCAGCTACACTGCTTCCCATCCAGTACTATAAGAAACTCTTAAGTACAGGGAAAGAAGACTATGCAGTCTATGCAGAATCACCGTTTGATACGAAGAACCGGCTGCTTTTGATAGGAAATGATGTAAGTACCAAATACACAAAGCGTGGAGAAGACATGTACGAGCGCTACGCAAGATATATCCGGCAGACCGCTCTGGCGAAGCGTGGCAATTATATTGCATTTTTCCCTTCGTATCGTTTTATGGAAAATGTCTGTGATGCGTTTATGAAATTACCGGGAGAGCAGATACCGGCAGTTATGCAGGCGCCGTATATGTCAGAAGAAGAACGGGAGATTTTTCTGGAAAATTTTGAAGAAAATACAGAAGAAGGTCTGGTTGGTTTCTGCGTGATGGGTGGAATTTTCTCGGAAGGAATTGACCTGACAGCGGACCGCCTGATCGGTGTGCTGATTGCTGGACCGGGAATTCCACAGGTGTGCAGAGAGCGGGAACTTTTAAGAGCTTATTTTGACGGGCAGGGAATTTCAGGATATGACTATGCGTATCTCTATCCTGGGATGAATAAAGTCCTGCAGTCTGCGGGACGTGTGATCCGGACAGAGGAAGATGAAGGACTCATCCTGCTGTTAGATGATCGCTTTCTGGATTACAGATACAGAAAAGTCTTCCCACGTGAATGGAAAGACTTTCAAATCTGCAATCTGAACAGTGCTGCAGAAAATGTGAAAAATTTTTGGTTTGTGAGAGAAGCTTCGAAAACTTCCGGGATAAATCCTGAAATTATGAGAGAATCGTAAATTACGATAATTCTTTAAGTACCGGTAAGTCTTTAAGTTCCGGGAATGGAATAACCGGTGGCTGTTCGGTGAGGTGTTCGCCTATGTGCTTCTCCATCCAGACCATGTTGTACCAGCGGCCAAATTTATAACCGCATTTTTCAAATTCACCGACAAAACGGTAACCGAGATGTTCATGGAAATTGATGCTGTTGCGGGTTAAGTATTCGTCATCAATCTTTGGGCAGGCAATGCATGCATTCAGATTCAGAAAGCCCTGCTTTTTCAGAATGCTTTCCAGAACGGCATATAATTTCTTGCCCAGTCCCATCTTTCTGGCATCTTTCTTCACATAGATAGAAGTCTCAATTGCCCAGCCATAGGCAGCCCGTGGATGGAAAGCAGAAGCGTATGCATAACCTACGATACTGCCGTTATGAACAGCTTTGATATACGGATATTTTGTCAGCGTATTTCGGATGCGTTCACGAAATTCGTCTACAGAAGGAATCGTATATTCAAAAGTAATTGCGGTTTCCAGAATGTATGGTGCATAAATATCGAGAAGTTCTTTTGCATCATCTTCGGAAGCGGTTTCAATTTTGACGTCAGTTTCTTTGAGGTTTTCGTTCATAGTAGTTTCCATAGTGGCAGTTCTCCCGTTTCAGTTATTTTTCCGCATCGCGCAGAATCTGTTCCTGTACATCTGGGTTGAAATGATTTTCTTTCAACATCTCAATCTCATATTTGTACGGTGCGTAAGATTTCTTCTCCTTGACTTGTGAAGGGATATAAGGCGTCTCCAGTATCTTTGGAACATCGGCAAAATCCGGATGATGCACGATATAGGATAATGCATCAAAACCAATCTCGCCGAAGCCGATATTAGCATGGCGGTCTTTGGCAGCACCGCAGACATTTTTGCTGTCGTTAATATGAAAAACGGCAATACGTTCTTTCCCGATAATATGGTCAAATTCCTGTATTACACCGTCAAAATCATGTGCGATATCATAACCGCTGTCGTGCGTGTGACAGGTATCAAAACATACACTTAATTTTTCATTGTAAGTAACCCCATCGATAATACGTGCGAGCTCTTCAAAATTTCTGCCGATTTCAGATCCTTTTCCCGCCATTGTTTCCAGTGCGATCTGAAGATCCATGTCGGGTGTAAGTACTTCATTTAATCCTTTGATGATCTGTGAAATACCGACATCTGTACCGGCACCGACATGAGCGCCCGGATGCAGGATCAGCACATGGCTTTTGCAGGTCCTCGTCCGTTCGATCTCTGTCCGTAGAAAATTGACAGCCAGTTCAAAAGTTTCCGGTTTTACGGAATTGCCAAGATTAATAATATATGGTGCATGAACAACGATCTGTTCAATTCCCTGTGCATGCATATATTCCCATGCAGCATCAATATTTAATTCGGAAATGTCTTTGCGGCGGGTATTCTGTGGTGCACCTGTATAGAACATAAATGTATTCGCTCCGTAGGAGACTGCTTCTTTCGCAGAACCTAAGAGCATTGCCTTGCCGGACATGCCGACATGTGAACCTAGTAACATAATCATACTCCTTTTGTATTTATTTATATTGAGGACCATTAAGCCATAAAACTACTCCTGCGCAAGCACATCGCGATTTCAGGCTTTTTGACCCTGGCATTAAATTCTTGATATCGTAACACAAATTGTATTTTTTTACAAGAAGAGAGAGGATTGAGGTTGTTGAGGGGATTGTCTTGTGTTAGAATACATATTATGTTCAGAAGTCTGTCTGGACGTAGATATATTAAAAAAGGAAGACTTCTGAAATGGCAAGGAAGAATGAGTAGGAGGAAAAACATGGATAAAATTATTAATCTTGTGGAACAGGAAATTGCCACAGCCTTTGACAAGGCAGGATATGATTGGGCACTGGCAAAAGTAACGCTTTCCAACCGTCCGGATCTCTGTGAATATCAGTGTAACGGAGCAATGGCTGGAGCGAAGAAATATAAAAAAGCACCGTTTATGATCGCAGAGGATGTTCTTGCAAATTTAACAGATAAAACATATATTGGAGAGATCGAGGTTGTAAAACCAGGATTTATCAATATTAAGTTAAATGAAGATGCAGTTGCTGCATACTTAAATGACATGAAAAAAGATGAGAATCTTGGACTGGAACAGGCAAAGGAACCAAAGACGATCGTAATCGATTACGGCGGACCGAACGTAGCAAAACCGTTACATGTCGGACATCTTCGTTCTGCAGTTATCGGCGAGAGTGTGAAGCGTATCGCAAGAAAAGCAGGACATAAAGTATTAGGAGATATTCATCTCGGCGACTGGGGATACCAGATGGGACTGATTATCACAGAGCTTCGCAAGAGACAGCCGGATCTGCCATATTTTGATGATGCATTTGAAGGAGAGTATCCGGAAGAAGCACCATTTACCATCGGAGAACTGGAAGAGATTTATCCGACTGCAAGTGGTAAAGCCAAAGAAGATGATGCATACCGTGAAGAAGCATTGCATGCAACATATTTATTACAGAATGGTCATCGCGGATATACAGCAATCTGGAATCATATCATGCATATTTCTGTAGCTGACCTTAAGAAAAATTATGCGAATCTGAATGTAGAATTTGATCTCTGGAAGGGTGAGTCTGATGCACAGGCATACATCCCGGATATGATCGAGCGCCTGAAAAAAGAAGGATATGCCCACGTTGATGATGGAGCACTTGTTATCGATGTACAGGAAGAGTCCGATACAAAAGAGATACCCCCATGTATGATCCAGAAATCAGACGGCGCTTCTTTATATGGAACAACAGATCTTGCGACATTAGTACAGAGAACACAGGATTACCATCCGGATCAGGTTGTTTATGTAGTAGATAAACGTCAGGAACTGCATTTTGTACAGGTATTCCGCGCTGCCAAGAAGACTGGAATCGTACCGGAAGAGACAAAACTGTCATTCTTAGGTTTTGGAACGATGAATGGCAAAGACGGTAAACCGTTTAAAACAAGAGAAGGTGGCGTTATGCGTCTGGAGAATCTGATCGCAGAGATCGATGAAGAGATGTATAAGAAAATTACAGATAATCGTACAGTGTCAGAAGAAGAAGCAAAAGAGACAGCGAAGATTGTCGGACTTTCCGCGATCAAATACGGAGACCTGTCCAACCAGGCAGCCAAAGACTATGTATTCGATGTAGACCGTTTCACTTCCTTTGAAGGAAATACAGGACCGTACATTCTGTACACGATCGTGCGAATCAAGTCTATCCTGAACAAGTACAAAGAGCAGGGCGGTAATGTAGAAGATATTACACTTCTTCCGGCAACATCAGACAGTGAGAAAGCACTGATGTTGGAAGTCGCAAAATACAACGAAGTGCTGGAGAATGCATTTGAAGAACTGGCACCGCACAAGATTTGTGCATATATTTACGATCTTTCCAATGCATTTAACCGTTTCTATCACGGAACGAAGATCCTCGCAGAAGAAGACGCAAAGAAGAAAGAAAGCTACATCGCACTGCTGATCCTTACAAAAGAAGTACTGGAAGCATGCATTGACGTATTAGGATTTGAAGCACCGGAGAGAATGTAATTATCTGATATAGCCTCCGGCAGGATTGCAGAGATGCACAGAAGAATATGTCATGCGTTGCATGACGTGTATCTCGCAGCAAGAATGCCGAGGGCATTCTTGAATACACAAGTGAGGAAAAATATGGAGACAGAGAAATTATTTTACGAAGACAGTCATCTGAAGGAGTTTACAGCAAAAGTCATCTCCTGCGAACCATATAAAGAACAGTATAAGGTTGTATTAGATCGCACCGCCTTCTTCCCGGAAGGCGGCGGTCAGTATGCAGACACCGGAATGCTGGATGATGTACGTGTGCTGGATGTACATGAGAAGGAAGGCATCATCTATCATACGACAGAGAAGGCACTGGAAACCGGGAAAACTGTAACCGGTAAGATCAACTGGGAAGAACGTTTTGAGAAGATGCAGCAGCATACCGGAGAACATATCGTATCCGGGCTGGTGCATGAAAGATTCGGTTATAACAATGTCGGATTTCATCTTGGGAGTGATTACTGCACGATGGATTTTGACGGAACACTGACAAAAGAACAATTAAGAGAGATTGAGCTGGCAGCGAACCAGGCAGTCTGGAAGAACATAGACATTGTAGTGACCTATCCGTCCAAAGAAGAGCTGGCAAATATGGATTATCGGAGCAAGATCGAGATTGAAGGACAGGTAAGGATCGTAACGGTTCCGGGGTATGATGTATGTGCCTGCTGTGCTCCGCACGTAAAGAAGACTGGCGAGATCGGGATGCTCAAGCTGGTAAATATGGTAAATTATAAAGGCGGCGAACGTATCACAATGTTATGTGGCGTGCGTGCGCTGAAAGATTACGAAGCAAAAGATGCAAATGGAAAAGAGATCTCCGCACTGCTCTGTGCGAAGGAACTGGAGATTGCAGATGCAGTCCACCATATGAAGGAAGAGCAGACAGCATTAAAAAGCAAAGTGGCAGATCTGTCAGGAAAACTTCTTGCTTACCGTGCAAAAGAGATTCCGGTGGACGTACCGATTGTGACAGTATTTGACGCCGATCTTTCAGGTAATGGACCGCGGGAGCTGATGAATCAGCTTCTGGAAAGAGGAGCGAAGATTGTTGCGGTATTTGCGGGAAATGATGCAGACGGTTATCGTTACGTCATCGGAAGCAGGGAGACGGATGTCCGTCCGATGAGTAAGAACCTTAATGCTTCCTTCCAGGGAAGAGGCGGCGGAAAACCGGAGATGACGCAGGGTTCCCTGAAAGGAAAAGAAGTCGAAATAAGAACATTTATACAGGCTGAAGCAGATGCATAAATTCTACGGCGGCTTTGGAGACTGGTACATGGCTGTTATAAGCCAGTGCCAGTTTTCTTTTTGGAAGTTCCTCTTTCATTTCCAGAAGAAAGAGATCTTCCGGCATTTTGGTCAGGCAGTAATCCGGGATAAATGCAATCCCAAGACCGATGCGGGCAAGGTCGATGAGCAGGTCGTTGCTGCTTAATTCCACTTCCGGAACAAGATCCAGTTGATGCTGCTGGAACAATGCATGCAGATATTCGCTGGTCGTGCTGTTCTTATCCAGCATGAGGATTGGATACTTCAGCAGTTCCTGATAGGACATTTTCCGGCCGCGCAGTTCCTTGAAAGTTTCATCTGCAATAAATACATCCTGAAAGTCATGTATGGTTGTGGACGTGAACATAGAGTCCAGATGACTGTTCGGAAAATTCACTACAATCAGATCGACCTGCCCGCTCCGCAGAAGTTCTACACAGCGGATGGAAGTAGCATTGGTAACTTTGATGTGCGTCCCAGGAAAAGCCTTGTGAAACTGTTCCAGATAAGGAACGAGGAAATACCGGCAGATCGTATCGCTTGCGCCGATGCGGAGCTGACCGATTCCGGAGGAGGCTTCCAATAATTGCGATTCTCCGCGCACGATCAACTGTACGGCAGGCTCAATGTGGCGCAGGAGGATCTCCCCTTCCGGAGTGAGACGGACTTTTTTTGTACTGCGAATAAACAGCGTCTGATTCAGTTTCTTTTCCAGTGTCTTGATGGACTGACTGACTGCAGACTGGGAGATAAAAAGCTTACCGGCAGCTTCGGAGAAGCTTAAGGTAGTCGCTACATAATAAAAAACTTTGTACAACTCAAAATTAATATCTGTTTTGTTATTCATAGATTTTATAAGACCTCCTTATAAATATTGGAATTATTATAAGTGAAAAACAAGTGAATTACAAGAATGGATATGCTAAAATAAGAATAGAGTGTGAAAATACAGATTATTAGAAGAATCAGGTATCAGGCAGGAAGAATCGAAAAAATAAACGGAGAAAACAAGAAATATGAAACGAAATATGATATATACTGTATTAGCGGCAATGTCTATGTTTGCTCTGCTTATCATCATACTGGTGACAAGTATTCAAATTGCCATATACGGTGATTCGGAGTATCATTTTTATCAAAAAGAATATGAGAAATATACGGTCGCGAAAGCACTGGATATGAAAATATCTGATCTGATGGAAGTTACGGAACATATGATGGCATATCTGGATGGAAAGGAAGAAAAACTCTCTGTGGAAGTTCCGGTGGAGGGTAAAATGCAGGATTTCTTCAACAGACAGGACCGGGAACATATGGCAGATGTACAGGTACTCTTTCATAAAGGAAGAATCGTACGGAGATTTGCCACAGCAGTAGCAGCGTTTTTGCTTGCAGTATTATATGTATGTAAGAAATATCTGAAAATAAAAGATCGGCAGACAGCAGGGGTACAGGCAAAACAGTGGCGGTTGCGTACAATCCTTTTTCGAGGATATACGACAGCACTTGGAATCTTTGCGGCAATCGTAGCAGTAATCGCCGCCGCATGTGTCAGAGATTTCTCGGCGACATTTACCTTATTTCACGAATTGATTTTTACAAATAAACTGTGGCTGTTTGATGCGGGGACGGATTATATGATCCGGATGCTGCCGGAAGGGTTCTTCTCGGACATGGCATTTCGGATCCTGCTTACATTTGGCGTGGCTGTGATCATATTGTGGGCTATGCTATTTATATGGAACTGTATGTGCAACCGGAAAAGTTCGTATATGGCTAAGAATAGATAAGTTGTAAAATAAGATATAGCCACACATATTACATAGATTATAAGATAGATTAATAAGATATACTAATAAAAATATTTATGTATATTAATTTTATTAATAAAATAAAATGTGTTACAATGTAACTAATGACTAGTAAAAGAGTACAAATGGAGGAAATTGTATGAGTAGTGTAAGACGAGTTTACGTGGAGAAAAAGCCTGAATTTGCAGTACAGGCAAAGGATCTTAAGCATGAGATCAAGAATTATCTTGGAATCCGTGATATCAAAGAAGTCCGGATTCTGATTCGTTATGACGTGGAGAATATTTCCGATGATACATTTGAAAAAGCATGCAACGGTATCTTTTCCGAACCACCGGTAGATATCTTATATCATAATGCATTCCCGGAGACAGAGAATGCAAAAGTATTTTCCGTAGAGTTCCTGCCGGGACAGTTCGACCAGAGAGCAGACTCTGCAGTACAGTGTATCCAGTTTATCAAAGAGGATGAGCAGCCGGTGATCAAGACAGCGACAACTTACGTGATCGTTGGAGCAGAGGGCGTGATCTCTGAGGAAGAGTTCGAGGCAGTAAAAGCACACTGCATCAACCCGGTAGATTCCAGAGAAGCACAGGAGCAGATCCCGGAGACACTCGTTACAAAATTCGAAGAGCCGGCAGATGTGAAGATCTTTGACGGATTCAAAGATATGGCAGAAGCCGAACTGAAAGAATTATATGCGTCCCTTGGACTTGCCATGACATTCAAGGATTTCCAGCATATTCAGAATTATTTCAAAAAGGAAGAGGACAGAGATCCATCCATGACAGAGATCCGTGTTCTGGACACCTATTGGTCCGATCACTGCCGTCATACAACATTCTCTACCGAGCTTACAGATGTGAAGTTCGAGGACGGAGACTATAAGGCACCACTGGAAGAGACATACAGACAGTATCTTGCAGACCACAGTGAGATTTTCAAAGGCAGAGAAGATAAATTCGTATGCCTGATGGATCTTGCGCTGATGGCAATGCGTAAACTGAAAAAAGAAGGCAAGCTTGAAGATCAGGAAGAATCTGACGAGATCAACGCATGCAGTATCGTAGTACCGATCAAAGTGGACGGTGTAGAAGAAGAGTGGCTCGTAAACTTTAAAAACGAGACACACAACCACCCGACAGAGATCGAGCCATTCGGTGGAGCTGCGACCTGCCTTGGAGGAGCTATCCGTGATCCACTGTCAGGACGTACTTATGTATATCAGGCAATGCGTGTAACCGGAGCAGCAGATCCGACCGTATCTGTCAAAGATACGATGAAAGGAAAGCTGCCGCAGAAGAAACTGGTTCGTGAAGCAGCACATGGATACAGCTCTTACGGAAACCAGATCGGACTTGCAACCGGAGCAGTCAAAGAGATCTATCATCCGAACTACGTTGCAAAACGTATGGAGATCGGAGCCGTTCTCGGAGCAGCACCGAGACGTGCCGTTATCCGTGAAACATCTGATCCGGGAGATATCATCATTCTCCTCGGCGGACGTACCGGACGTGACGGATGCGGTGGAGCAACCGGATCTTCCAAAGTACATACCGAAGAGTCCATCGAGACATGCGGTGCAGAAGTACAGAAAGGTAACGCACCGACAGAGCGTAAGATCCAGCGTATGTTCCGCAGAGAAGAAGTAAGTAAATTAATCAAGAAATGTAACGACTTCGGTGCAGGTGGTGTATCCGTTGCCATCGGAGAACTTGCAGACGGACTGCAGATCGATCTGGACAAAGTGCCGAAGAAATATGCCGGACTTGACGGAACAGAGATCGCTATTTCCGAGTCCCAGGAGCGTATGGCTGTTGTCGTAGATCCAAAAGATGTCGATACATTTATGAACTATGCAGCAGAAGAAAACTTAGAGGCAACAAAGGTAGCTGTAGTAACAGAAGAGCCGAGACTGGTACTTTCCTGGAGAGGAAAAGAGATCGTCAACTTATCCCGTGCCTTCCTTGATACAAACGGAGCGCATCAGGAGACAACGGTTACTGTAGAGATCCCAAGCCGCAAAGATACGATTCTTACAAGAGAAGAAGTAAAAGATGTCAAAGCAAGATGGTTAGAGACATTAAAAGACCTGAACGTATGCTCGCAGAAAGGTCTTGTAGAGATGTTCGACGGTTCTATCGGAGCAGCTTCCGTATTCATGCCGCACGGTGGAAAATACCAGCTGACAGAGACACAGGCAATGGTTGCAAAACTTCCGGTACTGACAGGAGACTGCGATACTGTTACAATGATGAGTTACGGATTTGATCCATATCTGTCTACATGGAGTCCATATCACGGAGCTATTTACGCAGTGACAGAGTCTGTTGCGAAGATCGTGGCAGCAGGTGGAGATTATAGCAAGATCCGTTTCACATTCCAGGAGTATTTCCGCAGAATGACAGAAGATCCGACCAGATGGAGTCAGCCGTTCGCAGCACTGCTCGGTGCTTACAATGCACAGCTCGGATTCGGACTTCCATCTATCGGAGGAAAAGACAGTATGTCCGGAACATTTGAAGATATCGATGTACCGCCGACACTGGTTTCCTTCGCAGTAGATGTTGCAACAGAAAAAGACATCATCACACCGGAATTAAAAGCAGCAGGAAATAAACTCGTATGGATGCAGATTCCGACAGATGAATACGACGTACCGGAATATGCAAAAGTAATGGATGCTTACGGTAAATTCACAGACGACATCAGAAGCGGCAAGATCGTATCTGCTTACGCATTAGACAGACACGGAATCGTATCCGCAGTCAGCAAGATGGCATTCGGTAACCGTATGGGTGTTACCATCTGCGACAGCGTAGATGCAAAAGACCTGTTTGCACCGGCATTTGGTGATATTATCGCAGAAGTACCGGCAGATAAAGTAGACGCACTGACAATTCCTTACACAGTGATCGGTGAAGTAAATGCAGATGCCGTATTCGCATACAAAGAGGTGAAACTGACAGAAGCAGATGCAGAAGCAGCATGGAAAGAGCCACTGGAGAAAGTATTCCCGACCAACTCCGGAGCAGAAGGACAGGAAGAAACAGTGAAGAGTGATGTATACAAAGCATCCGATATCCACATCTGCACACACAAGATTGCACAGCCGACTGTATTTATCCCGGTATTCCCTGGAACAAACTGCGAGTTCGACAGCGCGAAAGCATTTGAGCGTGCAGGAGCGAAGACGATTGTCAAAGTCTTCCGCAACCAGAATGCAGCCGACATCGTAGATTCTGTAGATGTATTTGAAAAAGCAATCGCACAGTCCCAGATCATCATGTTCCCGGGTGGATTCAGTGCAGGAGATGAGCCGGACGGTTCCGCGAAATTCTTTGCAACTGCTTTCCAGAATGCGAAGATGAAAGAAGCAGTAGAGAAACTGTTAAATGAAAGAGACGGACTGGTACTCGGTGTATGCAACGGATTCCAGGCACTTGTCAAACTGGGACTGGTTCCGAACGGAGCAGTTACCGGACAGAATACAGATGCACCGACACTGACTTACAATACGATCGGACGTCATATCTCCAAGATGGTGTATACAAAAGTTGTATCCAACAAATCCCCATGGCTTGCACAGGCAGAGCTTGGCGGTGTATACACGAACCCGGCATCCCACGGAGAGGGACGATTCGTAGCAAATGAAGAGTGGCTTAAGAAACTCTTTGCAAACGGACAGGTAGCAACACAGTACTGTGATCCGGAAGGAAATGTTACGATGAATGAAGAATGGAATGTCAACGGTTCTTACTGCGCGATCGAAGGTATCACAAGTCCGGACGGACGTGTATTCGGTAAGATGGCACATTCCGAGAGACGTGACAGAAGTGTAGCTATGAATATTTACGGAGAACAGGATCTGAAGATCTTCGAATCCGGTGTTGCATACTTTAAATAAAAGTGAAACTTAGAGTGCAATCTGTTTCACTAAAAGCGAAAAAGAATCAACTAAAATGAAATAAAATCAATATTTTTGCAAGTAGTACAAATAAATGTTGCAAAAAACCGCAAAATTTGTAAAAAAAATACTTGCCATATGCACTCTTTTCCTTTACAATGATAAAGGACAAAGACGTCAGAGAAAAACGGGTGGATTTGTCCATCCGTTTTCTTTTTAAAAGGATGTTTTTTTGAGACAGAAAGATTTAGGAGGTAACAAGGTTATGTCATATGTTGATGAAGTACTGGAAAGAGTAGTAGCTAAGAACCCTGCTGAACCAGAATTCCACCAGGCAGTAAAAGAAGTATTAGAATCATTGAGAGTGGTAGTTGAGGCGAATGAAGAGAAGTTCAGAAAAGACGCCTTACTGGAGAGACTTGTAGAACCAGAGAGACAGTTTAAGTTCCGCGTACCGTGGGTAGACGACAAAGGACAGGTACAGGTGAATACAGGATACCGTGTACAGTTCAACAGTGCGATCGGACCATACAAAGGAGGCTTACGTCTTCACCCATCTGTAAATCTTGGAATCATCAAGTTCCTCGGATTTGAGCAGATCTTCAAGAACTCCCTGACAGGACTCCCGATCGGCGGAGGTAAAGGTGGTTCTGATTTCGATCCGAAGGGCAAATCAGACAGAGAAGTTATGGCATTCTGCCAGAGCTTTATGACAGAACTTTGCAAATATATTGGAGCAGACACAGATGTTCCTGCCGGAGATATCGGAACAGGAGCAAGAGAGATCGGTTACATGTTCGGACAGTACAAGAGAATCCGCGGACTGTATGAAGGTGTTCTTACAGGTAAGGGATTAAGCTATGGCGGATCTTTAGCAAGAACAGAAGCTACAGGATATGGTCTTCTTTATTTAACAGAAGAACTTCTGAAGATTAATGGAAAAGACTTAAAGGGAATGACAGCAGCAGTATCCGGATCCGGTAACGTAGCAATCTACGCAACAGAGAAAGCACAGCAACTCGGAGCAAAAGTTGTAACAGTCAGCGATTCTACAGGATGGGTATACGATCCGGAAGGAATCGATGTAGCTGCATTAAAAGAGATCAAAGAAGTAAACCGTGCAAGACTGACAGAGTACAAGAAATATCGTCCGAACTCAGAATATCATGAAGGACGCGGCGTATGGTCAGTAAAAGTTGACCTGGCTCTTCCTTGCGCAACACAGAACGAATTACATCTGGAAGATGCAAAACAGTTAGTAGCTAACGGATGCGTAGCTGTATGCGAAGGTGCGAACATGCCTACTACATACGAAGCAACACAGTATCTGCAGGAGAACGGAGTGATCTTCGCACCTGGTAAAGCTGCCAACGCCGGTGGAGTTGCAACATCTGCACTGGAGATGTCACAGAACAGCGAGAGATTAAGCTGGACATTCGAAGAAGTAGATGCCAAATTAAAAGACATCATGGTAAATATCTGCCATAACATGGACGAAGCTGCAAAACGTTACGGAATGGAAGGTAACTATGTAGCAGGTGCCAACATCGCAGGATTCGAGAAGGTTGTAGACGCTATGACCGCTCAGGGAATCGTGTAAGAGAAAAAAGTTTAAAATTAGTCATGTACTTGACATTAAAATTATTGATTCGTATAATAATATTGTAAAGACAGATGCGTCTGTCTGGGTGAGCTGACACCTTAAAAATCTGACATTTTAGCCAGTTCGTTGGCTGGCAGGTTGGAGAGCAACAGAAAAACTCTACAGTTAAACCGCACATAGTGGGGCGGAATGTTGGCAGACAACAGTAAAATCAGCAATATCAGAATTAGAAAAGGTTGTCCGAGAGGGCAACCTTTTTTGTATAGTGGGGAATACAAATGAAAAAATATGATAAAAAATCAGCAATAAAAATTATTGTACATGCAGCAAAAGAATATGAAGAAAAATTGAATAATAAGCACTTTTTGATTGTTTATCAGAAAAAATCACTTACTAAAACAGTAGAAATCGGTTTTCGTGATATGAACTTTTTACATTTAACAGGAGTAAAGACTAAGTTATCTGCACAACAATTTTATGCGGCATGTTTGGAGTCTAAATTAGCAGAAAGAGATTTTGAAATTGATAATAAAGGGAAGGTGCAACAGAAATTAATGGTATTACCATGTCTTTCTAAGCTTATGTCTCATCATTGTCTAGTTGGAGAATTTATTAATAGTGGGGTATATATTCGGGCAGATTATTTTGTTGGTGATACAAAAGCGATATTAAGTGTTGGTTTTCGTAATGGAAATCGTGTGGATTATCCAGTAACATTATACAATGAAGATGTAAAACGATTGTCTAACCCAACAAATAAAGTTCTTGCAATTTTTTCAAAAAGCTATAAAGAGAAATGTTATAATAAATGTACATACCTTTCAAAAGGGCAAGAGATTGGTAAGTTGAAGTTAGAAGAAGATATAAGAAAAAGAATTGAAATTGTAAGATAGCGACATTGCATGCAAGCGGTATGATCAAGAGGGGGAAGAGAAGCGCATGCTACAAGTATACTTAAATCTGCTTGATACGCAGGAAGACAAAGAAAAATTTGAACAATTATATGCTCTGTACAAGGACAAGATGTACAAAGTTGCATATCAGATCCTGCACAACAGACACGACGCAGAAGACGCAGTACACGACAGTGTTATTGCTATCATAGATAATTTAGAAAAAATTAAGAAAATAAACTGTCACGAAACATGGAGTTACATTGTTACTATAGTTAAGAGCAGAGCATTTAACATCTATCAAAGAAAAGGAAAACGTTCTGAACGGGAAGCCCGGGAGCAGGACTACAGGAATTATCCATGTGAACAGCAGGAAAGTCCGGAAGACGCATATCTTTATAAAGATGTAACGACCATATTGCAGGAGCTGATTCTGGAACTGCCTTATCCGAAGCGTCAGATTCTTTATTTACACTATTATATGGATATGACGTTTGTGGAGATTGCAAAGATCGTGGAGTTGTCCGAAGAAAATGTGCGCCAGATCGTTGCCCGTTCCAGACAAAAACTGGAAAAACAATTGCGCGAAAGGGAAATCACAGATGGAAATGAACAGAATCAGTGACGAACTGTTACGAGAAGCAGTAAAGCAGGCATGCGAGCGGGAAGGCACTTATTACGAAGAATTTACAAAAGATGCGAAGCATCATTTCTCGATCCGTCATCAGATACGCATGCGGCGTTTATACAGGAAGATGAAGAGAAAAAAGGCAGAAGAACTTGTGGACAGATATAGGGTATATACATATCCGAGACAGGAAGCAGATGCTGGAAAAAAGCAATTTACTTCATACCGTGTGACACGGCTGCATCCAAAATTTTTACTGATAGTTATACTTCTAATGATCAGTATGAGTATGACAGTATTTGCAATAGAGCCGATTCGTGAGGGCATCTACCAGTTGATTGAAAAATGTTTTTCGGATCATACAGACATCAGCTTCGAGAAAGTGCAAAGCGAGATCAAGGGGCAGGAAGAAGAAATCAAAGAATTTAAGCCACAGAAGCTGGAGTATGTGCCGGAAGGGTATGTGTTGGAGAATGAGGAGACGGATGAAGAAATTTACTATTATTCTATGTGCTTTGTAGATAAAAAAGATACGCCATTATATTATATACAAATGGGAATTGAATATTTTGATTTTACAGTTTCATCTAATGGAGAAAGAATAGAGAAAGTAGATGTAAAGAATAAACAAGGATATTGGGTGAAAGACACGGATGGCTGGAATAAGCTCTTATATGTAAAAGATGGGTATGTATATATGCTGTCCGGGCATGAAAATATTGAGAATCTCATAAGTATTTTAGAAAAAAATAAAAAAATTAAATAAAAAGTGTCACGAAGTACCTCTTTTGGTTGTTACTTATAGTAAAAGCAGAAAGGAGGTACTTTTTTATGTACCAAAGAATGAAAATGTTACTCGGAGGACTAATTTTGAGCACGGGATTGGTGGTGGCTACGCCAGTGTCCTATGCAGCAGAAAGATATAGGTTAAAAACTATTTTAAAAAATTATAAGAAATATGCTGGAAAAAATCCTATACATCGAATCAAATTTTAGGGGGGAGTATATGAAACGAAAATCGAAAAAAAATGTAGTGATAATTATTGTTGGGCTATTTATGGTGTTATTATTTTATATTGGCTTGCAAGTGAGTAATATGACTATGTGCAAAATCAATGTAACGTATAATGGAAAAAAAATAAAAAATGCTGATCAAATAAAATTGGAAATTGTACATGATTCAAAAAAAGCAAAAAGATTATGGGAACAAAGCCAAAAAGATGAAGTGCTGTTAATACATACTGCGGAAGGTTTGACGGAAAATTTGTATACAGTAAAAATACCTTCTAATATTTTAAAAAATAATTCGCCAATAATAAGATGTGAAACGGCATATTACAATACTAAAGAGTTTGACTGTGCTGTATTATTTTGGAATATTGATATTATTGAAAAAAAGGGGGAGTGGTTGGTTAATAGTAAAGTGAAATGTAGACATTTGCTCGATGAAGAGACTTCAAAAAGGACATTTAAATTAGGAAAAGAGAAAACGAATTATGTAATGTAATGATATGAAGGAAAAGGAAGCATGAATTAAAAGGGGATTTCTGGATATATATCTAGAAATCCCCTTTTCCAACTAAAATTAAGAAATTCTTTCGGATTTTTTAAGCTTTTCTGTAACAAAACAAGAGCAACAAACGTTATTATATATATAACATCATTTTATGCAAAGTGGGGAAAGATATGCAAAAGAGAAGAAAATGAAAGTGTTGACAGAGATTTCGCCGGATGATGATGCCGAGTCAGCAGTAAAACATACCGTTCTGCATGCGGCGGCAGAGTGCACAAGCGAAGATATTGCAAAGTATCTGGTGAAGCACGGAGCGGATGTGAACAAGAAGGACGGTGATGGGAATACGGCATATGACATTGCGAAGAAAAATCAGTTTTTTTCAGATGTTGATTTTTTGAAGTAGGGTGTTTGGGGTGAACACAAAGGAGGTTGAATGAAGTAATGAAAGGAAAAAAGAAATGGATATGTATAATAGTTGGAATAATATTTATATTCTATTTGATTTTAATTATATTTTTTAATATTTTTCCTATTTATTTAAATACTGCGGTTATGAAAAGTGATTATGCAGAATCAGTGAGTGATGATAAAGTGTGGAAAATATATTTAATTCCAGATTCATTAGGATTTGTGCGAGGCTACATAATTCCAAAAGAAAATCATATGCCAAAAGAGATTACAGTTTTAACAAAAGAATATGGTTCATTTGATAAAGCAACTACAAAAATGTATATAGCTGATGATTTAGAAACGCCAGCAGAAAAAAATATATTAAAAGGGAAAAAAGTATATGATTTTATAGAAGCGGAAAGCGGTGCGGAAGAAAAAACGGAAATACCTATTATCATCAAATGGACCAATAAATCAAATCAGCTAATAGAATCAAAAGCTACTATCAAATATGATAAGTGGAATGCATATGGATGGTTTACAACACTTAAAGTGAAACTGGGCCTGGACGTGTTTTAGTGTATTAGTATAATGCAAATGAGACAGCAGGGTAATTTCTGAATACGTGAAACAGAATTTTCCTGCTGTTTCTAAAACTTTGAAATTATATGTCACAAAAGGGAGCTATTGTTTGTTACTGCATATGTGGGATTAATTATTCGGACGTGGTTGGATGAGAAATAATACAAGACAACTGTTACCGATGCAGGCGGAAGAAAGAGTATCGAAGTCACAGATGCGGCAGGTCTCATAAAGAGCAGTCAGGATC
>ENA-OROR01000543-OROR01000543.1-human-gut-metagenome-genome-assembly--contig:-NODE-543-length-32551-cov-42.592504_pt1 | contig 32551 bp, 27 predicted proteins | sample MGYA00242135_ERZ509060 | MGnify/ENA primary metagenome ERZ509060 (study PRJEB26280, sample SAMEA2338742) | human gut metagenome | biome: human gut; feature: human-associated habitat; material: faeces... | reverse complement strand
ATGACAATTTTGAGTCCGACAAGCGATTTATTGAAACAGTTGCGGAATTAAGGAATACAGCTTTCTTTCTTAATATCAGTATAGCTTTCTTTCTCTATTTGATATTATGGGGGATAGCACCTTGTCTTTCAGCTTTTTATGAAATGCCTAATCTTGATATATATATGCGAGTATATGGTATTTCAATAATTATAAATTCTTTACCAATAGTAAGTAAGGCGCTTTTGACAATAAAATTGGATTTTCGATCACAGCTTAAAGCTTCGTTGTTAGCAGCATTAATATCGGGTGGCATTAGTATATTTTTAGCTTATCAAGATTGGGGAATATGGGTATTGATAATTCAGTTTATTCTATTTTCTGTAGTGAATGCTGTTTTGCTATGTAGTAGTTCTAAATGGTTTCCAAAATTCGACGTATCTGTTGCTTCGATGAAACATTTATATTTATTTGGTGGCAATTATTTGATAGCAAGCTTATTACATACTATCTATTTGAATTTGCATTCGCTAGTAATAGGAAAAATGTATTCGCCAATGAATCTAGGATATTATTCAAGAGCTGAGCAGTTAGTTAATTTTCCTTCTGCTAATCTTGGTAGTGTCTTTTCGAGGGTTATTTATCCAATATTGTGTTCTAAACAAGATGATAGAAATACTGTTTTAGAAATATATTCAAGAAGTCTTCGCATAATTTCGTTTATAGTTTTTCCTTTAATGATTGGTTTTGCCATTCTAGCAGAACCGTTCATATCTTTATTTTTGACGGATAGGTGGTTACCTTCTGCTATATTATTACAATTGCTCTGTTTAGCTATGATGTTTGATCCTATAAATAGCTTAAATATTCAATTATTGTATATTAAAGGTAGAACAGACTTGGCATTAAAAATGGAAGTGGTTAAGAAATTTGTGGCTATAATAATTCTATTATTTTCTTTGCCATTTGGGTTAGAGGCAATTTGTATTGGGCGTATTTTTTATTCATTAATAGCATTATATTTAAATTCATATTTTAATAGTAAGATTTATCAATTTAAAATTCTTGGAGAAATATTGAAATTATCACCTTATTTAATAGCATCAATATGTATGGGGGGAATTGTTTATATCTGTATTCAATTCTTGCATTATATCGCTCTTAAGTTATGTGTGGGAGTCGCATTGGGGGTATTTGTATATTGGAGCATTTCAAAAATATTTTCATTTAAAGCTTATAATGATGCGATTCAAATATTGAATCGAACATTTACTCGGATTGATTTCTAGAAAATTCGTTATTTAGGATGTTTTTATTTGTATTATGTTGCTTCGTTCTATTGTTATAATAATTATTATCTTTTTCATTATCTATAATTCATTAGTATATGAATTTGATTTTAATAATGGTATGATGGCTTTTATAAATGTTATAATGTCATTAGTACTTGTTCCATTGATGAGAATATATAATTATGCTATAAATCGTTTATATCTAATATCTTATATAATAATTTCTTCCACTTTTTTTGCTGCAGTACGGTTTCTTGGCGATAATGTCTCGTTAAATGAATATAAAGAATTGGCTATTTTTTCTAATAATTTATTGTTCTTTGCATTATTTCCAGTGTCTATTCATTATTTGTTTTGTATTGGAAAATTTAAGATATGTTCTTTTTCTTCAGCTTATTTATTAAGTAAGAAATTCATAAAAAGATTTCAGCTCTTTATATATATGCTGAGTGTTATTTCCATGTTACTAGGAATAGGTTCTATGAAAGTTGATTCATCCGAAGTTGTGCAACTACCTTTTAAATTGGGTGGGATAATTCAGTTAACTCGAACAGATATTGTACCTATAATTATTTTAATGATAATATATAGTTATAAGCAAAATGGACGAGATTTAGATAAAAAAGATTATTTACTTTTCATAATTTGGGGAATCTTTGAGATGTTTGTTCGTATGAGTAAGTCTGCTATGTTGATAACATTAATTCCGATAGCTTTGTATTTTGTAGCAGGGAAATATATTACTCCCAAAATTGTGCTAAAACTCATTCTACCTCTTTTATTGTTTCTATTTATTTCATATTCAGTTATTGAACAGTTAAGATATATAGATACTCCCCTTTCTACCTCGACATTAAGTCAAGCCTACGATATGTCACAAAGTGTGGCGGAAGAATCAGGTCAAAGTACTTTGGAAAAAATTTATCTTAGGATATTTATGAATGGTTCTCATTATCTTAAAGCTTATCCGTATGTGGGTGGAAATAATTATCAGTTTGATTTTTCACGTTTACCTTTATGTGTTTTATTGGGAGGGTCTGCTGGTTATACAACTTATTATATAGATGGATTTCAACAAAATAGTGGACACTCTAGTGGAACGACTGGTTTCATAGATGCTTTGTTGATAGGTGGTTATTCTTTATGTTATATTACAGCTTTTTTATTGGGAGTAGGTTCTATTTTTATAGATTCTTTTATGCGAAAAGGAAAAATGTTATATTATGTATTCTTTACAGTTTTCTTTATTGATGTAGTTAGAGGATTATCGTATTCTTATTTATTGGCTCCAGATGGTTTTGCTATTATAGTAACCAAAATATTTATTTTTTATTTATTATATAAATATTCTAATATAAAGAGGGATGAATATATTGTTCGTTAATTCGTTTTCTTACAACACATTTCATCAGATGTTTGATTTGTGTTTTCTGCATAGTATATCGAAATTATCATCATCAGTTACATGTTATTCAAGTTCTTCTATCCATTCTTTTACAGAAAAGATGAATAAAGTTCATGGCATTGAGAACATACAGCTAAAGAAACTTTTTGTAATAAATACCAAAAGAAATAGATATAGGGAATTTTTGAAGATAATATTTTCTGCTGTACAAAATATTAGACTTTCTTTTTTTAAAAAAGGATATGATGCGATTATAATTCCATATAACAATCCTCTTTTTCTTCCATTTATAGGACTATATTCTTGTTTGTTTAAGACGAATATATATATAGTATGTCATGGCGAACTAGAATTATTATGCAATCCTCAGGAAGGAATGATAGCTCAATTAACTCGTTTCTGTCTTATAAGATACTTCATAAAACATAATATTCCTCAGAATGTTCATTTTATTGTGTTGGGTACTTCTATTCTTACTAATTTGAAATCTATGGTTAAGAATGAAAATAGGGAACATTTTCATTCCATAAATCACCCCTTTTACTTTTATCATGTTGAAAAAGTTAAAACAAATAAATTAGGAAATATAAAATTTGCTTTAATAGGAACTGTCTCTCCAGAAAAGGGATTAAATGAGTTGATAATTCTTTTAGATAAGATGTCAAATCAGTTGGACTTGACGATAATTGGAAGAACCACTGAAAAGCAAAAAGAGCTAGAGGGCCGTGGTGTTAAAATAATAAATGAATATCTACCTAGGGAAGAATATATACATCTAATAAAGGAAATGGATTGTGTTCTTTTTTTTTATCCTTGTGATACGTATAAACTTATAGCAAGTGGAACTATATTTGATGCGATTTCTTTAAGGAAAAAAGTTATAGCTTTAAGTACTGATTATTTTAAATATGTTGAGAAGGAAACTCATTATCCTATGATATTGGTTGACTCATTAGAAGAAATGAAATGGCAAATCACGCATTTAGTAGAGAATAGTAAAGGAGATTTGTCTGGTGATTGTATAAATGCATTGTATCCTTTTTCGGTAAATTATGTATCTAATCAATTGGAACAAATATTTTATTTGCATTTATAAGCTAAGGGTTTGTATGTAAATCAATCTACGACAGTAATGGCAATGATATGGGTATTTGTAATTCTGTAGAACACAATAATCTTCATGAGAACGTACTTTCTCAATATGTATCTGTTTCCAAGGTTTGAATTAGGATATAGTAAAAGGGGATAATGTTCTTAAAATGTATTGTACATGAGTGAGTTATAATTTGATGAACTTTGATAGACACTAGTAATAAATGAAGCTTTTTCTAATTGATACATGCTTAGGAGTTGGATCCACGGGTCGGATTACGGAGAGTTTAAGCACATTGGTTACAAAATTAGGTTGGGAATGTTATATTGCACATGGTGCGCGCTATGTAGGAACAAGTCGGATGAACTCTATTCAAGTAGTTTCCAAATGGGAGGAATATATACATTTTGCAAAAAGTTTATTATTAGATAAACATGGCTTGGGGGCAGTTGCTGGGACAAAAAAATTAATTCGTCAGATTGAGGATATAGATCCTGATATAATTCATTTACATTGTATACATGGATATTTTTTAAATTATAAATTATTGTTTGAGTATTTGAATACAAAAAATATTCCCATTGTTTGGACTTTTCATGATTGCTGGGCTTTTACGGGGCATTGTGCTTGTTTTTATGACTGTAATAAATGGAAGGCTAAAGAAGGGTGTAGAAAATGTTTATATATCAGAAATTATCCTCAATCTATAGTTGACCGTTCGGAACGGAATTATAAATTGAAATACAATTTATTTTTAGGCAATGACAATTTGCATGTTGTAACAGTTTCGGAGTGGTTAACTTCTATAGTAAAAGAATCTTTTCTAAGGAAGAAACCTATTACAACTATTCCTAATGGAGTAAACACGGAGATTTTTTGTTTTCATTCTAATAAAGTGAAACAGAAATTAAAAATAGGGAATCGAAAAATGTTGTTAGGAGTTGCTACTGCTTGGGGAGAAAGAAAGGGATTAATGGATTATTATAAATTGGCTAAAGTTCTACCGTATGAATATCAAATTGTTTTAGTGGGACTTACGAAGAAGCAAAAAAAATCACTTCCTAATAATATTATAGGAATAACTCGAACAGATAGTATTGATGAATTGGTTGAATATTATTCTGCTGCAGATATTGTGATGAATTTGTCATATTCAGAAACATTTGGATTAACAACTGTAGAGGGGTTTGCATGTGGTACCCCTTCTATTGTATATGACATAACAGCGAGTCCTGAATTAATTACAGAGGGAACAGGGCTTGTAGTTCCTGCAGGAAATATTAATGCTGTTTGTGAAGCGGTAAAGACATTATCTGCTAAAGGCAAATCGGCATATTATGAAGCTTGCAGAAATCATGCTGTGATAAAATATGATAAAAACAAACAATATTTAGAGTACTTGAATTTGTATAATAAATTGCTTAATAAATAGGGGTATGATTAATAATTACCAAGTATGTACCCATTGTGTAATGGATACCAGCGATTCTAATTTAACTTTTGATGAAAATGGTGTATGTGACAGATGCCGAGAGTATGAACAACATATATTACCTTGGTGGAATCACGGTAAAGGTCACGAAGCTGAATTAAAAGCCATTTTAGAACAAATAAGAATTTCCGGAAAAGGTAAAAAATACGATTGTATTTTAGGACTGAGTGGTGGGTTGGACAGTTGTTACATGTTACATCTTGCAGTCAAAGAGTGGGGACTTCGTCCCTTTGTATTTCATATTGATGCCGGATGGAATTTGCCTGTAGCAGAAGAGAATATAAAAAAACTTTGTGATAAATTGAATGTTCATCTTCATATTCAGAAGTTGGATTTTGAAGAGTTGAAGCAAATGCAGATTGCATTTTTCAAGACCGGACATGCCGGGTTGGATGTTCCTCAAGACCATGCTTTCATTGCTCAAATAGATAAATATTCAGAAGAATTGGGCGTGAAATACATTTTGAATGGTTATAATATTTGTACTGAAATTGTAGCTGACCCGGAATCTTGGTTTGATGGTGCAGGGCCTACAGCAGATAAAACCTATGTAAAGGATGTATTAAAAAAGCACGGCAATGTGAAGACTAAGAATTATATTTATACTACAGGTTTTAAACATAAATTTGTTCTTCCATACATAAAAGGAGTAAAGACGTTGCAACTCCTAAATTATGTTCCTTTTACAAAAGCTGAAATGTTGGCAACCCTTCAACGTGAATATGATTATCAACCTTATGGGCAAAAACATTTTGAGGATTTGCTTACTAAGTTTCTGGAGGCTTGGTGGCTTCCTACTCGGTTTGGCTATGATATTCGTAGGGCGCAATTATCAAGTTTGATTATTACAGGGCAAATGAGCCGTGAAGAAGCTCTTGAAATTTTAAAGAATCCTCCTGCTTCTGATGAGGAGTGTAAAAAGATGTTTGATGAAGTGGCAGAGAAACTGGCTATTAGTAAGGAAGAACTAATGTCATATCATAAATTGCCGAAAAAATACTTGCACTATAAGAATAATGCCTGGGCATTTAAGATTGGTATTAGACTTTATCAACTATTGGGATTGGATAAAAGAATTAGAAAATAGTAAAAATATTAGTGAGTTATGTCTATATTCAAAGACAAAGTTTTATTAATCACTGGTGGTACCGGATCTTTTGGTAACGCCGTATTGCGTCGTTTCCTTGATAGCGACATCAAGGAGATCCGTATTTTTAGCCGTGACGAGAAAAAACAGGATGATATGCGTCATCACCTGCAAAATCCCAAAGTAAAATTTTACATTGGTAATGTCCGTGACCGCCAGTCTGTGGACGGTGCCATGATGGGAGTGGATTATGTGTTTTCTGCCGCCGCCTTGAAGCAGGTTCCCAGTTGCGAGTTCTTCCCGTTGCAGGCTGTGCAGACCAATGTGATCGGTACGGACAATGTACTGGAATCCGCCATAGCGCATGGTGTAAAGAATGTGGTGGTGCTTTCTACCGACAAGGCCGCCTATCCCATCAATGCCATGGGTATCAGCAAGGCCATGATGGAGAAAGTTGCCATAGCCAAGGGCCGTGCGTTGGGTGAGGAAGCCGGTACGACCATCTGCTGTACCCGTTACGGCAATGTGATGGCAAGTCGCGGTTCTGTGATTCCTTTGTGGGTGGAGCAGATAAAGAACGGCAGGCCCATTACGGTAACGGACCCCAACATGACCCGCTTCATGATGACGCTGGACGATGCCGTGGATCTGGTAATCTATGCGTTTGAGCACGGGCATAACGGTGACCTGTTCGTGCAGAAGGCTCCTGCCGCCACCTTGGATGTACTGGCTCAGGCCTTGAAGGAAACATACGCGCAGGTTGATCCGAAATACGGTGAGACGGAGGTGAAGACCATCGGCACGCGCCACGGCGAGAAACTGTATGAGACACTGGTAACCCGCGAAGAGATGGCAAAGGCTGTCGACATGGGCGACTACTACCGCATCCCCTGCGACACCCGTGATCTGAACTATGACAAGTTCTTCACGGAAGGCAATGAGGATATTGCCCGTATAGAGGACTATCACAGCCATAACACTGCCCGCCTGGATGTGGAGGGCATGAAAAAGCTTCTTTTGAAACTCCGCTTCATCCGCGAAGACCTCGGAATGGAGGAAAAGGCGAAGAGCGCGGAAATCAAGAGTGAATAAGTCTTTAATTTGAATAATACAACAGGAAAGAAAGAGGGAATGTATTGTTCCTTTAGAAAAAAAAACTATCTTTGCCATATTGAAACTAATAATTGAGAATATGGCAGCAACAGTATTAAATTCAGTTCAACAACATCTTTTGAAGATGTTTGCTTTTGATGGTTCGGAGGAGCGATTGAATGAAGTTAAAGAAGTGTTGACCAAATATTTTTCTCAGAAGTTAGATGACCGCTTGAATGACTTATGGGATTCGGGAGTTTTAAACCAAGAAAAACTTGATGAACTGAGAAAAATTGATGTCCGTACACTTCCGAAGAGATGAATAGAATTGTATTAGATACAAATAGCCTGATACAGTGCATTTCTCCCAAAAGCAGGTACCGTAAGATTTGGGATTGCTTTCTGGATGGAACGAATCAGTTATGCGTTTCTGATGAAATTCTTAATGAATATGAGGAAATTTTAGAACGTTTGGCAGGTGTGGAAATAGCCAAGCTGGTGATTGATGTCATTCTCAATAACCCTTACACTTTGTTCTTTACTCCTTATTATAACTTCAATCTGATAAAATCAGATCCGGATGATAATAAGTTTGTGGACTGTGCAGTTGTGGCTAATGCCAAGTTTATTGTTACGGAAGATCATCATTTTCATATATTGAAGCAATATAATTTCCCAAAAGTAAGTTTTATAGGTTTGGATGATTTCTGTCATTCACTATGAATATCTTCTCTTTTCTGTGACAAACAGAACCCATTAGTTTATGAAAATCTTAGTAACCGGCTCCCGAGGGTTTGTCGGCCGGAACCTTGTATCCCAGCTGCACAACATCCGTGACGGGAAAGCCCGTAATTACGGCATTGCGGGTGAGGAACTTGCCATCTACGAATATGACATGGACAGTGACCCGGCCGAACTGGATGTCTATTGCAGACAGGCTGACTTTGTCTTCAATCTGGCGGGCGTAAACCGTCCCAAGGATGCGTCTGAGTTTATGAAGGGGAACTTCGGCTTCGCCTCCACGCTGCTTGATACATTGAAGAAGCACGGCAATACCTGTCCGGTAATGATTTCCTCTTCCACGCAGGCCGCACTCGACAACCCTTACGGTGAATCGAAGCGGGCAGGGGAGCAACTGTTGTTCGAGTACTCCAGGGAAACGGGTGCAAAGGTACTGGTGTACCGCTTCCCGAATGTGTTCGGCAAATGGTGCCGCCCCAACTATAACAGCGCGGTGGCCACTTTCTGCAACAACATCGCCCATGACCAGCCCATCCGGGTGAACGACCCTTCGGTGGTGATGCATCTGGTTTACATAGACGATGTGGTGGACGAACTTATTTCCGCCTTGAGCGGTAAGGAACACCGCAACGGTGATTATTGCGAAGTGCCCGTGGTACATACCGTTACCTTGGGCGGCATTGTGGAACTGATAAGGTCTTTTAGGCAAATGCCCGGTACCTTGTCCGTTCCGGATTTGAGCGATGCCTTTACAAAGAAACTCTATTCCACATACCTCTCATACCTGCCTGAAGAACGGTTCAGCTATCCCCTGAAGATGAATGTGGACGACCGCGGCAGTTTTACAGAGATTATCCGTACTTCCGACCGCGGGCAGTTCTCGGTGAACATCTCCAAGCCGGGCGTTACGAAAGGCCAGCACTGGCACCATACCAAGAACGAGAAGTTTGTGGTGGTGAGCGGGCACGGTCTGATACAGCTCCGCAAGATAGGTACGGAGGAGGTTGTCAGCTTCGAGGTAAGCGGCGGGAGGATGGAGGTCGTGGAGATGATTCCCGGCTATACGCACAACATTGTCAACCTTTCGGAAACGGAAGACCTGGTGACCTTCATGTGGTGCAACGAGTGTTTCGACCCGGCACGTCCGGACACTTATTTTGAAAAAGTCTGAAACGAGTTAAAGAATATAGGAACAGATGGATATAAAATTGGATTATTCGCAAGTCAGGTTTCAGGAGAACGGCAGACTGAAACTTCTGATTATAGTGGGCACCCGTCCGGAAATCATCCGCCTGGCGGCTGTCATCAACAAATGCCGCAGTTATTTTGACTGTCTGCTGGCACATACGGGCCAGAATTACGACTATAACCTGAACGGTGTCTTCTTCCGCGACCTGAAGCTGAAAGACCCCGATGTGTATATGGATGCCGTCGGCGATGACCTCGGTGCCACGATGGGGAATATTATCAACGCCGGCTACAAGCTGATGGTGCAGGTGAAACCTGATGCCGTGCTGGTGTTGGGAGACACGAACTCCTGCCTGAGCGTGATAGGCGCGAAACGTCTGCATATCCCCATCTTCCATATGGAGGCAGGCAACCGCTGCTTTGACGAGTGCCTGCCTGAGGAGACCAACCGCCGTATTGTGGACGTCATTTCCGATGTGAACCTCTGCTATTCGGAGCATGCCCGCAGATACCTGAACGCTTCGGGCGTGGCGAAAGAACGTACATACGTAACCGGTTCGCCCATGGCGGAAGTCCTGCATGAGAACCTGACGGAAATAGAGTCCAGCGATATTCATCAGAGGTTGCATCTCCAGAAAGGTAAATACATCCTGCTCTCCGCGCACCGGGAAGAGAACATTGACACGGAGAAGAACTTCCTGTCCCTTTTCAGCGCGGTTAACGCTATGGCCGAGAAATATGACATGCCCATACTTTACAGTTGTCATCCCCGTAGCAGGAAACGTCTGGAATCAAGCGGCTTTGCACTTGACAGACGTGTGATTCAGCATGAACCTCTCGGTTTCCACGACTACAACTGCCTGCAGATGAACGCCTATGCCGTTGTGAGTGACAGCGGTACCCTGCCTGAGGAGAGCAGTTTCTTCACTTCTGTGGGGCATCCTTTCCCGGCTGTATGCATCCGTACGAGTACGGAGCGTCCCGAGGCTCTTGACAAGGGTATCTTTGTCCTTGCCGGCATTGATGGGAAATCCTTGCTTCAGGCTGTAGATACTGCTGTGGAGATGAATAGGAGTGGTGACGATGGCCTGCCGGTGCCCAATTATACGGATGAGAATGTATCGGCCAAGGTTGTGAAGTTGATTCAGAGCTATACGGGGGTGGTGAACAAGATGGTTTGGAGAAAATAATGGTGAGACATGCCTAAGAAAATCTTGATACATAGCCTAATTTTCAGTCCGGATGGAGTTTCGACAGCCTATCTTTATAATGATATTGCTCTGAAATTCCAAGAAAACGGTTATGAAGTATTGGTATTGACAACTACGCCTCATTACAATGTTGTGGAATCACAACTGGCAGCACAACCTCTGAAATGGAAGGTTTGGGGGATTTGTAAAGAAAGCTGTTTTCATGGAATCAGAGTTCTTCATGTACCCCAGAAGAAATTCAGAAATACATTTCTGCGTGTCCTGGGATTTGTCTATTGGCATATTATCTCTTTCCTGATTGGTTTGTCCCAGAGAAATGTAGATGTCATACTGTCACCTTCCCCTCCTTTGACTATCGGTGTAATCAACATTTGGCTGGCGAAAATCAAGGGATGTAAAACCATATATAATGTGCAGGAAATATATCCTGACATCTTGAAACGAAAGGACGGGCTTGTTATAGAACAGCTACGTAGGATGGAACGGTATGTTTATAATAACTCAACGGCCGTAACGACAATAGACCAGGTCTTTTATAATGTAATAGCCGGAAGGTTTAAGGATAAGTCCAAGCTTTGTATAATACCTAATTTTGTAGATACAGAATTGTATAATTCTCAGGGTGGAAATGTAGAATGTCTGAATCCCCATTTTTTCCCTGCCACAGATTCTTTGAAATTGCTTTATGCCGGGAATATTGGTTATGCCCAAGATTGGGAGCCCTTAATTTGTCTGGCAGAAAAGACGAAAGGGTTTTCCATTGAATACTTTATAATCGGTGAGGGAGTCATGAAACCCGTTCTTGAGGAGAAAGTACGTGAGTTGGAGCTGGATAATGTGCATATTTTGCCCTATCAGCCCAGAAGTTTGATGCCGTCCATTCTTGCCTATTCAGACATCCAGTTTATTTTCATGAACCCTGAAATGGAGATGCAGGGATTCCCTTCCAAGGTTTATACAATCATGGCATGTGGTAGGCCTTTATTGGTCTGCTCGGGAAAGGATACGCCTATCATCAATTTCCTGCAGGAACATGGCTGTACAAAATTGATTACAGAGAAGAGTTTGGAAAAGAAGGTGGGAGAAATGGCGGATTGGCTGAATTCCGTCTCAAGAAGCGAACTGGCTTTACTGGGTCGAAATGGTGTAGAGGTGATTAAGCGATTATATTCAAAGGATGTGGTAACTCAAAAATATGTAGACTTAGTTGAAGCTTTATGAACATACGATATTTATCAGTCAATGATTAGGATAACTTGATATTTCCGGGTATCTTTGTGGAAAGATTGGATGTATGAGGAAGATTAAGCCATATAAGGAACAAGAACCGATGGTGCCGAATGTTGGTGAGCCGGTAGTTGTATATACGGGTAATGAGAATAATCCGAATATCGTTACGGAAGGACGTGATGACATTAGGCATGCTATTTCCGGTGAAGAATTATTGGATAGACTTTGCCCTCGTATAAAGGCTTTGTTTGGATGAGAGTCGTATTCGCTCCCGAAGTAGAGGAGGACTTGTATGGACTTATAAAAATACTTGTTGAGAAGGAGTATTTGGGTACTTATCCTTTTGCTATTTCTTATGTGGAAGAACTGATAGCTGATATTCAACAGAACATTCATTCTAAATTAAAAAAGAAAGCGCCCGCTTTTTTTGAGCGTTATGGTAAGGATATGTATTACATCACTTATCAACGTAATTCTAATACGACGTGGTATATTTTCTTCTCTGTCATTGGAGATACTTATTTTATTAAATACATAACCAATAATCACGTTTCCGGTCAGTATATTTTTTAGCATATTTCAATGAACATACTCGTCACTGGAATCCACGGCTTTGTGGGTTCCAATCTCGTTGTTGCCCTAAAGGAACGTCATAGCCTTTACGGGCTGGATATTGTCGCTCCTGAAAAGGAGGGGGTGGTAAAGACTTTTTTCTGGAAGGATATCGAACCGGCTTCTTTTCCGATGCGGAATCTTCCTGAATTCGATGCCATTATTCATCTGGCTGGTAAAGCCCATGATACGAAAAACCGGTCCGCAGCCCAATCCTATTTTGATATTAATACGGGATTGACCCAAAAGATATTTGATTTCTTTCTGGAATCGTCTGCGAAGAAGTTCGTATTCTTCAGTTCTGTGAAAGCCGCTGCAGACAGTGTGGTGGGTGATATGCTGACTGAAGATGTGGTGCCTGCTCCGGTAGGACCTTATGGGGAAAGTAAGATAGCTGCCGAGAATTACATCCTTGACAAGTTGAAGGTTGAGAATGGGAAATTGAAAGCTAATCCTTATGATGACAAGCAGGTTTATATCCTGCGTCCCTGCATGATTCATGGTCCCGGTAACAAAGGCAATCTGAATCTTCTTTATAATGTGGTGAGGAAAGGTGTTCCCTGGCCTTTAGGGGCTTTTGAGAACAGAAGGTCTTTTACTTCAATAGACAATCTCTGCTACGTGGTGGAAGGTCTTTTGACCAAGGAGGTGGCGAGTGGTATCTACCACATGGGAGATGACGAAGCCTTGTCCACAAATGAGCTGATAGCTTTGATGTGTCGGGCTTTGGACCGTAAACCGCATATCTGGAAGATAAACAGAGGACTGATGGAATTCTGTGCCCGGCTTGGGACTCTGCTCCATTTGCCTTTGAATGAAGAGCGTCTGCGCAAGTTGACAGAGAATTATGTGGTGAGTAATGCGAAAATAAAGGCTGCCCTGGGAATTGACAGAATGCCGGTGAGGGCAGAGGAGGGGATAGTGAGAACGATAAAATCGTTCTCAAATATAAAAGTAAACAATTAAGAATTAAAAATTAAAGAGGAAAATACTGTTATGTATTATCTGTTTATACTGGTTCTGCTGTTTTTAGCAGAACTTTTTTATTTTAGAGTGGCTGATAGGTGCAATATCATCGACAAGCCCAATGAGCGGAGTTCCCATACGAAAGTGACTTTACGCGGTGGTGGGATTATTTTCTATTTCGGAGCGTTGGCCTATTTCCTGACGAGTGACTTTGAATATCCCTGGTTCCTGCTTGCCTTGACACTGGTGACGTTCATCAGCTTCGTGGACGATATAAAATCCACCGGACAGATGACAAGGCTGCTTTTTCATTTCTCTGCTATGGCTATGATGTTTTATCAGTGGGGACTGTTCTCCTTGTCCTGGTGGTGGATAGTCATAGCCTTGATAGTCTGTACGGGCATCATCAATGCCTACAATTTTATGGATGGGATTAATGGGATAACGGGAGGTTATTCTCTGGTTATTCTTGCTGCGTTGGCTTATGTCAATAATGAGGTGGTTACTTTTGTAGAAGCGAATTTCATCTATACCGTTATCTGTTCTGTTCTAGTCTTCTGCTTCTTCAATTTCCGCAAGCGTGCCAAATGCTTTGCCGGTGATGTGGGTTCGGTGAGCATTGCCTTTATTCTTCTTTTCCTGATAGGCAGGCTCATCATCCAGACTGGTGATTTCAGTTGGATTGTCTTATTGTCCGTTTATGGGGTAGACAGTGTTCTGACTATCATTCACCGCCTGATGCTTCATGAGAATATCGGGCTACCGCATCGCAAGCATCTGTATCAGATTATGGCGAATGAGCTGAAGATTCCTCATGTCATAGTCTCTCTGGTCTATATGACAATACAGACTTTTATAATAGTAGGATATATTTATTACCAACGGTATGGCTATATCTTCTTGATAGGGTGTATCTTACTGTTGAGCGCAATATACGTACTCTTCATGAAAAAGTATTTTTCAAGACATATCTCTTGAATTACTGTCTTCCATTATACAATTTCCACGGTCACCTGAATACCCAAAGCTTTGGCAATACGCTCGATATCACGCTTCTTTGTTTTTGTATTGCTGCAGGTCATAAGAAACCGTCCGTTGCCTAATGGTTTTTGAGCGCGCTGGTATTTCTCATGAAGTGTGTTTGATATCAAGGGAATCTTGCATACCTTGATATTTAAAGATTGCACTTGTTCCACACCTACTGTCATCACAAATTGCCGGAAAGTCTCGGCTGCTTGTGTTTCTTGAATTACTTTCCCATTACCAAAAGTAATCTTTAATCGGGATATTGGAGTATTGCTTTCCGTATCATTGGTTACTTGGTACAGTTTCTTTGCTGCTTCAAGAAATCTTGGAAATAATGTTCCCCACTGGTTGTTGACAACAATTTTTGTTCCGTCTGCCAATAAAATAACTTCATCAGGCTTAAGAAAGTAACGTTTCTTTAAATCGGGATGAGATTTGATTTTTTCTTGGACTTCTATCAAGGTACGTATTACACCCAATGCTTTACTGTGTAAATTGGATGGAAAGACTTTTTCCAGTTCAACATAGTTTATGTTGGGATGGTCTTTGATATAGTGCTTGATTACTTCCAATACAAAACGTCTTTTGACATAGAAGTTGATTCCATCCACTGAGAATTTTGTGTGGTCTTTGGAATCACTTTCTTTATGACCGTTTTGTGAGTTCTTAGATGTTTGCCCCTTTTTAAGCTGTAATGAAGGGAGAATGCTCTTATTTTCGTAATGTATTGTAAGCGTAAGATTGGCAAATTCTTCATTAATGGCGGATTCCTCAAATCCTTCAGCTGTAAACTTGTCTTTGAGCAACGAAATCATATTCTTTACCCCATTGCCTTCGGATAAGAATTCTGACACCCTCCTATGCAGATTATTACGCGCTTGGATTTTTTTATATTGCTCATTACAGAATGTTTCTATTTTTTCCAGATTGAATTTGTCGTAAGTTAGCAGGTCACAGATGATGGAACCATTTACATCTTCTTTCTTAAATTCTGCTGTAAATACACAGATGGGATTCTCGCCATCGTTGGGAATGTCGTAGTAAAGCTGTATCTTTTCTCCTATATATAATCCGACATTAAGTTTCAGTTGGCGCATATACGACATCAACTGATTTTCTTGCCTCTCATTTTGTATATTAGACGGACGTTTTATTTCAATTGGGAGTACGGGGGATTGTGTATCATGTTCGTTCTTTCGCCAAAGTACAATGTCCGGGCGTATGGAGTTACTATTGCCTATCGGTAATGTATACTGGGATACCATTGTTCCATTGGTCTTTTTCCATCCAAGAAATTTCAAGCAGTTCTCTATTTCCCGCTGGTAATCACCTTCTACCGAATTTGTTTCAAAATACGGTATCAGTGTTTCCACAATCTCAGGCCAATTTTCATTCATCTTTTATCGGGTTATATTAGGACATATTGTTTACACTTCTTCGGAGTGTGCATAAAGCAAATGTATTGACTTTATTTGAACTGCCCAAATTATAGTCATAAAAAATGAATCGGGCGGTGTACGATAAAAACAAATAGTCCCGGATTCTTGACAAAGAATCCGGGACTATTTGTTTTTATCGTTTTTGAGGGGCTTTACTTAGCCGGCTTCAACCATTTGTCCAGCCATTCAAAGAAGGTACGTTGCCACAGCACGCCATTCTGAGGTTTCAGTACCCAGTGGTTTTCGTCCGGATAGATAAGTAGTTCGGCAGGAACGCCACGCATCACGGCTGCATCGAAGGCGGCCATTGCCTGGTTGGCAAGGATGCGGAAGTCCTTCTCTCCGTGGATGCAGAGGATAGGGGTGTCCCATTTGTCGACGAAGAGATGCGGGGAGTTGGCAAAAGTGCGTTGTGCCGTAGCGTTGTTCTTTTCCCAATAAGCGCCGCCCATATCCCAGTTGGCAAACCATTTCTCTTCCGTTTCCAGATATTGCATTTCCATGTTGAAGATACCGTCGTGTGCGATGAATGCCTTGAAGCGTTTGTCATGGTGTCCGGCAAGCCAATATACGGAGAAACCTCCGAAGCTGGCACCTACGCAACCCAGGCGGTCTTTGTCGACGAAAGGTTCCTTGGCCATTTCGTCAATGGCAGTGAAGTAGTCCTTCATGCACTGGCCGCCATAATCACCGCTGATGGCTTCGTTCCACTCTACACCGAAGCCCGGAAGACCACGACGGTTGGGAGCTACGATGATATAGTCGTTTGCCGCCATAATCTGGAAATTCCAACGGTAGCTCCAGAACTGGCTGACGGGACTCTGAGGACCACCTTCACAGAAGAGGAGGGTGGGGTACTTCTTGTTAGGGTCGAACTGTGGAGGATAAATCACCCAGGTCAGCATCTGCTTGCCGTCGGTGGTCTTCATCCAGCGGGCTTCCACCTTACCCATCTCCAGCTGGTCGTAAATCTGCTTGTTTTCTGTGGTCAGTTGCACTGCTTCTGCAAAAGCGTCGCCGTTGCGTGCACTGTTTACGGCATAGATTTCGTCGCCCATGCTCATGGAGTGGCGTTTGGCGATAATCTTGTCTCCGCAAAGGGCAAGCGAAGCATAGTCGTGCATGCCGTCGGTGAGCTGGGTAAGCTTGTCGTTTCCGGCAAGGTCGATGTTGTAAATCTGTGTCTCGCCATGCCATACACCGATGAAGTAGATGCTCCGGGAATCTTTGTTCCACAAGAAGGCGTCCACGTTCGATTCGAATGCCTTGCTTACAAAACGTTTCTCGCCGGTCTCGAGGTTCATGATAAACAAGCGGTTCAAGTCGGCTTCGTAGCCGTCACGTTCCATGCTCTGCCAGGCGATGTATTTGCCGTCGGGAGAGTATTGGGGATTCGTATCATATCCCTTGTTTTCTTCCGTGATGTTTTTGGTTTCCTTGGAGGCAAGGTCGTAGATATAAATGTCGGAGTTGGTGGAAATGGCATACGCCAGTCCGGTTTTCTTACGGCATGTATAGGCCACCTTATCAGAAGACGGGCTCCATGCCAGCTGCTCGATACCGCCCCAGGGCTTCATCGGGCTTTCGTATGGCTCTCCCTCAAGAATATCAGTGACATTGCTGATGGCATTGCCGTCGAAATCGGCAACGAATGGATGGGGAGCAGTAGTCACCCATTCGTCCCAATGCTTGTACATCAGGTCGGTAACGATGATACCGGTGGCTTTAGGAAGGTCCGGATGTTTGTCTGCCGTACTCTTCACGGTCTTTACCTGGGCAATGAAAAGGAGTTTCTTGCCGTCGGGCGAGAAAGAGAACCCTTCGATGTCTCCCTCGTATTGGGTCAGCTGCTTGCGTCCGCTGCCGTCGGGATTCATTTCCCATACCTGGCTGCTGCCGCTTTCGTTGCAGAGGAAGGCAAGCTTCTTGCCGTCCTTGAACCATGTGGGCTGTCCTTCTTGCCAGGCGTCATGCGTTATCTGGGTATTGCCACTACCGTCGGCATTCATGACGAAGACTTCGCTGTTACTCTTGTTCTGGGGCACGCTGTAATAGGATACCGTGTAGGCAATCTGCTTTTCGTCGGGGGATACGGCCACACTGCCGATACGTCCCATCGCCCAGAGTGCCTCGGGTGTCATACGCTTTCCTTCAATCTTGATGTCCGACCGCTGGATGAGCGCTGCTGCGTCCTGCTGCTGTCCGGCATCTTTTGTTCCTCCGCAGGAGGCCAATGTCATGGCTGCTGACATAAGTAGTAGATTTACTTGTTTCATATATGTTTTTTGTTTCGGTTATTTCAATGCAAAGATACTAAATTTTCCTTCCTTGCCAATTCCCACGTTTGATATATAGCCAGCAGAAAATGAGAATAAAGCTGGAATAAACCATTTCCGAGGTCCAGCAGATGGCCACGTCGAGTTGCAGAATCAGAATAATGTAGGTGATATAGGCTGTGTAGATGACCAGCGTTGCCAGCTCCATGCCCAATGCAGTACGCGTATTGCCGGTTCCGGAAACTGCCTGGAAATAGACATTGGCAGGAACCAGGAACAGATAGGTGGAGCACATCACCCAAAGCGAATGCACGGCAGCGTCCTGCAGGTCGGGTATGTCGGTATAAATTCCCAAAATCAGCTTGGGGAACAGCGCGAAAAGCAATGCCAGCGGAAGTACGAAAACGTAGGCTATGCGTACGTGCTGCCGGATAGTGCCTGCCACGCAATCGGAGTGGCCTGCACCGATGAGGTTGCTGACCAATGAACCGCAGGTAGAGGCAAATGCCATGAGTACCATGAACAGTATGCCGGACACATTGCGGACAATGTTGGTCACTGCCAGCGATCGCTCTCCCAGATGCTCCACATAAAGGAAGAACAAGAACCAGGTGGAGAGGGAGAAGAAATTCTGTATCATGGTCCAGAAAGAGACGTTCAGCATCCGTTTCAATACGTCCAGCCGGAACTTCGGAATACGGTCCAGCCCGTACTTGCAGCAGTCGATACGACTACGGGTATAGAGGATGAAGAATAACAGCGAAACCAGCTCGGCCAATGAGGAGCCGATGGCGGCTCCGGCAATGCCGAGTGCAGGAAAACCGAATTTACCGAAAATCAGGATATAGTTGAATACGACATTGCTCAACACCATGACGATGGAGTTCAGTGTCAGTGTCTTGGTCTGGGTGGTTCCCAAGAAAAAGGCACGGAACATGACTGCGCTGAACGAGAAGAAGGCACCGAATACACGCCAGTGCAGGTAGCTGGTGGCTGCTTCGTAGATATGTTCCGAGGCTACGATGCGTTTCAGGATAATCGGCGAGAAGCAATAGGACAGCAGGAACATGACTGTCGCCATCCCGACTTGGAAATAGATGCCCTGATAGAACAAGTCACCGATTTCCTTATACTGCTGTTCGCCGTTGCGCCGGGCAATGAGTATCTGTGCCCCGATGCTGAAACCGAAGGCAACCATGAAGATGACCATATAGAAGACACCGGCGATGGCAGATGCTCCCAACTCGACTTCGCCTACACGTCCGAGGAAGGCGGTGTCCGTCATACCTATCATCTGCTCCATAAGGAGGCTGATTAGGATAGGGTAGGCTATGAGCCAGATTTGTTTGTAGGTGTATTTAGTCTGCATAATTTAGAGTCTGTGATTTTTTCATTGGCGTAAGGATAAGAAAGCCGGGCAAATGTCATTGTCCGGCTTTCTGCAAAAGAATATCTTGAACGGTAGTCTTACTACTTTTTGTTCTGTCTCTCTTTCATCATCTGTTCCTGCTGTTTCTGCATGGCTTCCAGACGGGCGGCGAAACCGGTTTTCTTCATCTTCTTCGGGTCTTTCTTGTTGGCTTCCAACTGGGCAAGAAGGGCTTCCTCATTGGTTGTCTTGCGCATGATGAGCGTTGTTACCACACTGACTAACGTAGAGATGAAGTAGTAATAGTTCAATCCCGAAGGATAATCGTTCAATATGAAGAGGAACATGATAGGCATCAGATATGACATCCACTTCATGGCAGCCATCTGCGGATTGGCACCCGTATCCTGCTGCTGCATCATGTACTTCGTGTTCAATATGTTGGTAACCGTCATCAGCAGGCAGAACAAGCTGAGGTGGCTGCCCAGGAACGGGATATGGAACGGGAAGTTGATGAACGCATCATAAGTGGAAAGGTCGTCTGCCCATAAGAAGCTCTGTTGGCGGAGTTCAATGGCACTCGGCACGAACATGAACAAGGCCATCAGGATAGGGAACTGTATCAGCATCGGCAGACATCCGCCCATCGGGCTGACTCCGTACTGGCTGTAGAGGCCCATCACTTCCTGCTGCTTCTTCATGGCATCTTCCTGCTTGGGGTACTTCTTGTTTATCTCGTCGATTTTCGGTTTCAGTACGCGCATCTTGGCAGAGGACATGTAGGTTTTCCACGTTGCGGGGAATACTACAGCTTTTACGATTAACGTCATGAACAACAGTACGATACCCATGCTCAACCCCCAACTGGACAACCAGTCGAAGATGTTGATGGTGAACCATTTGTTTATCCAGCGGATGAGCGGCCAGCCCAGATAGACCAGACGGTTCAGCTCCCACTTCTCGTCACGCCCCTTGTCGAGTGCGGTCAGAGTCTTGTAGTGATTGGGGCCGAAGTAGAAGAACAGCTGGGTAGGTTCCTTGCCGGTAGGATCGAACTTCGTGCTCATCTCTGCAGAATAGTCCTTGATGTAGCCGCTGCCTTGAGTCTCCATCTTGGAACTCAGCTTGGTCTTTTCAAAGTCGGCATCTGCCAGGAATACCGAAGAGAAGAACTGGTTCTTGAAGGCAATCCAGTCCAGACGTTCCGGAACTTCCTTTTCATCGTTCTTGTTGGCGGACAGATAATCGGTACCCTCTCCGGCGATTTTGTAAGTCAGCTCAGCCAGACGGTTCTCGTAGGTGTAACCCTTCTCTATCTGACGGGCACGCTGAGACCACTCGATGTCCACATAATTGTTGGTAGCCGCCAGCTTACCTTCCATATTGACTGCCTGAATAGTAAAGTCTATCAGGTATGTGTCATTGTGCATGCGATATGTAAAGTCGATATAGCTGTTGCTGTCTGCCGACAAACGCATGGTGACGGTACTGTCCGTACGGTTTACTGCGGTGAAATAATAGTCTTCCGTCTGGATAGTCTCTTTCTTGTTGTAAAAGAGGAAATTCATGGAGGCGTCGTTGCCGCTGAACAGTGTGACGGGGGTCGTCTTGTCTTGTCCCATGTATTCCTTCAGCGTGGCCGAAGCTATGCGTCCGCCTTTTGTATCTACGGTTATTTCTGCCAGGTTGTTCTGGATGGTTACCTGCGAGTTGGTTCCTTGACGGGCGTCGAAGAAGAGGGCAGTGGAGTCAACGCTTGCTTCCGCTCCGCTTTCGTTGGCCAGGGCTGCTTCCGCCTTGGCTTTCAAGTCGGCTTCGCGCTGTTGCACCTGGGCTATGGAGTCGTAGTAACGTTGCTGTGCTTCCAACTGCTCCTGGCTGGGACGGCTCAGAAAGCTGAAACCTACTAACAATATCGCTATCAGAACAAGACCTGTGATGGTATTTTTATCCATTCTTTGTTGATTACAAATTACTTATTACAAATTATTTCTTTTCGTTTTCATTTTCGATGGCGGCCTTCACGAATGCTACGAACAGTGGGTGCGGATGCAATACCGTACTGCTGTATTCGGGATGGAACTGGGTACCGACAAACCACTTCAATGCGGGAATCTCAACAATTTCCACCAGGTCCGATTCGGGGTTTATACCCACACACTTCATGCCTGCTGCTTCGTAGGCATCCTTGAAGCTGTTGTTGAACTCGTAGCGGTGACGGTGACGTTCCTGGATATGCTCGGTACCGTATGCCTCGTATGCCTTGCTGCCTTTCTGCAGAACACATTCGTAGGCACCCAGACGCATGGTTCCACCCATATTGGTGATGGACTTCTGCTCTTCCATGATGTCGATGACATTGTGCGGTGTCTTTTCGTCCATCTCGCGTGAGTTGGCATCGGCATAACCCAGTACGTTACGGGCAAATTCGATGGCGATACACTGCATACCCAGACAGATACCGAAGGTGGGGATGTCGTGCGTACGCGCATATTTGATGGCTACGAACTTGCCGGCAACGCCGCGTTCGCCGAAGCCTGGACCGATAAGTACGCCTGCCATGCCTTTCAGGGCTTCTGCCACATTCTCGTCAGTCAGCTTTTCACTGTTCACGAAGTCTACCGATACCTTGCGGTCATTGTAGGTTCCTGCTTGTGAAAGGGCCTCGCGGATGGACTTGTAGGCATCCTGCAAGTCATATTTGCCCACCAATGCGATGTGCAGCGGGGCAGTCTCTTCGGCTTTGTGACGGCGTTCGAGGAAAGCGCGCCACGGTCCCAGTCCCGGAGTATCACCGACGGGAAGTCCCATTTTCTTCAAAATGGTAACGTCCAGTCCTTGGCTCTGCATCAAGATGGGCACCTCGTAGATGGTAGGCGCGTCGATGCTCTGCACCACGGCATTCTCGTCCACATTGCAGAACAGAGCCACCTTCTTGCGCAGGGTAGTGCTCAACTCGTGCTCCGTACGCAGTACGAGGACATCGGGTTGGATACCGGCACTTTGCAGTTCCTTTACGGAGTGCTGGGTGGGCTTGGTCTTCAGCTCACCGGCAGCTGCCAGGTAGGGGACATAAGTAAGGTGTACGCACAAGGCGTCTTTTCCCAGTTCCCACTTCAGCTGACGGATGCTTTCCAGATAGGGCAGAGACTCGATGTCACCCACTGTACCGCCAATCTCGGTAATAACAAAGTCGAATTTGTATTTGTTTCCCAGCAGTTTTACATTACGCTTGATTTCGTCTGTAATATGGGGAATAACCTGGATGGTCTTTCCCAGATAGTCACCCCGGCGCTCTTTGTCGATGACGCTTTTGTAGATGCGTCCGGTCGTGATATTGTTGGCCTTGGTGGTCTGGATGCCCAGGAAGCGTTCGTAATGGCCCAAATCGAGGTCGGCTTCGTGGCCATCCACGGTAACGTAGCATTCGCCGTGTTCATAAGGGTTCAGTGTACCCGGGTCGATGTTGATGTACGGGTCAAACTTCTGGATGGTTACCTTGTAACCTCTTGCTTGCAGCAATTTACCGATGGAGGATGAGATGATACCTTTACCTAATGAAGAGGCAACACCACCGGTGACGAAAATATACTTTGTTTCTCCCACAACTATATTATTTTATTAATTGTTTAATCTAATGCCAAGAGCCTATACGGCTTGTCGTTCAGGGTGCGCACTGCTCCCGTCAGTACACGTAGAACTTAAAAAGCGCAAAATTATAAAAAAAAGAGGAAGTAGAGAAAGTTTCGATGAAACAATTATTAAAAAATACGATTTCATCGAAGAAAGTCCTTCTTGCCTTTTTCTTATGGCTTTTCTATGTTTTCTAAACATTTTAAGCTAAATTTGCGCTCGAAACATAGACTTTAGGGCATTATGAAGAATAGACACATTGCATTTTGGTTAATTGCTACGATGATTTCTTCGTCGGTGATGGCACAGAATACGCTGGATACCGCCTCGAAGAACAGTGGACAGGAAACAACTGCCAAAGCCGACACCTTGCCGGATATAATGAAAGAATACATGATTCTGAAATTGAAACCGGAAGGTATGGGGTACAGGCTGGATACTGTTTCCATATTATATGAAAGGTATATCGGAGTGCTGGATTATTTGAATGACCCCACGACTCCGGAGCGTTATATACCTTCCAATCCGAACTACTATAGGTTGTTCCTTCCCCTTACCTATTATTATGCCCCCATGAGACGCCTTTCCAAGGTGGACTGGCATTTCCAGGTGCCTGATACGGTGCCTGCCCTGACGCGCGAGATGTTGCCGTTCGACACACTGAGTTTCACCTCAAAGGACCGAGCCAACAAACTGGTGGACCGTACGCTGCTGAACACGTATGTAGATTGTCCCAATCTGGTTGTAATGACCGAGAAGGAGGTGATGAAAGGGAAGATATTCAAGGATAATATAGAGAAGGAGGTTTCTTCCAAGCCGTCCGTCGTGAAACTGTTTGCACAAGAGAATATGGTGGGAGTGAAGGAGGAAGCCGACGTGATTATCCACAAGCCCAACTGGTGGGTGACGGGTGGAAACGGTTCATTGCAGATTACCCAGAACTATATCTCCGACAACTGGTACAAGGGAGGTGAGAGCACTAACGCCGTGCTTGCCAACCTGCAATTGTTTGCCAACTATAATGACCGTGAAAAGGTGCAGTGGGAAAATCTGCTCGATGCCAAGCTGGGCTTCAGCTCCGCACCTTCCGACGAGTTTCATAACTATCTGGTAAGTACCGACCAACTCCGGCTGTACAGTAAACTGGGTATTCAGGCTGCGTCCAAGTGGTATTATACCATCACGACTGAGTTTAAGACCCAGTTCTGCAATGGCTACAAGGCCAACAGTGAAGAGCTGGTTTCGGCTTTCTTTGCTCCGGCAGACTGGTCGAGCAGTATCGGTATGGACTACAAGTTGAAGAAGCAGAAATTCAGCTTGTCCGTTTTCATGGCTCCGCTGACGTACATGCTGCGCTATGTAGGAAATAAGGGGGTGAATGAAGTGAGTTTCGGTCTTGATGAGGGCAAATGCGTGAAGCATAACTTCGGTTCGCAGATACAGCCTACACTTTCATGGACCATCATTCCTTCCATCACGCTGGATTCCCGCTTGGACTTCCAGACCAGTTATGAGTGGACACGTATTGAATGGGAAAACACGGTGAACTTTGTGCTGAACCGCTATCTTTCCACCAAGCTCTATGTGCACGCCCGCTATGACGACAGTGCCAAGCCGACGGAAGGGGACAGCTATTTTCAGGTAAAAGAATTGCTCAGTTTCGGTATCAATTATAAATGGTAAATAAACAAATGGTCTGTTCGGAGTGAACAGATTATCTGTTTTGGTTAGTCGGACGGTCTGTTTTTCCTTGACAGACCGTCTGTTTTTTGTCTTTTTGTAGTCTGTGGCAGGTGAAAAAACATAAAAACATAGAAAAAGCACGTTTACGAACACAGAAAATGCATAGGAAAGGTTTGCAGTTCACAAATAATGCGTAAATTTGCCGCGATTTGTAATGCACACTTTGCAAAATGGCGAATACTATAAAACATCAAGGTATTGTGGAAAACATAAACGGTTCTCATCTCCAAGTGAGAATCATCCAGACTTCAGCGTGCGCTTCGTGTAGTGTCAAGGGACATTGTACCTCTGCGGATACGAAAGAGAAACTTGTCGATGTGGCCGATGCCAATGCCGCATCCTACCAGCCCGGCGACCGTGTATGGGTGACGGGCGAACTTTCAATGGGAGTGATGGCAGTTCTGTTTGCCTTTATATTTCCTTTCCTTATTCTGATAATCTCACTGTTTGTCTTTATGGCTATCTGGAATGACGAGCTGCGTTCCGCGCTTTGTTCGCTAGCACTTCTTGTACCTTATTATTATATATTGTGGCTGAACAAGTCGCGGATGGGTAAGAAGTTCTCATTCTCCGTACGACCGATGAACTAACTAATAATAAAACAAATAATTAATAAACAACTAATTTATGAATGTAATTCTGATTGCAGTGATTTCATTGGGAGTTATAGCGCTGGTATCGGCCGCTATTCTTTACGTGGCTTCCAAGAAATTCGCCGTGTATGAAGATCCGCGGATTGCCCAGGTAGCAGAGGTGCTTCCCCAGGCAAATTGCGGTGGATGTGGTTACCCCGGTTGTAGCGGATTTGCAGATGCTTGCGTAAAGGCAGGTTCGCTGGATGGTAAACTTTGTCCGGTGGGTGGACAGCCCGTCATGACAAAGATTGCCGAGATTCTGGGCTTGGATGCCGCTGCTGCCGAACCTATGGTTGCGGTGGTGAGATGTAATGGAACTTGTGCCAACCGTCCTCGTGTGAACCAATACGATGGCGCCAAGAGTTGTGCCATTGCGGCTTCTCTCTATGGTGGTGAAACGGGTTGTAGTTATGGCTGTCTGGGATGCGGCGACTGTGTGGCTGCCTGCCAGTTCGATGCTATCCACATGAATCCGGAGACCGGACTTCCCGAAGTGGATGAGGAAAAGTGTACGGCTTGTGGAGCTTGTGCCAAGGCTTGTCCGAAATCTATTATTGAAATCCGTCCTCAAGGCAAGAAATCACGTCGTATTTACGTACAGTGTGTAAACAAGGACAAGGGGGCCGTAGCACGCAAGGCTTGTACCGTGGCATGTATCGGTTGCGGCAAGTGTGTGAAGGTTTGTCCGTTCGAGGCTATCACGCTGGAAAACAATCTGGCTTACATTGACCCCAATAAGTGCAAATCCTGTCGCAAGTGCGAGGAAGCTTGTCCGCAAAACACAATCATTGCCCTCAACTTCCCGCCGCGCAAACCGAAGGTTGACGATGCAGCTCCCCAAGTAAAGGTTGCAGCTCCTAAAGCTGAGGTTGAGACTCCCAAAGCAGAGGTTTAGACTTCCCAAGTTGAGGTATGAATTAATAAAGTAAATAAACGACTAAAAATACAGAATTGTATGTTGAAGACATTTTCAATTGGTGGAGTCCATCCACACGAAAATAAACTTTCAGCACATCAGCCTATCATCAAGGCAGAGATTCCGGCCAAGGCCGCTATCTTGCTGGGACAGCACATCGGTGCTCCTGCCAAGCCTATCGTTGCCAAAGGTGATGTTGTGAAAGTGGGTACGAAGATTGCCGAGCCCGGCGGTTTTGTATCAGCAGCCATTCATTCGTCTGTCAGCGGGAAAGTCGCTAAGATTGACACGATTGTCGATGCCAGCGGTTACGCCAAGCCTGCTATATTCATTGACGTAGAAGGGGATGAATGGGAAGAATCCATTGACCGTTCCGAAACGTTGGTGAAGGAATGCAGTCTGACCTCCGAGGAAATCGTGAAGAAAATCGCTGATGCCGGTATCGTAGGTCTGGGCGGTGCATGCTTTCCTACGCAGGTCAAGTTGTGTCCTCCTCCTGCATTCAAGGCAGAGTGTGTCATCATCAACGCCGTAGAGTGCGAACCGTATCTGACTGCCGACCATCAGCTGATGCTGGAACATGCGGAAGAAATTATGGTAGGTGTATCCATTCTGATGAAAGCGGTAAAGGTGAACAAGGCATTCATTGGCATTGAGAACAACAAGCCCGATGCCATCCAGCTGATGACGAAGGTTGCTTCCAGCTATGCAGGTATCGAGGTGGTACCCTTGAAGGTACAATATCCGCAGGGTGGTGAAAAGCAGTTGATTGATGCTGTCATCAGTCGCCAGGTTACAGCCGGTGCGCTGCCTATCTCCACGGGAGCTGTGGTGCAGAATGTGGGTACCGCATTTGCCGTTTACCAGGCCGTACAGAAGAACAAACCTCTGTTTGAGCGTGTCATTACCGTGACTGGTAAGTCGTTGGCAAAGCCGTCCAATTTCCTGGCACGTATCGGTACGCCGATGAAGCAGCTGATTGAAGCTTGCGGCGGTCTGCCCGAAGATACGGGCAAGATTATCGGCGGTGGCCCGATGATGGGTAAAGCTCTGGTAAATACGGATGTACCGACAGCCAAAGGAAGCTCCGGTATTCTGATTATGAACGAGAAGGAAGCCAAGCGCGGCGAAGTACAGCCTTGTATCCGTTGTGCTAAGTGCGTGGGAGCCTGCCCGATGGGGTTGGAGCCGTATCTGCTGGCTACCGTTTCGGCCCACGGAGATTTTGAAAGAGTAGAGAAAGAAGACATTATGTCGTGTATAGAATGCGGTTCATGCCAGTTCACTTGTCCTTCCAACCGTCCGATGCTGGATTATATCCGCTTGGGTAAGGGTAAGGTAGGAGCGATGATCCGTGCACGTCAAGCTAAAAAATAACGAAGTATGAATAAATTAATCGTATCCCTTTCGCCCCACGTTCACGGCGGTGACAGCGTGAAGAAGAATATGTACGGTGTGCTTATCGCATTGATTCCGGCATTCCTTGTTTCGCTTTACTTTTTCGGACTGGGTGCGCTGATTGTTACGGCCACTTCCGTAGCAGCCTGCTTGTTCTTTGAATGGGCCATCGGCAAATTCCTCATGAAAAAAGAGACCACAACCATTACCGACGGTTCTGCCATCATTACCGGTGTGTTGCTGGCCTTTAACCTGCCTTCCAACCTGCCCATCTGGATTATCATCCTTGGTGCCTTGTTTGCCATCGGGGTAGGCAAGATGTCCTTCGGAGGTTTGGGTTGCAATCCCTTTAACCCTGCACTGGCAGGACGTGTGTTCCTGTTGCTTTCATTCCCCGTGCAGATGACGACATGGCCGGCTGTAGGCCAGTTGACAGCCTATACGGATGCCACGACAGCTGCTACGCCGCTGGCTATTATGAAAGGTGTCATCAATGGTGCTCCGGGCATGTCCCTGAGCGACCTTCCGGGAGCTTTCGACCTTCTGATAGGTAATAATGGAGGATGTCTCGGTGAGGTGAGTGCCTTGGCGCTGCTGCTTGGTTTGTTCTACATGTTGTGGAAGAAAATCATCACCTGGCACATTCCGGTATCTATTCTGGTGACGGTATTCGTGTTCTCCGGTATCATGTATCTGGTCAATCCGGAACTTTATGTATCCCCGGTCGTACAGTTGTTGTCCGGTGGTCTGATGCTGGGTGCTGTCTTTATGGCTACGGACTACGTGACTTCTCCGATGAGCCACAAAGGTATGCTGATTTATGGTGTTTGCATCGGCCTACTGACTGTCATCATCCGTCTGTTCGGTGCATATCCGGAGGGTATGTCGTTTGCCATTCTGATTATGAATGCGTTCACTCCGCTCATCAACACCTATGTTAAACCTAAACGCTTTGGGGAGGTAGCGAAGAAGAAATGAAAAAGTTAGAATCATCCTTGAAGAATATGTTGCTGGTACTTACGGGCGTTACCGCAATCTCCGTAGCGTTGCTGGCTTATGTAAACGAATTGACGAAGGAGCCCATTGCGCAGGCCAATGCAAAGACCTTGAGCGATGCCGTAAGTGCGGTGGTTCCGGGCTTCGACAATGACCCCATCGCCGAGAAGAAGATGCAGGAAGTAAACGGAGTACAGTATTCTGTATATCCTGCCACCAAAGGCGGAGAATATATCGGAGCTGCTGTGGAAGCTGTTGCCATGGGTTTTGGCGGTGAGCTGAAAGTGTTGGTCGGTTTCGATGCTGAAGGCAAAATCATCGACTACTCCTTGTTGTCGCATGTGGAAACTCCGGGGTTGGGTTCCAAGGCTGCCGACTGGTTCAAGAAAGGCAATAAAGGTGACATCACCGGCATGAATCCGGGTGAAGCTGCATTGACAGTGAGCAAGGACGGTGGTAAAGTAGATGCCATTACAGCGTCTACCATCACCTCACGTGCTTTTTTGAATGCAGTGAATGCGGCTTATGCTGCCTATGCCGGTCAGGAAACTGCCGACGGCACTACCGGCGCTACTCAAAAGAATGTTGAACAACCTGCTGATTCCGCAGCTCCCGAAGCTGTGGATACACTCAGCGCTAAATGAGAAAGGAGTAGAAGATATGAATAATTTTAAAGTTATGATGAACGGGATTATCAAAGAGAATCCTACGTTTGTACTCCTGCTGGGTATGTGTCCTACACTGGGTACCACTTCCTCTGCCATTAACGGTATGGGTATGGGACTGGCTACAATGTTCGTGCTGATATGTTCCAATGTGGTGATTTCTGCCATCAAGAATCTGATTCCCGATATGGTGCGTATCCCTTCATTCATTGTAGTCATAGCATCATTTGTGACACTGTTGCAGATGATAATGCAAGCTTACGTTCCTGCATTGTACGCCACACTGGGCCTGTTCATTCCGCTGATTGTTGTAAACTGTATCGTATTGGGACGTGCCGAGGCATTTGCTGCCAAAAACAATCCGGTGGCTTCCTTGTTCGACGGTCTGGGCATGGGCTTGGGCTTTACCATTGCACTGACATTGCTGGGTGCCGTGCGTGAGTTCCTGGGAACCGGCAAGATATTCAACCTGAGTATCCTTCCCGAAGAATACGGCATGCTGGTATTTGTCCTTGCTCCGGGTGCATTCATCGCATTGGGCTATCTCATTGCTTTAATCAACAGTATGAAGAAGAATTAATAATGAAAAATTAAAAATGAAAAAATTGAGAACGTATCGGCGGTAGACTGCCGGGCTTTTAATTTTTAGTTTTTAATTCTTAATTTAATGATTATGGAATATATATTGATATTTATCTCGGCAATCTTTGTAAACAACATCGTATTGTCGCAATTCTTGGGAATTTGCCCGTTCTTGGGAGTTTCCAAGAAAGTGGAGACTGCATTGGGCATGTCGGCAGCGGTGGCATTCGTGCTCACCATCGCCACTATCGTGACATTCCTTATTCAGAAGTATGTGCTCGACGCTTTTGATTTGGGCTATTTGCAGACTATTACCTTTATCCTGGTGATTGCCGCATTGGTGCAGATGGTAGAGATTATCCTGAAGAAAGTTTCTCCTTCTCTGTATCAGGCCTTGGGCGTGTTCCTGCCGTTGATTACTACCAACTGCTGTATTCTCGGTGTGGCTATCCTTGTTATCCAAAAAGATTATGATTTGCTGACGGGAGTGGTTTATGCATTCTCCACGGCACTTGGTTTCGGCTTGGCACTGACACTGTTTGCAGGCCTGCGCGAGCAAATGAGCCTGGTTAGTGTACCGAAAGGTATGCAGGGTACTCCGATAGCTTTGATTACTGCCGGACTGCTGGCAATGGCATTCATGGGCTTTTCGGGGGTTGTGAAGATTTAAAGAAGAAAAAACGGAAATAAAGTGGAAGGGGGATAAACTAAAATTTATCCCCCTTTTTCTGTTTTTATTAATTTATTTCCTTACATTTGTGGCGTATTGATAACCTAAAAGCTAAATTATCTATATTTAATATGAAAGGGAAAATCTTAGTTACGGGTGGAACCGGTTATATTGGTTCTCACACGGTGGTGGAACTTCAAAACGCAGGTTATGAAGTTGTTATTATTGATAATTTGTCAAACTCCAGCGCAGATGTTGTAGATAACATAGAGAAGGTATCGGGTATCCGCCCTGCATTCGAGGAATTGGATTGCTTGGATTATGCCGGTCTTGACGCTGTGTTTACCAAATATAAAGGCATTAAAGCCATCATTCACTTTGCGGCCAGCAAGGCTGTGGGTGAATCTGTCCAGAAACCATTGCTTTACTATCGTAATAACCTGGTTTCACTGATAAACCTGCTGGAATTGATGCCGAAGCATGGAGTGGAAGGTATCGTATTCTCTTCTTCCTGCACAGTTTACGGCCAGCCGGACGAACTTCCGGTAACGGAAAAGGCACCTATTAAGAAAGCTGAGTCTCCGTATGGAAACACGAAGCAAATCAATGAAGAGATTGTACGTGATACGGTTGCTTCCGGTGCTCCGATAAACGCCATCTTGTTGCGTTACTTCAACCCGATAGGTGCACACCCCACAGCATTGTTGGGAGAGTTGCCTAACGGTGTACCGCAGAACTTGATTCCTTATCTTACCCAGACCGCTATCGGCATCCGTGAGAAACTGAGCGTGTTTGGTGACGATTATGATACTCCCGACGGTTCTTGTATCCGCGACTTCATCAATGTAGTCGATTTGGCCAAAGCACACGTAGTGGCTATCCGCCGTATCTTGGAGAACAAGCAGAAGGAAAAAGTGGAAGTATTCAATATCGGTACAGGTCGTGGACTTTCCGTATTGGAACTGATTAATGCTTTCGAAAAGGCTACCGGTGTAAAACTGAACTATCAGATAGTAGGTCGGCGTGCCGGTGATATTGAGAAGGTATGGGCAAACCCGGAATTGGCAAACAATGAACTGGGTTGGAAGGCAGAAACAAGTATTGAAGATACTTTACTTTCTGCATGGAAATGGCAGTTGAAGCTTCGTGAAAGAGGTATTCAATGACAAACTTTGAATTTGTGTTTTTTAACAAATAGGCAATAAACAAATGCCTCCCCGCATTTGTTTATAATGTGCAAATCAGCCTGAAGCTGTTTATGTATATGTGAATATCCGTAACTAGTACGTATGCCTCCCCGGCATAGACAGGTAAGATTGCATAGTAGTTTTGTCGTGTTTTATTTTGTGTTTGTGTTGTGAATAAGCCTTGTCGAGAGACAAGGCTTATTTTTTGTATATTATATACAGAACCTCTGTTGTCAATTCAGTGTTTTTTTCATAAGATGGGTGGGCAATTCCTTTTTCTTGCTAATTGTTAACTGATGTTATCATGTCTGTAACAATTTGTTCCAATTGTAGTATTAATCGTTCAAAATAGTCTTTTTTGTTCAAAAAATGCTATACACGGTAACAACTACATGCAAATTGTTTATACATTTGCGTTGTTGTTTATGTAACTATTGGGATGAACAAACCATAGCTGACAAACGTTAATAGGTACGAGTACATAGCTGATGAAAGACGCGACTTGGCTGACTTGTTAATGAGGATACACGCGACTTACAACTTAGTATTGGGAAAAATAATTAAGGAAATATAGAACCTTAATTCCGCAACTGTTTCAATAAATCGCTTGTCGGACTCAAAATTGTCA
>ENA-OROR01000536-OROR01000536.1-human-gut-metagenome-genome-assembly--contig:-NODE-536-length-32991-cov-11.701512_pt1 | contig 32991 bp, 25 predicted proteins | sample MGYA00242135_ERZ509060 | MGnify/ENA primary metagenome ERZ509060 (study PRJEB26280, sample SAMEA2338742) | human gut metagenome | biome: human gut; feature: human-associated habitat; material: faeces... | reverse complement strand
TTGGAAACCTAACATAGCAATATGTAAAGGCGCTGGGTGCTTAGCCTACATCGTGACCATCCGAGTGGATGAAAACGGCAAGTGTTTGGATAGCCGATACAACTACCATAGGAGCAAGGCTATCACCCGTGACTTGGAGGAGAAGTACAATCTCCACAAGGCAGACCGCAAGCAACGCCAGGCAGACAATCCACTCCGCAAGGTGGATATAAGCCAAGGCAATGTGAAAAAGCAGGTTGCCAATACCGTAAAATCTCTCTGCGCTACCTACAGGTTCCAGTCCTTAGGCGAATACCGTGCACTTCTTTCCTTATATAATATATCCTTGGAGGAGGTCAGAGGCGAAGTTGGCGGTCGTGAGTATCATGGTTTCGTCTATTCTGCCACTAACGGACAGGGCAATAAGGTAGGAAATCCTTTCAAGGCTTCAAAAATTGACAGGTCTGTCGGTGCGGAGGCGATAGAAAAGCGGTTCGCTTATTCTGCCAAGAAGTTTAGGGAGGACAAAAAACTCTCCGAGATGACCCGTCATAGCGTGGAAGCAGTCTTGAAGCAGACGTACCATAAGGATAAGTTCGTTGAGTTGCTGAAAGCAAAGGGCATTGATGTTGTTTTCCGCCATACAGCTGACGGCCGTATCTACGGAGCAACATTCATTGACCACCGCACCCAAAGCGTGTTCAATGGTTCAAGGCTTGGAAAGAATCTTTCTGCCAATGCCATTCAGGAGCACTTCTCCTTGCATTACGAGAATGAGCAACCGATACCGCTTACCATTCCAACGGAAGATGGCGTTGTCTTGGAGAAGGAACTTCAAAGCTCAGGATTGTTCGACGAGTACGGCAGCGGTCTTGGACTTATGTCTGGAGGAGGTTCATCAAATGAGGCACAGGAAGCAGCATTCGACAGAGAACTACGCAGAAAGAAAAAGAAGCGCAAAGGGCGAAGCCTTTAGTTGTATCATCAAGATTGGCTTTCTTGAACAATGGAGAAAGCCAGCTTTATGTAAAATCAAAGTATAACTTCAAAATAGAAAAACAATGGCACAAGAAGATGATTTGAGAGCATTGGGAAAAATTATGGATTTTCTCCGTGCCGTGAGTATCATACTCGCAATTATGAATGTGTATTGGTATTGCTATGAGGCAATGCACATGTGGGGAGTGACAATCGGGGTTGTTGACAGAATCCTTATCAACTTCAACCGTACAGGTGGAAAATATTTTATATCGCAGTGACACTGTTTGTTTATGAAAAATATAATTGGTTAACTAAATCTCCAATATCACAGGATAGTGATCCCCACCCTTCATATGATATCCTCGTACATATGTTTTTAGCTGTAATCTGCTATCGATAAGGAAATAATCTAATTCTCGACCTGAAATATGTGTTGGCATACCACAACAGGCAAAATAAGCACTATTTCCCGGCCTACTTCTGGTACCTGTGGTCATTATTCTTAAATTATCTGATAATTCGCTTGGCGTTGAATTCATATCTCCGCCAATGATGAAAGGAGATACTGCATGGCGTACTAAATCTCTTATATCTCCTACAGCACCAGACCCAGATTCGCAATGAAGGGTATAAATGTTACATCCATTATAATTTAAACAAATTGCGGATCGGCCTGTTCCTGATATCAGATAATGTATTGATGCTACAAAATTCAAATCCGCAATGATACAAGTATTACATCTCTGATTATAAGCACCTGCATGTTCTACCACAATATAGTGGTATCTACCACTATGTTGTGCAGGCAGTATGAATTTACCACATTCTTGTATCATAACAACATTACATTGTTCTATTGTTAATAGATGATTCAATATATTTAATTTAATAGCATCATTAAGAGGATTTCCTTGGGAATTCCATGTACAAATTTTCATATGGCTATTTTTAGATGTTTGATGCATTTATTATGTTTTCATAATAATTGTTATCAAATTTGAACGGGACTTTATCCATCCCGTTCTATATGTTTATACTCTATTTACTGCTTTCTGTATTTATAGGCTCGATACATGATGCCATTATATCCATCAGTTTAGACAGACCTTCGGTCTGCGGCTGCTGGCTGGCAGAAACATGTATCTGGTATTTTGCCGTTTGGTTGGTCATGCGGGTGTTCTCGCGGGCGGTTGTGACTTTGCCGCTGATTTCCGCATTTATAAACCAATGCTTTGCAGAAGCTTTTGTCTCTACTTCTGCGTTGGTAGTGCTTTTTACGTTTGATGTATCGGTAACCTCCATCTGGAAATCGACATCCACGCGATCTATGAGCAGGGAAGGAATAGGCACCAATCCTATAAACGGAGCCTTGACACTTTGTGACATTGTTGTCATTTTTCCATCCTGCTGTATCGGTCTTTTAATATCGAATTCCAATACACGAGCTGTTTTACCGTCTTCATCAAAAGCAATTTTCTGGTAGAAATTCCATGCTGTCGCTGCCAATTCCTGTTGAGCTTCGGCTGCTGCAATAAGCGGTGCTGCAATCAGTTCCCGCATGGGAAGCCCCTTAAAATTGTCAGTCACATTCGGATTTCCAAGTACAGGGGATGTACCGTTATTTTTAGTCTCTTCCAATGCAGCGGAAATAATCTCTTTCGCTTGCCCGCTTATATTTTCTGCATATTCTTGTTGCCCTTGGTTCTTTGTTTCTTCTGCCATAACATTTGAATTTTGAAATTGTTAGATGTTTTTTACAAAATCGTCAATGATTCGGGAAATACTCTCCGGAGTCTCCTGAACTTTAAAATTGACGCAAACCTCCATGACATCATCTGTATCTGGTTTTATGTTGCTCATCTGCATCTGGAGATTGGCTCTGTGCGGACTGGATAACAGCAAGTTGTTTTCCGGAATCTGTGATTCCACGCTTCCGACCTTCGCCTTGAACTTTATCTGCACATTATCCATTGCAAGATAATGATGGGATATCAAGGCTATAAGTGGAATATCAATAGTCTTGTCTCCAACCATGATTTTTTTTGATTGGAACGTATTTGCGTTATTTGCATTTGTTCCTTCAAAAAGTCTGGTCAGATTTTGTATCTGATGATTCTGTAATGTATCTTGTGCACAGTTTACGGCGTACTGCAAACCATTCATAATATCAGAGAATGAATTGGTTTGAACACTGTCCGGCTCATCGTCATTATTTTTCTTGCCTCTGTGAAAAAGTCCCATGTTTTTAATTTAAATACTTGATTTGTTGTCTTTAATGAGCACCAATCTTGACAATGTCCGGCTTACAGCTTCCATATTTACACTGGAGACTATATTATTATTGACAATGCCTTGATGCCAAAACCAATATGGTGGATTCTCCGTGTGTTCCATCACGTCCTCCTTTCTTTATTGGGGTTATACTTCGGTTCTTTCCGTTGCGGGCGGAACTTTTCCGCCCGCAACGGCTTACTGCTTCCTCAAGGTAGGCAATGCTCCTTTAAGTTCGTAACGCCACTTTGAGCCTGCGTTCTGCAAGGCGCGGTTCATGGCATCAACGGCATTCTGCCAGGTAACGTAAGTGCCGTCCACCTTCGTAGATTCGGGGGCGGTCTTATAGCCTCGTTCCTGATTGTTCTTCCAGTAGCAGGCGGTCACGGTGGTGTAGTTATCTCCCAACAAGCCGAAGATATGTACATTGCCGGTGCTACTACCTGTACTGGTTACGTTGCCCGTGGCATAGCAGGCACGAACGCCTTTTCCTCCGTTCATTCCCACCAGACCGCCGCCAGAGATATTCTTTTTGGGGGCTATTTCTATGATCACGTTGCCCGTGGCATAGCAAGCGGTCAGGGTGGCACCCTCATTCGTCTGACCTGCCACGCCGCCGACATAGACCGTTCCCTTCACTGTGGCAGAGGAGCTGCATCCGGTGATGGAACCGTTCCATTGAGCACCCACTACACCGCCGACGTACACCGTGCCGCTGACGCTGCCCGACACCGAGCAGTTTTCAATGGTGCCATCGCTATATCCTGCCACACCGCCGGCAAAGCCCGAACTGCGATTGCTTGTTATCTGTACGTCCTCCATCATCACGTTCTTCACCGTACCAGCATAACCGATAGAGCCGAACAGACCCACAAATTGGTCATTTGTCGTAACGGTCAGCCCCTTGATGGTATGACCGCCACCGTCGAAGGTGCCGGTGTATTTGTTGCTGAAACTTGTGCCTATCGGCGTCCAGTTTTTGCCTGTGAGGTCAATGTCTGTGTCGAGGGTAATGTTAATGTCGCTCTTACCTCCGTTCACTAATTCGGCTATATTCATCAGGCCATCGGCGGAGGTCACGGTGTAGCTGCCGTTGCTCTCTATGGTATAGCCCAGGTCTTTTGCCGCAGCGAGGGAGACGGTGTAGGTATATTCACCGCCCGCCTGCCAGTCGGTAGCATTCTTCATCTTATAAACGAAGGTCCTGCCGTTAGTGAAGGTGCAGACGATGAAGGTCGTGCCAGCTGCCACACTTTGCGGGGCTACAATGGCGGTGTAGGTGTTGCTGCCCTTGTCATACGGGACGATTATATCCGGGTTGTCGCCTTCGGTGGAGAGGCCCGTCAGTCGCACGGATACCAGCCCCTCGGTGTAGTCCGTCAGAACGATGGTCACTCGCGCCGTGCGGTGGGTGAAGCGGAGCGTGGGGCTACCGTAGGTCACCGTCTGCCCGTTGGCTACGATGAGGTCGCTGCCCTCAAAGTCTTTTTGGGCACTTTGGTTGGCTTTTACCTTTACCGCAGGTGGAGTTGTCTCGCCAGCGGTGTAGGGCCACCACGCTGTGACGGTGATGTTGTTGTGGTTGGTCCAGTAGTACGGGTCGGTGGAGGTCAGCGTGGCGCTGGTGGGGTCGGCGGTGGAGGGCGTCACGTTGTATGCCTTCACCGTGCCGTCCATCAGGACTGCCACACTCTGCACACCCGTCCAATTGCCGTCCGCTGGGGCACGGGTGGCGGCGATGGCTGTCGCGGCTGGGTTCAGCCCCGTGGCGGTGAAGACGATGGGTGTGCCTTCCGCCCCTTCCGGTAGGAAGCCCGCTTCGTCCTGCGTGCAGGCGGCGAGTGAGAGGGCGAGCGCTGCAAGTGCAAAAAATCTTGTCTTCATTATATCTGTTGTTTTATTACTCTGGTTCTTTCCGTTGCGGGCGTAACTTTTCCCCCCGACGGTTTACTGCTTCATCAAGGTAGGCAATGCTCCTTTAAGTTCGTAACGCCACTTTGAGCCTGCGTTCTGCAAGGCGGTGTTCATGGCATCAACGGCTTTCTGCCAGGTAACGACAGAGCCGTCCACCTTCGTGGCTCCGGTGCTTCTCCTATTGTAGCCGATATCTTGTTCATGATTGTTCTTCCAATAGCAGGCGGTCAAGGTAATGTAGTTATCTCCCAAAAAGCCGCCGATATGTACATAGCCAGTGCTACTACCCGTACTGGTTACGTTGCCCGTGGCATAGCAGGAAAGGAGGCTTACTCCGTCGTTGAATCCTACCAGACCGCCGCCAGAGATATTCTCTGTGCGGTCTATTTCTATGATCACGTTGCCTGTGGCATAGCAAGCGGTCAAGGTGGCACCAAAAATCGTCTGACCTGCCACGCCGCCGACATTGATCGTTCCCTTCACTGTGGCAGAGGAACTGCATCCGGTGATGGGACGGTCCCTTTGAACACCCACCACACCGCCGACGCTCACCGTGCCGCTAATGCTGCCCGACACCGAGCAGTTTTCAATGGTGCCCCAGCTAAATCCTGCCACGCCGCCGGCATAACCCAACCTGTGATTGCATGTTATCTGTATGCCCTCCATCACCACATTCTTCACCGTAGCGGCGCCATTATTGAAATTACCGAGATAGCCGAACAGACCCGCATATTTGTCATTTGTCGTAACGGTCAGCCCCGTGATGGTATGGCCGCTACCGTCGAAGGTGCCGGTGTATGAGTTGTCGTAGTCTGTGCCTATCGGTGTCCAGTTTTTGCCTGTGAGGTCAATGTTTTTGTCGAGGGTAATGTTTATGTCGGTCTTACCTCCGTTCACTAATTCGGCTACATTCATCAGGCCGTCGGCGTTATAGACCGTGTATGTATTGGTGTTGCTGTCGTAGATGTAGCCCAAATCCTCGGCTGCGCCGCTCTCGCCGCCGCCGTCAACCCAGCTGCCGATGGTGCAACCCTCTAACGTTAGGCCGGTGGCGTTCACCTTGACGGTATATTTATAGCGGGTGCCCGCCTCTAATACGACGTCGTTTTGCGGACGGAAGTAGAAGGTGCCGCTGCCGAGTTCCACCCGGATGAACGGCCTGCCTGCCGCAACGGTCTGCGGGGCGGTCAGTGCCTCGTAGGTGTTGCCGCTTGCGTTGTAGGTCTTGATGGCAGTCGGGTTGCCGTTATCGGCTGACAGGCTCACGAGTCTCACTGTGGCACCAGCGACGCTCGTGAATCCCGTGCCGGGCTTCAGTTCGATTGTCACGCGTGCCGTGCGGTGGGTAAATTCAAGAGTCGGGTTGTTAAATTCCACCTTCCGGTTCTCAGCAGAGATGAAATCGCTGTTCTGGAAGTCAGCCAGTTTGCTTTGGTCTTCTGCCACCTTCACGGCAGGCATCTGTGTGATGTCGGCATTGTCGAAGGGCCACCATGCCGATATGGTAATCGGGTCGCGGCTGGTCCAGTAGTACGGGTCGTTCTCGCGTGAAAGCGTGGCACTCTTGAAATCGGTAGAAGCCGTTACGGTGTATTCCTTTACCACATCGCCCATCTTGAGTGCCACGGAAGTGACGCCCTGCCAGTCGCCGTCCACAGCGGCACGGGTGGAAGGGGCTGCCAGCGGCGTTGCTTCTACGGACAATCCGGTGGCACGGATGACGACGGGGTATTCACCTTCGGGCAGACAGTTATCGCCAGCAAGTTCGTCCTGCGTGCAGGCGGCGAGGGCGAACAGCAGTGCAGTGGCTGCGGGGATAAATAATCTATGTCTCATAATTCTTCATTCTAATCGATTAATTATTAACATCCTACAGGTCAGCACCCACATCTCCACCGTCTATATCGTTCCACTTTGCAATGGTGGCTTCGCTGACTTCAAGGACTTTGTTGCGTACCTTGACGGTATAGGTATAGTTGTTGCCCGCCAGCAGTGCGCCATCGGGCATGGTGAGTGTGGCATGATATTCCTGACCTTTGTAATTCACAACCAACGGCAGGGATGCAACTGTCTGCGGGAAGAGGATGATCGATGACGTGAGATTGCCGTCTGCCAGATTCATGGTCAGTTCTCCGGTCTGTAGTCCGTTGTCTGCGGTGGCAATACCGTCGGCCGTGTTGAACGTACCGGTGAGTAACAATCCGTCCAGCGTGTAACGTTCAGGCTTGACCACGCTGAAATTCACGCCGTCGCCCGCCTCGAAGGTAAGGCTTATCTGGCTCATGCGGTGGTGGAAGGAGTTGTCTTCACCGCCTTTGGCGGTTTTGTCGGTGAAGCTTACTACCGGGTTGTTTTTGTCTCCCGTGGCTCCTGAAGCAAAGAGGAAGTCGATGGCAGGCTGGTTTTGCTGCGCCGTGGCATCGGTCGTAGCTGTGAGGATGCCTCCCGCCGCGTTGTACGGATAGTAGGCACGGAAAGTATGGGTCTTTGCATCTTCGATATAGATAACCTTTCCTTCTGCCTCAAATTTCCCGTTTTTCAGGATGAAAGGCACGTTGCCGTACTGGGAATCGTTGCCGATGTCGGTGATGCCGATACGGTCGCCGCCAGTCCAGGTGGTTCCGCTGGCGCGGGTGGCGGGGGCGATGTTGGCGGTAAACTGGGCGGCCACGGGGTCACCGTTCAGGTTCTCGTTGTCGTTGTTGCAGGCTACCAGTGCGAGGGCGAGCGTCGCAAGTGCAAAAAATCTTGTCTTCATTATATCTATAATTTTATTATTTACAAATCAGCATTTACATCATCACCTTTCACTTCTTCCCAGCCGTTGATTTCGGCTCCGTCCACTTCCATGCCTTCGGGAGTCTCAACCAGCGTTCCGCCGAGGGTCAGCGATTTGCCCTTTCCTGTGTTGAACTCCTTGAGAGCTTCTGTGAGGTCGCTTTTCAGCGTGGTGGGGCTCGGGTTGCCGTCCGCATAGCGGATTTCAGCCGTCAGCAGTTGTTCCGTACCGGTCACACCCAGCAACCGCACCGTGGCTTTCCACTTGCCGGCATCGTCACCTTCGGTTATCTTGGTGAAGGGCAGCACGACGTTTGAAGCGGCTCCGTAGGTATCGGTAGCGAAATCGAGTGTTCTGGCTGCACCCGTCAGATGGGCAACAATCTCCGTGATGCGTCCGGCGGCATCACCCGTCGGTTTGACGACAAGCGTCAGTTCGCGTACCTGCTGCTTCATTGCAGCGGTCAGCGGATAGTCCTTGTCTTTCTCGATGCTCATCTGTTTCGTATAGGTGAAGAACCATCCCGGGGCATTGTTCACAAAGGCATCCGTGCCTGCTCGGTTTCCCGTGGCTGCGGCAATGGTGGCGGTGGTACCATTTACCGTGATTCCTTCAGCTGGGTTCCACACCGCAAGGGTGTAGCTGCCTGGAGCAAACAGATGGTCGGGGGCATGGGTGGCGGAAGTCTCTGTACCCGTATAGTCGCCCATGGTGACCGTCCACGTGGCAGGTATGTTGATACCCTCACCGCAGGCCGACCAGTCGGCTGTCACCGCAATCTTCCCGTAGTCGGGATGCGGCGTGTCATAAAGCGTGTCCTTTACGCAGGAAGAGAGTAGCACGGCGGCTGCCATTCCTACCATATTTATATATTGTCTTGCTTTCATAGTCTATTCCTCCGTATTAGAATAACTTCCATACCAATGTCACACCGGCGTTGATGGGGCCACACCAATTTTTTGTCTCGTTGCCACAGCGCACGCGCACACCATCGATGACTTCATATTTTTCGAAATCGGCATTCAGGTAGCCCAAACCGAGGTTGAAATCAAGAGCCAGTGCCTTGTTCAGCCGCAGCTGATAGCCGGCGGTGATGCCGCCACCCATCAGGTCGCCCTGCTTGCCTGTTTCGGAGAGCTTGTAGTTGAACTGTCCGGCCTTGAACATCGCACCCAGATACCAGGCTTTCTTCTCACCCATGTAATAACGTATTTCCGGAGCCACTTCCCAGAGTGCATAGCGACGGTCTTTGTCATTCCAACTCCAAGAAGTCCACGAGCCGTTTACGGCAATGCCCCACGATGGGCAGATGCGCCATTCAAGTCCTAAATCGGGTGTCAGGGTAGCCCAGCGCAATAGGTTGGCACGCAGGGAGAGATGATAATCATTTGTGATTTTAGTTTCCGACGGCGTGCCGGCAAGTGTATTTTGTAGAGCAGCTTTCTCGGCTTCTGCCTTTTCAGCGGCAAGTCGGGCTTCTTCCGCCTTGCGCTGCTCTTCGGCACGCCGTTCCTGTTCGGCACGCTTCTCGGTTTCTAAGCGTTCGGCTTCCGCCTTGCGTCGTGCTTCCGCTTCCGCATCCATCGCGGCTGTTTCCTTTGCGGGTACCGTTAGGCGCACGATTACAAAATCACCCCCTGTCGCATGATTGTGGGTAATGAAGTTTTCTTCCTTGATTTTCGCGCGTGTAATCAGTTCTGATTTTACTCGATTGGCACGAATCTTCGCCGTTGCAAGGTTCTCAGCTTCACCGCCCAGCGAATTGCAGTAGCCGTCAACCAGTAGCGGCAACTTGCCGTCAAAAATTGTTGCTTTACTGTTTTCGATACATTCCAACAGGCGGGCAAGTTCAGTGTCATTGCCATTCCAAGGAACGTAGAACATGTCCTTCTGCGGAACGAAGCGGAAGGTGTAGGTCGTGTCTGTTTTCTGCTGCGCAATGACAGGAAAAGTTACCGTCATCAGCCACAGAAACAAGGTAAGAAAAGTGATTTTTCTGCTCATATAAACTTGCATTTATTATCTTTGTCCTCTCCAAAGATAATAAATGTCATTCTATGCCCAAAAGATTAGAAAAACTTTTGCTGTAAAATTTTATAAATAATGTCGTTTGAGCATCTTTTTGTCGAATTAGCACTTTTTGAATTGTCGAATTAGCACTTTTTTGTCGTTTGAGCACTTTTTGGAAATGGGTTTCTGTGACCTTTTCCGATGTTTTTTTACTACACAATTTATTCCCGATTTGATTTTTTCCATTTGGCAGGCGTACATCCTTCTTTCTCGGAAAATAATTTGATAAAGTTACTTTGGGAAAGAAAACCAGAAGACTCAGCCAGCTTCTGTATATTGATTTCTGGATGCTCCTTCAGTATGTTTTTCGCATACTCCAACCGGAGACTGGTTATCCATTCGCGGAATGTCATTTTATACGTAGTCTTGATATAAGCGGAAAGATAGGTACGGTTCGTATAAAGTATTTCGGACAGTTCTTTTATGGTAAGTCCCTGCTGGACATAGCCGTCTGTCTTTATCCAGTTGTCAACCCTCTCTATAAATTCTGTATAGGACCTAGGAACTTCTTTCTCAAAAACTATTTCATGTTCAGTTTCCGAATTTGTCAGAAGTTCTTCTTCAGATTGTATATCCTGCTCAAACGCTTTTTCTACCTGTTCATAGAACAGCAGGTAGTTCTGATAGCTGTAGAAAAGATAGCTGTAGAACGGTATTGACGACAAAATCCAGATAAAAACATATTCGTCTGGCAGAAATGTCAGCAATCCGCATCCGACACCGAAGATAAGTGCCCAATAAGTGAATATGGAAAGCCATTCGATATATGCGCCTATATCATCCGCCTGAGTTTCATTGAAAATCCGAATGGCTCTACGATATGCAATTATGACTCTGCGAGCTAAAACGACTCCAAAAACGACTAACCAGGCAGCTAAAGCAAATAAAGAGAATTTTTGCATGATTCCGCTTGGCAACAGGAACAACACAACTCCGGAAAGAGTTGAAAATATAATCCATAAAATGATATGTGTCCACACACGCCGTTTGGTAATGTAAAAACGATCAAGCAACATTATCAATGCCGAACTGAACAGAGAATAGCACAGAAAGTATGTGGACATGTTCATCAATATGGCAGAATCCGCATTTTTGAATCGGATACCAAAGAAGAAATGTACCGAATAGTTTGCTGAAAGCAGCAACATAGCTATACCCATAATCTGTCGGGAGCGGAGATAATTCTTGAAAATTTTCTTTTCAGGAGTCTTTGCAAACAAAAAATAAAAGCCGAAGAATAACATTAACGGCAGTGCGGTACAAAGTGAAAAACTGTATATAGATGGTTCCATTGTTATGCTTATTTAGTTTTGATACAAATTTTGATAAATTTCCGAATTATAAGCCAGTCGGGATAAAAAACAGAAATGAATATCACTGAGTGCTCGCTGCTTGAGTTAAAATGTCAAGACCGACTCACCTAAGATCTTGCATCAAATTGCTCTAAGTCACACGTTTCTTATTGAAATCAAATAATGAGAATGAAGTATTTATTTTTTTCATTACAATTCTTTATAAGGATTATGTTCAGGAACCCTAATGAGTTCTTTTATATCAACTTCCAGACATTGAGATATCTGTATTAATGCTTCTAAAGGAGGTTGACAAGCATTAGTACACCATTTGGAAATGGTTGCTTGGTCTCTGCCAAGTTTCTCTGCAAGCCATTTGTTCGTTTTCCCCTTTTCTGCAAGCATAACTTTTATACGATTAAGATTTTTCTCAGCCATTGCGTATATTATTATTGTTTTCGATTGCAAAGATACTCATTTTCCTCCAAATATCGTTTGTTTATCCGAAAATCATTATAAAAATCGGCAAATAATTTGCGTAATTAGAAATTTTGCTAATTTTTGCATGATTTACAGTGACTCGTCCCATCTTCATCTTGCATACCACTATATTCTATTAAAATGAAAACAGATGTGCCTACTTATAATTTTCTTCTTTTGGAGTTGATTTATGAATATCAAAATCGGAAAAATTCCGCGTTATCCGTGTTAATTTTTGTTTTCTCATAATTTCATTTTGGGGGTACGGGATTTTGTTGTTCCTAATTTGTTTCTTTTGCTATTTTGTAATTCGGATTAGCATTGATTATCAGAACATTACAAACAATCAGTAAGATTGCGAAACAAAAATAGCGTACAGTGTACAACGACAAAAATCGTTCTCTCTGTACGCTATTAAATCTTATTAAAAAGATGAAAGATTCTAACTAGCATCTCTTGGCATCGTTCCGTTCATTACAATAATCATCGGATACTCGTTTTTTACTTGCTCTGCTTGGCACACCTTGCGGTTCACAACCTTACTGATAAGCCATTGTCTGAACAACAAGGCTTGATATGTATCCATTTGAAGTGCTATGGCGATAATCACTTCCATATCATAGACATTCGCAGAATATCCATTTTCAAGTTTGATGTATTGCGAATGCTGGAAGTCTTTCAGCCCACTTTGTTTCCAAATGCGCTTGATGGTATTCTTCACTGCTGTCCCTGTTACATTCAACAGTTCGGCAATCTCCCAAACTGTCATCCACACCTCACCATGATGTGGGGCGTAGATGACCATATCTTCTTGTATTGTTATCACTTGTCGTTTCATACTCTGCCATTTATAGTGTTAGTATTATCGTTGCAAACATTTTCAAACGTGAATTCCTCAATGTTATTTATTTGCTGAGACAACTTTTCCACGTCTTTGCTCAATTTTTCCTTGGTAATCTTGGCATACACCTGGGTTGTCTTTATGTCCTTGTGACCAAGCATTGAACTCACGGTTTCTATTGGAACTCCGTTGGAGAGGCAAACCGAGGTTGCGAACGAATGACGGCTCATGTGCCAGGAAAGCGGCTTGGTGATACCACATTTCTTTCCCAGTCTTTTGAGCGAATCCATACAACTTTTGTAGTTGGGTACTGGAAACACCCTACCGTCTTCACACAATCCACGATATTTTTCCATAATCTGCTTGGGATAGTCAAGCAGCTTGATGTTGGCTTCCGTTCCTGTCTTCTGTCGATGGATAACAATCCATTCACCTTCATCGAAAAATTCCTTGATGTTCTCTTCCTTCAAGTTGTACAGATCAATGAAAGCGAGACCTGTAAAACAACAGAACAGGAACAAGTCACGCACCATGCTCATCTTCTTTCTTGTGATAGGTGTCTCCATCAACAGATGAATCTCTTCTTTGCTCAGAAATTCTCTTGTGGTCTCTTCTTCCTTGTACTCATATCGTCTGAATGGGTCTTTTACAAGCCATTCATTATCTATGGCACGGAATACCATTGCACGGAGATTGCGGACAAACACCATCGCAGAGTTTATCTTCAAGTGCTTGTCGGTTCTGAGAAAAGTCTCGTAGTCTGTGATAAAAGGCAGCGATAACTCTTTCAGAGCAATATCCTTCACATGGTAATGCGCCTGCAAGAACTCGCCCACGTAGGCACACCCAATTCTATACTTCGTGTATGTACTCAAAGATTTCATGCCAGCCTTATATTGCTTTTCCATTTCATCACGGCTTTGAGAATAGACTTTCATCAGTGTATGGCAACGATACTCCAAGCCAAGAAAGGCGTTCTTCACCTTGTCGGCAGTGACGAAGTTGTCCCTGTCCATAATCTCCTGATAATGCTTACTGATACTCACACGCATCTTGTCCAATTTGCGGTTCACTTCCAAAGCCTGCATACTCTTACCTATCATGCGTCCGCCCTTGGTGTCCCACAAATCTGGATTGGCAGTTGTCTTGCAACTGAACTGCGCCTGTGTTCCGTCCACTGTGATACGTCCCATAACTGGAACAGTACCATCTTTCTTTACTACCTGTCTTTTGAGGTAGAAGATAATTGAAAATGTACTCTTCATAACGTCATTCTTTTTTGCGTTCAAAATTAATACATGAAGAGTCTTTTCTTGCTACGCATTTCACTGCAGAACACGGCAAATTTGGTTCGTAACCAAAAATCTTACGTTACTCATCAGTAACTCACTATAAATCAGAGTATTCAAATTCAATTCGTAACCTTCCTTATTCTTCCGAACCTCAACATTCACCATTGGGGATATAGGTTACAGATAGGTAACGTTTCTCTGTCTCATCTTGTCGTATTCCCGTCTTCGTCTGTCCTCGCCACTTTTAACCAAAATGAGGAAAGTAACTGATTACCAGTAAACTTTCCTCATTCTTCTCTCAAACACTTTTTATATGTACTTTCAACCTTTGAAACACTTTATTCCAACGGTTGAAACTGACATTGGAACTACAGGAATAAAGTGAAGATACTACAAAGGTTAGAGATTAGATTAAAAAAAGTGAGGGCAAGCATTTGCTCTCATACCTGCTACCACAGTTGCTACCACACCGGAAACCACGATGAATAAATGGATACAGACAGTTTGTTAGAGCATGAGAGCAAAAGTGATACTAAATTACTATTGAGCAATCTTTGATAATTCGCTGCACAACAAAAGTGCAGAAATATACATAATACTGCACTTTTGTTGCGCAATTATCGTATCATTACAGATAAATACACTTCAGTTATGGATTGATTATACGAAAGCTTCAACAAGTTATTAAAAAGCACGAGCACAAAGATAGCATCGGTTCGATCATCCCACTTTGGTATTTTGGAATGAATTATTAGTAAACTAAGCAAAAGCCTTTTTCTTCTTTTAGTCCACACTATTTTTATAAAAGGCACTAATTTTATTGAATTACCTCACTAACAGAGCGCTAGATTTCAAAAAGAAACTTAACTTTGCACCCGAGTTTTATAAAAAGAGACTGAATTAGTAACTAAAAAGATTAAACCGCATGAAAATTAAGACTTTAATAGCCTGTTTCATACTAGCTTGTGCTGCAACTTCCTGCATACAGGATGAAGCACTGAACTCAGAAGCAGCCATTGATGCTTGTACAGGTGATGATGTACAATTAGCAAACATCAATGCTGATTCAAAGGTAATTAATGTATATGTGCATAAGGGAGCCGACCTCTCCAAACAAAAAATAAAATTTGAGGTCCCACAAGGAGCCACTACCAAAGTAAATAATCAGGCAACTGGTGATACAGAGTCTACATATGATTTTAGTGAGGCACCACATTCTCGAAAATTTACTGTAACTTCAGAAGATGGTCAATGGAAACCTGTGTATACTGTTAATCTGATACGAGCAGAATTACCCAACTCATTTCATTTTGAAGAATTATTAGCCTCTTTCAACACTCCGTATGATATTTTTTACGAGTTTGAGCAAGGAACTTCGCAAGATATTTCTAAAGTTTTGCAATGGTCAAGTGGTAATCCCGGATTTAAACTGACGGGAATGGCAAAGAGTATTAGCGATTATCCGACAGTACAAGCCGCTAACGGTGTCATTGGTAAATGTGCTAAATTGACAACTTGCGACACAGGAAGTTTTGGCGCAATGGTAAATATGTTTATTGCTGCAGGTAATCTTTTTATCGGTTCGTTCGACCTTTCCAATGCATTAAAAGATGCCCCCAAAGCAACAACATTCGGCTTCCAATTTTACAAACGCCCTAAAGCATTAAAGGGATTCTATAAATTTAAATCCGGTGATATTTACACTGCTCCCAAGAAAAACGAGAAAGGAGAAATGGAACAAGAAATTATCCCCGGTAAAAGAGACCGATGTGATATCTATGCTATCATGTACGAAGCAAACGAAAACTCTTTTATGCTTGACGGTTATACCTCATTGACTTCAGACAAACTAGTATCAGTTGCGCGGATTAAAGAAGAAGATGTCAAGGAAGGAGATACTTGGAATGAATTTGACATACCATTCGTGCTAAAAGATGGCAAGCAAATTAATGAAGACAAGCTAAAGGAGGGAAAATACAAACTAGCCATTGTGCTCTCTTCAAGTGTAGACGGTGCCTTCTTTAAAGGAGCAGTAGGTAGTACGCTTTATGTCGATGAACTAGAACTTATTTGTGAAGAATAAAAACTCAATGCAATGAAAAAATATAAATTAATCAATATCATAGCCGTACTACTGTTTGTAAGTACATTCTCAGCGCAAGCACAAGAAGAAAGAAATCAAGGTATCATCTGGTCATACTTGCATGGATGGGAATATGGAATCAAGGCTGGTTTCAGTATTGGAGGAACTGCTCCATTGCCTTTACCTGAAGAAATCCGCAAAATAGACAGTTATTCACCAGGTGGCCTCGCTATTTCAATTGAAGGAAATGCAACTAAATGGTTTGACACAAAATGGGGAATGACTGTAGGAGTACGACTTGAAAATAAAAATATGACAACGGAAGCTACTGTAAAGAACTACGGTATGAAGATCATCAACACCAACGGCGGAGAACTACAAGGTTTATGGACAGGTGGCGTAAAGACTAAAGTCAAGAACTCATATCTGACTATCCCAGTAGTTGCCAACTATAAAATAAGTAACCGTTGGAAAGTTTCAGCAGGCCCGTATGTATCCTACCTTATAGAAAGAAACTTCTCCGGGCATGTATATGAAGGTCATCTGCGTACTCCAGACCAAACAGGCTCACGAGTAGACTTTACCGGTGAAAGTATTGCTACATATGATTTCTCTGATGATATGCGCAAATTCCAATGGGGATTACAATTAGGCGGTGAATGGAGAGCATTCAAACACTTGAATGTATATGCTGATTTAACATGGGGCTTGAACGATATCTTCAAAAAGGATTTTGATACCATCTCATTCGCTATGTATCCTATTTATTTGAATATAGGATTCGGGTATGCATTCTAAATAATTCTTTGATAAAGAAAAGCGGTCAATTTCAACTTATAGTAATTGAAATTAACCGCTTTTCTTTTATATATTTCTTCTTTCTAATTAAAAAAGCATCTCCTTTATTTAGAAATTATTTTCAGATTATCAACGGTCAATGTACTTCCTGGAGCGCCTTTGTAATAATCACCTTCAGCACTTGATGCACAGACTACTGCTAAATAATATTTCTTAGAAGAATCATACTTCTTCTTGTCCAAAAGTTTAAATGGGACAGTAAACTCAGTCCAGTCCTCTTTTGTCCCACCATTCTCTAAAGCTGCCCGCATTATTATACGTGGCGAGGTACCAATATAAACATCTGGGTTCTTATAGTCGCCTGTCAATACTATATTATTACCATTACCATCCAAAAGTTCTTCATACAATACAGCATAAATAGAGCATTCATCCACTTTCTTATTATCAACTGTATTATCTGTATTATAATAAACAGAACCCGGAGTATATTTATACCAGCCGGAGAGAGTAACAGGTTCCCCTACAAAAGGAACACCAAATTTCGTACTATTCAAAGGATTCTTTATATCTGTTTTAAATGATCCCGTAAAGAGAGAACCAGAAGTTACATATGGAATATCTCCTAGTCCACCTTCCTTCAAAATCGCATTGTAATCCACTCCACTAATACTGATAAAACTATGAATAGTCTTAATTTGAGCAGCCTTACCGACTTTTCCATCAACTGATTTTACAGGATACTCAAAAGTAGAAGCGCCAACCTGCGGTGCTAATTCATTAATCGTCATCACCCCTGGATTGCTGGTTCCAAATTGTCCTACAGGTGTTTCATAAGATTCGCTCGAACTACTCGTACTTGATTCAACTATTTTCCATTCGTCGAAACTCATTTCTTTTCCTGCAACATAAACCGTATACTGATTCTTAACAATACCATCTTCAGAGGTGACAGTATAAACAACGGGTTGGGTAAAATCCTGCTTAACTCCACTTTGCTTATCAACCGTCGCACCTTTTGAAATTGTAAAGGTAGGAGCAAGTTCACTCAATTGTTCATCGGTAATATTATCTGAAACAACGAATGTGATACTGGTACCATTAATTGTTGGTTCTCCTATTACCAATTCATTCTCAAAACCGAAAGTAAGGATATTGGCCTCTGAACTTTTATCAACCGCTATTTTAGTTCCACAAAAATTAACATCAATATCAAAGACTGCAACTTTAACCTTGATATTCATAGATAATTTTCCATCATTTATAGCACCTGAAACATCTAAATCACATTTACCCGGCAACAAAGTAACTGAACCTGTACCTGCAAAAGTACAACCATTTCCATCTCTTACAGCTTTAATTCCATCCAATTCTATATCACCTAATTCACCAATGCCAGGATACGTAAATTTCTTCAACTGCATTTTTATCTGGCTTTCACCAGTCTTTGAAATGTAAATTTTCTGAGGGATATCATTCACTTTTCCAAGTTCACCAGCATCCACATCCAAAGTACCTAAATATACTCCATCAAATTCTCCATCTTGAATAAGTTGTGGATCATCATCACCACACGCAGTAAAGAGTGCTACAGAGCACAACAATACAAATAAACACAACATTTTTTTCTTCATTATTCTCATATTTAGTTAATAGATCATTCTTTCACAAGAGCAAAAGCAAATTAACCACTATATTTCAAACCTCACAAGGTCCATTCTTTATCTTTCGTGATCTATTTTTAAGACTAAATATTTGAATATATAAAATAATTAAGATTCAATTATCAGGTCCAAGAAAAGTAAACACTATGAAATAATTCAAAGTGCCTTAAGTAAAAACATAGCATAAAAAAGAGGCTATTTGTTTGAAACAAATAGCCTCCATAAATTATATAATAAAAGTACTATTCACCAATCACTTCTAAATCGTCAACTATAAGCGTACTACCTGATGCACCTTGAAATTTATCACCATCCTTACTTGAAGAGCAAACAATAGCCAACTTATACTGTTTTTCACTGTCATAAGACTTACCTTCCATTTCCTTAAATGCTATACTAAAAGAAGTCCAATCTGATTTTGCCTTACCATCAGCTAGTTGAGCAACAGCAACACGATATTCAGAAGAGTTTATATCATTACCAGTCAATGTAACATCTTTACCATCTTTATCCACAGCTTCATATAGTACAGCTTGTATGGAGCATTCATCCTCAATATCAAGACCATCTTTCACATTATTCTTATCAGAACCATCAATATAGTTATCACCTGGAGTATATTTATATACTCCCTTAAACAAAACTGGTTTTTTAGTATAAGGAAGGCCAAATTTAGTCAGAGATAAGGGATTCGACAAAGCTGCTCCAATATCAAAAACAAACTTCCCCGTAAACAAAGAACCTGCAGTAATAGGAGCCATAGATCCCAACGGGTGCTTCCTTGCATCTATAGTTATCAGTTTAACAGCCGCACCTTCATAGCCATTTTCTTCTTCTACAGCTGGCCAACCAATAGGATTCTCACCGTTCAACATCATAGCTCCTCCATTAGAAGTCGCTAATTCATCAATAGGCTGAGGATCTAACCAAGGGTTCTTAGGCATTAACGCAACTGTCTTTTTCGCCCATCCATCATTAAAAGAATATTTCATTAGTGAACTTTTAACAGGTGGTTTAACTGTATATTTAGCTACTGTCCCATTTTCTGCAACAACAGTATATACTACATCAGCAGAGAAATCCGCCTTTCCACCTTCTACGCTATATACTGCTTTTTCAGAAACAATAATAGTAGGAACTAAAGCTTTCAATGCTTCTGGAGTATAATTCTCTTCATTTATTCTAAAAGTAAATGTATTGGTCGCTTCATCAAGTTGAGGCTGTTCAATCACAATTGCATTAGCTTCATTATTAGTTTCAAAAGTAAAACTGATAATTTTTGCTTCATTATTTTCTGAACCACTTAATTTAGTTCCTTGATAAATCACTTTCACAGCTTGACTAACTCCGTCCAATTTTGCAGCGATATCCAAATTAACAACTACAGTATTACCAGAAATAGTACCTTGAGCATCAATATCTCCTGTCAACAAATACTTTTCGACGTTCAAGACCTGCTTACCAGAGAACTTATAATTATCACCATCTTTTGTCAACACGCAATTTGTTAATGTTATAGTCCCTAAATCCATATTCATGAAACTAAAATCTTTCAATTCCATATTAACAGATGCATTCCCTGCTTTTGATATTGTAATATTCTTAGGAATATTTGAGCCAATAGGCATCTCACTAAGAGTTATATCCAATGTGCCTTTATAATTCCCTGCGATATCAGTATCTATAGGATATATCACTTCATCGTCATCACCACAACTTGAAAACAAGCTGACTGAACAAACAAACATAAACAAATACAACAAACTCTTTTTCATAATTCTCTTATTTAGTTAATAATCTATTTGATCGCAAAATCGGGTACAAAGTAACATATTTATATTAATTATCACAAGGTCCATTCTTTGTATTTTATGATCTATTTTTAAGATCATATTGCAAAAAAGCTGTTTTTATCTACTTTTTAAGGTTCATATTTACAGCATACTCAACAAATATATACCCAAAAAGGAGGGATTTCAAGTCCCCCCTTTTTCGATATTCAAGATATTATAGTTTTCAAATTTTCATATAACTAACCTATTATTCTAGCTATACATCTCATTACTCGCCAATAACCTCCAATTCATCAACGATCAGCGTACTGTTAGCTGCGCCTTTGAACTTATCACCTTCCTTACTGGAAGAACATATAATGGCTAACTTATACTCTTTAGTACTATCATAAGATTTCTCCGGCAAATACTCAAATGCAAGTTCAAATGTAGTCCATTCATCTTTATCCGTACCATCTTTCAAGCGAGCTTCTGCCACACGATATTCTGAAGTATTAATATCTACTCCTGTGAGTGTCACATCTTTGCCGGCTGCATCTTTTGCCTCGTACAATACCGCAGCAATAGAACATTCGTCGATAATGTTAAGCCCCTCCTGCGCTGGTTTGACAGAACCATCTATATAGTTCGTTCCTGCTTTATATTTATATACGCCTTTTAATAACTTAGGCTCCTTGTCATAAGCAATACCAAATTTGGTTGATTTCAAAGGAGCAAGCATATTAAGACTGAACGTACCCGTAAATAAAGAACCGGAAGTAATAGGTGCCATACTGCCTAAAACATGTGCTCTAGAATCCAATGTCACCAATTTGGCAGCCTTACCACTAAAGCCTTCAGATTCTTCCATCACAGGATAGCCTACTTTTACTGTCGAAGATGATCCATTCAACATTTTGGCACCACCATTGGAAGTAGCCAGGAATCCTGCAGGCTCCGGAGTCCAATAATTTTCATAACTATTACCTGCATCAAATTCAGACCATTCATCCAAAGAATATTTCATGATATTCTGAACACCTTCAATAGAAGCAGTATACTTTCTTGATGTTCCATCTTCAGCAACTACAGTATAAACAACACTTTTTCCTCCGGAGAAGTCCTGAGCAACACCACTTGCCGGAGTTACGGTAGCCTTTTCTGAAACAGCAATGACTGGTACCAAGGCTTTCAAGTCTTCCTCAGTAGCCTCATCATTAACTTTAAACGTAATGGCACTCTTTGCATCATCAATAACCGGTGCTACTGTTATAACTTCGTCATCAATAGTAAAATCGGTTATTTTAGCCTCCGTGTTTTCACTTCCTGACAGTTTAGTACCTTTATAATTGACCTTAACTTTCATTCCGCCTTCTACATCTACATCAATAACCATATCTACAGCATTCTTACCAACTGTACCCGAAACGGATGTATTGCATGATCCCACAACAAGACTTAATGTCTGATTGCCGGAAAACTTATAAGCATCACCACTTTTTGTCAAAGCACAATTATCCACAGTAATGTCACCAATAAGAAGCTCAGTACCTGCTACGGTAATAGTAAAGTTTCTCAGTTCCAGTTTTACAGCAGTATCCGAAGCCTTTGAGATATAAACCTTCTGAACCATATCAGAAGCTATAGGAGTAGATACTCCCACATAATATACATCCATCGTTCCTTTATATGCACCTGCAAGTTCACTGTCAACCGGATATTTCACATCGTCATCGTCACTACAACTCATAAATAGACTCACCGAACTAATAAGCATAAACAAATACAACAATCTTTTCTTCATAATCTTCATAGTTAATTATAAATTCTTTTTTATCACATAAAATCACGCAAAGTAAAAGATTTAAAATAACTACCACAAGTGCCATTCTTGGCATTCTATGTTCTATTTTTAATATATTATTTATTCATACCCCAAAAATAAGAAAAATAAAAGTTTCAATATTAATATTCAAGTTATAAAAGAGAAGAGTAAGCAGATATATATTTCTGCACTAATCCAATCATCTTTTCATACAAATCCCTATCACAATCCATATACCTATAAATCATCACATCTATCAACCATAGAATTTTTTCCCGATTTAATATCCGCTCAACAGCCTCCCCCCTTACGAATGACGGAAGTGAATTTACGACATTATAATTATTGCATATTTATTAAAAAAGCTGTATCTTTGCAACCTTAGTCATAATTGAAAGTTTGTCAAAGTACAAAGTTAGACATGTTTAATATTGAATTTATTACAAATGTCGTTTCGTTGTGATGGCGGAACCATTTGAAATTACTACTGATTTAATATCATTTTACTCAGAATATTCAGTCGTGATGATGCGATATTCTTTCTTAATCTATAAATATATATATATGCAAATGTTGACAGCCCATAATGGGCAGTTAGCGTCGTTTGTATGCGTGATGTCTTACGTGTTTAAATTTAGTATTGCTTATATACATGTTTATAATGATGAAAAAAAGCCCTGGACCGTGATGGTTCGGGGCTTTTCTTGTACTTGCAATAAGCAAGAAGGAAAAAGATTTCAGATTACATCGGTAACTGTGCTATTATCTCTTTCGAACATACCGGCAATTTACCATTCTTTCCCATATCCACAAAAACCGTTGCACACAACACCGTCCATTGGTCACCATATGTCATCGTACTGCTATGGCTATACCCAAGGCAATGCCCGTATTCATGAAACATGGCCTGACGGGGATAATTATGCGGATGGGCATCCGGAGGAGTCGCATCAAAATAAACACCGGTATAACAATAATTAGCCAAGCCGTACGTATTGCCTCCACCTAATCCGCCGACACCGGCAACACACCCCAGCACAAGCCCGCCATGATTACGGATTCTTTGACGCAACGCATCCAGATTGATCGGATTTCCTCCATTGTCTTTCAACAAACCTTCGTATTTGTTCATTTCCATATTAAACTCTTCGGAAGAGAACATGAAAGCCATATTGACAGCCAACGCCACTCCGTGACGGCACAATAACGGATTCATATGACGCCAATACGCATGACCATTGTCAGCCGAATAAGAAGAAAAACGTATAAACCAGCGACTGTCTATCTGTTCTATTTTCTTCATAAACGGATCTTCTGTACGAATAACAAGCGTCACATCATCATTGGAAAGTCCGGGCTGTGCAGGCACCACTATCTTCCGTCCACTACTTGTAGTGAATGTCCGTTCCGAATCTACAACCGGCAAGGGGAATGACGCTTCCATAAACGGATAAATCTGTTCAAAATGTGCCAGTTCGAAGAACTCCATGCTAAATTTATTAAAACGGCACATAATCTTCACATCCTGAATACCTACAGGAGAAAAGAACTTGACAAGCAACTGATGTTCGTCTGAAATGGAAACCTGCAACGGAGCATTCGCATAAAAAGAACGACGGCGACTGTCATAAAAGACCTCACGTGGCTCACTGGCCAAAAACATCGTATCCGTGCGAAACCGAAAGAAGTCCTCCTTGCGAACATAAAGTGAACCATCCTGATTTTCCGGATGCAGATAATCAATACTAATATGAGATACACGGCCTGCCTCAATCTTACAATCCGTGAAACGGTATTTACGGACAAACTGAGTTCCATCACTGCGATCGGACTCAATCGTCACAAATCCGGATAATGCTTTTGTGCCGGGCAATGAGTAAAACGAGTATTTCCCGGTAATGTCATAAGATTCTATCTTTCTGGTTCCGGAATATTTCCCGTCTGCACCAAGAGTCGCATATATTCCTTCGGCATCGTCGAAAGTTATATCGATTTTACGAATGAATCTCCACATATAATCGGACGATACATTCAAATCGACATCCACTCTCCCTACAGAACGCTCCAAGACCACTGTATGCGACACCGAAGCCTGATCTCTGCCGATATGCAATTCTATTTTCTTATAAAAGTAAACCGCATCTAACGGCGCATTTTCCGCATGATTTATCAACCAGTCATCGGACAGTTTTTCGGGTTCTTTAACAGCCTCATCTTCTTCCTCGCTCGTAGTAGCCAGAAAAACGACTGTATAATCCCCCATACTCAATCCTTCGATAGTCAATTTTGAGAAGTTTTCTTCCAGCTTCTGATATAAGGGCTTAATAATCTCTCCACGTTCATTGGCAATAGCATACCACATACGAGTGATCTGCTCCGGTTTGCTTCCGCGTGTCTGCACCACGGACGCATCATCTTGCTGCAACCCAAACAAAAACGACACTTGTCCGGAATGGGAAGGAACAATGCCGGTCTCCTGTTCAAAATCGCCCGAACAGTTGGTAAGCAATAATGCGCCCAGTAATATCATTATGATTCTTAGCATCTTCATAAACAGCCTCCTCTATTTCTTTACACAACGTACGGATGCAAATGCTTCCATCTGTAACCGCTGTTTCTTAATAACGGTTGACTCGGCTCCTTCGAACGGCAACCAGTAAGCCCATGCATAACCGCCCGGAAGACCGTTACGTTCGTTTGTCCACAACACAGCTCTTTTCCCGAAAGCCGGATTATTGGATGACGACTTATCTCCCTTCGAGCCAGCCAAAGGAATAATAAGGCTGCGACCGGTGTCTTCCGAAGTAAACTTCACATAATGCTGTGTTCCCGTCACACCACTGGACGGAGTTATCAGTGTTCCTTCTCCAATGTGAAGTGTAGCGGCAATTGTTTCTCCATTTCCTGCCTTATATCTACCCGGAATCTCTTGGTCTGCAGGAAGCAGAGACTGCCATTCGTTACCAGTCGGTATCCGGTATCCTTCAGGGCAAGGCGTATGTGTATCATTCACCCAAGGTGCATCAGCTGTCTGGTTACCTAAATTGTTGGAAGGATTATACCCCTGCCAAGGCACGTACATATATAAACGTCCAAACTGGAACAGACCACCCACCGTGTTAATCCAACTTTTATGATACATATCTTCGACCGTAGCCCCGTCCAACGGATAAATCTGATCTTCCAGATCGCGGCTACGCGCATTAAATGCCATCCATACATTTCCTGCGATTTCCACAGTTTCAATCTGTTTGTCACTCGGAGCCACACGTATCTCCACGTAATCATATGTTCCACTCAACAAGGCATTTTTCAAATGCACCAAAACCGTATAGCCCAGGCGACCGCTGCCTTGCGCTGCAACCGATACATTAAATGACGACACGATACCTTCCGCCTCTTCCGACACGGACATATTGCCTACACTTGTTCCGCTACCGGCACCTTCTGTAGAAGAAATATCGATACGAGTGTCTGTAACGAACGCCAGCGTCATGTCATCAGCACCTGTAGCAGGCACTTCCAGTATATTATTCTCATAGTCTACCTTCACCCCTTCCGGAATCCTGGATTTCGACGCATTAAGCAAAAGACGTTGGTTCGTATCAGGCTTTCCGACAATCGTTTCCCCTTCTTCCCACGGTTTGATCTCAAAAACGCCTGTCACTTCAGCTCCCACATTGAGCACTGCCAATTCATATACTTTATTGCGTTCGACAACTGGTAATTCGACTTTTAACCTGATAGGGACTTCACCATAGGTTCCACGCAAGATGATATTGACAGGACGTGTGCTTTCGAACAGACGGAATACCCCCTCTTGCTTGCCATCGAATGCAGAAGAGAACTCCTTCCGATAGCTCACCGTTTTATCCGACGCCCGGACATTTTCGAGGAATGGTAAAGTCTCGGCAGGAGCATTCTCTACGATGACTTCCTTTATCTGCGTTTTGCTGTCGGCTGTTGTGTTCAAATCAATGCGCGCCACACCGCGTTTCATAATTACATTGACCTCCGCATTGCTGCGTGTCACTACTCCGCTCTCCAATTCGACTACAGCCGCCATGAAATCCGGCGCAGAATTATCATGCAATCCTTCACCGATAATCGTATTACGAAATTCTTCTTCACTTTTAGCTTTCTCTCCGGCAGGAATCTCCAGTCCGGTCAGAAAATAAAGTCGAGATCCGCTGACCGCAGAAATCTCCGACTGTCCGCCTTGCCCGGGAGTCAGCTGTTCCTCTTTATATAAATTCCCGTCACTAAACTGGAAAACCGATACATCTTTGAGCTCTTCAGAAGATTCTTCTCCTGCTACCGTAATTCCTTTTAATACCACTGAATAAGTTTGTTGATGGCCTTTTCCCCCGGTTGGTTCATCGTTCGAGCAGGCGCCTGAAAGTAATGTTCCTATTATAATAGGAACGATGGTTTTTCTGCAAGAATAATTCATGTTTTTTGATTAAAATAATACTGAATATTGGAAACTTTATAAATGCATTTTCCAAAAGCGGCGGCAAAAATACTACTTTTTTCAATACAGCAAGTCATCTGCATAAAATTTTAATAAATATGTTAAATAAAAGAAATCTTTAACGTCAGACTAACTAAATACAAAATAAAAAGTTATTTTGCAAACGTTTTTTAATTTTATCTCATTCTAATATTATGTACAAGATTTTTCACGGCTTCCACCTAGTAGAAGCTTATCAGGACTTAAAGAAAGCTAAACGGTTAGCAAAGAATCAGACAGTGGCCCGATGTATAAAGTTAACCATAGCTATTACCCTCTCTCTTATTTTATGGTTCCTTCCCATTGATACTTTTGGAATAGAAGGGTTGACCGTTATAGAACAAAGACTTATTTCCATTTTCATTTTCGCCACACTCATGTGGGTGTTCGAAGCTGTTCCGGCATGGACCACTTCCGTTCTTATTGTTGTACTATTATTACTTACCGTTTCCGACAGTAGTTTATGGTTCTTAACCCAAAATACTCCTGCGGAGGAATTAGGACAGACAGTCAAATATAAGTCTATCCTGCATTGCTTTGCCGATCCTATCATCATGCTGTTTATAGGTGGATTTATTCTTGCCATCGCAGCAACCAAAAGTGGACTGGATGTATTGTTGGCACGAGTTATGCTGAGACCTTTCGGAACACAATCACGATATGTGCTATTGGGATTCATCCTCGTTACAGCTGTCTTTTCCATGTTTCTTAGCAATACGGCTACGGCGGCCATGATGCTTACCTTCCTTACTCCCGTATTAAAAGCACTCCCGGCAGATGGAAAAGGGAAAATCGGATTGGCTATGGCCATTCCCGTTGCTGCCAATGTAGGTGGTATGGGAACTCCTATCGGTACACCACCTAACGCCATTGCTTTAAAGTATTTGAATGATCCGGAAGGATTAAATCTGAATATCGGTTTTGGAGAATGGATGAGCTTTATGTTGCCTTACACTATTATTGTACTGTTTATAGCCTGGTTTATCCTCTTACGACTGTTTCCATTCAAACAAAAGAGCATCGAACTGCAAATTGAAGGTGAAGCAAAGAAAGACTGGCGCTCCATTGTGGTTTATATCACCTTTGCTATAACGGTTCTATTGTGGATGTTCGACAAATTTACAGGAGTAAACTCCAATGTAGTGGCAATGATTCCGGTAGCTGTTTTTTGTATAACAGGCGTTATTACCAAACGTGACCTGGAAGAGATCAGCTGGAGTGTACTCTGGATGGTAGCCGGCGGCTTCGCATTGGGCGTAGCCTTGCAAGAGACCGGACTGGCAAAGCATATGATCGAAGCCATCCCATTCAGCACATGGCCCCCTGTACTGATGATTGTCGGTTCCGGACTGATTTGCTATGCTATGGCCAACTTTATTTCACACACAGCCACCGCAGCATTACTCGTCCCTATTCTCGCCATTGCCGGAATCAGCATGCGTGAAAACCTGTCATCGTTGGGAGGTGTAGAGACTTTATTAATTGGAGTCGCCATCGGATCATCGCTGGCAATGATATTACCAATTAGTACACCACCTAATGCCCTGGCACATGCCACAGGAATGATTCAGCAAAAAGATATGGAAAAGGTAGGTATCATTATGGGAATTATAGGACTTATCTTGGGATATACAATGCTGATCATACTCGGCTCCAACAAGTTATTATAAATAATCTATTAAAAAAAGAAGATGTCAAAAGCAGGATGATACATTTATCTTGCTTTTGACATCTTCTTCTTTTTCGAATTTAGCGTCCTATAATCCTCTCCAAAAGTTTATAAGAAACAACAATGGTATAAAACGATATCTCGTCTACTCTATTCCTGATCCGAATTCACAAACTTACTTGGACTGACATTATAATACTTCTTAAATACCTCCCTGAAATACTTCGCATCCGAAAACCCGACAATTTCAGCAATCTCCGTTATTGTATATTCTTTCTGCTTTAATAATTGTGCTGCACGTTGCAAACGGATCATCCGGATGTAGTCAGCCGGAGCATAACCGGTCAGCGCTTTCAGTTTATTATAGAAACTTGTTCGACTCATATGATGCTGATTACTGAGTACATCTACCCCAAAGTCCAAATCTCCCATATTCTTCTCTATACATTCCTTGACTGAAGCTATGAATTTCCAGTCCAAAGTATTAGTACAATTGACAGGTAAATGCTTTTCTTTATTTTCGATACTATTATAGACCTGACGGAGCAATTCACGATTTGCCAATATGTTTTTAATAGTCACCTTTAGTATACCCACACTGAATGGCTTGGTTATATAGGCATCTGCTCCGATTTCCAGTCCTCCGAGTATATTTTTCTCATCCCCTAACGCAGTCAGCAATATGACTGGAATGTGAGACATTTCCACACTCGTTTTGATAGCTGAGCACAGTTCGTCTCCACTCATCTCAGGCATCATTATATCGGATATAACAAGATCTGGATTAAACTCCTTTATAATGACAAGCGCATCTTTGCCATTGGAACAGGACTGGATATTATACCCTGCCATAAGCATATCCACAAGATAATTACGCAAATCATCATTATCTTCCACTACCAGAATACGCTGTAAAGAGGTTTTTATCTGAGGTGCCTCCAAGACCGGCAAGTCAGAAGTTCCCCCCAGTACAACAGCATCCATACGTTCATTCGGCGTTTTTGGAGAGATAAACTTTGCTTTATGCAAATGGGTATTTCCCTTCGGGAAAGTAATTTGCACGCATGTTCCCTGATGTTCAACACTTTGAATATGGATCTTTCCTTTATGCAACTTAACCAGTTTATATACCAGCATCAATCCAATCCCACTTCCGGTCACTTTCAAATTGACTACATTACTACCCCGGAAACAATTTCTGAATAATTTCTTCTGTTCAGATGAAGGAATACCAATTCCTGTATCCTTTACCTCAATACTCCAAGTATTCCCTTCCTCGCAAGCACAAATACACACGCTACCATTCTCTGGCGTGTACTTCAACGCATTTGACAAAATATTCTTCAAGATAGACCCCATTTTGTCACTATCAAACCACACATTCAAATAATCAAAATTACTCTCATAAACAAATCTGACACGCTTCATCTCAGCATATTTGCGGAAAGTAGCACAAACATCATTCATATAAGAATTCAATTCATACTCAGAAACATAAAGAGTAGACGAATATACGTCGATCCGTTCAAAGTTTATCAAGTTGGTTGTCAGCTGAAGCAATGTATTCACATTCTTTAGGGCCATATTCATATGGGGTAATGCCTTCTCTGCCACCATATGGTTTTCAACAACTTCTTCCAGCGGTGCTTTTATCAATGTCAGCGGCGTACGTATATCATGAGCAGTATTAATAAAAAAACGTGTCTTCTCATCAGAAATCTTCTTTTGTTTATGCAACATGATAACACGGAATATGATAATCATAATCAAGACCACCAGAATTGCATACCCCACCATTGCCCACATACTGGCCCACACCGGAGGGGTAATAATGATCTGAATACTCCTTGTTTCATAAGTTTTATACTTCTCCTCATTAGATACAGTACGAATTTGTAACGTATAACTGCCAGGAGGCAGATTTCTAACAACAATCCGATTATCTTGACTCGGACGGGTCCACTCTTTATGATAACCGTCGATTTTCCATGAATAAAGAATATTAGAAGGATAATCATAATTTATGGAAGCCACATCAAGCGAAAAAGTATTTTGACCGTAGGCCAATTCCAGACAATCAGTCTCGTTAATATCCTTCTTCAAGGGAGATCCGTCATCACCAGGATAGACAGGATGATAAGCTATCATAAAATCCCGTAATAACAAACGCGAATAATATGGCTCAGGTATTTCTATGTCTGTCGGAAACTTAACAGCACCATCATTGCCACCAAAGACAAGCGTACTGTTACTGTAAGTTGTGGCAGAACCGGCATTAAAATTTACGCTCATCAGTCCCTGCTCCCGTGTCCAGTTACGGAAAAAATGATCTTTAGGTGAATAAATCGTAATACCATTTTCCGTACCCATCAGGAGATTTTCATCCTGACGCGGAATAATCGTATAAATATTATCAGAAATCAGTGCACAATTATCAGTTCGGTACTGATGAATAAACTTCTTTTTATTGATATCATAAACAAGAAGACCTGCTCCACGAGTACCAATATACAGGATACCATCTTCTCTCTGGTATAATGCACATATATAAGGAGATTCAACAGGCAAGTCAATATACCGGTAAACACCGGATTGCTTGTCAAGCTGATAGAGTCCCATTCTTGTACCAATCCACATTTGACGGGCATTTTTCTCCAGAATGGTGGTGATGGAACTTACTCCCGGATACAAACGAACATTTTTAGTCTCAAGATTAATGCGTTTCAAATGATAATATCCACCGGACCATACATCACCGCTCGAATCCTTTTTAATGTCATAAATATATTGGTCAGGACGTATTCCTGCAATGGCCGCAGGCGAAAGATAGCTTATTTTAAACCCTTTCTTCTTTTCTATCTTATAAATTCCAGACGTAAAACCACCAGCCCATATCACACCAGGAGAGACTTCACACAACGCCAAGAAGATATGATTCTCATCATCCGGCACCGGATCAAAAGAACTAAAAAAAGAACACCATTCTCTTGTATCGGTCTGATAAAAACTAATTCCATTACTAGTTGCAAACCAAAGGTCACCGTCACTATCTTCTATCACATCATGCACCTGATCATTCACTAACGACCGGTTATTGCCAAGAGAATGCTTTATCAAATCATATCTTCCATAACGATTGTTACGAATGGTAATACCAGTAGGATAATTGGCAAGCCAAATACGCTCCTCCTCATCCACATAGATATCATTGATATTGTTTCCGTTCATTCCATTATAACTGCTATAGTCAGCCGTTATATAAGGTTCACTCTTACAAGTATTTACATTCAGCTTATATACTCCTTTTCCACCCGTAGCTATCAACAACTCATCAGCGTTCAGAGCAACAATCTGATTAACTTCCACATTGTTTGGTGCATAACAAGGAGTGATCTTTTGGGTTTTACCAATATCATATATAAGTATCCCTTCTTTATAACTACCCACAAATAATTGCTTTGACACAGTATGGTAATACAGTTCGTGAACAGGTGTAACGATGCTTTTTACTACTTCATCAGGAATTTGTTTCAGTTCTCCCTTTTCTATCCCGACACAAAACAAACCGCTTCCCGTACCGATAAAAAAATGACCGCCATCAGCCTGCTCAATAGTAGATATTGCACCATCGACAGGCTTTGGCATATGTTGTGTTGTTCCAGTACGAATATTATACCAGGTAATTGTATCTTTGTAACATAGCCAAATATGATCATTCTTGTCCAGATAACCATAATCAAGAAATGCTTGAAACTTATTTCGGATCAATTCAGGGTGTACATAAGCCAATTCAAATTTATCATGTTGTGAATCATACCTGAAAATACGTCCTTTCTGCCCGATTACCCATAATACATCTTCCTGATCCATATAAAGCCAGTTCAAAGCTATCCGTGAGTCCAGCTTCATACTGTCATCCGAGAAAGTATAATGCTTGATGTGTTTACCGTCATAACGATCTACCCCCTCCTGAGTCAAAAACCACATATATCCGCGTCGGTCTTTTTGAATATGGTAGATTTTCTGGTTGTTCAAACCGTCTTCCAACCCTATGTACTTATAAATCTGCCCCTTGCTCACAGCACTACTAATGAGAAGAACTATAAACACTAAAAGTTTTCTATTTTTTACAATTATCTTCATTCCTTTCACAAAACACTCAAAAATATATTTGCAAAAATATGAAAATATTATTTAAACAGCAACTGAATAAATTAATAATTATATGTTAAAAACAGAAACTTAAAAAACACAACTATCTCATCTATCGGAAATACCGCATAATACCCCAAATACTCCCCAATAAAAACATCGGAAATAGATAAGTGTTCTTTCTAAATTATATTAGTCATTTTTTGTACGATTTTCCAGCATCAGATCATAAATATACACGAACAGGAATCATCTTATTATTAGGACAATTTCAATCATATATTTATTCCTTCGGCTATGCATTTAAAATCCATAAGCCTCTTTTTCAATTTTCCATAAAATAAAAAATGATGTTAATTCCATTTTCAAACTTCGAACTATTTTTTTTAATCCCGTGTTTTTTTTCATACAGTAGGAGCTTAAGTACATTTCGGATGATATAACAAAAGTAACATAATAAATCGGGGAAGTGTAATAGAGTAAACCTACATATTTTTCTAAAAAAAATAAGTTTTAAACATTGTTTCATCAATAAAATCTACAGCCATGAAAAGTATAAGTTGCTGAATTCAACTTGCAAATGCAACAGAATTCTGATTAATAATTTGTTTAAATT
>ENA-OROR01000497-OROR01000497.1-human-gut-metagenome-genome-assembly--contig:-NODE-497-length-34577-cov-6.751405_pt1 | contig 34577 bp, 35 predicted proteins | sample MGYA00242135_ERZ509060 | MGnify/ENA primary metagenome ERZ509060 (study PRJEB26280, sample SAMEA2338742) | human gut metagenome | biome: human gut; feature: human-associated habitat; material: faeces... | reverse complement strand
CTGCCACTAAGGAAAAACCGCAGGGCGCGGGTCGAACAAAAAATCGGCCCGCGCCCTTTTTTAGAAAAATGAAAGTTAGCTTTGGATAACATTACCGAACCTCTCCGTCATCGCTGACGCAGCGAGAGGTTTGATTTCAAGGAGAGTGGTAAGAATGGAACTGACCGCTGCGCATCTGCGGTATCTGCTGGCGATCTATGATGTCTCCCAGACGCATCTGGACATCTGCTCCCGCAGCATTGCCGAAAAGCTGGGGGTGACCAAGCCCTCGGTGGTGCGGATCATGAACCTGCTGATGGAGCGGGGGATGATCGTCAAGGAGCATTATGGCAAGATCTACCTGACCGACCGCGGCATCTTTGTGGCCAAGGAAGTCAAGAAGCAGTTGGAAACGGTGCTGGCAAACTTCCCGCCGGTGAAGATCGAGCTGACCGACGACGAGCGCTGCGCCGCTGCACTGGCGCTGACCTCGGCGCTGCCGGAGCGGGCCTTTACCGGTGAGTATGACCGCCTGTTCGGCTCCGACGACGAGACAAAAACAGAAACGGAGATCGAATCGTGATCAACAAAAAACTGCTGTCCTTTGACCGGGGCGCGCTGCGCTTCGTGGGGGCGAATGTGGCGTTTCAGTGGCTTGGGATGCTCTGCAACGTGGTCTTCGTCCGCACCATTGCGGTGCTGCTGGGGGCTGTTTTTGCGGGCAGCCTGACGGGTGCACTGCTGACGCGGAGCCTTGTGGTCTGCCTGTGCACGGTGCCGCTGCGCTTCGGCTTCACCATGCTGGCCTCCAACATGAGCGACCGCGCCTCGAAAGATGTCAAGCGTACCCTCCGCAGCAAAATTTACGAAAAGCTCACCCGCCTCGGCGCGGGCTACAGCGAGACCGTCGCCACCAGCGAGGTGGTCATGCTGGCCAGCGAGGGCGTGGAGCAGATCGATACCTACTTCGCAAAATACCTGCCCCAACTGTTCTACAGTCTGCTGGCCCCGGTGACCCTCTTCGTTCTGCTGGTGGGGGTCCACGGGCGGTCGGCCATCATCCTGCTGTGCTGCGTGCCCCTCATCCCTATGTCCATCGTGGCGGTGCAGAAGTTCGCCAAGAAGCTGCTGGAGAAGTATTGGGGCGAGTACACTACCCTCGGCGACAGCTTTCTGGAGAACATCCAAGGCCTGACCACCCTGAAAATTTATCAGGCCGACGGTTGGAAGCACGAGGAGATGAACCGACAGGCCGAGCGCTTCCGGAAGATCACCATGAAGGTGCTGACCATGCAGCTGAACTCCGTCACCCTGATGGACCTGATGGCCTACGGCGGCGCGGGTCTGGGCATCATCAGCGCGGTGGCGGCCTTTGCCAAGGGGCAGATCACTTTGACCGCGGCGCTGACCATCCTCCTGCTGGCGGCGGACTTCTTCCTGCCGCTGCGTCTGCTGGGCAGCTACTTCCACATCGCCATGAACGGCGCGGCTTCGGCAGAGAAGATCTTCAAGCTCCTCGCTGCGGACGAGCCTGCCGACGGCACCAAGGAAGCCGGGGCGGACACCACCCTCCGGCTGGAGCACGTGACCTTCGGCTACGAGAGAGACCGCACTATCCTCCGCGACATCTCCCTGACCGTCCCGCAGGGCAGCTTCGTCTCGCTGGTGGGGGAGTCCGGCTGCGGCAAGAGCACCATTGCAGCCATCCTCTCCGGTGCCCGCACCGGCTATACCGGTAGCGTGACGCTGGGCGGCGTGCCCGTGCAGGAGCTGAATGAGGAGAGCTGCCTGCGCACCCTGACCGTGGTGCCCCACAACGCGGCCATCTTCAAGGGCACCGTGGGCGCCAACCTGCGGATGGCGGCCCCCGCTGCCGACGACAAGGCCCTATGGGCGGCGCTGGAAGAGGTGAACCTCGCCGACTTCTGCCGCAGCCAGCAGGGACTGGAAACGCCGCTGCATGAGGGAGGCTCGAACCTGTCCGGCGGCCAGCGCCAGCGCCTCGCCATGGCCCGTGCGCTGCTCCACGATTCGCCCATCTACCTCTTCGACGAGGCTACCTCCAATGTGGACGCCGAGAGTGAGAACGACATCATGGCGGCCATCCGCCGCTTGGCGGGGAAGAAGACGGTCATCCTCATTTCGCACCGTCTGGCCAATGTGGCCGGCAGCGACTGCATCTATGTCATGGACAGCGGCACCATCGCCGAGCAGGGCAGACACGACGCCCTGCTGTCCGAAAACGGCGTTTACAGCCGTTTGTACAACGCCCAGAAGCAACTGGAGAACCTTGGGGAGGTGAGCGCATGAGCAGCCCGAAAAAACGCAGTCCGTTCGAGATCGTCCGGCGGCTGATCGTGCTGGTGAAGCCGATGCTGCCCATCATGCTGGCCGCCATCGCCATGGGCGTGGCGGGGCACTTCTGCGCCACATTCATCACCATCTTCGGCGGCTTCGGTCTACTGACGGCGGCGGGGCTGGAAAGCCCGGTGGCCTCTGTCGGCACCGTCTTTGTCTGCATCCTTGTCTTTGCGCTGCTGCGCGGTGTGCTGCGGTACGCCGAACAGGCGTCCAACCATTTCATCGCCTTCAAGCTGCTGGCCCTCATCCGGGATAAGGTCTTCGGGGCCCTCCGCCGCCTGACCCCCGCCAAGCTCGAAGGCCGGGACCGCGGCGACCTCATCAGCCTCATCACGGCGGATATCGAGCAGCTGGAAGTCTTCTACGCCCACACCATTTCGCAGGTCTGCATTGCGGTGATCTGCGTCATCGGCATGACCTGCTTTACGGCCAGCTATCACATCCTGCCCGCGCTGGTGCTGCTGGCGGGGTATCTGCTGGTGGGTGTGGCCATGCCCATCTGGTCGGCCAAGCGCGGCGACAAGGCCGCGCGGGAGTACCGCCAGACCCTCGCCGACACCAACAGCTACGTGCTGGAAAGTCTGCGCGGTCTGCGGGACACGCTGCAATATCAGAACACCAACGTCCGTGCCGAGGGCATCACGGCCCACAGTGAGGCGCTGGGGGAAAAGCAGAAAGCCATGAAGTACCGCGAGGGCGTGACGGTGGGGGCAACCAACACCCTCATCCTGCTCACGGTGCTGGCCGTGCTGGGCGTCAGCGTGAGCCTGTACCGGTCCGGTGCCATGACCGAGGGCGGCGTGCTGATCTGCACACTGGCCGCGCTGAGCTCCTTCGGCCCGGTGGTGGCGCTGGCCAACCTCGGTGCCAGCCTGACGCAGGTCTTCGCCAGCGCCGACCGTGTTCTCGACCTGCTGGATGAAGAGCCCGTCACCGCCGACGTCACCGACGGCAGCGACACCGCCTTCGCCGGGGCCGAGGCAAAGCAGGTCAGCTTCGCCTACGCCGCCGAGGAGGTCCTGCACGATCTGAGCCTGACCATCCCCGAAAAGAAGATCGTGGGCATCACGGGCCGCTCCGGCAGCGGCAAGTCCACCTTCCTGCGGCTCCTGCTCCGCTTCTGGGACGTTACCGGCGGCTCCATCCGCTTCGGCGAGGAAGATATCCGCCGCGTCAATACAGCCGCTCTGCGGGCGCAGGAGAGCCTTGTGACGCAGGAGACCGAACTCTTCGACGATACCATTGAGAACAACATCAAGATCGCTAAACACGACGCCACCCGCGCCGAGGTGGAAGCGGCCTGTAAAAAGGCGGCGCTGGACGGCTTCATCCAGAAGCTGCCCAAGGGCTACGACACCCCGGTGGGCGAGCTGGGCGGGGCCCTCTCCGGCGGCGAGCGCCAGCGCATCGGCGTGGCGCGGGCTTTTCTCCACGATGCGCCCTTCCTGCTGCTGGACGAGCCTACCTCCAACCTCGACAGCCTGAATGAGGGCGTCATCCTCAAGGCCGTCCGGGACGAGTGCCGCGAAAAGACCGTCCTCCTCGTCTCCCACCGGAAGTCCACCATGGCTGTGGCCGATGTCAGCTTCTCCGTGGAAAGCGGCCGGTTGAGCTGATCGACTGTAAGATGATGCAACCCCCGCAGTCACTGCGGGGGTTGCTTGTTACATAAATATTAGGTTGATTTTGTCCTAAAATTTTAGTATACTGCAAGTAGAAGGGAGTGATTTGATGAACGTGAATACGGATACCATGGTCTCCATTTCGGTTGCAAACCAGAATTTTTCAAAGGTCGCACGGCTGGTGGATCAATACGGTTCGGCAGTCATTATGAAGAACAATGCGCCGCGCTATATCATTTATGAGTTCAATCAGGCCGATGCCATGCAGGCAGCAGCCGATGAGGATGTACTGCTGTCTTCGCAGAAGCTGATGACGCGCAATCAGCATGTTTATGAGGAGCTGGCGAAATGAAGATCCTGACGAAACGGCAGATCCTGCTGCTCCACACTGCATTGATCGGGCAGTCGGGCGGCTCAGATGGCATCCGGGACGCGGGACTATTGGACTCGGCGATTCATGCACCGTTTCAGACGTTTGCGGATCAGGAACTGTATCCATCGCTGCTGGAGAAGGCTGCGCGTTTGGGATTTGGCTTGATCTGCAACCATCCATTCGTGGACGGTAACAAACGGATCGGGACCCACGCAATGCTGGTTTTTCTAGACATCAACCAGATCAGTTTGAATTATGAAGATAAGGACTTGATCGAAACGATTCTGGCCGTAGCATCCGGGACGCTGGACTATAACGGACTGCTGAGTTGGCTGCAATGCCACATCGAAAGCTGACAAAAAAGGAACGCTGTGCTTCTCATTTTGCGAGGCACAGCGTTCCTTTTTTCGTGTTGAAAAGCTCACCCGTTCTGGATGGCGCGGACGATCTTCTTAGCGATGTACTTATGGCCGGCAACGGTGGGGTGGCCGTCTAGCTCGGTCTGAGCATAGGGAATGGCGATGTAGTCGATGTCGTAGACTTCGGCCAGCTGCTTCTGGAACCTGTTGAGCTTGCTGAAGTAATTGCTCCAGCTGGGCAGCAGGGGAACGGGGTTGGTGGCACCGATCAGCAGGATCTGGGCGTCCGGGTTCAGGGCGCGGACGGTCTCGACGACGGTGCGGATGTTTGCGCTGCTGACGGGGTAAGCGTCATTGCAGATCTTGCTCATGCCGGAGGTGGCAAGGTTCCAAACGGCATCGACCTCGCTCTTGGTCAGCTTGAGCTTCTTCATGCTGGCGTCAAAAGCGGCCTTGGTCTCCGGGTCCTTGCTGCGCAGGTTGCCGCTCAGCACGATGGAAGCCAGATCCTCACTCTTCCAGTTGGTCGCATTGCCGAAGGCCACGACGGTGGGCACGAAGGCGTCGTTGGAGCCCATCTGGATGGAGATGACATCGGCCTGTTTGATGTAGTCGATGATCTCCGGGTAGTTGTACTGGCAGCCGGAGAGCTTGTTCATCTCGCTCATCTTGCCGGTCTGGACCAGCTCCACGAGGTCGGCGCTCATCAGGCCGGGCAGACCGAGGTTGATGGCGTGGTCACGGTCAAGGCCGAGGGTCTTGGCTACCTGACCGACGTAGCAGTTCTCCGGGTAGCCCTTGAAGTTGAAGGAGACATCCACACCCATCAGGTTGTGGGCGTAGGGAACATTGGTCAGGCCCACGCCGGAGCAGATGCTGTCGCCGAGGGCAACGTACCGGATCTGCTTGTCTTCTTCGGGCTCCTCAGACTGGGCTGCGGTCTCTTCGTCGGCCGTCTCCGTGGTCTCGGCGGTCTTGTCGGACTTGCGGAACAAGGAATTCTCTTCCTCCACGGTCTCTGCGGCGGCGGGCTCCGCCTCGGTCAGGGGCTCTTCTGCAAAGGCAGAAATGCTGAGACCGGCAAAGAGCATCGCAGCCGAGAGGGCGAGGCTGATGATTTGTTTCTTCATGATAGGGATCGGTTCCTTTCTTCTCGTTTGGGGTCTTTTCTGGGGCTTAGTAATCGCGGGAGGTGATCTCCTCTTCGAGCTTGCGGTAGTCGAACTTGCCGACGGGGGTCATGGGCATGGAGTCGATGAACTTGTAGCCCACGGGCTGCACATATTCGGGCAGCTCCTCGGCGCAGAGCTGGCGCAGCTCCTTGACGACCTGACGCTTTTTGACGGAGACAGCGGCCTCCGGGTCCAGCACGATGTAAACAAAGGGCAGACGGCCCTGCACATGATCCTTGTCGGTGCAGCCCACCACCGAACACTGATGCACGGCGGGGTGCTGGCTGATGACGTTTTCGATCATGGAGGGGAAGACCTTGAAGCCGTCGTGGCGGATGATAAGGCGCTTGATGCGGCTGTCGAGGTAGACGAAGCCGTCTTCGTCCATGTAGCCGATATCGCCGGTGTGCACCCAGACCCGGCCGTCCTCGTGGGTGCGGAGGATGGCGGCGGTCTCAGCAGGCTTGTTGTAGTAGCACTTCATCATGGTGGGGCCGGAGATGCACAGCTCGCCGCGCTCGCCGATGGGCAGCTCCTTCTCGGTGTCCGGCTCAAAGACGGAGACCAGCGTGTTGACCAGCGGGATGCCGACGCTGCCCAGCTTGTTGTTCTTGCCGGCGGCGCAGGTGGCAGCGGAGGAGACCTCCGTCATGCCGTAGCCCTTGGCCATGGGGTACTCGACGTTGTGGGCCGCGAGGAATTCGTTGACCGTTTTCTCTGCGCCGATGGAAATGGCGTCGCCGCCCGCCGCGTAGTTGCGGATGAAGGAAAGGTCCTTGTCCTTCAGCTTGGAGTCTGCGGCCATCTGCTGATAGTGGGCGGGCACACCGAACATGTGCTCCGGCTTGTACTTCCAGATCAGGCTGCCGAGCTTGGCGGGGTCAAGGTTCGGGATGATAACGACGGTCAGGCCCAGAACCAGCGGCAGATGGACGCCGCACGCATAGCCGTAGGCGATGAAGGGGGGCATGATGTTCATCAGGGTCTGCCCCTTCTTGAACAGCCCCTCGTAGGCCGAGAACTGAATCGCAATGGCGTTGAAGTTGCGGTCGGTGAGCATAACGCCCTTGGGCGAGCCGGTGGTGCCGCCGGTGTGAACGACGACACAGGCGTGCTCCGGGTCATACTCCTCGGAAGAGGTGCTGGCGTTCTTGCCGTTCGCGATGAACTGCTTCCACATCAGCACGTTGGATTTGTAGCGGTTGCGGTCGGGATTGGTGGCCTTGTAGCCGATGGCCAGATGCAGCGGCAGGGAGTCCGCCGGGGAGATCACGATCACCCGCTCCACATGGGTGCGCTTGGCGGCCTGATAGCAGCGCTCATACGTCACATTCAGGCAGAGCAGCAGGTGGGAGTCCACCTCCTCGATGTATTCGTGGATGCCTTCGGGGCTGTAGCGGGGGTCCACCAGATTCAGGGTGGCTCCGATGCGGTCCGCTGCATAGAAAGCGTAAATGACCTCCGGGGTCATCACGCTGACGACGGTGATGATGTCGCCCTTTTTGACGCCCACCGCGCGGAAAGCGGCGGCGGTCTTCTTGACGTTCACGATGAGGTCGGCGTAGGTGAATTTCCGGCCATAGTATTCCATCGCAGACTCGCTCAGGCGATTCTGGTTCTGCCGGCGCACATAGTCGAAGGCAGAACATTCCGGCAGGGTCTGGTCGATGAACTTGGGATCATAGTATTTGAGCCACGGGCGTGCCTGTGAAGCATAGAGGGGAGTGTTGGTTGTTGTCATAGAACCCTATCCTTTGTCAAAAAATGTACAATACTTGCCAGTGCTATTGTAGTTGAGCCCCATGCAAAAGTCAAGAAACAAAGGGTGAAGATTGTATAAAAAAATTGAGGGAATCCGATGGGTTCAGACTTCCTTTGACCATTGCTCGGCCTCGGCGGCGCTGCACAGCACGAAGTGGTTGGGGCGAAGCTGACGCCACTGGGGCGCTTCCTTGGAGTAATCGTGCATGGCGGGGTCGTAGACCAGCAGCTTTTTCTTCCGCTCCAAGCGGGGATTGGGCATGGGGATGGCGGAGAGCAGACTGCGGGTGTAGGGGTGGATGGCGTGGGTCACCAGCTCCTCGGCGTCGGCCAGCTCCACGATGTCGCCCTTGTGGATGACGGCGATGCGGTCCGAGATGTACCGCATTACGGACAGGTCATGGGCGATGAAGAGGTAGGTGATGCCGCGCTCCTTCTGGAGGTGGCGCAGCAGGTTCAGCACCTGCGCGCGGATGGACATATCCAGCGCGGAGATGGGCTCATCCGCGATGATGAATTCCGGCTCCACGATCAGGGCGCGGGCAATGCCGATGCGCTGGCGCTGGCCGCCGGAGAACTCGTGGGGGAAGCGGGAGGCAAATTCCGGCAGCAGACCCACATCCAGCAGCGCCTGACGGACTTTTTCCTCCCGCTGGGCGGCGGTCAGGTCGGGCCGGACGTTCATCAGGCCCTCGCCCACGATGTAGCTGACCTTGGCGCGCTCGTTCAGGGAGGACTGGGGGTCTTGGAAGATCATCTGGATCTCCTTGATGACCTGCTGATCCAGCGTATGCGAAATTTTGCCGTTGATCTTCTGGCCCTTGTACAGGATCTCGCCGCCAGAGGTAGGCAGGATGCGCATGATGGCGCGGCCGATGGTGGTCTTGCCGGAGCCGGACTCGCCCACGAGGCCGAAGGTCTCGCCCTTATAAATATTGAAGTTGGCGCAGTTCACGGCCCGGTAGGCCTTGCGGCCGGAGCCGTAGGTCACTTCGAGGTCCTTGACCTCAAGAAGAATCTCGCGTTCACGTTCCTCTGCCATCTTACATCCCCTCCTCTTTCAGCAGTTTGACCGCCAGCGGCGGCTCGACCTTGGGTGCCCGCGGGTCCAGCAGCCACGTTTTCGCCTTGTGGGTGGGGCTGACGGTGAAGTAGGGCGGGCGCTTGACGAAGTCGATCTTGAGCGCCTGCGGGTTGCGGGGCGCAAAGGCGTCGCCATGAATTTCCGTGAACAGGTTCGGCGGGGTGCCTTGGATGTTGAACAGGTCCTCGCCCTTGATGCCCATCTGGGGCATACTGGACAGCAGCGCCCATGTGTAGGGATGGCGGGGGTCATAGTAGATGTCGTCCGAGGTGCCGATCTCCACGATGTCGCCCGCATACATGACGGCCACCCGGTCGGCGATGTCGGCCACGACGCCGAGGTCGTGGGTGATGAGAACGATGGTCAGCTTGTACTTGACCTGCATCTCCTTGAGCAGCTGCAAAATCTGCGCCTGAATGGTCACGTCCAGCGCGGTGGTGGGTTCGTCGCAGATCAAGATCTGCGGGTTGCAGGCCACGGCAATGGCGATGACGACGCGCTGGCGCATACCGCCGGAAAATTCATGGGGGTACTGGCTGAAGCGCACTTCGGGGTCCGCAATGCCGACGTCCCGCAGGTATTCCAGCGTTTTTTCCTTGGCAGCCTTGCCGTGCAGCCCCTGATGCAGCTCCACAGCCTCCATGATCTGATCGCCGATGGTCTTCAGCGGGTTCAGGCTGGTCATGGGGTCCTGCATGATCATGGCGATCTCATGGCCGCGGACGCGGAGCCAGTCCTTTTCCTTTTTCAGGTCGGACAGGCGGATGGGCTTGCCGTCGTCGGCACCGAAGTAGTCGATGGTGCCGGAGGTGATGGAGCCGTTGGCGTCCAACAGGCCCATGAAGCTCTTGGTGAAAACGCTCTTGCCCGAACCGGACTCGCCCACGATGGCGAGGACTTCGCCGTGGTAGATGTCGAGGTCGATGCCCCGGATGGCGTGGAGCACTTTTCCACGCAGGTTGAATTGGATGTTCAAACCCTTGACCGAAAGGATCAGTTGATTTTTTTCCATCTTCTGTCCCTCCTTACTGCAGATGGTTCTTCGGGTCGGCGGCGTCGGAGAAGGCGTTGCCGATCAGATAGAACGCGATGGTGACAAAGCTGAGGATGATGGTGGGGTAGAGCAGCTGATACCGCAGCCCGGCCTGCATCATCACCTTGCGGCCGTCGTTGATGAGGTTGCCCAGCGAGGGGATCTCGACGGAAAGGCCGAGGCCGATGTAGGTGATGAACACCTCACTGCCGATGGCGGCGGGGATGGTCAGCGCCATCCGCAGCATGATGACCGAGACGAGATACGGCAGCAGGTTGCGCACCACGATGCGGGAGGTGGGGGTGCCGATGCAGCGGGAAGCAATGTTGTAATCGCGGTCGCGGATGATCAGGATCTGGTTGCGGATGAAGCGGGCCATGGCGATCCAGCCCGTCAGCGACATGCCCAAGATCAGGGTCTGGATGCTGGGGGAAGCCACGTAGGAGATCAGGATCAGGATGATGGTGGAAGGGATGTTGTCGCAGATGTTGTACAGCTCGGTGAAGAAAAAGTCGAGCTGGCGGACATAGCCCCACAGCACGCCCACGGTGATGCCCACCACGGCCTCAATGAGGGCCACGAAGAAGGCGATGGTCAAACTGGTGCGGGCACCGGCCCAGATGCGGGCCCAAAGGTCCTGCCCGATGGCGTTGGAACCCCAGATGAAGCCCTGCTCGCCGGGGGCGATGTTGCGGTACTGGATGCCGGTCACGGGGTCCACTTCGCACAGGTTCGGGTCCACCTGACCGGGCAGGTGGGGCTGCAGAAAGGCGAAGGCCACCACGGCCACCAGCGCGATGAGAAGGGCCACGGCCACTTTATTCTTGAAGAAGGCGCGGAAGGTGCTGCCCCAGTAGCTGTAGTTGGAGTAGGCGGTGGCCTCGGCCTGTTCGGCGCGGAACCCGGCGGGGGTGAACAGTTCGTCCTCCGGCAGTTCGGCCCACGCGGCGGGGCCGTCCTTCTGCAGCTTGTTCAGATCGTTTTCCAACACAGCTGCCTTCTGGTCTTTCATATGAAACAGCATTATCGGCCACCTTCTTTCTTGCCAAAGTTGATGCGGGGATCGATGAGCACCATGAGCAGGTCGCCGAGGATCAGGCCGATGATGCCCACACAGGCGTACAGAAGAACGATGCCCTGCACCATGGTGTTGTCGTGCCGCTGGACACAGGTGACCAGCAAGCCGCCCATGCCGGGGATGCTGTACAGGCTCTCGATGTAGATGGAGCCGACGACGGTGTTCAGGAACGCGGAGGGAATGTACTGCACCAGCGGGACCATGGCGTTGCGGAAGACGTGATGCAGCGCGATGTTGTTCTCGCTGACGCCCTTGGCAAGGGCGAGGCGGACGTAGTCCTTGTTGCTCTCGTCCACCATATAGCGGCGCAGCCACATGGCGTAGAAGGCCACGTTGCCAAGGCTCATAGAGCAGATGGGCAGCACCCAGTATTTCCAGTCGGAGGCGTCGAACAACAGGCCCACGCCCAGCGCGGTGGTGCCGTACATCTGGATGTACAGGTAGTACACGGCGGCGGGCACGGCTTGGATGAGCACGATGATGGCCGTACCGATCTTATCCGGCCAGCGGTTCTTGAAGCGGCCCATGAACAGCCCCATGGGGATGCCCACCACAAGGCTCAGCAGCATGGAGAACACACCCATCTGCACCGAGATGGGCAGCTTCTTGGTCAGAATGCTGGTGACGGAGGCGTTCACCTTATAAATATGGCTCACGCCGAGGTCGCCGTGGAGGGCATTCCACCAGAACCGCCCGATCTGCACCGGCAGCGGGTCCAGCAGACCCATGGACTGCAATCCGGCTTGGATCTGCGCCTCGGTCATTTTTTCGTAGTTTGCAAAGTAGCCTTCCACGGGCATCAGCCGCAGCAAGCAGAACACGAGCGTCACAATGATGAACAGTGTCAAAATCGAGCGCCCGATGCGTTTGGCCAGATATTTGAACATATCTGTGCGCACCCCTCTTTCGTTTTTAGCGTTTCCGTCTGCGTCCCAAAACGCACAGCGGATAGGAATAGAATACATCAAAAAATCACTTTTGGAAAGTGATTTGGAGGGATTTTGAAAAAACTTTTTGCAGCGGAGGCCTTTTCGGGCCGTTTCGGGAAAGAAAATAAAACACCGCGCCCCGAAAACAGGGTGCGGTGAAAGAAGTGCAAGGTCTGATTTTAAGCGGCCAGCGCTGTTTTGATGGCGGAAAGGACGGCGTCGCTGTTCTCGCAGCAGACGAGAACCACTTCGCCGGAGGGGACCACTTCGACCTTGGCGGCTTTGGCGATGGCGTACTGGTCCTCCAGATAGTGCTCCATGGAGCTCTGCTCGCTGGTCACGAAATCCAGAAGGGCCTGTTTCACGGCTTCCTGCCTGCCCTCGGCGGGCTTGACGATGGCGAGGGCGTAGCTTTGCACCATCATGCCGGAAACGGAGGCGGAAAAGTCGGTGTAATCCCCCTCCTCCAGATTCAGCAGGGGAAGCAGCATGTTCCGGATCTCTTCATCCAGTTGGTCGGCGTCTTCGTAGCTTTCGCTGTAGCCGTACTGGGCGGTGAACTTGCCCTCTTTGCCGGGGGAGAAGATCATATAATACTCGTTGTCCTCATCCGGGCGGGCGTCGTGGAGGATCTGGGTGTAGTCCTTAGGGGCGGCATCGGTCTTACCGGAGCTGCCGCAGCCCGCCAGCGCGAGCAGGGTCAGTGCGGCCAGCAGGGCGGCGAGGAGGCGTTTGAACGGAAGCTTCATATCGTATTCCTTTCGTCGTGAAAAAGTGCGGGGCAAGCCGCCCGTGCCCTTAGTATGGCACAGCACCCGGCTGCCTATGCAGCGGCGGCTTGTATCAGGAATACGAACCACCGGGGCGAAAGATTGCGTTCTGCCCGGCGGCAGAGAAAAATTTCCGGAAAAGGCTCAGAGCATCATGGCTTCGAGGTCGCCGTGGTTGACGGGGGTGGAAAGGATGATCTGGGTGGAGGTGGTGCCGAGCTTCTGGAACTGGAGGATCAGGTGCTCCAGCTGGGGCATGCTGCCGCAGCTCACCTTAATAAGGAAGGTGTAGGCGCCGGTAACATGGTAGCACTGCAGCACTTCCTTGCTGTTCTGCATCAGCTCCACCAGCTCGTCGCGGTGGCTGGGGGTGACGGAAAGGCTGATGAGGGCGTCCACGTACACGCGGTCGGCCGGGCGGTTGAGCACCACGGTGTAGCCGCTGATGATGCCGTCGGTCTCAAGCTTGTGGATGCGGCTGGAAACGGCGGGGCTGGTCAGCGCCACCTGCTCGGCGATCTCCTTGACCGGCATCCGGGCATTTTTGGCAAGGAGGGAAAGGATCTTGCGGTCTAAATCGTCCATGAGGAAGGTCTCCTTTTGAAATATGTTGGAATCCATAAAAATTTTTGAAAGTAAAGTTTTATTGTTGTAAAAAACGTACAAACATCGAAAAAGCTTGGAAAAAATCTGGCTGTGTTAATTATATAAAGTTTTGAGCAAAATGTAAAGTGTGAATTTAAAGCAAACTGCAAAAAATTTGTTTGACAAGAAAAGAAAAATGGGTATAATACATCTTGCAGGGCGCGGACAGCCCACTTGCTGTGCCCCGCATCTGAATATGAGATTCCCAACTTTATATACTTTCCCACCCCTCTATACACAAAAACCCGCTGCCAGGCGGGTTTTTGTGTTTGTGGGGATTTTTTATGGTGGGAAAGCATGCCTGAAAAGAAAATAGCCACTTTCCGTGGGGATCGGTACGAAAAGTGGTTTTACGAAAGGAAACCTTATTTGCGGGGAGTGAAATGGGGCATCGGCAGCCCAAGCACCAGTGCGATGCCGACGGCCAGCGCGACGGCGATCTTAAACGTGGAGATGCCGTTGGCAAGGGCCAGTTCGTTACTGCCCTGAATGAAATAGTAGGCGGCGTAGTAGATGCCGGCACCGGGCACAAGGGGGAAGATACCGGTCAGCAGGAAGATGGTGACCGGGGTTTTGAGGGCCACGGCGAAGATGCGGGCCAGCAGGGTCAGCGGGATGACGGCCAGCAGGGAAGCGGCAAAGGCTTCCAGCCCGAACAGGATGGCGGTCTCGTAGATGAACCAGCCCACCGCGCCCACGAGCCCGCAGTAGGGCAGGGTGCGTTTGGGGCACGCGAAGAGGATGGCAAAGCTCAGGGTGCCCGCCCCGGCGATGAAAAACTGCGCGACCAACTGGCCGATCTGCTCACTGGTCAAAAGAAGCTGTGTCATGCAAGCACCACCCCCGTCAGCATGGAATAGGCCCCCAGCACAAGGCCGGTGCCGATGGCGATGCTGGCCGCGATGAGGAGGGCGTCGATCATCCGAATGGTGCCGGAGAGATAATCGCCCTGCACAAAGTCCCGGATGCCCATGGTAAAGGCGATGCCGGGGGTCAGGATCATCAGGGTGCCGATGATGGCGTGGCTGGCCTCGGTGCGGAGCAGATGGCAGCTGAGGATGCAGATGAGGGTAATGAGGGAGGCGGTGGAGATGGTCTTGAACCCGCCGCCCACGCCGTGCCGCCCGCAGAACAGCAGGTAGGCGCTGGCTGCAAGACCGGCCACTGCCGCCGCCAGCGCGGACCGCAGCGTGCCGCCGAAGATGAGCGCGAAGCAGAACGCGCCCGAAGGCCCGGCGGCCAGTTGGACCCGATCCTTCGGGAAGGGGATGCCCTTGGCCTGAACAAGGCGGCTCTCCGCCTCATCGATGGTGATGCCGCCCGCCGCGATCTGGCGGGAGAGCTGGTTCACCGCAGCCACCCGGCCCAGATGGGTCGTGCGGGTGGGCACATTGCGCACCTCACTGATCTCTGCCGTGCCCGCGCTGGCGAAGATGCCGTTGGTCAATACATATACGTGAAACTCCCGCAGATGGAAGCTGCGGGCCATGATCTCCATGGTCTGCTGGACGCGGAAGACCTCCGCACCGTTTTCCAGCAGCGTCTGCCCTGCCGCCATGATAAAATCCATGATGCGCTGGCGCTGCTGCTCGTCGGGATACAATTCCCTGCCGTTCATTCGTTCGCTCCTTGCTGTGCTGATAAGGCAAAATATCTCTTATAAAATAGCATATTGCAGGCGATTTGTCCAACCGAAAAATTTCAGCCTCCCCTACAGGAGGCGGCGGCATCCCGTCAGCGAGGACGGAGAGGCTGCAGGAAGGAACGCAAAATCAATTTCCTACCAAAAAACTTCGTTGAAGGGGTTGACAAATCCCGTCGGGAGGGGTAGAATACAACCAATATCACAAAAATGGCTGTGAAGAGAAGAGTAGGTTTTCGCATTGATCCTTCCAGAGAGCCCGGCCGGTGGAAAAGGGCAGGAAACAGGGAACTGAAAATGGTCTCGGAGCCGCGGGGGCGAAGCGCAAGAGTGCTAAGCCCGCGACGGGAGCGCCCGTTACAGCGTCCGGCTGTAAGCAGTGGAGGGAGAAAGCCGCTGCCGCAGCTTCGAGGCCGAGCCCGTGAGGGCACGGTAAACCAAGGTGGTACCACGGAAGTTTTGTTACGCTTTCGTCCTTGTGGGCTATTGCCCGCCGAGGACGGAAGCGTTTTTCTTTGCTTCCGGCTGCATGAGGCGCAGAAAAATGTGCTGCGCGGTGCAAAAACAATTGTTTGAAAACAGATCAAGAGAGGGAAAACATTATGTCTAAGATTTCGCGTCGTGATTTTCTGAAGGTAACTGGCGTGGCTGCAGCCGCCGCAGCCCTGACCGCTTGCGGTGGTTCTTCTTCCTCCACTGCAAGCAGCGCTGCTTCTGCCGCTTCCTCTGCCGCTTCTTCTGAAGTGGTGAAGAAGCTGGACAAGATCAGCATCGCCGTCCCCAACGACACCACCAACGAGGCCCGCGCCCTGACCCTGCTGGAGAAGAACGGTTTCTTCAAGCTGAAGGCTGACGCCGGCATCACCGCCACCAAGAACGACATCGAGGAGAACCCGTTCAACGTCAGCATCGACGAGGTCGAGGCTGCGCAGGTGCCCAACGTCCTGCAGGATGAGGACTACGCCGTCATCAACTCCAACTACGCCATCTCTGCCGGTCTGGACCCCATGACCGATGCACTGGCTATGGAGGACGGCTCTTCCGCTTACGTCAACGTTCTGGTCTGCAAGGAGGGCAACGAGGAGGAGCCGAAGATCAAGGCACTGGTCGCTGCTCTGGAGAGCCAGCAGGTCAAGGACTTCATGACCGAAAACTACGGCGGCGCTGTGGTCTCTGTTGTGGAGAACCCCACCGACGGCTACGATTCCAGCATTGACTACGACGCTTTGAACGGCGAGACCGTCAGCTGCGCTGCTACCCCCGCACCCCACTGCGAGATCCTTGAGGTCTGCAAGGAGATCCTCGCAGCCAAGGGCATCACGCTGGACATTCAGGAGTACGACGACTATGTGATCCCCAACACCGTGGTCGAGGATGGTCAGGTCGATACCAACTACTTCCAGCACCAGCCCTATCTGGACGACTTCAACGCCGAGAAGGGCACCCATCTGGTGACGGTGGCCGGCATCCACGTGGAGCCCATGGGCATCTACGGCGGCAAGCAGAGCGACCTGTCCCCCATTGAGGGCTAAAAAGGAGCAATTTCTGTGATCGAGATCAAACATCTTTCCAAGACCTTCCAGATGAAGGATGGCGCGGTCAACGCGCTGAGTGATATCAATCTGACCATTCCGGATGGTTCCATCTATGGCATCATCGGCATGTCCGGTGCGGGCAAATCCACACTGGTGCGCTGCATCAATCTGTTGGAGCGCCCCACCGAGGGCAGCGTCGTCATCGACGGCGTGGAGATGGAGAAGCTTTCTCCCGCCGAGCTGCGTGCCCGCCGCCGGGAGATCACGATGATCTTCCAGCAGTTCAACCTGCTGATGCAGCGCAGCTGCCTGAAGAACATCTGTTTCCCCATGGAGCTGGCTGGGGTGAAAAAGGACGAGGCTGAAAAGCGCGCCCGCGAGCTGCTGGAGATGGTGGGGCTGCCCGATAAGGCCAACGCCTACCCGGCCCAGCTTTCCGGCGGCCAGAAGCAGCGCATCGCCATTGCCCGCGCACTGGCGACCGACCCCAAAGTTCTGCTCTGTGACGAGGCCACCAGCGCGCTGGACCCCAACACCACCCACTCCATCCTGACCCTGATCAAGGACATCAACCGGAAGCTGGGCATCACGGTGGTGGTCATCACCCATCAGATGAGCGTTGTGGAAGAGATCTGCGATCACGTTGCGATTCTGGACGGCGGCGTTGTGGTGGAAGTGGGCGAGGTGAAGGAGATCTTCTCGAACCCCAAGACCGCTGCGGCCAAGCGTCTGGTGGCACCCAACGGCGGCAGCGCCGCACGGGATCTGTCGAGCTTTGCGCCCGACGACCATGTGGTGCGCGTGACCTTCAACGGTTCGTCCGCCGCAAAGCCGCTGGTGGCGAGCCTCGCCGCCGAGACCGGCATTCTGGTCAGCGTACTGAGCGCTGACACCCGTGACCTGAGCGGCCAGTGCTACGGCAGCATGCTGCTCAAGCTGCCCAAAGACGTCCAACAGGCAAAACAGGCGGCCGCCTATATGCGCGGCCAGCCCGGCGTGACCGTAGAGGAGGTGACCGGCGAATGAGCTTTGCAGATTATGGCTTTGCCGTGTGGGAGACGTTCTATGTGACCGTCCTCGCCACGGCGTTCTCGCTGGTCATCGGCTTGCCGCTGGGCGTGCTGCTGGTGGCCGGGGATAAGGACGGCGTCCTGCCCCTGCCCGGCTGGCTGATGCACCTGCTGAATATCGTCATCAACATCCTGCGCAGCGTTCCGTTCCTGATTTTGATGATCTGCGTCTTCCCGCTTTCCCGCGCCATCGTGGGCACGACGGTGGGCACCAAGGCCACCATCGTGCCGCTGGTGGTCGCCGCTTTCCCGTTTGTGGCGCGCCTCGTGGAAACGAGCCTCCGTGAACTGGACGAAGGTGTGGTGGAAGCCGCACAGAGCATGGGCGCGACCCCGTTCCAGATCATCACCAAGGTCATGATCCCGGAGTGTCTGCCGGGCCTGATCTCCAGCATGACCACGGCCCTGACCACGATCCTTGGCTACTCGGCCATGTCCGGTGCCATCGGCGGCGGCGGTCTGGGCAAGGTGGCCATCTCCTATGGCTACTACCGCTACCAGACCAACATCATGATCGTCTGCGTCGTGCTGCTGATCCTGCTGGTGCAGGCGTTCCAGTCCGTCGGTACGTTCTGGGCCAACCAGAGCGATAAGCGGCTGAGAAAGTAAAGCCGTATCTCACCGCCCATCTCTCCGGCAGGAAGTTCCAATTTAACGTTTCGATTCCCCGCCGGAGGCAGCTGCTCTCCTGCGGGGAATTGTGCTATTTAGACAAACCCAGTAAAGGAGTATGTAGTATGAATCGCGATACCATCTGCGTGCAGGGCGGTTACACCCCCGGCAACGGCGAACCCCGCCAGATCCCCATCATCCAGTCCACCACCTTCAAGTATGCCACCAGTGAGGACATGGGCAAGCTGTTCGATCTGGAAGCCGACGGCTATTTCTATTCCCGCCTACAGAATCCCACCTGCGACCTCGTGGCGAAAAAGATCTGTGAGCTGGAAGACGGCACCGCCGCCATGCTGACGTCCAGCGGTCAGGCCGCCAACTTCTTCGCGCTGTTCAACATCTGCGAAGCCGGGGATCATATCGTTGCGTCCAGCACCATTTACGGCGGCACCTTCAACCTCATCTCCGTCACCATGAAGAAGATGGGCATCGAGGCCACCTTCGTGGACCCGCTCTGCACCGAGGAGGAGCTGAACGCCGCCTTCCGCCCCAACACCAAGGCCGTCTTCGGCGAGACCATTGCAAACCCGGCCCTGACCGTGCTGGACATTGAGAAGTTCGCCAAGGCTGCCCATGCCCACGGCGTGCCCCTCATTGTGGATAATACCTTCCCCACGCCGGTGAACTGCCGCCCCTTTGCGTGGGGCGCGGATATCGTGACCCACTCCACCACCAAGTACATGGACGGCCACGGTGCGGTGCTGGGCGGTGCCATCGTGGACAGCGGCAAGTTCGACTGGATGGCCCACGCCGAGAAGTTCCCCGGCCTGTGCACCCCGGACGACAGCTACCACGGCATCACCTACGCTGAGCGCTTCGGCAAGGAAGGCGCCTTCATCACCAAGGCCACCGCCCAGCTCATGCGGGACTTCGGCTCCATGCAGTCCCCCATGAACGCCTATATGCTGAATCTCGGTCTGGAGAGCCTCCACGTCCGGATGCAGCGCCACTGTGAGAACGGCATGGCAGTGGCCCAGTTCCTCGAAGCTCACCCCAAGGTGGCTTACGTCAACTACTGCGGCCTTGCATCCAGCCCCTATCATGCGCTGGCCGAAAAGTATCTGCCGAAGGGCAGCTGCGGCGTGGTCAGCTTTGGTCTGGCCGGGGGCCGCGAAGCCGCCAGCACCTTTATGAAAAACCTGAAGCTTGCCGCCATCGAGACCCATGTGGCCGATGCCCGCACCTGCTGCCTGAACCCGGCGTCCAGCACGCACCGCCAGATGAACGATGAGCAGCTGAAGGCCGCCGGTGTGCCCGCCGAGCTGGTCCGGATGAGCTGCGGCCTCGAAAGCAGTGAGGACCTGATCGCTGATATCGCACAGGCTCTTGATAAAATCTGACCCTGAAGGAGAAGAACCGCTATGCCCCTGATCATCCCTAAAACGCTTCCCGCCTACGATGCGCTGTATGAGGAAAACGTCTTCGTCATGCACCGGGAACGGGCGGCTTCCCAGCACATCCGCCCGCTGGAAATCCTCATCCTGAACCTGATGCCGACCAAGATCGCCACCGAGACGCAGATTGCCCGCTTGCTGGCGAACACGCCGCTGCAGGTCCATATGACCCTGCTGCAGACGGTCAGCCACGAGGCAACTCACGTTTCGGCGGCGCATCTGGACGCCTTTTACAAGACCTTCGACGAGGTGAAGAACGACCGCTACGACGGGATGATCATCACCGGCGCCCCGGTGGAGACGATGGACTTTGAGCAGGTGGATTACTGGCCGGAGCTGTGCGAGATCATGGACTTCAGCGAGACGAACGTCTACTCCACCCTCCATGTCTGCTGGGGTGCACAGGCGGGGCTGTATTACCACTACGGCATCCGCAAGGAGATCCTGCCCCAGAAGATGTTCGGCATCTTCGAGCACCGGGTCACCCGGCCCTCGAACCCGCTGGTGCGCGGCTTTGACGAGGTGTTCTACGCCCCCCACAGCCGCCACACCGGCATCTCCCGCGCGGACGTGGACGGCTGCAAGGCCCTGCGCATCCTTGCCGAGAGCGACGAGGCCGGGCCTTTCCTGATGAGCACCGAGAACGGGCGGCAGATCTTCGTTACCGGCCACCCGGAGTACGATAAGTATACGCTGGATGCCGAGTATAAGCGGGATGTGGCCAAGGGGCTGCCCATTGCCATCCCCAAGAATTACTATCCCAACGATGACCCGGAGCAGCCGCCTCTTCCGCTGGCGGGCCCATGCACATTTGTTGTATGAGAACTGGCTGAACTATTACGTCTACCAGAATACCCCCTATGACCTTGGTGCCATCGAGCGGGTGAAGCACGAAACCAGATAATATGTCAGAAAAGGGCTGCCGCGCGGCGACGGCCCATTTTTAGGAGGAAGCAGCATGGGAATTGCAGGAAACAAGTGGGGGTTCACGGTGGGGCGGCTGCCCCACGGCCCCTTGGATAAGATCAGCGATGTGCCGGGGGTGACGGTGGGCCACTGCACGCTGGCGGAGGGAAACATCCAGACCGGCGTGACAGCTCTGCTGCCCCATCAGGGGGATGTCTTCCACGACAAACTCTTGGCGGCAAGCTATGTTATCAACGGCTTCGGCAAGACCACCGGCCTTGTCCAGATCGATGAACTGGGCACGCTGGAAACGCCGATTTTGTTCACCAATACGTTGAGTGTCGGCACTGTGGAGACGGCGCTGGTGAAGTACATGCTGGCCCGCAACCCCGACATCTGCGAGACCACCGGCAGCGTGAACCCGGTGGTCTGCGAGTGCAACGACAGCGGCCTGAACGACATCCGGGGTCTTCACGTCACCGAAGAACACGTCTTCGCTGCACTGGCCGACTGCAAGGCTGATTTTGCCGAGGGTGCCGTCGGGGCCGGGCGGGGAATGCGCTGCCACGGCCTGAAAGGCGGCATCGGGTCGGCCTCCCGGCAGCTGGAGCTGGACGGGAAACGGTACACCATTGGTGCCCTCGTTCTCTCGAACCACGCCGTCTTCGACGACCTCATCGTGGCGGGGACTCCGATCCACGACCTGCTGGACAAATCGATCCCGCCCCATGAGGACAAAGGCTCCATCATCACGGTGCTGGCGACGGATATCCCGCTCAGTGAGCGCCAGCTGCGGCGGCTCTGCCGCAGGGCGCTGGTGGGCCTGTCCCGCACCGGGTCCATGTGCGGCAACGGCAGCGGCGAAATCGTCCTCGCCTTCACCACGGCCAACCGGGTCCCGCATGACTCTGAAACGGCCATCCTCCCCTTGCAGATGCTCCACGACGACGCCATCAACCCGCCCTTCCGCGCGGTGGCCGAGTGCGTGGAGGAAAGCGTCCTGAGCAGTCTGCTTCACGCCGAGACCGTGACCGGCTACCATGGCCGCACGGTGCAGTGCCTGACGGAGCTGCTGAACCAGTAAAAAAAGGGGCTGTTGCACAACTCCCTCAGTCACGGCTTTGCCGTGCCAGCTCCCTCTCGGAGGGAGCCTTGGCGTAACGGTAAGCTGTGAAAGCCTCCCTCTCAGAGGGAGGTGGCATCGCGTAAGCGATGACGGAAAGAGTTATTTGCAACAGCCCCTTTTTCATTATTGGTGAATTTACGATCACCATTATTGTGAAAAAACGCTGAACCGCCACCTCGGCAAAGGCGACGGTTCAATTTAGAGCCATAGTTCTTGAATGAGGCTGACCGCTTGTCGCAGTGCCTTCTTTAAGTTCAGTATAGTTTGTTTTGCAAGATTTGTCAAGCGCGGCGGAGATTATTTCCGCTGCGCTTTCTTTTTCTTCCGCACGCTGTAGCCGAAGGTGCCCAGTTTTTTGCCGAGGGCCAGATACTCGCCGTGGCTGTAGACGATGAGCTTGGCCTTGTCGAGGCAGAGCTTGCCGTTTTCGTCCAGCAGGGATTCGTCCACGTCACAGGCCACGACTTCAGCCAAGAACAGGTCGTGGCTGCCCAGCGGGAGGACTTGTGTGACCCTGCACTCCAAGTTGACGGGGCTTTCCTCCAAGATGGGGCAGTCCGTCAGCACCGAACCCGGCGCAGCGTGGAGGCCGCACGCGGCAAACTTGTCCACCTCGCGGCCGCTCTTGACGCCGCACCAGTCCACCGCGCGGACCAGCGCTTCGGTGGGCAGATTGATGGCAAACTGGCCGCTCTCTTGGATCAGGTGGTGGCTGAACCGCTCCGGCCGGACGCTGATGGAGACCATGCTGGGCTGGGTGCAGATGGTGCCGGTCCAGCCGATCGTGATCAGGTTGGGCGTTTCCAGCCCGCCGCAGGAGACCAGCACCGGCGGCTCCGGGTTCAGAAGGGTGCTGCCTTTCCAGCTCTGTTTGCTCATCCGTGATACTTCCTTTCGTAGGGGGCCCATGTCCGCTCACTGATGATGTAGCGGGGGCGGGCCTTGGTCTCCATATAGATTTTGCCGATATATTCGCCGATGACGCCGAGGCAGATGAGCTGTACCCCGCCCATGAAGCAGACGATGCAGACGGTGGAGGCCCAGCCCGCCACCACGCTGCCCATGGCCGCTTGTACGATGGCCCAGATGACGCCGATGAAGCTGATGAGGCTGACGATGATGCCCGCCCCGGTGATGAGCCGGATGGGCTTGTTGGACAGGCTGGTGATGCCGTCAAAGGCCAGCGCCAGCATCTTGCTCAAGGGGTAGTGGCTTTCGCCGGCGAGGCGCTCGTGGCGCTCGTAGCTGACCGTTGCGCTGGGGAAACCCACCAGCGGCACCATGCCGCGCAGGAAGATGTTGACTTCTTTGTAGTCGGCAAAGCTCTCCAGCACGCGGGCACTGATCAGGCGGTAGTCGGCGTGGTTGAACACGATGTCCGCGCCCAGCGCGTTCATCAGGTGGTAGAAGCCCTCGGCGGTGAACCGCTTGAAGAAGGTGTCGGTGTCGCGGCGGCTGCGCACGCCGTAGACCACCTCGGCCCCGTCCAGATACTTCTGGACCATCTCGTCCATGGCGTCGATGTCGTCCTGCCCGTCGCAGTCGATGGAGATGGTGATGTCGCAGCCATTTTCCTTGGCCTCCATCAGCCCGGCCAGCACGGCGTTCTGGTGGCCGCGGTTCCGGCTCTGAGAAATACCGATGAAATGCTCGTCTTCCTGTGCAAATTTGCAGATCAGCTCCCAAGTGGCGTCCTTGGAGCCGTCGTTGACGAAGAGCACCCGGCTCTTGTCGCTGACCATCTCCTTTTCCGCAAGGGTCTTGATTTTTTGCAGGAACATCGGTGCCGTGATGGGCAGGACCTTCTCCTCGTTGTAGCAGGGGATCACGATCCAGAGAATCGGTTTGGACATAAAATGATACCTCGTTCTTATAAGATCATCTGCCGCAGCGCGGCGGGCTGGAGCAGTTTGAAGCTGGAGCGGTAGGTGTCCAGCAGACCGTCGCGCTGCATGAGGCTGAGCTCCCGCGAAAGAGCGCTGCGGTCACAGTTGAGGTAGTCCGCCAGCTGGATGCGGGAGTAGGGGATGGAGAAGGTCAGACTGCCCTGCTGCTCGGCTTCGCTGAGCAGGTAGGCGCAGACCTTGGCGCGCAAACTCTTCAGCACCAGCAGGTCCACCCGGCGGGAGAGGAGAAAATACTTGTCGCTGATGGTGCGGACAAGATTCTGCAGCACCCTCTGGTGGGCGGCGCTGCCGTCCGAGAGGAGCAGCCGGTCGTAGGGAATCAGCAGCACCTCGCACCCGGAGGAGGCAACTACGGTCACGGGGCTGTCGAGGCTGGAGCCGCCCAGCACGTCGCCGAAGACGCCGCCGGGCCCCATCTGGGCGATGGGCACCTGTGCGCCGCCCGGCGCGGGGCGGTAGGCCTCGATGCTGCCGGTCAGTACCACGCCCACCCGGCGGTTGGTGGCCCCGGCCTGAACAAGGGCTTCCCCCCGGCCGTAGCTGCGGATGACAGCACCCAGCTCGCCCAGCAGAACACGGAGCGCGTCGGCTTCGATGCCGGTGAAAAGAGAGGTCGTTTGCAACAAAGGAAGAATGTTTTCCATAATCGTCCCGTGAGGCGTTCTCCGGGCCCTCACCGCCCTTTGATGATTCCGTTGCGCGTGCAACGGTATTTTTGGCTCTATTATAGTAAACTTGAGCCTGTAAAGCAAATGTTTTTCGAAAAATTTGCAAATTTGTTCGGGTTTGGAACAAATCGAGAGAGGAAGGAACAACACAATGATGAAAAAACTGACATCTCTGCTGCTGTCGGTGGTGCTGCTGGTCAGTCTGCTGGCGTGCGGCGCATCGGCCAAGACCAACTCCACCGTCCGGGTGGCGGGCCTGAAGGGGCCCACCACCATGGGTCTGGTGAACCTGCTGGCCATGGAGGAAAACGGCACCGCTTCCCAGAAGTATGACCTGCAGCTCTACGGCGCAGCCGACGAGATCGTGCCCAAGCTCATCAAGGGCCAAGTGGATATCGCGGCCATCCCCGCAAACCTTGCCGCCACCCTGTACCAAAAGACCAACGGCGGCATTCAGGTCATGGCCGTCAACACGCTGGGCGTGCTGTACGTGGTGGAAAAGGGAAACACCGTCCACAGCTTTTCCGACCTGAAGGGCCGCACCATCCTGTCCACCGGCAAGGGCACCACGCCGGAGTACGTGCTGCGCTACCTGCTGACCAAGAACGGCATCGACCCGGACAAGGATGTGAAGATCGAATACTACAGCGAGGCTTCCGAGGTGACCGCCCAGATGGCTGCCACCAAGAAGGACGCCATCGCTGTTCTGCCCCAGCCCTATGTGACGGCCGCTCAGATGAAGGACAGCGACCTGCGTGTGGTGCTGGACCTGACGAAGGAGTGGAACAAGGTCTGTGACACCCAGCTCATCACCGGCGTCACTGTGGTCCGCACCGCTTACGCCGAGGATCACCCGGAAGAGGTCATCAACTTCCTGAAGGATTACCAGAAGAGCGTGGAGGCCGCCAACAACGATATCGACGGCACCGCTGCCCTGTGCGAGAAGGTGGGCGTCGTGGCCAAGGCGGCCATTGCCAAGAAGGCTCTGCCCAAGTGCAACATCGTCTACCGCATCGGCGACGAGATGAAGGCCGACGTCAACGCCTATCTGCAGGTGCTGTACGATGCTTCCCCCGCAGCCGTGGGCGGCAAGCTGCCGGACGGCAACTTCTACTACACCAAGGCTACCGTTGCCAAGCGGGTGCAGAAAGCCTTTGAGAGGCTGGTCGCTTCCGTAAAATAAGGATAAAACAAAAAGGGCTGTTGCAGACTCCTTCCGACATCGCTTACGCGATGCCACCTCCCTCTCAGAGGGAGGCTTTCACAGCTTGCCGTCACGCTAAGGCTCCCTCCGAGAGGGAGCTGGCGCGGCGAAGCCGTGACTGAGGGAGTTTGTAACAGTCTTTTTCGTTAACGGCAGAAACCCCCGATCCCAAGGCCGACGAGGGCAGGGACGACCCAGCCGAAGCCGAACTGCCCCAGCGGCAGGGCGTTTGCAAACACGGTGGTCAGCGGCAGGGCCGCGAGGACGCTCTGCGCGGCGGTCAGTGCAACACAGCCCACGTAGGCCGGGCGCTTCTGGAACTGCGCGGGCAGGAAGGAAAGGACGATCAGCACGATGGCGACCGGGTAAAGCGCATGGAGCACCGGGGTGGACAGCCGGATGATGCCCGCAAGGCCGATGTTGGAGATGAGCATACTGGCTGCGGCAAAAAAGCCCGCAATGGCCGGGTAGGGGATGCGGGGGAGCAGGGTGTGGAAATACTGCCCCACGCAGGAGATGAGCCCGACGCAGGTATTGAAGCACGCCAAGAGGAAGATGGCCGCCAGCAGCACCTGCCCCGCCCGGCCGAAAAGGGTGCTGGCAAGGGCCGTCAGGGTCTCGGCACCGGTGGCGCAGTCGGGATAGGCGGCCCCGGTCAGTGCGCCGACATGGGCCAGCATGGCGTAAATGACCAGCAGCAGCCCGCCCGCTAGGATGCCGGCCCGGATGGTGCCCTGCCGGACGGCTTTCGGCTCGGTGATGCCCAGCGCCTGAATGTTCAGCGCGATGACGGCCCCGAAGTTGAGCCCGGCGAGGGTGTCCATAGTCTGATAGCCGCCAAGGATGCCCTCCAAGGCGGGCAACTGAGCGTAGGCGGCGGCAGGGGTTCCGTACTGTGCGGCGACCGGGTGGAGCAGACAGCCCGCGAAAAGGATCAAAATCAGGGCGATGAGGGCCGGGCAGAGGACATGGCCCAGCCGGTCGGTGAGCTTTTCGGGCCGGAGCGCCACGAGGAAGGCCGCCGTGAAGAAGACGACGGAATACCCTAGCTGCAGCCCGCGCCCGCCGCCCAGAAGCGGCACCAGCATCTCGAACGAAGTGCTGGCCGTGCGGGGGATGGCGAGGCAGGGCCCGATGGAGAGATAGACCAAAATCGCAAAGGCGAGGGCAAACTTCGGGTGGACCCGGCTGGCCAGCCGATCCAGCCCGCCCGCGTTGGCCACGGCGGCAACGCCCATGATGGGCAGACCGATGGCGCTGACGGCGAACCCCGCAAAGGCGGGCCAGAGGTTTGCCCCGGCTTGCGCACCAAGGTGGGGCGGAAAGATCAGATTTCCGGCCCCGAAGAACATGGAAAAGAGCGTAAAACCGAGGAGCACCAGTTTTTTGCCGCGCAGGTCCTGCATAAAAATGCCCCCTTTTCGAAAGTGAAGTGGTTGAACACGTTCCAGTGTAGAATCAAATTGGCTTCATGTCAAGAAAAAGAAAGATGAAGAATTGTATTCTTCCACATGATGTGCTATCTTATAAAGGGAAAAAGAGAGGAGAATGGGAAGGTTCATGAAAAAAACGAAAAAAAGGCTGCTGTACGGGGCAGCTGTCGTGTTCTGGCTGGTGGTGTGGCAGCTGGCGGCCATGGCCATCGGGCAGGAAGTGTTTCTGGTGTCGCCGATTCAGGCGCTGGGCACCCTGCTGGAGCTTTTGCCGCAGCCGGAGTTCTGGCAGCGCATCGGGTTCAGCGCCGGGCGCATCCTGCTGGGCTTTTTGCTGGGGGCCGTGTCCAGCGTGGTGCTGGCCGTCGCCGCCGAGCGCTGGGCGTGGGTGGAAGCCCTGCTTTCCCCGGTGATGCAGCTGGTCAAGGCCACGCCGGTGGCCAGCTTCATCATTCTGGCGTTGGTGTGGGTCAGCGGGTCGTCGTTGTCCATCCTCATCAGCTTTTTCATGGTGCTGCCTGTGCTGTACGGCGCGGTGCGCACCGGCATCGAGAGCGCCGACGGGCAGCTTTTGGAGATGGCGCGGATCTTCCGCCTGCCCCTCCCGTGCCGGGTCAAGGCCATCTGGCTCCCGGCGGTGCTGCCTGCGTTCCGGCAGGGGTGCAGCGTAGCGCTGGGCATCTGTTGGAAGAGCGGCGTTGCGGCGGAGGTCATCGGTTTGCCGGACGGCAGCATCGGCGACGCTCTCTACCGGGCCAAGATCACCCTTTCCACCGGGGAGCTGTTCGCGTGGACCTTCGTCATCATCGTGCTGAGCGCGGCATTTGAGAAGTTGTTTCTGGCCCTGCTGGACAAGGCCGTGGCCCGCGCAGCGGGGGAGGAGGGGTGAACGATGCAGTACAAACTGGAAATTCAAAGCCTTACAAAACGATTTGGAGAAAAAACTCTCTTCGAAGATCTGAACCTGACCGTCACCGGCCCGGCGATCCTCTGGGCACCGAGCGGCTGGGGCAAGACTACCCTGCTCCGCATCCTGATGGGGCTGGAAGTGCCCACCTCCGGCACCGTCTCCGGCGTGGGCAGGGTGGGGGCAGTCTTTCAGGAGGACCGTCTCTGCCCCCAGTTGAACGCCGTCCAGAACGTCGAACTGGTGCTGCCGGAGGGAAAAGAACAATACAAAGAGCAAATTGAAACGGATTTTCTACGATTTGGATTTGATAGAGCAGCCCTTGCGCTCCCGGCGCGGAAGCTTTCCGGCGGGCAGAAGCGGCGGGCGGCGCTGCTGCGGGCTCTCTGGGCCGAGAGCGACACCCTGCTGCTGGACGAGCCCTTCACCGGCATGGACCCCGCCGCCATGAAAAAAGCCGCGGCGCTCTTGAAGGAACGCTGCGGCGAAAAGGTCGTGTTATTGGCGACCCACGACAGGGAAGCCATTGAGGAATTGGGGTGGCAGGTTATCGAGTTGGGGTAAGCGGCGGACAACCGGGAAACACCCGGTCATCCGCTGGCAACGGGGCTGCTGGATGGCAGGGCAAGCCCGCTTGCCTTACAGCAGTTCTGCCAGAATGCTGTTCTGCACGATAAGCCCGGCGGGGGTGAGGGCGAGGGTATGGCCGTCGAAGGCGGCGTAGCCGCTTTTGACGCAGTTTTTGACAAAGGCAAGCTGGGCAGTGGAAAATTCCTTACCGTAGCGGGCCTTGTATTCGGCCAAGTCCAGCCCCTTCCGCAGCCGCAATTGCAAAATCAGATAGTCCTCCGCGCCGCATCCGCCATCCAAGACGGGTGCGGCGTTGTCGTTGAGGAAGGCTTCCGTGTCGGCGGGGTAGCAGAACCGCTTGCCGCCCATGCAGGAGTGGGCCGCCGGGCCGAGGCCGAGGTAATCGCCGCAGTCCCAGTAGATGAGGTTGTGTTTGCCCTCATAGCCGGGTTTCGCGAAGTTCGAGATCTCGTACTGCTGGTAGCCGTGGTGTTCCAGCTGCTCCACGGCATAGAGGTAGAAGTCCGCTGCTTCGTCGCCGGTGGGCAGACCCTCCGGCGGGTGCTTGCCAAAGGCGGAATCCGGTTCGATTTTTAATAGGTAGGCCGAAATGTGGGTGGCCCCGCCGGATTCGATCAGCTCCAGCGTCTCATCGAACTCGGCCTGCGTATAATGGGGCAGGGCCAGCATGATATCGCCGCTGATGTTCTCGAACCCGGCCCGCTGTGCCGCCCGGAATGCGGCCCGCGCCTGTTTGGCGGTGTGGGGGCGGCCCAGCGTTTTGAGCTGGCTGTCCCGCGCGGACTGGACCCCGAAGGAGATACGGTTGACGCCGGCTTCCCGGAAGGCGCGGAGGGATTCTTCTGTGACCGTCTCCGGGTTGGCCTCCAAGGTGATCTCTGCGCCGGGCAGGGGAGACGCGGCTTCCATGAGCCGGGCCGCGTCCGCCGGGTCCAGCAGACTGGGGGTGCCGCCGCCGAAATAGAGGGTGTCCGGCCGGAGGGGAGCGTCCGGTGCAAAGCGGTGCAGCTCCCGCAGAAGGGCATCCACGTAAGCGCGGGGAACGCCCCGCTTTCCGGGAGCAGAATAGAAATCGCAGTACCGGCATTTGGAAAAACAGTAAGGAATATGCAGATAAAGTCCAAGAGACACGAAATATCACTGCCTTTTTCATGAAACGTTCATTTCTATGCAGTATACTATATTTTACAGACCGGGGCAAGGCTCCGGAACAAGACTGGAGGATCTTACCATGGATTACAACCACTATGACCGCGGCTATGCGGAGCCTACGATGAGCGCATCGGACTATATGACCCGCACCTACCGCTGGATGGCGTGCGGGCTGCTCATCACCTTCGCAATGGCCTATATCACCGCGACGACCTCGCTGATCTATCTGGTCGATTCGCTTTACCTTGTGCTTACCATCGCCGAACTGGCGCTGGTGTATGTGCTCAGCGCCCGCGTGCAGAATATGTCCGTGCATGGGGCCCGCGCCGCCTTCTTCGGGTATGCGCTGCTCAACGGCATGGTGCTCAGCTACTACTTCATCGCCTTCTCGGTGGGGGAGCTGATCTTAGCTTTCCTGTCCACTGCCGTGTACTTCGGCCTGATGGCCGTTTACGGCACCACCACCCATAAGGACCTCACCGGCTGGGGCCCCCGCCTGATGATGGCGCTGGTAGCCCTGATCGTCACCGGTCTGGTGGGGATGCTGTTCGGCTTCGGCTTTGGCGGCTCGGTGCTCTACTGCGGCATTGGTCTGGTGGTCTTCATGCTGCTGACCGCCTACGACACCCAGAAGCTGCAGCAGATGTACAGCTACTACGCCGCCGACTCCGAGATGGCCGAAAAGGCTTCCGTCTACGGTGCGCTGACGCTGTATTTGGACTTTATCAATATCTTCCTGTATGTGGTTCGTCTGCTGGGCAACAGCCGCCGCCGCAACTGATTCGTCTGATTTATAGGAGAGGTGCTCTCGGTGAGGGTACCTCTCATTTTTTATGCACCGAACTGAATAAAGTCCCCGCAGGGGTCGCACACTACCATCAGGATTTGAACCGTACACAAACGATGATTGGAGTAACGAACCATGGAACAATTCCGAAAATTTCTGCGGGACAAAGGGTTTGTGCTGGCGCTGCTGGCGTGCTTGGTGGCGGCGGCAGCGGCGGGGGTCTGGGCGGTGCGCACCGTCCGTGACGAGCTGAAGGAGAACCTCGACGGCCTGAAAACGCCGGATAGCACTTCCACCCTGCCCGGCATCGACCAAGATCTGACACTCATCCCGGAGGAGGAATATCCCGAATGGCAGCAGCCCGATACGCCCGCCGCAAACAGTGTGGCCAATGTGCCCAAGGCCGAGCCGCCCTCGGCTTCGTCCTCTTCGCCCTCTTCTGGGGCGGCGTCTGGCTCTGGTTCGGTGCGCGAACCCTCCGCGCTGCAAGGCGGCTCCTCCTCTGCCAGCAGCTCGGCAGCGGCTGCCTCCACGCAGCCCGGCTTTGGCAAAATCTTGAACGGCTACAGCGGCGATGAGCTGGTGTATAACAAGACGCTGGGCGACTGGCGCACCCACAACGGCATCGACTACGCCGCCAAGGCGGGGGAGGCCGTGCCCGCGCCGGTGGCGGGCAGCGTGGTGCTGGCCGGTTCCGACGGGAGCTGGGGCCCCACCGTTGCGATCAAGGATGACGCAGGCCGCATCTGGCGGCTCTGCGGCGTGGCCAGCCCCAAGGTGAAGGAGGGCGACATCGTGGCCGCCGGGCAGACCCTCGGCAAGGTGGGGAGCGTGGGCTGCGAGTGCGCCGAGGAAGACCACATCCACCTTGAAGTGAAGCAGGGGGACGCCTACCTCGACCCCGCAAAGTGCAGGAACTAAAATCGCGGCAGCCCGCCGGAGCGCAAGTGCTCCCGGCGGGTTTTTTGTACGCATTTTCCAACCGCTGCGGATTGCAATTGCGGGCCGATTCTGGTATGATACAATAGAACAAATTTCGACGAGAGAACTGGAACGGGAGGAAACAGGATGGCAAACGTGTTGATCGTGGGCGGCGGCGCAGCCGGGCTGATGGCCGCCGGCGCGGCGGTGCGGCAGGGGCACAAGGTGACGGTGCTGGAGCATATGGACAAGCCCGGCCAGAAGATCCTTGTTACCGGCAAGGGCCGCTGCAACGTGACCAACGACTGCACCGCCGAGGAGTTCCTGCGCCATGTGCGGACGAACCCGCGCTTCCTGTTCTCCTCGCTGGGGGCCTTCCCGCCCGCCAAGACCATGGAGCTGTTCGAGGGTCTTGGCGTGGAGCTGAAGGTGGAGCGGGGACGCCGGGTGTTCCCGGTGTCGGACAAGGCGGAGGAGATCCGGCTGGCCCTGCTGCGCTACGCCGAGGGGGCCGAGATCGTCCACGACGGCGCAAAAAAGCTTCTGCTGGAGCCGCTGGCCCCGGCAGAAGAACCCGCAGCCGCCCCGGGAGATCCGCGCCACACCAAAAAGAAAAAGCCCGGCCCGGCGGCCCGCTGTGTGGGCGTGCGGGGCACTTCCGGCAAAGAGTACCGCGCCGACGCGGTGCTGGTGGCCACGGGCGGCCTGAGCTACCCCACCACCGGCTCCACCGGCGACGGCTACAGGCTGGCCCAGCAGGCGGGCCACGCCATCGTGGAACCGGTGCCCAGCCTCGTCAGCCTCGTCAGCCATGACCCGGACTGCAAAAAAATGATGGGTCTGGCGCTGAAAAATGTGACCCTGACCCTCTTTGAGGACGGCAAGGCCATCTTCGACGAGCAGGGGGAGATGCTGTTCACCCACTTCGGCATCAGCGGCCCGCTGACCCTGAGCGCATCCAGCCACCTCGGCGACATGAAAAAGCACACCTACTACGCCGAGATCGACCTGAAGCCCGCTCTGAGCGAAGAGCAGCTCTACGACCGCATCACCCGCGATTTTGCCCTGCTGGCGAACCATGCAGCGCAGGGGGCGCTGGTCAAGCTGCTGCCCTCCAGCATGCAGCCGGTGATGGTGGCCCGCTGGGGCATCGACCCGGCCACCAAGGCCAACCAGATCACCCGCGAGCAGAAGCGGGAGCTGGTGCACCTGTGCAAGCACTGGAAGGTGCCCATCGATGCCCGCGGCGACTTGGCCCATGCGGTCATCACGTCGGGCGGCGTCTCCGTGCGGGAGGTGGACCCCAAGACCATGCAGAGCAAAAAGGCGCTGGGGCTTTACTTCGCGGGCGAGGTGCTGGATGTGGACGCTTATACGGGCGGCTATAATTTGCAGATCGCTTTTTGCACCGCGCAGAGTTTTGCGAACAATTTATAAAGTGATCCTTCGTACAACCTCTCAGCTTCGCTTCGCTCAGCAGCTCCCCTAGTAGGGGAGCCTCTGGCGAAACCGGGAACTTTGCGAGGACTGCCAAGGCCTCCCCTACAAGGGGAGGTGGCATTGCGAAGCAATGACGGAGAGGTTGTATAGAGGAAAACGTCGGAGATAAGCTGAATACTTTACATTATATAAGGAGAGAAAACCATGATTTCAGTTGCGATTGATGGGCCCGCAGGTGCGGGCAAGTCTACGCTGGCCCGCCGTCTGGCGGCAGAGTTCGGGTACATCTATGTCGATACCGGTGCCATGTTCCGCGCCGTTGGCCTGTATGCTCTGCGTGCGGGCAAGGACCCCAAGGACAGCGTTGCCGTCAACGCGCTGCTGCCGGAGATCACCCTGCGGCTGGCGTCCATTGAGGGGGAGCAGCACATCTACCTGAACGGCGAGGATGTGAGCAAGGCCATCCGCACCGAGGAGGCCGGCATGGCCGCTTCGGCGGTGGGGGCGAACCCCGCAGTCCGTGCCTTTTTGCTGGACCAGCAGCGGAAAATGGCCGAGACCCAGAACGTCCTGATGGACGGCCGGGACATCGGCACCGTGGTGCTGCCGAAGGCCACCGTGAAGATCTTCCTGACCGCCACCCCCGAAGCCCGCGCCAAGCGCCGCTGGAAGGAGTATCAGGAAAAGGGCGTGGACGTCTCCTTTGAAAACGTGCTGGCCGACGTGAAGCAGCGGGACTATCAGGACACCCACCGCGAGGCGGCCCCGCTGAAACAGGCCGAGGACGCGGTGCTGCTGGATACGTCGGAGCTCAACTTTGAGCAGAGCTTTGAAGCGATGAAGCAGATCATCGCCGCCAAGGTCTGAGGAACGCGCGATGGTACTATATTATATTTTGCTCCCGCTGGCGTGGCTGGTGTTCCACATCGGCTTCCGGGTGGAGTGTGTGGGCCGTGAGAATCTGAAAAAAGTGCAGACCGGCGGCTGCGTCCTCGCGCCGAACCATGTTTCCGCCATTGACCCGGTGTTCGTGGTCATCACCCGGTTCTGGGGAAAGCGGATGGTCGTCTTCGCCAAGAAGGAGCTGTTTGAGATCAACGCCCTGCTGACGTGGTTCTTCCGCTGCATGGGGGCACTGTGCGTGCGCGGCACCCGCGACGAGCTGGAAACCATCGACAAGACGGTAGAGGTGTGCAAAAACGGCGGCACGCTGCTGATCTTTCCGGAGGGCACCCGCGAAAAAGAGGGCAAGCTCCTGCCCCCGAAGAGCGGTCTGTTCGTCATTGCGGCACAGGCTGCGGTGGACGTGGTGCCGGTGCGCATCCTTTACGATACGCCGGACGGGAAGATGCGGCTCTTCTGCAAGGTGAAAGTCATCTACGGCGAGCCGATGCCCGCCGCACAGTTCGCGATGGAGAGCCGCCGCGACTTGAAGACCCTGCGCGCCAACAAACAGGCGCTGATGGATGCGTGGGAAAAATTAGGAGGGTGAGTATGGAGATCCGTTTGGCGAAGACGGCGGGGTTCTGCTTCGGTGTGAACCGCGCGGTGGAGCTGACTTACAACCTGCTGGACGAGGGGCACAAGGTGGCAACGCTGGGCCCGCTCATCCACAACCCGCAGGCCGTGGCCGACATGGAGCGGCGTGGTGCGCTGGTGGTCGATACGGTGGACGACATCCCCACCGGATATGAGGTCATCATCCGCAGCCACGGCGTGCCCCGCAGCATCTACGATACGCTGGAGCAGCGCGGCCTCGTTTACCACGACGCCACCTGCCCCTTTGTGAAGAAGATCCAGAACATCGCCGCCAAGGCCGAAGCCGAGGGTGCGGTGCTGCTGGTGGCGGGCGACAAGACCCACCCGGAGGTGCAGGGCATCGTCGGACATACCGGGGGAGAGGTATTTGTTTTCAGTGATCTGGACGAATTGAAGGCTTGGAAAGGCCCTTCCGACCCCTCAAAACCCATTTTTGCGGTTGCACAGACCACATTTCAGGTGACAAAATGGCAAGAAAGTTCGGAGTTTCTCAAAAAAGCCTATACAAACGCCCGAA
>ENA-OROR01000454-OROR01000454.1-human-gut-metagenome-genome-assembly--contig:-NODE-454-length-36968-cov-7.148647_pt1 | contig 36968 bp, 33 predicted proteins | sample MGYA00242135_ERZ509060 | MGnify/ENA primary metagenome ERZ509060 (study PRJEB26280, sample SAMEA2338742) | human gut metagenome | biome: human gut; feature: human-associated habitat; material: faeces... | reverse complement strand
GACGATGCACTGTTCTGCAACAAGTGCGGTGCACAGCTGTAATAAAACGGTTCAGCAACAGGGCGGCGCTCCCCACAGGGCACCGTCCTGTTTTTGCGAGCGGAAAATGCAGGCGAAATGCGGGAAATTTGCGCACTTTGTCTTGCAAAACTGCATGAGATGCGATACAATATACAGTATCTTTTACAAGGCAGGTGAGCGCTGTGCTGGACTGGCAGCCAAAGGCACCCTATACGGCAGAGCAGCTGCTGGAAATTCTGCGTATCCTGCGGGACCCGGAGAACGGCTGTCCGTGGGATAAGGTACAGACCCATGCTTCCATCCGGAAGAACTTTCTGGAAGAGACCTGCGAAGCGCTGGAGGCCATTGATGCTGACGATCCGCAGTTGATGCAGGAAGAGCTGGGCGATGTGCTGATGCAGGTGGCGTTCCACGCGGTGATCGAAGAAGAGCGCGGGCGCTTTACTTTTGAGGATGTCTGCCGTGAGGTGTGCGAGAAGCTGGTGTTCCGGCATCCGAACATCTTTGCGTCTTCGGCGGCACAAAATGCGGGTATAAACGGCTGGGATGCGCTCAAAAATAAGGAAAAGGGCCGCACCACTCTGGCTGATGAGCTGGGCACAGTGCCGGTTACGCTGCCTGCTTTGATGCGTGCCCAGAAGCTGCAGAAGCGTGCCGACCGCTGCGGGGCAGAGCAGTCTGCGCCGGAAACGGCACGGCAGGCTTTGCAGGCAGCACTGGACGGCTGGAACCGGGAACAGGACGCACAGGCGGCGGGAGAACTGCTGTTTGCTGCGGCCAATGCCATGCGGCTGGCTGGTGTGGACGCGGAGGAAGCGCTGACCTTCGCATCCAAGCGCTATTGTGCAGAACTGCTGGCGCAGAAAGAACAAAGCGGTACTCAGGTCGAGTGACCTGCTCCGATAGAGAAAAAAGAACACCAAGTAACAAATCTGGAGGGTATTTTTATGACGAAGACCGATCTGATCGCACAGGTTGCTGCGAACACTGAGATGAGCAAGAAGAGCGCTGAGCAGGCTGTCAATGCTGTGTTTGAAGCACTGAGCAAGGCCATGTCTGAGGGCGAAAAGATCACCATTTCCGGCTTTGGCACCTTTGAGATGCGTGAGCGCGCCGAGCGTCAGGGCATCAACCCCCGCACCCGTGAGCCGATCACCATTGCCGCTTCCCGCAGCATCGTGTTCAAGCCCGGCAAGTCCCTGAAGGACACCCTGTAAGCTGTATCTGCTTTGCCGCCGCTGCCTGCAAGAGGGTGCGGCGGCTTTTTTTGTGACAGGAGGAAGAACCATGCGTCTGGATAAATATTTGAAAGTTTCGCGTCTGATCAAGCGCCGCACCGTGGCAAACGAGGTGGCCGATGCAGGCCGCATCCTCATCAACGGCAAGATCGCCAAGGCCAGTCAGGCCGTCAAGGCGGGCGACATCATCGAGGTGACCTTCGGCAACCGGCCCATCAAGGTAAAGGTGCTCTCGGATGTGGAGCCGCGCACCAAGGATGTGGCCCGCGAGATGTACGAGATCATTGCAGAGGGCGAGCAGGCATAAAAGCCCCGGTCCGGTGCATAGGATGCACCAGAAAAGGGGAGACGAACCATGCCGGAAAAAACACCCAGAGATCCGCAGCCCGCGCCGCACGATCTGATCTTGGAAAGCCGCGCCCGCCTGACGGTGACCGGTGTGCAGAAGGTACTGCACTGCAATGCCGACAGCGCTGCCATGGAAACGGGCAAGGGCACGCTGCACCTGACCGGGGCGCAGCTGAACATGGCGGCGCTGGATCTGGAGACCGGGGAGGCGAAGTTCACCGGCCGCATCGACACGCTGGAATATACGGCCAGCGCACCGGCGGGCGGTTTTCTGCGCCGCCTGCTGCGATGATCCCGGTACTGCCGCCTGCAGCCCTTGGGCAGGAGATCGCTGCCTGCACGGTGCTGGGAGCCAGTATCGGCGCACTGCGGGCTGTATTCCCGGCCAGAGGGCGTGCAGCTTTTGTGCCGGATCTGGTGTGGATGGGTGCTGTGCTGGCTGCTGTGCAGAGCTACGCAGCAGGGCAGAGCAGTGCCGGTGTTCTGCGCTGGTACATGGCTGCGGCAGCCTTTGCCGGTGCCGGTGCAGCAGCCTTTGTGCTGGGTGCACCGCTGCGTGCAGCGGGAGGCGTTTTACAGCGCCGGGTGCTCCGGCCGGCAGAGCGGCGGCGCGCCCGGCGGAGAAAGGCGCGCAAACTACGCCGCAGCGCAAAAAGAACTGCAAAAAAGCGCAAAAAGAACTTGCCAAACCAGCGCCGCATGATGTATAATTCATATGTGTTAAAGTAAGAGTCAAATGCAACGGGGGCAGAAGAGATCATGGCAGCACCGGACCGCAGAAAACGCAAGAAGAAAGTGGTCGTTAAAACGCTTGTACGGGTGTTTTTTGTCCTGCTGCTGCTGAGTATGCTGGCAGCATACATTTCCAATCAGGTCACCATCAGCTCCAAACGTGCGGAGCTGGACACGCTGAACGAGCAGATCGCCCAGCAAAAGACTGAAAACGAGGAGATGCAGCGCATTCTCAGCGGCGATGCAGACCAGATCACCGAGTGGGTCGCGCGGGATTCTTACAATTACGCTGCACCCAACGAGCGCATCTTTGTGGATGTGACCGGCAGCTGAATTGCTGCCCATTCTATGGAAAACAAGGAGTATTGAGTTTTGGCGATTGAGGTAGGGAACGTATTCGAGGGCCGCGTCACCGGTGTAAAGCCGTTTGGCGCTTTTGTCGCACTGCCGGAGGGCCGTGTAGGCATGGTCCATATTTCCGAGGTGTCCAACGAGTTCGTGCAGGACATTGCAGCTGTTCTGCACGATGGTGATATCGTCAAGGTGCAGGTGATCAACATTGCACCGGATGGCAAGATCGCGCTGTCCATCAAGCGCCTGCTGCCGCCGCCTCCGCGCCCGGCGCGTGAGGGCAGAGGCCCTGCAGGCGGTCCGCGCTCTGGTGGTCCCCGTCCGGGCGGCCCCCGCGAGGGTGGTCATTTTGGTGCAGGCCGCGGCGGCGCTGGCCGCCCCCCGCGTGAGGGCGGCAGAGGCCCTGCCCGCGACAGCGCACCCCGTGTATGGCAGCCCAAGGCTCCTGTCCGTTCCGATAACATGAGCTTTGAGGACATGATGAGCCGCTTCAAGAGCCAGAGCGAAGAGAAGATGGCCGACCTCGACCACGAGACCAACAACCGCCGTGGCGGCGGTTATGCACCGCGCTCCCGCCGCGGCCGCTGAAAGGAAACCCAAGAATGTCTGCAAAATTTGAATTGATCGCGCCCTGCTTCTTTGGCTGTGAGGCGACGGCGAACTTTGAACTGCGCCGCATCGGCGCGGAAAATATCCGGGTCAGCGACGGCCGTCTGACCTTTTCCGGCGGGCCGGAGATGATCGCGGCGGCAAACCTGAACCTGCGCACGGTGGAGCGCGTGATGCTGCTGCTCAACACCTACCCGGCTTCCACCTTCGATGAACTGTTCGACGGCGTGTATGCGATCCCGTGGGAGGAGCTTCTGCCCGCGGATGCGGCCTTCCCGGTCACCGGTTCGTCCCTGAACAGCCAGCTCACCAGCGTGCCCGCGTGCCAGAGCATCATCAAGAAGGCCGTGGTCAAGCGGCTGATGACCAAGCACCACACCTCTGTTCTGCCGGAGACCGGCGCGGAGTATAAGATCCGCTTCATGCTGCGGAAAAATGTCTGCGAGATCATGCTGGACACCACCGGCGACGGGCTGCACAAGCGCGGCTACCGCCGCAATGCCATGGAGGCCCCCATCCGGGAGACGCTGGCGGCTACCATCGCCGACCTTGGCCGGGTCCGCCGCGACAGCCTTGTGGAAGACCCCTTCTGCGGCAGCGGCACCTTGCTGATCGAAGCAGCCCAGAAAGCCATGAACATCGCCCCCGGCCTGAAGCGCCGCTTCGCCGCCGAGCACTACAGCTTCGTTCCGGCGGCCATCTGGGCCCAGCAGCGCCAGAAGGCGCTGGCAGAGTCCAAGCTGGACGTGGGCTTCGAAGCCTTTGGCTATGACATCGACCCCGCCGCCGTGGCGCTGGCCAACGCCAACGCCAAGCTGGCCGGTGTGGAAAAGCGCTGCCACTTCGAGGTGGCGGATGTGTCGGACTTCGAGGCAAAGGCCGAAGCCATCGTCCTGACGAATCCTCCCTACGGCGAGCGGATGAGCACCATCGAAGGCGCCGCCAAGCTGGCCCGGACGCTGGGCCGCCAGATGGAGGCACACCCCTGCGCGGGCGTGTATGCCATCACCGCCGATATGGAGTTCGAGAGCCACTACGGCAAGCGGGCCAACAAGCGCCGCAAGATGTACAACGGCATGATCCCCTGCCAGCTGTATATGTACTACGAGGCCCCCAAGTTTGAGCACAAGGCAAAGCCCATGCCCAAGCAGGGCTTCGACGGCAAGCGCACCCATTTTGAGAAAAAATAAGCAAAAGTAATACTTTACAGCCGCACCGGACCGAAAAGTTTGGTGCGGCTGCTGTTTTTCCGGGGCGGACGGAAGGCGAATCTTTTACAATTCGTCAGTTGAATAAAGTGACGAAAAAGGGTATACTTGTACCACTGTAAGAATGTGCAGCACTTTGGCTGCGGGAAAGGGAGAACGGCAATGGAAGGACGCATGAGACCCTATCTTCCGGAGCTTACCATCCGCGATTACAATACCTATTTATGGTATCTGCGGGGGGTGCGCTGGCAGATGTACCGGAGCTACGGGCTCTACTCGTGCCGGCTGCAGCAGCACAATGGCGTTCTGTTCGCTCTCTTGGCGGACAGCTTGGCGGGCCGCCCCGCCACCTGCAAGGCCCAGCGGCTGCCCGGCACCCTCTGCCGCAAGCAGATGATGTGCCAGACGCAGGGCATCCGGCTGGCGGCACAGGTGGAAGTCATGCTGGGGTGGCATAAACTGCAGGACCGCCGGTGGGACGAGCTGCCCCTCCGGGGCCGGCTGCGCCGCGCCGTGGACCGCGCCCTTCTGCGCGGAGCCTATGAAAAGGCGGTCAAGGAAAATCCTGCGCTGGAACGCTTGTTCGGGCAGGAACAGGAACAGGCGGTGGTCCAGATGAACCTGAACGCCAACAACTACACCGTCGCCGCCGAACCTATGAGCAACATCTACGGCGCGCTTTACTCCACCCTCGCCACCGATGACCCCAGCCAGCGCAAGAGTATGCGCTACATCGGCAGCTGCATCGGCCGGGTGTTCTATCTGCTGGAAAAGGCTGCCCGCGTGGAGGACGACCGCAAGGTGGGCCGCTACAACGTCTTTCTGGTCAACGGCATCAACGGAAAGGAAGAGGCGCTGGAAAATGCGCGGCGTCAGGCGCTGGCCGCAGCAAACGACCTTGTCCGTGCCTACAGTATGTTAGATGTAAAGTTGAACAAATCGCTCATCGACAACATCATGATCCTCGGTCTGCGCCACGCAGTCGATCCGCTGGACGCCGGGAACCAGCCGGTGCGCTGGGAGCTGCCGTGAAGGGCCGAAAGAGCTGGGCCATGGCCTACTGCGGCATGGCAGCAGCCCTCTGCGTGGCGCTGATGCTGCTGGGGGCGGTGGTGCCGGTGCTGATGTTCATCGCGCCCGCCGTGGCAAGTCTGCTGATCGCGACGGTCTGTATGGAGTGCGGGATGAAGATGGCGCTGACGGCCTACGGCGCGGTGAGTCTGCTCAGTCTGCTCTTCGTGCCGGACAAGGAAGTGGCCCTCGTCTTCGTCTTCCTGCTGGGATACTATCCGCTGGTCAAACCGAAGCTGGAGCGCATCCGCCCCAAGCTCCTGCGGGGGGCGTGCAAGCTGCTGCTCTGCAACGGGGCCGTGCTGGCCATGTACGGGCTGGTGCTGCTGCTGGTTCCGGCGGGCAGCATCTCGCAGGAGCTGCGCACCACGGCGCTGGCGGTCTCGCTGGCGACGCTGGCCATGGGCAACGTGGCTTTTTTGCTGTATGACCGCGCGATCCATAATTTATTGCAGCTCTACCGCCTCGTTTGGCAGCCGAAGCTGCATAAGATGCTGGGGAAGTAACTCCTTCCGTCATTGCTGCGCAATGCCACCTCCCTCTGAGAGGGAGGCTTTTAAGGCCCCCTCTTAGAGGGGGCTGACGCGGCATAGCCGCGGCTGGGGGAGTTGAATTTACTTGAAAGAAGGAATGCTGCTTTTCGTTGACGCCAAGCGCCGGGCCACGCGGGTGACAGCCGCGAGGGTGACGAGGAGAGGAATCATCGAAAATTTCGGCGGATGTTTCTCCGGTTGAATGGGCTATACCAGCCGCAAAGAGGGGCAAAAAACGGCAGTGATACCGCAACAGATCCCCTTGAACGAAAGCCATACAAAAACATAAAATGAACTAGGAAAGCTGACAGCCGCACTGTGCGCATTCTGCGCCGGGCTGTCGGTCTGGAGGTATTTTGTATGTGTGGCATTGTTGGTTATGTGGGCAAGCGCAACGCGCAGAATGTTCTGCTGGACGGCTTGGAGAAGCTGGAATACCGTGGGTATGACTCCGCCGGCGTGGCATTGGCGCTGGAGGGCGGCATCCGGGTGGTCAAGAGCAAGGGCCGCCTTGCCGAGCTGCGGAAAAAGCTGGAGCTTCAGGCGCTGGCCGAAAGCCGCTGCGGCATCGGACACACCCGCTGGGCCACCCATGGCGAGCCCAGCGACGTGAACAGCCACCCCCACTCCACCCCGCGGGTGAGCATCGTCCACAACGGCATCATTGAAAATTACGGCATCCTGAAAGAGCGGCTCATGGCGAAGGGCTACACCTTCGAGAGTGAGACGGATACGGAAGTGCTCGTCAAACTCATCGACAACTGCTATGAGGGCGAACCGCTGAAAGCGCTCCACGAAGCGCTGGGCATGGTGCGGGGCAGCTACGCGCTGGCCGTGCTGTTCAAGGATTTCCCCGATACCGTCTTTGCCGTCAAGCGGGAGAGTCCCCTCATCGTCGGCTGGGGCGAGGGCGAAAACTTTGTGGCGTCGGATATCCCGGCTCTGCTGAAGTATACTCGGAAGTACAGCGTCCTCGAAGAGGGCGATCTGGCCGTGGTGACCGCTGGGAGCATCCAATTCTACAACGAGTTCGCCGAGCCGGTGGAGAGGGAAGTGCTGACCGCCGACTGGGACATGGAAGCGGCTGAAAAGGGCGGCTACCCGCACTTTATGCTCAAGGAGATCAACGAGCAGCCCGCCGCGATCACGGCGACGGTCAGCCCCCGCGTGGAGAACGGTCTGCCGGATCTGCGCATTCCGGAATTGTCGGACGAGGTGCTGCGGGGCATCGGCACCATCCATCTGGTCGCCTGCGGCACCGCCATGCACGCGGGCATGGTGGGCAAGGCGGCCATCGAAGCGCTGGCCCGCGTCCCCGCCGAGGTGGACATCGCCAGCGAGTTCCGCTACCGGAACCCGATCCTGCGGCCCAACGATCTGGTCATCATCATCAGCCAGTCCGGCGAGACCAGCGACACGCTGGCCGCCCTCAAGCTGGCCAAGAGCCGGGGCGTGCCGGTGCTGGCCATCGTTAACGTGGTGGGCAGCTCCATCGCCCGCGCGGCGGATCATGTGCTCTACACCTATGCGGGGCCGGAGATCGCCGTGGCATCCACCAAGGCCTACACGGTGCAGATGTGCGTGCTTTACCTGTTTGCCTTCCGGCTGGCGCTGGCCCGCGGGGAGCAGACGGAAGCTGAGATCCGCCGCCTGACCGCCGAGCTGCTCCGCGCCAGCGAGGTCATCAAGCCCCGTCTGGCCGACTGTGAGCAGATCAAGTACCTCGCCAGCCGGTTCGTCAATACCCAGAGCTGCTTCTTCATCGGGCGCGGGTTCGATTACTCCCTCTCGCTGGAGGGCAGCCTGAAGCTGAAGGAGATCAGCTACGTCCACTCAGACGCCTACGCCGCCGGAGAACTCAAGCACGGCACCATCAGCCTCATCACCGAGGGAGTGCCGGTCATCGCGCTGGCGACCCAGAAGCAGGTCTACGAAAAGACCATCTCCAACGCCAAGGAGACCAAGAGCCGGGGCGCAAAGGTCCTGCTCTTCACGACGAAGGATGCCGTAGTGCCGGAGGGTGTGGCGGATTATGTGGTGCGGCTGGATGATTACGACGACCTGCTCATGCCGCTGCAGCTCATCGTGCCGCTGCAGCTCTTTGCCTACTATATGGCGGTGCTGCGCGGCTGCGACGTCGATAAGCCCCGCAACCTTGCCAAGAGCGTGACCGTGGAATAAGGATAAGAATACAGCGCCCGGAAGGCGGCAGAACCTTCCGGGCGCTGTTTGCATGTCTGCGTTTGCCTCAGCCGAGGGCGACGTCCAGAAAGAAAAATTTTCGGGGATGCCACGGAAGCAGAAGCACTGCTTTTTGAAACTTCCCAGCCAAATGCTTGACAAACTCGGAAAAAAGAGGTAAACTAATCAAGTCATCCGACATACATTCATCAATATGGGCCTATAGCTCAGTTGGGAGAGCGTTCGGTTCGCATCCGAGAGGTCAAGGGTTCGAATCCCTCTAGGTCCACTTTTAGCAGCAGCGTAATTTTAACGCTGCTGCTTTTCTTTTGCGTACACATAAGCCACGCGCTGGCTTTGGGACCTAGAGGGATTCGAACAGCACGGCCCTGCCGCAGGCAGGGCAAGCAATCAGCCCAGTGCAACGGCGACGACCGCAGCCAGTGGCTGAAACAGGGAGGAGCTGTTGGGGCCGCGTTCTGATTTTTCAAAGCCCCGCCAAGGGGCTGCGGAAAAATCAGCTAACGCAACTCGTCGCTGTTGCTTCGTGCGCGGGTCCCGACCAGTAGGAATGTCTACCGGGGAGATTTTCGTTTTTGCTGCATCGTTTTGTACGATGCGGCGTTTTTTATGCCTAAAAAACTTTGGCAGACCGTGCCGGGCTCCGAACCCTGAAGTCGGATGCGAACCGGGTGGGGTCATCCATGTACTTTTTGAAAATCCATCGGTTTCACGCTTCTTTCTTTGCGTTTTGCAGAGTTCTGCGGGTAAGCACATCGCTTTTATGCCCCCTTCTCGGAAATTTCTTCAAAAATTTCCGCACCATCGTAGGTTGACACAGCCTTGAGCTGTTCCACTTGGTTGAAGCTGGCGTTCAGGGTGATCGAGATTTCATATAAAAATAGAGGGAGCTGTAAGCTTTGTACTGAACGCAGGCGGTGCAAAGTATCGCAGTAAACCCCATAAGGCATCATAAAAAGACACCGGAGGCTTTGCATCAGCTTCCGGTGTTTTTTTATGCGCCGCCGGGCTATCTTTTGCTGCACGGTTATGCTACAATAGAAAGAAAACGCGAATTGCAGGAGGAATTATGGATTTTTACGGAACCATCGGCCCTGCCTGTGCCGATGTAAAGCTTTTGCAGCAGATGGTGGAAGCCGGCATGACCGGCATCCGCATGAACCTTTCTCATGGCCCACTGGCAGTGCACAAGGACTGGCTGGCGCTGCTGCGCAAAGCCGGGGTCAAAAAGCTGCTCATTGATTTGCAGGGGCCGGAATTGCGCATTGGTCGTCTGCCGCAGCCGCTGTCCCTTACCGCCGGGCAGACCGTGCGTCTGGGCGCGCAGGGTATCCACTGCCCTGCCGCGCTGGTGCACAGCGTGCAGCCCGGGCAGACGCTGCTGCTGGATGACGGCAAGCTGCTGGCACGGGTGGACACCGCAGAGCCGGAAGCACTCGTGTGCACCGTAGTGCGGGGCGGGGTGCTACAAAGCTGCAAAAGTCTGGCCGCACCGGGGGCGGATATCCAGATGCCCACCCTGACCGCCGAGGACAAGGAGAACCTTGCCATCGCCGCCAATTGCGGCGTTACGGGGGTCATGCTGCCCTTTGTGCGCGGCGCTGAGGATATCCGCAGCCTGCGGCAGGCGCTGGCAGAGGCCGGTGCGCCGCAGCTGAAGATCCTTGCCAAAATTGAAAACCTTGCGGGCGTGCAGGCGCTACCGGAGTTTTTGCCGCTGGTGGACGAGGTGGTCATTGCCCGGGGCGACCTTGGCAACGCGATGCCCCTGTGGGAGCTGCCCCGCTGCCAGAAACAGCTTTCTGCCGCCTGCCGGGCAGCCGGGGTGCCCTTTATGGTGGTGACCCAGATGCTGGACAGCATGCACACCCGGGCTGTACCCACCCGCGCCGAGGTGAGCGACATCTACAATGCCGTACTGGACGGCGCATCCAGCCTGATGCTCACCGGCGAGACCGCCGCCGGGCAGTATCCGGTGCAGGCCATGGAGTATCTGGTGCGCACCGCCCGCACGGCGATGTGACAGGTGCAGACGGCGCTGCTTTTGCCGGATTCATCCCCGGGCGTCCTGCCGGGTGGTGTGGAAGTACTCCTTGGGGGTCATGCCATACTCCTTTTTGAAGGCGCGGAAAAAGTGGTTGTAACCGCCAAAGCCGCTGGTCTTGTACACCTCGGTGATGGGCAGCCCCTGCTCGATGAGGGTGCAGCAGCGGTCTAACCGCGCCTTTACGATATAGCGGTGCACCGTCTGCCCGGTCTGGCGTTTGAATTCCCGGGCAATATGTTCCCGGGAGACGAAAAACTCCTTTTCCAGCCGCTCCAGCGTCAGTTCCTCGGTAAGGTGCGCCTGAATAAACAAAAACACCTCGTCTAGCATCAGGTGGTGGCGGCTGACCAATGCGGTGTGGAACTCCGCATGGATGCAGGCACGCAGCGCCAGCACCACAAACATTTGCAAAATACCGTGCTCGAACACCGCTGCACCGAACTGGGTGCGCTCCTGCGGGAGCATCAGCAGCTTCCGGGCAAGGTTTTTCAGCAGCATATAGATCTGGCTGTCCGGGCGCACAGCCACCTGCCGGAAGGGCACCACGTTGAAGCTTTTTTCAAGGTCGGTATCTGCGTCCGAAAGCTGCGCCAGCGTCTGGGGGGACAGCTGCACCCGAATAAGTTCCAGCGGGCCGTAAGCACCGGCGTATTCCAGTCTGCCGCCCTGACCGGGCTTGAAGATGATGAGATTCTGCTGCTGTGCGGGCAGCACCACCTCGCTGCACCGGAACACACCGCTGCCCCGCATGACCAGAAACAAATCATAATACGCGCCGGAATAAAATTCCCGGACGGCGCTCTGCTCAAAAAGATAACGCTTGGCTGTATAATTCACCAAAAAGTCCTCCATGAAACTGTCATGTGTAACAGATTGTTGTACACAACGGAAAAGTACAACTGTTATAATTGCATAATACATCAATTTGCGATAGTTTTCAATCATTTTTTGGATATGTATTGATGAAAAAATAACGTATAATGCAAATGTAGAAAAGAGACTTGTGCGAAAAGTCTCGTGGTTTCACTGTTTTTAAGGAGGATAAAACACAATGGACCAGAAAAAGACCATCCGACCCTTCTCCATGAAGGACAAGATCGGTTATACACTGGGCGATCTGGGCTGCTGCTTCACCGAGCAGTACCGCGCCATGTATCTGTCGATCTTCTACACCCTGATCCTGCAGGTCAACCCCTTCCACGTGGGTATCCTGCTGCTGATCACCAAGATCTGGGACGCCGTGAATGACCCCATCATCGGTGCCATGGTGGACTCCCGCAAGGCCACCAAGGGCGGCAAGTTCATCCCGTGGATCCGCGCCTTCTCCTTCCCCATGGCAGTGCTGTGCGTACTTGGCTTTGTCAATGTAGGCAATATCAACTACGGCCTGCGTCTGGCCTACATGTTCGTCACCTACGTTCTGTACGAGGCGCTGTACACCTGCGTCAACGTGCCCTTTGGTACTCTGTCCAGCGTGATGACCGATGATGTCAGCCAGCGCACCGCACTGTCCCGCTACCGCAGCCTTGGCGGCACCATCTTCATGACCGTCATGGTCATGATCGGCCCCCTGTTCCTGTATGTGGACAACAAGCCCGTGGCTGGCCGCTTCCTGATGCTGGCCTGCATCTGCGCTATGCTGGGCCTGCTGTGCCTGCAGATCACCTGCGTGTGGTGCAAGGAGCGCGTGGAAGTGCCCGAGCGTCCGCAGGGCGAAAAGCTGAACTACCTGCATGTGCTCAAGGAGATCTCTCACAATAAGGCTCTGCTGGGCGTTATGTTCTTCAGCCTGACCGGCATGATCGGTGCTTCCGTGGTCAACGGCCTGAACACCTACCTGTATAAGGACTTCTTCGGCAACGTTAAAATTCAGGCTGTCTCCGGTATGCTGAGCGTGCTGTACGCTGTGCTGTCCTTTGCCATCACCCAGCCTCTTGCCAACAAGTTCGGCAAGAAGGAGTGGTGCTGCATGGGCGCTGGCTTTGCCGCCATCGTGTTCGGCATCCTGTTCTTCTTCCCCGTCCATAACCCTGTGGCCTTCATCGTCATCAACGGTATCTGCTATCTGGGCGCTTCCGGCATGCAGGTGCTGATCTGGGCTATGGTCAACGACGCCATCGACTACCATGAGCTGCAGACCGGCGAGCGCAATGAGGGCATCGTTTACTCCACCTACTCCTTCTTCCGCAAGCTTGCAAGCGCCATTTCCGGCAGCCTGTCCAGCTTTGTGCTGGGTGCCATCGGCTACAACGTTACCGCTGGCGCTGTGCAGACCGCAGGCGTTGTAAACGCTATCTGGAAGAGCTACACCGGCGTCTACTTCCTGGGCTACGGCATTGCAGTTGCCATCCTGTTCTTCGTCTACCCCCTGACCAAGCAGAAGACTGCTGAGATGCTGACCGAGCTGAAGGCTCGCCGCGCCGCAAAGGAGAGCAAGTAAACCATGAAGATCTTACAGGTTCAGTTTAAAAACCGCAATGGCCACACCCTGCGCGGCATCGTGACCCTGCCCGACACCGAGGGCAAGGTACCCTTTGTGGTGCATCTGCACGGCTTTGCCGGCAGCTGCAGCGGCTACAAGTCCATGTACACCCACCTGTCCCGCGCTTTGGCAGCGCAGGGCATCGGCAGCGCCCGGTTCGATTTCTACGGCAACGGCGAGAGCGACGGCGAGTTCGAGGATATGAGCTTTGACGGCTTGCACACCGATGCACAGGATATCTTTGCATGGGCCGCTGAACAGCCCTATGTGGACAGCGAAAAGCTGTTCCTCTCCGGCCAGAGCATGGGCGGCTACATTGCCGCCTCCTGCGCACCGGTCATCCAGCCCCACGGCCTGATTTTGCTGTGCCCGGGTGCCGGGATGTGGTTTGGCTGCGCACAGCGCGCCGACGGCGTTGTGCAGACCGGCAAGGACTACACCGACATGGAGGGTCTGTGCTACAAGATGGCCTTTAACTACGAGATGGCCAAGCACCCCGACCCCTTTACCGAGGCCAAGGGCTACAACGGCCCGGTGCTGCTGCTGCGCGCCGATGATGACCGTCTGGTGGACGAGGGCACCTGCAACCGTTACGCACAGGTGTACACCGCACCCGAGGTGGACACCATTGCAGGCGGCGGCCACAACTTTGCCACGCTGGCAGCCCGTGCCGCCGTGGAGGAAAAGACCGCAGCATTCATCAAAGCAAATCTGTAAAGCAAAGCGTATCTGCAAGGAGGTTTTCGTATGCAAAACGTGCTTCTGCAGCCCATCGAGGTGGGCGGACAGACCTTTAAAAACCGCATCATGTTCCCCCCGCTGACCACCGGCTACGAGAAAAACGGCATGATCAGCGAGCAGGACATGGGCTTCTACACCCGTCTGGCAAAGGGCGGTGTGGGTTACATCGTTCTGGGCGATGTGGCACCCATCAACAGCTTTTCTCCCACCCCCAAGCTGTTTGACGACAGCCAGATCCCTGCCTTCAAGGCACTGGCCGACAGCGTACACGCCTACGGCACCAAGCTGGGCGTCCAGCTCTTCCACCCGGAGTACGACGTAGACGCCATCAACAGTCTGTTTATGCAGAAAAAGTTTGATGAGATGCGTCAGCGCCTGCATCACGACATGATGTTCTTCACCGATGAGGTCAGCGAGGAGATGCTGATGGCCATCATCGATAAGATGTGCGCCTGCGCAGTGCGTGCACAGAAGGCCGGTGTGGACGTCATCCAGATCCACGGCGACCGCCTGAACGGCTGCCTGTGCTCCACCCGCATGAACCACCGCACCGATAAGTTCGGCGGCAGTCTGGAGAACCGCGTCCGCTTTGCCCGCATGCTGACCCGCGCCATCCGCAAGGCTGTGCCGGATATGGTTATCGACTACAAGCTGTCCATCGTCACCCCGCAGCGCGGCAAGGGCGGCATTGACGAAGCCGACGCCGTGCAGTTTGCCCAGTGGCTGGTAGAGGACGGCGTGGATATGTTCCACGTTGCACAGGCCAACCACACCGGCAACATGGCCGACACCATTCCTCCCATGGGCGTACAGCCCTACGGCTTCTTCGTCAAGATCGCCGGGGACATCAAAAAGGCCGTCAATGTGCCGGTCAGCGCCGTGGGTCGTATCGTGGATGCCGAAATGGCTGCGCGTGTCATCGAGAGCGGCATGGCCGACATGGTTGCCGTGGGTCGCCCGCTGCTGGCAGACCCCGACTGGGGCACCAAGATCGCTGCCGGGAAGGCCTGCGATATCCGCCGCTGCATCAGCTGCAACAAGGGCTGCACCGATGCCATCCAGAACCGTCAGTTCCTCTCCTGCGTGCTGAACGCGGAGAACGGCTACGAGAACACCCGCAGCATCCAGCCCGCAGCGCAGAAAAAGAAGATCGCCGTCCTCGGCGGCGGCCCTGCCGGTCTGGAAGCCGCCCGTGTGGCAGCGCTGCGCGGCCATGACGTGACCTTGTTTGAAAAGACCACCACTCTGGGCGGCCAGCTGAACATTGCGTGCGTGCCTCCCCGCAAGGAGGAGATGCGCCGCGCCGCACAGGACCTGATCCACGCGGTCTGCAACGCCGGTGTGCACCTGTGCATGGGTCAGACCCGCACCGCAGAGCAGCTGAAGGATGCCGGTTTCGAGGCCGTCATCAACGCTGTGGGCGCACACAGCGCCGCACCCCGCATCCCCGGCATCGACAGCGTGAACGTGGCCGATGCATGGAAGGTTCTGGCCGGTGAGCAACAGGTGTACGGCACGGTTGCCGTCATCGGCGGCGGCATGGTTGGCTGCGAGACCGCAGAGTATCTGGCTGCCCGCGGCTGCAAGGTGTCCGTTATCGAGATGATGGACAAGATCGCCGCAGGCGAGAGCACCACCATTCTGCCCACCCTGCTGGAAAACTATAAGACCTACGGCGTGGAGCAGTACCCCAGCCACAAGGTCAAGGAGTTCCGCATGGACGCCGTCGTCTGCGAGAACAAGGACGGCGCAGAGGTGACCATCCCCTGCGATTACATCGTGCTGGCTATGGGCGCACGCTCCAACGAATTTGACGCTGCTGCGCTGGAAGCTGCCAACATCCCGGTGTATTCCATTGGCGATGCCGCCGGCAAGGCTGCGGATATCTCCAACGCCATCCGCACCGGCTACGATACCGCCTGCCAGCTGTAAAACAAAAATATCGTTCTATTTGTGGGTCAGAAACGCCTGTGGGCGCTTCTGACCCACTTTTTTTACCCTCTCAGGCAAAGCCGTCAGGGTTTTGCCTCGCCCTCTCAGGCGCTCCCGTGTCCGCTCTCCCGAAGGGGTAGCCAAGGTTTAAAGCCCATTGCTAAAGTATTAGGCATCATGAGGAGACTTTCGGCAGTGCTCTTGGCTCTCCCTTTGAGGAAAGACTTCCACCCGCTCTGGGGGAAGGTGGCGCGGAGCGCATTCAAAATCATCCCACATAAAAAGGCTGCTGCACAAAACCCTGTGCAGCAGCCTTACATATTTTACGTTTACAACAGATCAGATGCTGAACTGCACGGCGCAGAAGGCAGCATAGATGCACAGCAGTGCAATGCCCTGCGGGCGGCTCAGCTTGCCCTTGATCAGAGCGGGCAGGGTGAGCAGCAACATCACGGCAAACATGACCGGGATATCCATCACCAGCGAGGCGTTCATGCCTGCGATGGTGGAGTTCTGCGGGATGCTGAAGGGTGCCAGCGTGACAGACACGCCGCTGACCAGCACTAGATTGAACACGTTTGCACCGATGACGTTGCCCAGCGACAGCGCGCCGTGACCCTTGGCCAGCGAGGTGATGGCGGTGACCAGCTCCGGCAGCGAGGTGCCCAGTGCCACAAAGGTCAGCGCAATGACCGACTCCGGCACGCCCAGCGCCTGTGCGATGAGGGTGCCGTTGTCCACCAGCAGGTCAGCGCCCACAGCAATGAGCACTGCGCCGATGGCCAGCAGCCCCAACTCCTTGGCAAAGGAGCCTTCCTCAGCCTGCTCTTCCTCTTCCGGGGCGGGGGTATTTTTCATAGCCAGCACGTTGCACACGATGTAAGCCACGAACATGGCCAGCAGGATCAGGCCCACCGGGCGAGTGAAGGAGCCGGTGGTGTAGGCCACACCGGCATAGAAAGCGGCAGCCACAAAGAAGAAGGCCACCGGGGTGCGCAGGCTCTTGGGGTCAACCTTGCCCGGGCGCACCGCAATGGTGATGGCGGCGATCAGTGCAGCGTTGCAGATGACCGAGCCGATGGCGTTGCCGTAGGCGATCTCGCCGTGACCGGTGAGGGCAGAGGTGGTGGACACCATGACCTCCGGCAGGGTGGTACCGATGGACACCACCGTGGCACCGATGAGCAGCTCCGGCACATGGAAGCGGCGGGCGATGCCGGTGGCACCGTCCACAAACCAGTCGCCGCCCTTGATCAGGCACAGCAGACCCACGATAAATAACAGAACAGGGATCAGCATAATATTTCTCCTTTTTAATAATAGCGGCAGAGGCACAAAAAAAGACCTTTATCACATCCAGCCCAAAACGGGAAAATGTGATAAAAGTCTCAAGCATCCGGTACTGCATCGGGCATTTCTGCCGGGGGTGTCGCTGCAGCACAGCGCACTCGTTTTTTAACTAAAGTACGCCCCTTACTCCCTTTTATCCAGAGAATATTATACCTGTTTTCCAGCAAAAACGCAAGGGGAAATATGGGATTTATTCTGCCTTGGTCACTTTTTTGGCGTTGGGGTAAATATGCTCCATGCGGGCGTTGTCGAAATGCTCGTCAAGGAACACTTCCAGCTGGCCGTTGGGCGCATCGCCGCTGGTGCGGGCATCGTACCGCGCCAGTGCCAGCGCGCTGGTAAGCATATTCACCGCCATGAATACCGCCAGCGCTGCTGTCATCCACGGACGGATATGGCTGCGCACCTTTTTCATCAGCTTCAGCACCAGCGGGTAGCCGTAGCGCATCCACATCACCGCCGCAATGCTCCAGAAAAAGCAGTACAGCAGGTTGATGCGCCCGCCCAGAGAAGGCCGGTATAGCACAAAGTCTTTTTCTTTGCGACCAACTTTCCTTGGCAAAACTATACGGTTCTTGAATCGTTGCGGTTCGTCTAAATCTGCAAACAAAACGAAAGACTGCGCCGTAAACGGAACACAGCTTACGCAAGCAATGCCATCGTATATACAAAGACCATTTTGCGTTGCAAAATACTTGTTGGGAACACCCAAACCCTTGAACTACATCCGATGGATGCAGACTTAGCGTCTCCAAATGAGAAAGTATATGGCTCTAACACATTGTCAGCCATTGGTAAACAACTTTTTCCAGTCAAAAAAGAAAATAGCGATGATTAAAGATGAACATTGCAGAAAAATGTGATACAATAGAAAATGAAAATCCAAACAACAGGAGGAACCCCCTCGTGGCAAATAATGTGAACGTCAAAAAACTGGAAGCTGACCTGTGGGAGTCGGCAGATCTGCTGCGTGCAGGCTCTAAACTCACCTCGAACCAATACTGTATGCCGGTACTGGGACTGATTTTTCTGCGGTATGCGTACAGCCGCTTCAAACTGGTAGAGCAGGAGATCCTGAAAGACCGTCCCATGCGCGGTGGCCGGGTGCTGCCGGTGGAACAGAGCGACTTTGCCGAGAAGAGTGCACTGTTTCTGCCCAAGGAGGCGCAGTACAATTACTTAGTCAATTTGCCCGCCAACATCCCGGAGCAGGGGCTGACCGGCATCGAGGGCAATCCTCTGAACAGTCTGGGCGAAGTGGTGAACAACGCCATGGAACTGGTGGAGCAGCAGAGCGAGCAGCTGCAGGGCGTTCTGCCGAAGGACTACACCATCTTCTCGGATGAACTGCTGGGGGAACTGCTGCGCATCTTCAACAATGATGCGTTGGACGATGTGGGCGGCGATGTGATCGGCCGTATCTACGAGTACTTTTTGAATAAGTTTGCCAAGAATGTGGCACAGGACGACGGCGTGTTCTTTACGCCGAAATCGCTGGTGAAAATGATCGTCAATGTGCTGGAGCCTGCCCACGGCGTTCTGTTGGACCCGGCTTGCGGCAGCGGCGGTATGTTTGTGCAGACCGGCGACTTTGTAAACCATGCGGGCATGATCGCCAACAACACCATGACCTTCTACGGACAGGAAAAGGTGGAGTACAATGCCAAGCTCTGCCTGATGAATATGGCTGTGCATGGCCTGACCGGCGTGATCAAGTCCGGCGATGAAGCCAATACCTTCTATCATGATGCCCACAACCTGAACAGCTGCTGCGACTATGTGATGGCAAATCCGCCGTTTAACGTGGACAAGGTCAAGTCGGAGTCGGCGCAGAGTGCTGGGCGGTTGCCCTTTGGCCTGCCCGGCGTGAACAAGGCCAAGGAAATCGGCAACGCAAATTATCTGTGGGTGTCCTATTTCTACTCCTACCTGAACGAGCATGGCCGTGCGGGTTTTGTGATGGCGTCCTCGGCTACCGACAGTCAGGGCAAAGACAAGGACATCCGTGAAAAACTTATCCAGACCGGCCATGTGGACGTGATGATGAGCGTGGGCAACAACTTCTTCTACACCAAGAGTCTGCCCTGTTCGCTGTGGTTTCTGGATAAGGGCAAACCGGAACATCTGTTGGACACCGTATTGTTCATCGACGCCCGCAACTATTATACCGTGGTGGACCGCACCCAGAACGAGTGGAGCGACTGGCAGCTGAAGAACCTCAACGCTATTGTCTGGCTCTATCGCGGCGAGGTGGACAAGTATAAGGTGCTTCTGGCGGAGTATCACGCAGAACTGGCGGACGACCGCCCCTTTGCAGAGATTCAGGCCGCACTGGAACAAAACGTGCAGGCCAAGCGGGAAGAAGTAAAAGCTGCTGTGGAGGCAGCACCCCGCAAAGAGCGCAAAGCTACGCAGGAAAAGTTCGACAAGGAGCTGGAAGCCCTCAACGAGAAGCTGACCGTTGCCAAGGAGGCCGTTTGGCTCACCGAAAAGTTTGGCGAGAGCGTTTATCAGGATATTCCCGGTCTGTGCAAGGTGGCCAGCCGCGACACCATCCTCAACGAGAAAGGCGCATCCCTGACGCCCGGTGCCTATGTGGGCGTTGCACCTGTGGAGGACGACGGCGTGGATTTTGCCCAGCGGATGAAGGAGATTCACAAGGAACTGCTGGAATTGCAGGCAGAGTCCAACCGCCTGATGGAAACCATCTCGAAGAATCTGGAGGAGATGGGGGTATGAAGTGGAAAAAAAAGAAATTATGTGAATGTACAGAATATATCACTGACGGTGACCATCAGCCAGCACCTAAAGCAGATAAAGGTGTTCATTTTATAAAAATAAAAGATATTGTAAACAATCAAGTTTCTTTTGATGCACAAGTGTATGTTCCACAAGAGTACTACGATAACCTGCCGATGGAACGCAAACCACAAAAGGAAGATGTTTTATATACGGTTGTTGGTTCATTTGGCATACCAAGCTATGTGCAAACAGATGAATTGTTTTGCTTTGAACGTAATATTGCGCTACTTCATCCGAACAAAGCTATCGAACCGAGATTTTTGTATTACAGCTTGAAAAATCCAGCGTTTTACAAAGGAGTTGAGATCGTAGCAAATGGGTCAGCACAAAAACTTATTCCGCTTAGTAAGTTAAAAGATTTGAAAATATCGGTTCCTGATAAAGAAGCTCAACGTCACATTGCAGATATTCTTTCCGCTTATGATGACTTGATTGAAAACAACCAGAAACAAATCAAATTGTTGGAAGAAGCAGCCCAGCGGCTTTATAAAGAATGGTTTGTGGATTTGCGCTTTCCGGGGCATGAAAACACGAAAATTGTGGACGGTGTGCCGGAGGGGTGGAAGGAAAAACTGTTGTCAGAAATTGCTGATGTAGTAATGGGTCAAAGCCCTAAATCGGAGTTTTATAACATTGAGAAAAGGGGATTGCCATTTCACCAAGGCGTAGGAAGTTATGGGACTCGATTTGTGGTGAATGATGTTTATTCGACATCATACACTCGAATAGCAGAAGCAAATAGTATTCTTTTTAGCGTTCGTGCACCTGTTGGAAGATTAAACGTTACGAAAAATAAAATTGTGATTGGTCGAGGTCTTGCGGCGATAAATCAAAAAGATGAATGTCAAAGTTACCTCTATTATCTTTTGAAAAATAAGTTCTTTAGAGATGATATCATAGGAAATGGTTCCATTTTTGCATCAATTTCAAAGGATGAACTGTTGAATCAAAAGTTTTTGATACCAGAAAAGAAGTTGATGCTACAATTTGAAAAGGTAGTATCACAGATAGACAGACAGATAGAAAATTTGGATTCTAAGAATAAACTGTTGACAGAAGCACGTGACAAACTACTATCGAAGTTGATGAGTGGAGAAGTGGAGGACCAAAATGAAATTTAGTAAGCCTACAAATTGGACTAATAATTTTAGGCATGATGGATTACTATATTTTGCTCAAAGGATAGAGGAAATGCTGTTTTCCTATACGAGTGAATTATATTCAGTTCCAATAATGAATACTCATTTGTTGGTTTTAGAGTACTTGAATACAGCGAGACTTGTAAAAGAAAAGACGATTTCAGATAGTCAATTAAAAAATGTAATGGAAGAATTTCAGGAATCGTTTAAATCAGACTCAATAATTCAAGAAAATGTTGGAAAAAACTTTTGTGATGATGTTTTGGATAAACTAAACACATCTAACGTGTCATATCAAGAAAAAATAATGTGGTACTTATATAGTGTGTTAAAACAATATCCAAAGTGGTGTATTAGCTATCTGAAACGCATTGTTCGTCAAGAAAAAGAAAAGATGAAAATTGAAAAGGCGTTAAGATGTTTTATTCCAGAGTTAATAGGAGGAGGTTATAGTGGAGAATATATATATTATTATACAAAGAAGATTTTCTTTGAAGCACCTGTGAACTCAATAGAAGCGTTAAATGTTTTTCTAGATAGGTTTGATTTTAAAGAAAAAAATTATGACGTTTATGTAGCAGTAGGAAAGTCTGCATTGCTCTTTAAAGATATTTTGCAGAAAAGACTTGCGGCAAATTTTGGACCGTTCAGTGATTGTAAAGATTTGATATATGATCATAAAAGATACGTGTTGCTGAAATTGTCTGTGAAAGATTTTGACGAAAGGAAAGCAGCAAATCAGGCATATGATGATTTGAATATATTTTTTAAATATTATAATTTTCTTGGAAATATAAAAGATACGTGGATGCAAAATACAGGAAAAGTTATAGACGAAAATGGAAATATTTCTTTTGTTGAACTAAAACCTTTAGGGTACAGAAAAAAGCAAATGGAGGATGATAAAACGTCAACAGGATTGATGACAGAAAAAATTGTTTCAATGCTGATTTTTAATGCCCAAGATGCACTGGTTTATATTGACAAAGCTGTTATGATGCACAATACAGCTGTTGCGGAAAAGAATTTGTCAAATGGGTTTTTGAATTTTTGGTCAGTATTAGAAATATTGTTTATTACAGATCAAGACAGCGGCAAAATTGCTGAAATTGAAAAGAAATTTGTTCCGATTGTTCAAAGAAATTACGCATCTATGATATTTGGAACATTGGAAGATGTGCTGGAAGATGCACTTGATAAATCCTATCTTGATGAATTGAAGGAAAAAATTGGAGAGTACAATGAAACAACTTGGCTTGCAGAAGTTGTGATATTAAAAGAATATACAGGGATAAGAAAAGAACTGTATGAAAAGTTAAGGGACTATCCAGTTGTCCGAAGCAGAATAGCGCAGCTTTCCAAAACATTTTCTGAAAAAGAAAGTTTAACTGCTGAAATTGCGCGATATACCCAGAGAATACGGTGGCATATTAGAAGGCTATATAGAACTCGAAACGCAATAATTCATTCTGGAGAAGCACCAGATGAACTGAGAATGTTGGGTGAACATTTGCATGCATATGTTGATGTGTGCTTGTACGAGATTATAGTCGAATTGTCAAATTTTAAGAGCGTAGATACGGCAGTTATTGACATTATAATGAATAATGAAAGAATGCTAAAAGAATTAAAGGGTAAAGGAAAAGTAGATAAAAAAACAATATGTATGATAATGAAGGAAAAAGGGTGATCCTATGAGCCGCGAATACTCCGAAAATGTCCTTGTCCAGAACAGCGCAGGCAACCTGCTGCAAAATGTTCTGGGCTGGGAGGTTGTGCTGGCTTACAACTCCGAAAAGCTGGGGCCGGACGGGACGTTGGGCCGCACCAGCTATGGGGAAGTGCTGCTGACCCGGTATTTTCGGCAGGCACTTTTGCGGCTGAACCCGTGGCTCACCCCGAACCAGCTGGACGAGGTGCAGAAGAAATTCACGGCACACGTTTCCACCGCATCCCTGATGCAGATCAATGAGGAAAAGTATTTTCTGCTGCGGGATGGCATCCCGGTGACGGTCAAGCGGCCGGATGGCCGCACCGAAACGCGGAGTGCGGCGGTGATCGACTTCAAGAACCCGGAAAACAATCATTTCCTCGCCGTAAAAGAAATGAAGATCCACTCGCAGCTGTACCGCTGCCGGACAGACATTGTGGGCTTTGTCAATGGCATTCCGCTGCTGTTTATCGAGCTGAAAAAGCCTACCGTGGATGTGCAGAACGCCTACATAGACAATTACCGAAATTATCTCGATACCATTCCGCAACTGTTCTATTACAATGCCTTCCTTATGCTGTCCAATGGATTGGAAGCCAAGGTGGGCACGCTTGGCAGCAAGTACGAGTTTTTCCACGAGTGGAAGCGTCTGAAGGAGAGCGATGTAGGCAGAGTGGAGCTGGAAACCATGCTGCGGGGCATCTGCGAGAAAAAGACCTTCCTCGATCTGCTGGAAAACTTCATTCTTTACGACCATTCCGGTGGGCGCACCACCAAGATTCTGGCCCGCAACCACCAGTATCTCGGCGTCAACGAGGCCGTCAGTGCTTACGAGAACCGCAAGCTGAAAGACGGCAGGCTGGGTGTGTTCTGGCACACGCAGGGGTCAGGCAAAAGCTACTCCATGGTCTTTCTGGCGCAGAAGATCCGGCGCAAGTTTGCAGGCTCGCCCACCATTGTGGTGTTGACCGACCGTGACGAGCTGAACCGGCAGATCAGCGATACCTTTGAAAACTGCGGTCTGCTGGGCAAGACAAAGGCTTCACAGTTCATTGCATCCAGCGGTACAGACCTTGTAAAAAAGCTGCAGGGCAACCCCAGCTTTGTGTTTACCCTGATCCAGAAGTTCAATCTGCCCAAGGAGCCGCCCATCTACCCGGATCACGACATTCTGATTTTGTCGGATGAAGCCCATCGCAGCCAGTACGGCATTTTTGCAGACAACATGATGCACCTGCTGCCCACGGCGTCCCGCATCGGCTTTACCGGTACGCCGCTTCTGGCGGATGACCATATTACCGAGCGCACCTTTGGCGGGTATCTGTCGGTGTATGACTTCAAGCGGGCGGTGGAGGACGGCGCAACGGTGCCGCTGTATTATGAGAACCGTGCGGATAAGATCGCCCAGTTGGACAAGCCGGAGATCACCGGGCGGATTTTGGATGCCATTGAAGCTGCCGACCTTGATCCTTCGCAGGAGGAAAAGCTGGAACGAGAATTTGCCAAGGAGATCCATATTCTCACCGCAGATGAACGGTTGCGTTCCATTGCAAAGGACTTTGTGGAGCATTACTCTGACCTTTGGACCAGCGGCAAGGCGATGTTCGTCTGCCTGAATAAGGTCACCTGTGTGCGGATGTACAACTATGTGCAGGAATACTGGCGGGCAAAGATCAGGGAGCTGGAAGCCCGGCAGGGCACAGTGACCCAGCAGGAAGCACAGGAGCTTGCCCGTAAACTGGCATGGATGAAAGAAACCGAAATGGCAGTGGTGATCAGTCAGGAGCAGAACGAGGTGCAGACCTTCAAAAAGTGGGGGCTGGATATTCTGCCGCACCGTGCCAAAATGGAAAAGCGGGAGCTGGATAAAGAATTCAAGGACAGCAAGAATCCGTTCCGGGTGGTGTTCGTCTGTGCCATGTGGCTGACGGGCTTTGATGTAAAGTGTCTGTCCTGTCTGTATCTGGACAAGCCGTTGAAAGCCCATACCCTGATGCAGACTATTGCTCGTGCAAACCGTGTTTCGGAGGGCAAGAGCAACGGCCTGATCGTGGACTATATTGGTATCGTAAAGGCGCTGCGCAAGGCTCTGGCAGATTATACGGTCAGCAAGAACAGCCCGGCGGGCGTTGACCCAACGGTGGACAAAACGGAGCTGATTCAGCGCATCCGCACAGTCATCGGAAAAACGGACGGCTTTCTGGCAGAACACGGGTTCCGGCTGCAGGAATTGGTGGACGCACAGGACTTTGAGAAGATGAGCCTTGTACAGGATGCAGTCAACGCGATGTGCGAGACGCTGGAAACCAAGAAAACCTTCCAGACCTATGCGTCTGAACTGGCGCGGCTGTTCCGCTACGCAGACCGTGACGATGTGGACGATGCCGTGCGCGCCCGGAAAAACGCAATTCTCGCCATCTACGAGGGCTTGCAGCAGAAGCGGAAACACGCGGACAATACCGACCTGATGGTGCAGATCAACGGCATCGTCAACGAGTACATCCATGTGGAAAAGCCGGATCAGGAGGCTGTACCTTCCCGGCAGTTTGACATCAGCAAAATTGATTTTGAGCTGCTGAGCCGGGAGTTTGCCCACACCCGGCGGAAGAATCTCTTGCTGCGAGATCTGGATGAACTGGTGAATCAGCAGTTGTCGAAGATGCTGTTTGCAAACCCGCAGCGCATTGATTATTATGACCGCTATCAGGAGATTATTGATGCCTACAATGCGGAGCAGAACCGTGCGACCATTGAGAAAACCTTCATGGATCTGATGGAGCTTGCAAGTTCACTGGACACGGAGCAGCAGCGCTATGTGCGTGAGGGCTTTTCTAGCGATGAGGAGCTTTCAGTGTACGATTTGCTGTTTTCGGAGAACCTCACGAAGCAGGAAATTGAAACGATCAAGAAGGTGTCTGTGGACTTGTTGACAAAAATCAAACAGCAGATTGCCAAACTCGACCATTGGACGGACAAGCAGGAAACTAAGGCGATTGTGGATAACCTGATCCGTAAGACCCTTTGGCAAGAACTTCCCAATAGCTATGATGTAAGCGATATCCAGACCTACCAGAAGAAAATCTACGAGTATGTATATATGCGCTATCCGGAAGTAGCATAACGCAAAAATCACCCCAGAGAGAACGCACAAGAGGCTATTCTCTCTGGGGTGATTGCGTATCAAATCATCTGAAAATGCTTCAATGCTTCCACAATTGCATCTTCTTTTTCCTTCGGACACTTAGGTTGCCTTGCTCTCCGTAGCAGTCACATCCAGCTCGTCCATGCTGACGGTCACTTCGATGTGCCGCTCGACATGGAGTTTGGTCAAAAGGAGAACCGCTTCGCAATGCTTCGTCCTCGGAAACAGATCGACCGGCTGCACCTTTTCTGCATGATATCCCTTTTCTTCCAGCCACTTCGCGTCCCGCGCGGCGGTGGAGGGGTTGCAGCTGACGTAGACGACCCGGCGGGGGGACATCTGGACGACGGCGGAGAGGGTGGCCTCGTCGCAGCCCTTGCGGGGCGGGTCGAGGACGATGACGTCCGGGTGGAGGCCCTCGGCGGCGAGCTGGGACGCGGCTTTGCCCGCATCGGCGCAGAAGAAGCGGCTTTTGGCGGCAACAGCGCTGCCCATGCGGGCGGCGTTGGCCTTGGCGCTCTCAATGGCTTCGGGGACGATCTCCACGCCGATGAGCTCGCGGCAGCGGTCTGCCATCGAGAGGCCGATGGTGCCCATGCCGCAGTAGAGGTCGAGCAGGAGGTCCTCCGGCTGGAGCTGGGCGTAGTCGGCGGCGATGCCGTACAGCCGCTCGGCGGCGAGGGTGTTGACCTGATAGAACGACAGGGGGCCGAGCCGGACCGGGACGCCGCAGAGGGTGTCCTCGATGAAGCCGGGGCCGGAAAGGGTGTGGGTCTCGGCGCCGAGGATGACGTTGGTGTTTTTGGCGTTGACGTTCACGAGGATGGTCGCGATGGCCGGGAACTGCGCTTGCAGCTGGGCGGCCAGCTCCGCGCTGTGGGGAAGCTTCGGGCGGGTGCAGACGATGCAGACCATGATCTGCCCGCTGTGGGCACCGCGCCGCAGGAAGATGTGGCGCACAAGGCCCTTGCCGGTGGCCTCATCGTAGGGCTGGATGTGGTTGGCCGCAAAAAAGGCACAGAGTGCGTTGCCGATGTCGTTCAGGACGCCGGGCTGCAGCTTGCAGTCCGGGCAGGGGACGATGCGGTGGGTGCGCCCGGCGTAAAAGCCGATGCAGGGGGCACCGTTTTTGTCCCGGCCCACCGGGAACTGCACCTTGTTGCGATAGCGGTCCACTTCGGGGGAGGGCAGGGCGTCCAGAACCGGCACATCCAGCCCGCCGATGCGGCGGAAGGCGTCGGTCACGCTCTCCTGCTTGGCCCGCAGCTCGGCGGCGTAGTCCAGATGCCGCAGACTGCACCCGCCGCAGGGGCCGGCCACGGCGCAGTCCACTGAGATGCGGTGGGGCGAGGGGGTGCGCAGGCTGTCCAGAATACCGAAGGCATAGCGGCCGCAGTCCTTGACGATGCGGACATCGGCCTCGTCGCCGGGGGCGGTGCCGGGCACGAACACGGCCTCACCGTCCGGCGAGTGTGCCACGCCGCTGCCATCATTGGAAAGCCGCTCGATGCTCAGCGTCAGCACCTGATTTTTCTGTAAGGGCATGGGTGATCTCCTTTTGTGTTATTCGGCGTCCGGCGTCTCGGCGGCGTCGGTCTGGGACGCGAGGTACTTGCTGGGCGGCACGCCCTTGGCGCGCTTGAAGACCCGCGAGAAGTAGAACTGGTCAAAGAAGCCCACCGAGACGGCGACCTCGGCGATGGACAGATTGCCCGCCCGCAGCAGCTTGCAGGCCTCGTTGATCCGGTAGTCGGTCAGATAATCAATGGGGCTCTTGCCGACGTTCAGCATGAACACCCGGTACAGATGGCTGCGGGAGACGCCCACGCTCTTGGCGACATCGTCGATGGAGATATCGTGCGAATAATTGAACTGGATGTACTTGATGGCGTTGAGCACATACTGGCTGGAGGACGAGGTGCTGTGGGGCTTGGCCTCGCTGGTCTCCTTCATCAGGGCGGAGATGAACAGGTACAGGTAGCCCACCATGGCGGCTTCGTCCTGCGGCTGGAGCCCGCGGGAGGAGTAGATGTTGGTCAGGGCTGTGCGCATCCCGTCGGGGTCGCCGGTGTGGTGGACGGGCTGTTCGTCGGTAAAGGGGAGCTGCGCGGCCAATTTGTGCGCACATGCGCCATTAAAGCCCACCCAGCTGTACTCCCACGGCTGCTGCTCGTCGGCGGAGTAGCGGATGAGCTGGCTCGGCCGGGCAAAGAACAGATCACCGGGGGCGACGGCAAAGGTGCGCCCGCCCACTTCAAAGGTGCCCCTGCCCGAAACGACAAGGTGGATCAGGTAGTGGTCCCGGATGCCGGGGCCCCATGTCTGGCCCGGAGCGCACCGCTCCAAGCCGCAGTTGAAGATGGACAATTCGATGTTGTTGGTGTAATTCTGTTTGAAGGACTGCTTGTAAACGTCTGGCATAGGAATCTCCTCCCATCAGCGGCATTGTTAAGTTCAGTATAACATATTTGCCCCTGCAAATTCAACAAAAGTACATCCGATTCTTTGACTTTCGTGCCAAAATTTGATTTTTTGCCCGATCAAATCGCCAAATAAATTGAAAACTGCGTCTGCATCGATTACAATAGAGTTATCTTTTCCGAACAGGCTTTCCGGTGTTCTTGGGGGAGGAACGGCTATGGCGACCAGTACACAGCTCAGACAGCAGATCTTGGCAGGGGAGCGGGACGCGGCCCTTGCCGCGTTGTATGGCACAGACCCGGCAGTGTTGGCCCGGCAGCGGCAGCGGTACGCCGCCGCGCTGGAACAGTTCGAACTCTATTTCGGGCCGGGGCGGCAGGTGCATCTCTACTCCGCGCCGGGGCGGGCGGAGCTTGGCGGCAACCACACCGACCACCAGCACGGCTACGGGCTGGCGGCGGCGGTGATGCTCGACCTTGTGGCCGTGGCGTCGCCCAGCGATGACGGCTTCATCCGGGTAAAATCCCGCGGGTTCAACAAGCTGGACGTCATCGACCTGAGCGAGGCCGAGCCGCAGGACGGCGAGAGCACCCACTCCGCCAGCCTCATCCGGGGCATTGCGGAGGGCTTCCGGGCCAAGGGCAAGGCCGTCAGTGGCTTCGACGCCTACACCGCCAGCGATGTGCTGCGGGGGTCCGGCCTGTCCAGCTCGGCGGCATTCGAGATGGGGATGGCGGTGATCCTGAACGGGGAATATCACTGCGGCCTGTCGGCTCCGGAGCTGGCAAAGATCTGCCAGTATGCGGAGAACACCTACTTCGGCAAGCCCAGCGGCTTGCTGGATCAACTGACCAGCGCGGTGGGCGGCGTCATCTTTGCGGACTTTGCCGACCCGGCTTCCCCTAAGATCGAGAAGATCCATGCGGCTGGGCTGCTGCCAGCCGGAATGACCCTCTGCGTGACCGACACGCGGGGCAGCCACAGCGAGCTGACCGGCGAGTTTGCGGCCATCCGGAAGGAGATGGAGGCTGTGGCGGCGCAGCTGGGGGCAAAGGTCCTCGGTCAGGTGCAGGCGGCGGATCTCTGGGCCGCCCTGCCCCGGCTGCGGCAGACGTGCGGGGACCGCGCCGTGCTGCGGGCCATCCACTATTTTGAGGAGAACGCCCGCACCCTCGCCGAGCGGGATGCGCTGCGGGCGGGGGACTTCCCGGCCTTTCTTCGGCTGATCGAGGCCAGCGGACACGCATCCTTCACCCTCTGCCAGAACGTCTACTGCGCCGCCGATGTGCGGCATCAGGGACTCTCCTCGGCGCTGGCGTTGAGCCAGCATCTGCTGGCCGGGCGAGGCGGTGCGTGGCGGATGCAGGGCGGCGGCTTTGCGGGCACCATCCAAGCCTTCGTCCCACAGGCGCTGGTGCAGAGCTACCATGACGCCATCGAAGCCGTGTTCGGCTTCGGCAGCTGTTACCGCCTCCGTCTGCGGGAGCAGGGTGCGATCCGAGTGCTATAAACGAAAAAATCTCCCCGGCATCGGCCGGGGAGATTTTTTTCGGATCACGTCATACGCCGCGCTCCTGCCGCTTCTGGCGCATCTCGTCCGTGTAGGACTGGAGCGCCGACAGGGTGTCGTCGTGGAAGCCGAACTGGTTGGAGAGCTTGACGTAAACATTCTCTGCAACCCGGTAGGCGGAGCCGACCACGCGGAACAGCAGCATGGGCACGAAGGTGAAGGACAGCGAAAGGATGCCGCCGCTGAAGAAGAAATCGTCCAGACGGAGCTGATCGGTGAAACGATCCCATGCGTCGGACAGCTCACCGCCGCCGCCGATCTGGATCTGCTCCTCTGCCGGAATGGCCGCGTAGGAAGAAGGCATCTGCAGCTCTTTCATAAAAAAGCTCCTTTCTGCATCAAAATCAAGTTCAAACGCAGGGGGCCGTGGGCATCAAGCCGCCGTCAGTGCCGCAGTGGCCGCTGTGGTGGGGTCGGACGAAGCCGCCGCCGTGGTGTCGGTGGTGGTCTGGTCCGCGCCGGTGATGCTGTTCTTGGCGCTGGTGTAGAGGTTGAGGACATTGTTCACGAGGGAGACGCAGTAGATGTACACCGCATAGCCTGCAAAGCCCGTGAAGACGACGGTCGCCACCTTGCCCATGGTGTTCTGGCGGTTCCAGTAATGGGCGATGGCACCGCCGGTGGTCAGGCCGTCGTTGCGCATGTTGGACAGGCCGTTGAGGGCGCCACTAAAGGCTGCCTGACCCATCAGGCGGATGAGGTTGGTGACGAGGTTAAAGGTGAACTGCTGGGGCGAAATGGCATCGCCGCCATCAAGATAGATCATTTCATCTTCGGAGATGGGAGCATACGCTGCGGGAAAGTGCAACGCAGACTGACTGGTATATTCCATGGCAAGAGAACTCCTTTCGTATCGGGGCCGGACGCAGCATGTCCGCCATAAGTTGAGAAAATTATAGCATACTCTCCCCAAAACAACAAGAGACGAAAGCGGAAAACGGCGTGCCGGTTTTGTGAAAAATAAAGGATGAAATTTCAAAAAACAACAGAAATGCGAAGAAAAACGTGAAAAGGCGGGCGGCGGCACCGCTGAAAAAATGTTGTGTGAAATTTACACAAAACAAACGAAAGCGGCGGGCCGGATGGGCGTTTTCCACAAAACGCTGCACGGCTCGCCGCTCAACTGGGGAGAAATATCAGAAGAGGAGAAATGCTTATTCTGCCGCCGGAGTGCGGTCATACAGAACGGTCAGGTCGGCGATGTGGTCGGCCAGCAGCCCGGTCAGCGGGGTGGCAAGACGCCACTGCCAGTTGGCCCCTTGGGTGCTGGGGGTGTTGATGCGGGCCTCTGCGCCCAGATGCAGCCAATCCGCCATGGGGACGATGGCCATATCCGACACACAGGACAGGCACGCCGCGATCATTGCTTCGGTCAGGTCGTCCGGCTCACAGCGGAGGTACCGGCACGCATAGTGGACATCTTCCGGGCTGGCGCTTTCCTTCCAGCCCTCGGTGGTCACATTGTCGTGGGTGCCGGTGTAGACGACGCTGTTCTTGGTGTAGGTGTAGGGCAGGTAGTTACCCGGCTCCCGGCGGTCAAAGGCGAACTGCATGATCTTCATGCCCGGATAGCCGCTGGCGGCCAGCATGGTCTTGACCTCCGGCGTCAGGTAACCGAGATCCTCGGCAATGATGCCGCCTTGGCCCAGCGTCTCGTGCATCGCATCGATGAAGGCTTGGTCGGGGCCTTTTTCCCAGTGGCCGCCTGCCGCCGTGGTGTTCCCGGCGGGGATGGAGTAGTAGCTCTCGAAGCCGCGGAAGTGGTCGATGCGCACCACGTCATAAATGGAGGTGGCGTGCTTCATCCGGCGCTTCCACCACGCAAAGTGTTCGGCTTCGTGGCGGGGCCAGTCGTACAGCGGGTTGCCCCAGAGCTGACCGTCGGCAGCGAAAGCGTCCGGCGGGCACCCGGCCACATGGGTCAGATGGACCTGACCATCGGTCTGGAACAGCTCCGGGCGGGTCCACAGGTCGCTGGAATCGGGGCTGACGTAGATGGGGATATCGCCCACCAGCAGGATACCCTTGCCGTTGGCGTAAGCCTTGAGGGCGTTCCATTGGGTGAAGAAGAAGAACTGCACGGCCTTGTAGTAGTCCACCGCGTCGGCCAGCCGCACGCGGGCGGCGGCGAGGGCGGAGGGATCACGGGTGCGCAGCGCGTCCGGCCAGTCGGCCAGCCCCGCCTGACCCTGCTCAGCCTTGATGGCCATGAACAAGGCGTAGTCGTCCAGCCAGAAGTCCTGCGCAGTGCAGAACTCGGCGTAGGCGGCGGTGGGGGCGGCCAGCAGCCGGGCGGCGGCTTTTTGCAGGATCACCGGGCGCTGGTTGTAGAGCGCGCCGTAATCGATGCTGCCGACCGGGGCCGCAGCGGGCACCTCGCCGGGCAGCAGCCAGCCTTCGTCTGCCAAGGCGCGGAAATCGATGAAATAGGGATTCCCGGCAAAGGCGGAAAAGCTCTGGTAGGGGCTGTCGCCGTAGCCGGTGGGGCCGATGGGTAAGATCTGCCAACAGGTCTGCTTAGCGCGGGCCAGAAAATCCACAAACGCAAAGGCCTCTTGCCCCAGCGTGCCAATGCCGAAGGGGCCGGGCAGACTGAATACGGGCATCAGGATGCCGCTTGCTCGCATGGTGAAACTCCTCCTCGCTTAGCCCTTGACAGCGCCGGCCACGACGCCTTCAATGATGTATTTCTGGCAGGTGATGTACAGCAGGATGATGGGGATGATGGCGATGATGATGCAGGCCATCATGGGAGCCAGCTCCACGCGGCCATAACCGCCGCGGAAGTACTGGATGGCCATGGGGATGGTGCGGTACTTCTTGATGTCCAGCACCAGCGTGGGCAGCAGGTAGTCGTTCCAGACCCACATGGTCTCCAGAATGGCGGTGGAGATCATGGTCGGCTTCAGGATGGGGAAGACGACCTTGAAGAAGATCTGCAGCGGGTTGCAGCCGTCGATCATGGCCGCCTCCTCGATCTCGATGGGCACGCTCTTCATGAAGCCAGTGAACATGAACACGGCCAGACCGGCGCCGAAGCCGAGGTAGATGATGCAGATGTTCCACGGGGTGTTCAGATTGAGGGTGTCGGCGGTCTTGGACAGGGTGAACATGACCATCTGGAAGGGCACGACCATGGAGAAGACGATGAGCAGATTCATGAACTTGCTGAGCTTGTTGTTCACACGGGTCAGATACCAGCCGGTCATCGAGCAGCACAACAGGATGAGTACGACGCTGGACACCGTGATGAGCAGACTGTAGCCGAGGCTGGACAGGAAGTTCATCTTGAAGATGCCGTAAGTGTAGTTTTCAAGGCCCACGAAGGTCTCCTTGGTGGGCAGCGCGAAGACGGTGGAGGTGGTGAAGGTGCCCTCCCTCTTCAGGCTGTTGATGAGGATCAGGGCAATGGGGTAGACCCACAACAGGCAAAGCAGGGTCATAATGACCGTGAGCACATTGTCCCACATTTGTTTCCGTTTAATCATTACTGCTGTACCTCCTTGGAACGAGTGAAGTGGAGCTGGATCAGAGAAATGACGACCACGATCAGGAAGAAGACGACGGCCTTTGCCTGACCGATGCCCTTCCACTGGGCACCGGAGCGGCCGTAGAAGGTGTTGTAGATGTTCAGAGCCAGCATTTCGCTCGCGTTGGCGGGCTCACCGGCGGTCAGGGCGACGTTCTGGTCAAAGAGCTTGAAGCTGTTGGTCAGGGTCAGGAAGGTGCAGATGGTGATGCTGGGCATGACCATGGGCAGCTTGATCTTGAACAAGATCTCGCGATCCGACGCGCCGTCGATCTTGGCGGCCTCGATCAGGTCGCCGGGCACGCTCTGCAGACCGGCAACGTAGATGATCATCATGTAGCCGATTTGCTGCCAGCACATCAGAATGACCAGACCGACGAAACCAGCCTTGGCATCCAGTGCCAGCAGGGGCTTTTGCAGGTTTGCCAGCACGCCGTTGAGCAGGATCTGCCAGATGTAGCCCAGCAGGATGCCGCCGATCAGGTTGGGCATAAAGTAGACGGTACGGAAGATGTTGGTGCCCTTGATGCCGCGGGTCAGCACGATTGCAATGGCAAAGGCGCAGACATTGATGAGCACGGTGGAGACCACAGTGAACACTGCCGTAAAGCCGAAAGCGTGCAGGAAGGTGGAGTCTTGGAAGACGGAGATGTAGTTCTGGATGCCGACGAAGGTGGTCTTGGAGACCGTTGTGAACCGCTGGAAGGACAGATAAGTGCCCCAGATGAAGGGCCAGATGAAGCCGATGATGAACGCGATGAGGGTAGGCAGCACGAACACCGGCCAATATTTGCTGATGGCCTTTTGCATGATATACCTCCAAAAAAAGAGGGGGGCGGGCGAACGATTCGCCCGCCCCCCTTTTGCAAGTCAGGTGTTAAGAATGATGGGGGAGCTTAGCCGTTGGCCAGCTTGTACTCCTTGGCCCAGCCATCAACGAAGGCAGTGACAACGGCGTTCCAATCGCCGGTGCCTGCTGCGTAAGCGGTCAGAGCGGAACCAACGCCATTCTTCCACTCCTCGGAAGGCATGGTGGAGAAGCACCAGTCAACACTGGTCTTGCCAGCTGCAACGTAGTCGTTTGCAATGGCGATCAGGGGGTTGGTGGAATCCTTTGCCTTCTTGAAGGGGATGACAAAGCCCATATCGTCGGACATAGCGGAAGTGCCCTTGTCGGAAGTGACACACCAGTACAGGAAGTCCAGAGTAGCCTGAATGTCCTCGTCAGAAGAGGTGTTGTTCACGCACCAGTAGTTCTCGGAACCGGTGCACAGGCCCTGATTCTCTTCACCGTCCACACCGATGTAGATGGGCAGCATACCCAAGTTGTCGTCGCCCAGATCCTTCACGTCGCTGTAAGCCCAAGTGCCGTTCTGATAGAAGACAGCCTTTTTGCCCACGAACTCGGCCACAGCGTCGTTGCCGGTCTTGGAAGCCAGCAGCGTGGGATCGCAGGTGGAATCGGTGATGTACAGATCCCAGATCTGCTTGTAGTTGTCGAGGTAGGTGCCCTTGATGGCGTCGGTGGAGCTGATGCCGTCAGCCTTGTACTCGTAGTAGATGGGCAGGTTTGCCAGATGGGTCTTGAAGCGCCAGTCGGAAGAACCGTCCATGCCGGCGGAGGTGAAAGCGCCATCGACGCCCAGCTCAGCCTTGCGGGCCTGAATGTCATCGGCGACCTTCTTCAGATCGTCAAAGCCCTTGATATCGTCCTGGGTGTAACCAGCGGCAGTCAGCAGCTCCTTGTTGTAGATGATGCCGTAGGTCTCAATGACGTATGCGATGCTGGTGACAGCGTCGCCGTCCTTCAGGGCGAAGGAGTCGCTGGTCAGCTCGCCGTACAGCTTGCTGCCGGACAGGTCGTAGCAGTAATCCTTCCAGTTGGCCAGACCCACAGGACCGTTGACCTGGAACAGGGTGGGAGCTTCGCTCTTCTCCATCTCGCTCATCAGGGTGGTCTCGTACTGGCCGGAAGCAGCGGTCACGACGGTGACGGGCACGCCGGTCTCTTCGGTGTAAACCTTAGCCAGATTCTGCCAAGCCTCATCCTGTTCGGGCTTGAAGTTCAGGAAGTAGACCTTGCCGTTGGCACCGGAAGCTGCGGTAGAGGAAGCAGCGGTGGAACCGGCAGCGGAGGAAGCGGTGGAGGTGGAGCTGGAAGAGCCTCCACAGGCAGCCAGCCCCAGAGCAGCGGCAGAAGCGCCTGCGACCTTCAGAAAGTTACGACGAGAGATCATCTTTTTCATAGTAGTACTCCTTCTTCTGATTGTTTTTTATCAGCACCGCCCGGTGAAAGCGGGCGGGGTTAGACGGATTCAAACCGGCGGCGGCAGGGGCAGACACTTTCGCCCTGCTGCAATTCCGGCTGAAGGGTAACGGTCTGTGCCGGGGCACCGTGCTCGATCTGCCGCACCAGCAGCTCAATGCTCTGAAGTGCGATCTGTTCGCTGGGCTGGACGATGGTGGTCATCACCGGCACGCAGTAACGGGACATCGTGATGCCGTCAAAGCCGATGACGGAGACATCCTCCGGCACCCGGCACCCGGCGCTGACCAGCGCCCGGATGGCACCGAACGCGATCACGTCGCTCATGGCGAACAGGGCGGTAAACTCGGCCCGGCGGGCCAGCAGACTGTTCATGGCGTGGTAGGCGGACTCGAAATCGTAGTTCGACAGGCCGTAGAGCTTGTCGTCGAAGGTGAGCCCGGCGTTCTCCATGGCGTCCTGCGCGCCGAGGCGGCGCATCCGGCTGGGATAGCTGGTGGCTGGGCCGCCCAGCACAGCGATCTTGCTGTGGCCCTGCGCGATGAGGTGGGCGACGGCGGTGCGGGCAGCGGCCCGGTCGTCTACGCCGACCATCGACAGATTGGGGAAGCTCAGCTCATTGGAGACCAGCGTAGCCAGCACAGAAGGGACTGTGATGTTGGCAAAACCGTTCTGGAAGTTGCTCACGCTGCCGCCGAGGAAGATGATGCCTTTGGGCTTGATCTCCCGCAGGATCTTTTCGGCTGCGTCGATCTCGTTGGCGTTCTCGTCCAGATAGGAGACGATGCCGTTGTATCCGTACAGGGTAGCGGCCCGCTGCAATTGAACGAGGAAGTCCGAAAAGAAGAGGTTGCGTGCGCCCTTGACCACGAACACCAAGCTCCGGGACTGCTGGATCTTCAACTGCCGGGCGTTGGTGTTGGGGGTGAACCCCGCTTCCCGCATGACCTTCAGAACGTGCTCTTTCGTTTCCGGCCGCACATCGGGCCGGTCGTTGATCACACGGGAGATGGTGCTGACGGAACAGCCGCTGATGCGGGCGATGTCCTTGATCGTCATATCGCATCTCCTCGCTTTCTGCCGATTCATCGGGAACGTTGTCGGGAACGTTTCCAGTGGCTATAGTATGGCACATTCTGTGCAAAAAATCAATCATGTGGAACCACTTTCGTAAAAAGTGTACAAGGAATCAACCTGCTTTTGTGCAGGTTGTTTTGCGCATGAGTCAAAACTCCGGTTCATTTCAGAAAATACCGGGAACAATGCAAAAAGAACCGGGAAAACCGTACCGGTTTGTAACTTTTTGACCGTTCAATGCACATTCCCGGATGACTATGCTGCACGCCAAGGCACCGCGTGCGATGCTGGAAAACAAAAAGCGCCTTCCCCTTGTCATCGGGGAAGGCGCTTTGCTGATTGCTGATTTATTTTGAATTGGGTTGATAAAGTAGTTCTGAAAAATTAGTCGCTGACGTAGGGCATCAGAGCAACGTGACGAGCACGCTTGATGGCGGTGGTCAGTG
>ENA-OROR01000441-OROR01000441.1-human-gut-metagenome-genome-assembly--contig:-NODE-441-length-37591-cov-4.355419_pt1 | contig 37591 bp, 25 predicted proteins | sample MGYA00242135_ERZ509060 | MGnify/ENA primary metagenome ERZ509060 (study PRJEB26280, sample SAMEA2338742) | human gut metagenome | biome: human gut; feature: human-associated habitat; material: faeces... | reverse complement strand
CACTGGTACGGGAAGGGATTGAGAAAATTCATGAAGCATTGCCGGACTATAAGTATGTACCGATGCGGGATATTCGGGAAGCAATGTATCCAGAGAAGATGACCACAGAACAGCTGGCAGAGGCACTGGATGATATTGCAGAAGCTTTTGATCCGTATGAGTATCGAGATAATGTGGAGAGAGGAGAAAATACGGTACAGGAAGTAATGCTGGATTTACAAAGCGGCAATATTCATTACTATGTTTCTTACTTGAAGGATATTGTAGACGAAGAATGCGACCTGTCTGTTCGTGCAGGCGTATTGATGGAAAGACTGAAAGCCTATGAACCGGAGCTTCCAAAAGATATGGAACCGATGGTGTATGTGAATTATTGTGAGAAAAGTGAGCTGGGGAATCCAAGATGTCAAAAGTTATCTGATCTGGATTCAAAAACCGTAGAACAGGACAAAGCCTGGTATGCTGATCGTGATCCAAACACTAACGAACCAAAAACGACAGCACAGATGTTTTTTACAGTATATTATGCTGAGAAAGGTGACAAAATGCTGCACCATTTTCAGGGTAAGATAGAGATTGGTACCGGAAACGGCGGTATCATCAGTCAGTTAAAGATGCAGAATGAAATGAAATTGACGGATGAAAGCTGGATCAGTTATCAGCAAGGAAAAGGAAATGAAGAGTATCAGAAGTATATGGAAGATCTGACGGATATGCAGAATCATGTGTTGCCGTATTTGCAGAGCTTTTGCAGTCTGGAAGAAAAGGGTGTGAAGGAGAGACGAGAACAGCAGGTAGCAGAGAAAAATGAGAGCAGAGAAGCTGTGCCAAGAACTGGCGTTGAAACAAATATAGCAGTTAAGGACGCAGAGAAAGCTGAAAGAAAGGCAGTAGCACAGAAAAAGGCAATGCCAGGAAAAGAGAAAAAACCGTCAATCCATGAACGATTGGAAATCAATAAGAGAATTATCCAGGAAAAACAGGGAAAAGATAAGCCAGAGAGAGGGGCTGATTTGGGTGTAAGGACAGTGTAGTATAAGCAAAACGAGTCGGAGGTCACGGATGACAACGTGGCTTCCGGCTTTTTTGCTTTGAAAGGTTTGTGCTTCGAAGTTTTATGTGACAAATGAAATAACCTGTGATATTATAAAAATGATATAAGCGAAAATGACTTTTGCGGAAAAGAGAGTATCTTTATATTTTTTTATGCGTATACTTCCTATTATGGGATTAAATGATTGCAAAGTTGATTACTAATATTTTTTCATTATTACAGGTACAATAGAACATGTAATAGCGGAAATGAGGTATAGTTACTTGCAGATAGAGAAGTATATTGCGGATAAAATAACATCTTTATGTGAAAAGCGTGACATCAGCGACTGTAGGTTACACATCCGAAACATTATGATTTATGTATGCGGTCAGTGCAAGACGGTGGTTTAGGAATGAAGCGTGTCTTAGAATATATGGAAATTCCATTTGAAACATGGGAATCTGTAGGACAGATGCGGATGGAATTTGACAAAGAAGGGGAAATGAAAACAGCGTGATATAAAATAGAAAAAAATTATCTTGAGACATCGGTATGCGCCGATGTCTTTTTGTTTTGGTAAAAATGCTGAATTATCTACCACGAAAGTATACAAAGCTTACAAAGATGTATCTTTGCTCAAAAAGACTATATATGGGCGACCTTTTACGGGCAATTTATATAGAATAGAGAAAAGGTGGTAGAAATCATGGATATGAAAACAGCAGTTATATATCGTCTTGAAGAATTGATAAGGCAAAAGGATATTACCGTGAATGAGGCGGCGATACGTTCTGGTGTTCCGCCATCAACGCTGAAGAATATTTTGTATGGGCAGAGTAAGAATGTAGGCGTAGTTACAATCAAGAAATTGTGTGATGGATTAGAAATCACAATACCAGAATTTTTTGGAGATTCCATCTTTGCAGAGTTGGAACCGGAGTTATAGAAGTAAGAGATAATCTCATGGCAAAATTCTGCGGGATGGTTTTTTTATGAAAAAAGGTTAGTTGTAACTAACAATGAGGGAGGATTATGTATAAGATAGCGATTTGTGATGATGATAAAAGATATAGAAAAACGATCAGGGAGATTATAGAGCATGAAAATAGTTTGCCTGAAAATGAAATCAGATTTTATGAATACGAATCAGGAAATGAACTTTTGAAACATACGGATATTCTCCACGAATTAGTCTTTATAGATATCCGTATGCCGGGGCTGGATGGAAACCAAACAGCATTAAAATTGAGAAATTATAACAAAGATGCAGTTTTAATCTTCTATTCCAGTTATTTTGAGCCGACAGTGGACAGTATAAATTTCGGACAGCCCTTTCGGTATATTATGAAGGACTTACACGATACCAGCTTACGCCGGGAAATTGCAGCTATTATGACTGAGGTAAAGAGACGCTTTCTGAATGACTATGCGGTAACGGTGACATCGGCGGGGAAGATAATACGCATACATGTGGAAAATATCTTATATGTTTCCAGAGCCAAAAGAGGATGTGAGATAACCATTGTGAAAGAGCAAGAAAAAGAGACAGTTCGGTGCAGAGAAGCGTTTGGAGAATTATGTGAACAGCTAAAAGATCAGGGATTTGCACAGGCGCATTATAGTTACATTGTTAATTTGGGAAAAGTAGAAGGGTTAGAAAAAGGCGTACTACGGTTGAAATGCGGAATAGAACTGAATGTTTCAAGAGCAAAGAAAGAAGAGTTTACCGAGGCACTGTTTGAATATCTGAGGGAAAGGAATGGTTGATCTGATGAGTTTGCTAAGTGATGCTTTGATTGGCAGTTTCCAAATGCTTATGCTGAATGGTTTAGGAAAGAATATGTTCCCATATAGGATTAAAACCTGTTGGAAAAGGATTCTAATATTTGGCGTAACGGCATTGGTTATTCTTGGTGTGAATCATATAGAGTCTACGTTTATCAATATTATGATGGTTCCTGTCAGCTATACTATTGCCTCTATTGTCATTTTCCAAGGAAGTGTATGGAAGAAAATTATTTTGGCCTGTTGCTATTATATGCTGGCTATAGTACCTGAGTTTTTGTTTGCTGTAATTACAGGGGCTTATGGAGTAACCGGGACAGAAAATAACTTTCATTCAGAGTTGGAAAAGTTGCTGTCACTTTTGTTGATGAGCACAATTACATTTTTATTAGTAAAATGTGTTAACCAGATCACGAGAAAGAAAAATTACCAGACGATTGAAAATAAATTGTTTACTGTGCTGTTAACTCTGCCGGCGGCGACAATTATCATTTTTATGTGTATATATTATTCGCATATTTCTTTTACTGGCGTGAATCGTATCATGATTCCTATTGGGGCAGCATTGTTGTTAATGACGAATATCTGTATATTTGCAGTCTTTGATAAATTAATTGAGAAGTCTGAAGAAGTAAAAAAGATGGAATTGCTTTATCAGAAAAGTAAAGCTGAAAATATCAATCAGAAATATATCAATAAGGTAAACGAAGATAAAAGGGTTTTTCTGCATGATGTGAATAAATTTCTTTGTACTGCGGCGAGTTTGATAGAAAATGGGAAAAATCTTGAACTGGATAGCATGGTGAGACATTTGGGGATCCGGATGGAGGAACTGAAAAATTATAGTTACTGCGCTGATCCGGTTCTAAACAGTATTTTATGTGAAAGAAAATTTGTCGCCGAATCAAAAGGCATATTGTATAAAATCAAGCTTGGAAATAATCTTAGAACAGATTTTATAGAAGACCTGGATTTGATTTCTATTGTGGGGAATCTTTTGGACAATGCAATCGAGGCTGCTGAAAAGACGAAGAAAGACCAACATGTGATTTGTAATATGTATATGGGGAATGAGGGACATCTTTTGGTAATGGAGTTTTATAATAGCTATATTCTTCCGCTGATCAAGGAAAGAGAACACTATATAAGCACAAAGAGAAATCCGGAAGATCATGGAATCGGATTACATACAGTAGGTAAATTGGTTGAAAAATATGGAGGAGTCATGAGGATAGAAGCTGGCGAGGAGGAGTTTTCGGTTAAGATTGTTTTTACAGTTAAATAGTAGAATGCAAAAATCGCCCAAAAAATTACCATTTTAGCCGGGGTAATTGAAATAGGGGCGATTTTTTAGTAGAATCACGAAAAAAAGGAGGCAAATTGCTATGGAAAAAATATTAAATGTAATGACAACTAAAATATTAGAAGGAATCAATGCTTTGGCGCTCAGGCTGACGATGCGTTCAGCGAATCTTGCTTGCAATTGGTTATATTTTCAAGAAGAAGAACCGGACGAGGTTAAAAGACTGAGGAAATTTTAATGCAGAAGAAAGTGGTAGACTGGCTGTATAATTTACAAAGCCGATGGGGGATTCTTAAAGAAGAAGAACGCAGTTTGTATGAATATGCTTATCGACTGCTGTTAAGCAGAATCCTTATATATTCTATTATTATTGCATTGGGTATCATAACGGGAAACTGGTTAGAGATGTTCAGCTTTTTACTGCCATTTGTTATTTTAAGACAGTACGTTGGCGGAATTCATTTGAAAAGATCTGTAAGCTGCATTTGTGTTTCCGGTTTCCTGATTTTTATTTGTGGAAAATATTTAGCAATTAATTTGGAGCTTGGGATTACATTCTGTATAGTATGGCTCATTGCTATTGCTGTTATATTTTTGTTGTCTCCAGTAGACACTGGACACAAAAGATTGGATGAAAAAGAAAGAAAGGTTTATGGGAAATCTGCAAGAAAATTGCTAATTATTGAATTTGTATTGGCTTTCTGTTTTGGTGAAACCGGAATTTTAATAGTTGCTAAAGGGATTGCAGTGGCTCATATAATTTTAGCAAGTGGACTGATTTTAGGCAAAAGCCAAAATTTTTTTGGAAATAAGTTAGGGGTTACTAACTTGTGAAAGGATAAAGGATTGATAGATAATAAAAAACTATTGGGAAACGATAATGATATATTTCAAATTAAGGAAGTTTTAGAAAAATCTTTGGATAATAAATGGACTCAGGAATTTGTCTATTTGTTAAGAAAATTTTTCTATATAGAATATTGGTCAAATGTGGAAAAGAACGAAAGATATACGATCCAGATGATTCAAGAGATTTTAAAAAAGCATTTGGATTTTTTAGATGAAGATAGGGGAACAGAGGAAGTGCTGAGAAAATTTCGAGCAATGCTGCCCTACCTGCAGCAGTTGGTAATATCAGATATGAAAGCGGCATATGAAGGTGATCCGGCAGCGAAGAGTTATGAGGAAATCATAGCGGCTTATCCAGGTCCTTTGGCAGTACTTATTCAAAGGACGGCTAATTGTCTGTATAAATTGAAAGTTCCTATTTTACCAAGAATTATGACAGAGTACGCACATTCAATAACAGGAATAGATATCCATCCAGGAGCAGAAATTGGAGAGAGCTTCTTCATTGATCATGGAACAGGAGTTGTAATCGGAGAAACTGCTGTTATCGGGAATCATGTAAAAATATATCAGGGTGTGACTTTGGGAGCTTTGTCAACTCGCGGAGGTCATAAACAGAAATGGTTGAAACGGCATCCTACTGTTGAAGATAATGTAACAATTTATGCGGGAGCTACAATCTTAGGAGGCAATACAGTGATTGGAAAAAATTCTATTATTGGTGGAAACGCATGGGTAACGCAATCTGTACCACCTTCAACAAAGATATTTTCAGATTTTATGGAGATGAAATTACAACCGATTTCTGGAGGAGGATTAACATGAATCAAAGGCTTTTGAAAAACGGTGAGAATATTAACTCCCAAGATATAACATTATTTTGTTTCCCGTTTGCTGGAGGAGGGGCTTCCGCATACAATTCTTGGGTTCAAAAAATGAAAGGCAAAGTAACTGTTTGTCCGATCCAGCTACCGGGTAGGGAAGAAAGGATTATGGAAAAGCCGTATCATAATATGACGGATATGTTAGATGAATTGGAGGAAATAATATGGGAAAACATAAGAGGACCGTATGCATTCTGGGGACATAGCATGGGCGGAAAGATTGCCTATGAGTTAGAAAAAAGAATGGAAAAAAGAGGAAAGACAGCCCGATGCTTCCTGGTATCAGGAAGTCGTATCCCAAGTATTCCAGAACCCAATCCAATCTATCATCTTCCAGATGACGAATTTAAAAAGGCGCTCGGCAGATTTGAAGGAACGCCAAAGGAGATACTGGAAAACCAGGAACTTTTGGATTTCTTTCTGCCTATGCTGCGAGCTGATTTTACAATGGATGAAACGTATTATGATAAAGATCTTATCACTTTACGCAGTCCGATTGAGGCGTTTGGAGGACGAAAAGATCGGGAAGCAGATGAAGCAGCAATGAAAGAGTGGGGAAAATATACAGAAGGGGCGTTCCACTGCCATATGTTCGAAGGTGGGCACTTTTACATTCGGGAACAGGAAGAAGCTGTTCTGTCAGAAGTACAGAAATGCCTTCTGGGTGTTCCGGATGAAAATTGAATTATACGGAAACCGGGAACTTTTGAATATAGGAAAGCTGGAACTGCATACAGGAGAGGTACACATCTGGAAACTTCGGTGGAGAGAACTGGAAACTTTTTGGAATAGGCATAAACCTATTTTGGAAAAGGAAGAATGCCAGAAGGCGGAACATTACCGTTTTCATGAAGATAAAATGCGTTATCTTGCAGGAAAGATTGCTGTGAGAATGTTATTGAAAGAGTATTCAGGTGAGGACAAGATTGTTTTAAGACAGGGAAAATATGGGAAACTGTACTGGAAGGCACCGCCGGGACAAAGGCAGATCACATTTAACCTTTCCCATTCCGGAGAATGGGTGCTGGCAATATTTGCCAGCCGACAGGCTGTGGGAATTGATGTGCAGGAAATGGGAGAGATCTCAGAATATATGGAGATTGCCAAAAATTTCTTTACGGAAGAAGAGGCGACAGAAATTCAGAAAACAGAAAGCCCTGAACGGTTCTATCAGTACTGGGCAGCAAAAGAGGCGTATCTCAAAGCGCTGGGTATCGGTTTGAACAAGGGAATGGACTTCTTTTCTGTCAGGGAAAACAAGATTATAGAAAAAGGAAAGATAAAATCTGGATGGAAATTATATCCGATTCTGATAAAAGATTATGCCGCATATGCAGCGGTGCAAGAGAAAGGAAGGTAATACAAAATGGCAGGTTACAAAAAGGACATGGAACGATATGAAACTCTGGAAGGCTGGGAAAAACTAAGCATGGGAAAGCAGCTTGATAAATGGGCAACTCAGTACGGAGATAGAATCGCAGTTACAGACAGCGAAGAGAAAATCACTTATTCAGAACTGAATCAGAAAGCAATCTGCATAGGACGGTACTTTATGGAGAAAGGTATCCGCAAAGGGGATAAGGTTCTTGTGCAGCTACCGAACCGGATCTCTTTTGTAAAAGTATTCTTTGCCCTTGCGAAGATCGGGGCTGTACCGATCATGATGCTCCCGGCCCACAGGGAAGCAGAATTAGAGGGAATCATAGCGCTTGCAAAGCCGACCGCATATATTGTAGCCGAAAAATATTTAGGGTTTGACTATGTGAAAATGGCAACGGCTATGCAGAAAAAATATCCATGTATACACAATGTCTTTGTAGATAATGTAGAGAGGGAAGAATGGTTGGAGGCGGAAACAAAAGGGCAGAGAGAATTTCCGGAAGTGGACAGTTACAGTACGGCAGTATTGCTGCTGTCGGGCGGTACGACTGGTGTTCCCAAATTGATTCCCCGTACCCATACAGACTATATGTATAACGCAAGAATGTCCGCAAAGCGCTGCCAGCTAGATGAAAATAGTGTTTATCTTGCGGCGCTGCCGGTAGCGCATAACTTTCCGCTTTGCTGTCCGGGGCTTTTAGGAACCTTGGATGCAGGGGGAAAAGTGGTGCTGGCGCCAACGACCAGCCCGGATGATATCCTAACGGCGATTACAGAGGAGAAAGTAACCATCACAGCTCTGGTTCCGGCTCTGGTTACGGTGTGTATGGAAATGTTGGAATACGATGAGGATTATGATATTTCCAGCCTGAAGATTTTACAGGTGGGTGGGGCGATGCTGGAGGATTCCCTCGCAGATAAGATTATAGAAGAATGGCCATGTACCTTGATGCAGGTATTCGGGACTGCGGAGGGGCTGTTGTCTTTTACCAGCCCGGATGACGATCCTGCCATAATAGCAAGATGCCAGGGGACGCCGGTTTCCCCTGCAGATGAAGTGAAGATCGTAGATGAAAAGGATGAGGAAGTACCGATAGGAGTTTTTGGAGAACTGTTATCAAGAGGACCGTATACGATTGACGGATATTATATGGCGGAAGAAGCCAACAAGACAAGCTTTACAGACGATGGGTTCTACCGGACGGGGGACAAAGCCATGTGGACAGAAAATGGCCGGCTTCGCATGGGAGGGAGAATCAAAGAGCAGATCAATCGGGCAGGAGAAAAGATCATGCCTGCGGAAATAGAGGCATATCTGTGCAAACATCCAAACATTAAGGAAGCCGCTGTTGTAGGCGTACCGGATGAGATGTTAGGAAACCGGATCTGTGCGTTTCTTATGATGGAAGAAGGAAATAAACTGGATGTGCAGGCAATACACCAGTTTTTAAAAGAGATTGGCGTTGCATCTTACAAACTGCCAGATCAGGTGGAACTTATAGAAGAATGGCCGTTGACCAGTGTAGGGAAAATAGATAAAAAAGTGTTAGGACAGATGGCACAGGAAAAATAGGAGATTATAAAGATGGAATACAATGAAATCAAAGAGCAGATCAAACAGAAATTGCCGGTAGAGAAAGAATTTGGAGATTCTGACAATCTTTTAGAGTTAGGGCTTAGCTCTATCGTGATCATGAGGCTTGTCAACCAATGGAGGAAACAAGGAGTAAAGGTTGCCTTTGGAACGCTGATGGAGCATCCGACTCTGAATGAATGGTGGGAGATCATTCAGAAAAGCATGAAGAAAAAGGGAAAGAAAGCGAACGCAGAAGAACAGGTAAGGATGCCGGAAAGAGATATGCGGGAACCCTTCCCATTGACTGATGTGCAGTATGCTTACTGGGCGGGCAGAGAGGAGGGACAGCCCCTTGGCGACATTGGATGCCATGCATATTTGGAATTTGATGGAAACGGTGTGGAGGCTGGACGTCTGGAAGCAGCGTGGAACCAGTTACAGTATCATCATTCTATGTTGAGAGCCTGCTTTACTGAAGATGGGATGCAGAAAATTCAAGAAAGACCGTTTTCCGAAAAATTGCCGGTCAATGATTATTCGAAGATGTTGGAGGAGGAAGCATATAGGAAAGCTAAAGAAGTAAGAGAAAGGCTTTCTCACCGGAAATTGCAAATTGAAAAAGGGGAAGTTGCAGGGGTTGAGCTTACATTGCTTCCGTCAGGGAAAACCCGGATACATATAGATATGGATCTTTTGATCGCAGATGTGCAGAGCCTTCAGATTTTATTAAAAGATCTAGCAGCGGCTTATAACGGAGAAAAGCTGTCCGAAGAATCTAAGGACTGGAATTTTGCCGCTTATCTGGAGAGGCAGGCTGCAGATGACAGGGAAGAAAAAGAAAAAGCAAAAGATTACTGGAGAAAACGCCTTGATACGTTGCCAAAGGGGCCGGAACTCCCGTTGGCAAAACGTCCGGAAGAAGTGAAAAAGACGGTCTTTCACAGAAGGATTGTGAGAATCGCAAAGAAAGAATGGGAAGCGCTGCAAAGCAAGGCGAAAGAGTACCAGACAACGCCGGCAATGCTACTTCTTACTGCCTATGCTACGGTGCTGGAACGGTGGAGCAGAAATAAGAGATTCCTGATCAATATCCCGTTTTTTAACCGTAAGACAGAGTACCAGGGAATGGAAGAAGTAATCGCAGACTTTACTACATTACTGCTTTTGGAAGTGGACTGTGAAAATAATCCTACGTTTCTTGAATTGTTAGGAAGGATACAGAAGCAGCTACATGAAGATATGAAATATACTGCTTACTCAGGTGTACAGGTACAGAGGGATCTGACAAAAAGGTATGGGGATGCTTCAGCAAGCGCCCCAGTGGTATTTGCCTGCAACCTTGGGACACCTCTGGTCAATGAGAGATTCAAAGAAACACTGGGAACCTTTTCCTATATGATTTCCCAAACGCCGCAGGTTTGGAATGATTTTCAGAGCTATGAAGATGAGGATGGCGTACAGCTTACATGGGACAGCGTGGATGCACTTTTCCCGGAGAGTATGGTTGATGACATGATGAAAAGTTTTGAAACCCTGTTACATCAGCTTACAGAAAAAAGCTGGAACCAAAGGTTTGACCTGTTGCCGGAAAGTAGGAGGGAAGCCTTGGAAGAAATGTGCAGGACAGGGGTTCCGGAGAATCCTCAGTGCTTACATACGGCGTTCTTGAAGCGTGCAGAAGAATTTCCGCAAAAGGCTGCCTTGGAAGATACAGGACATGGAAAAACAATCACATACCGTGAGTTAAAAGAACGGGCGCAGGCTGTTGCAGAACATCTTGCCGCAGAAGGTATCCAAAAGGAACCGGTAGCGATTACCCTGCCGCGGGGATATGAACAGATCGTTGCAGCGTTGGGAATCCTCATGTCTGGAAATTTATATTTGCCGGTTAGCTTAAACCAACCAGAAGAAAGGAGAAAGCTGATCCATGAAAAAACAGGTGTAAAGTATGTGATTACAAACGAGGATTGGGAAAAGAAGATCACATGGCTGGAGGAAACCAGGCGGCTTATCTTAGAAGAAATGAAAGAATGTGTTTCTGAGGTGGAATTGCCGAAAGTCATGCCAGAGGACAGCGCTTATATCATTATGACCTCTGGCTCTACAGGAATCCCGAAAGGCGTAGAGATTGCCCATGCGAGCGCATGGAATACGATTGATGATATCAACAAAAAATACCGGGTATCGAAAGAAGATGCAGCTTTGGCAGTATCTGCTATGGACTTTGACCTGTCTGTATACGACCTGTTTGGAGTTTTAGGGGCTGGTGGAACCCTGGTATTGCTGCCAGAGGAAGAAAAGAAAAATGCGGATTACTGGCTGGAACAGATAAAGAAATACAACATCACTATCTGGAATTCCGTCCCTGTCCTTTTGGATATGCTATTGGTGCGTGCGGAAGCCATGGAAGAACAGCTCCCATTAAGGGCAGTTATGCTTTCCGGAGACTGGATCGGGCTGGACCTTCCGGAAAGAGTTTCTGCGTTAACAAATTCTTGTGAATTTATCGCTATGGGCGGGGCAACAGAGGCAAGTATTTGGTCTAATTATCAGAACGTATCGCTTCCACTGCCTGAAAATTGGAAGAGCATTCCATATGGACGTCCGTTAAAGCATCAGGCATACCGGGTTGTGGATGAATTTGGCAGGGATTGTCCTTACTGGGTAGAAGGCGAACTTTGGATTGGAGGATACGGTGTGGCGAAAGGCTACCGGGGCGATACAGAACTTACAGAAAAGAAATTTGTGGTAGATGAGACTGGACGTTGGTACCGTACCGGAGACCTGGGACGATTCTGGCAGGATGAAACGATAGAGTTCCTTGGGAGGCAAGATCACCAGGTAAAGATTCGTGGACACAGGATCGAGCTTGGAGAGACTGAACACGCTATACAGGGATTCCCAGGAGTTGGAAATGTAGTGGTAGATACCTTTAGTGATGGACATGGAAACAAATCTCTGGCAGCGTATATCGAAGCGGAAAAGAAAGAGAATTCTGGAGTAACTGACTGGAAATATGGAGACAGTTTTTTGGATTCTGCGTGGAAGAAGATGAAAGAATCGGTTTCCGATTGGATGACACTTTCAGATGCAGAGAAAAACGCACAGTATGAGACATTCCTTGCTTATGCCGATCAAAAGTGCCTCCACCTTATGCTGACAGAGCTGGAACGGATTGGGTTATTATCCCGCCAGACCAATGGAGGCTTTGCAGTGGTACCTGCCGCAGAAAATAAAATTGTGGCAGAACAGAAAGCGACGGTTTCACGATGGTTGGAAATCTTAAAGAAGGAAAGCATTCTACAGAAAGGGTTAAAAGAAATAAATCTTGAAGTGAAGCCTTTCGGATTACCGGAAGCAGTAGAAGCAGTAGACACCTATTTTGAGAAACTGCAGCCATATCTGGAAGCTATGCTTATAGGCAAAGAGAAGCCTTTGGAAGTGTTTTATCAAAAGGAAGCAGATCTTGCACCGAACAGGCTTTTATCCAGAATTCCAGGACATTCTGAAACGATTAGGGAATTGACAGAGATTTTGGAAAAATTGGAAGAAGTGCCTCATAACGTTCCACTGCAGATTCTTGAAATCGGCACCAGGGATGCGGATATTACCAGGGAGATTTTACATGCACTGGAAGGTGGAACAGTGGCGTATACTTACGCAGATTCATCCAAGTATTTTCTGGAAGAAGCAAGAAGGGAACTTTCAGAGTTTGAGGAAATTGAATTTGAACAGTTTTCTTTGGATGACAGCTTAGATAGGCAAGAGATTATGCCGCATTGTTATGACGTGATTATCACAGCAAATGTTTTGCATAGAAACCATAACGCAGAAAAGGCAGTTGAGAAAATAGCGGAATTATTAAAACCGAATGGAATTTTTTTGATGTCGGAACTATTAGTAAGAACATATCTTCAGGATATTACGGCTGCATTTTTGGAAAATGGATTTGCGGATATTCAGGATGAAAGGAAAGAGAGAGGGTTGGTGACTCCGGATGCTTCTCTGTGGAAAGAATATTTTTTAAAAGCAGGCATGGGAGAGCGCCTGGAGTATGGTGAAAAGTATGGCAGGGGCATCTTCTGTGCCAGACAGGGAGAGAAAGTTCTGGAATACAGCGAAGAAGCCTTGCGTGGATACTTGTTGGGAAAAATACCGGAGTATATGGTACCACAGAACTATCATTTTATGGAAATGCTCCCGAGTCTTCCGAATGGAAAAATCAATAGGAAGCAGTTAAAAGAAGATTTCAAAGGAGAGACACCTGCGATTCGGATCTCTGGGGCGAACACGGAAACAGAAAGGAAACTCCTGGAAATTTGGAAAGATCTCTTTGGCTATAGAGTCCTGGGAATTGATGATAATTATTTTACGCTGGGCGGAGATTCCCTCTTGGCTACCAGGCTGATCTCCGAAGTGCAGAAAACCTTTGGGAAAAAAATATCCATCAGCACGATTTTCGAGACACTGACGGTAAGGGCACTGGCAAGGGCTATCGAACAGTCCGAAGAAAAAGAACAGGGATTGCCGCAGTTACAACCGGATACAGAAAATGCAAACGAAGCTTTCCCGCTGACGGATGTGCAGTATGCGTATTGGGTGGGAAGAAGCGGTGTATACGACTTAGGAAATGTTGCGACACACTGCTATTTTGAACTGGACGCCCAGGATTTGGATATTGAACGGGCAGAAGAAGCGTGGAACCTGCTGATTCAGCGCCACGGCATGATGCGTGTCCTTATCCAGCCGGATGGGAAACAGCGGATACTAAAAGACGTTCCAAGATATCAGATCGCAGTAAATGATATCCGGGAATTAGGAGAAGATGAGAAAGAATATGCCCTGGAAGAAAAACGGGAAATGATGTCCCACCAGATCATTCAGACGGAGAACTGGCCGTTATTTGATGTGCAAATAACAAGGATAGGACAACACAGGCAGAGAATCCATATTAGCTTTGATAACATCACATTTGATGGCTGGAGCATGTTCCATATCCTGAATGAATGGGCAGAAATATACAGAAGCCAGAAAATCGGAACACCGATCACACTGTCTTTCCGGGATTATGTGCTGGGATTAGAAAAGCTGAAAGAACTGCCTGACTATGAGGCGGATAAGAAATACTGGAAGGACAGGCTGGAAAACTTTGCCGATGCGCCGAAACTTCCGACAGCAAAGAATGAAAAACAGGTTACAGACCAAAAATTTCGGCGGCGGACCGCAAAACTGTCAAGGGAAGAATGGGATTCTGTCAAAGCTATTGCTGGCAAGATCGGGGTAACGCCTGCCGTCCTTCTGATCAGTGCTTATGCGGAAACACTTCGTTTATGGAGCAGTAATAAAGACTTTACGATTAACCTCACCCAATTTGATCGGAAACCTGTGCATCCAGAGGTAAATGAGCTGGTTGGGGATTTTACCACACTGACGCTGTTGGAAGTGTGCCAGCAAAAAGGAGGGAACTTTGCAGATCGGGCGAAAGCAATCCAGCAAAGACTTACGGAGGATTTAGAACATTCAACCTATAGTGCGGTTGAGTTTGAACGTGAGTTAAAGAAACGGACAGGTGATATGCAGGGCGTAATTATGCCGGTTGTATTTACCAGTGGGTTAGGAATAGAGCAGTGGAATGAAGGAAAATGGCTTGGAAAACTGAATTATAATATTTCCCAAACGCCGCAGGTATGGCTGGATCATCAGGTGGTAGAGATGGATGGCTGCCTTTGCCTTTTCTGGGATGCCGTAGAGGAACTGTTTTATCCGGGAATGTTGGACGATATGTTCCATACATATATAAGCTTGCTTAGAAACATTGCGGAGAACCCGACGATTGTAGAAGAAGAAAGAAATACGTTAGTAAAAGCTGAAATTTCAGAGAAGCGCCGTATGGCCAATGAAACAGAAAAGATATTTGAGGATAAGACGTTAGATGAATTGTTCTGTGAGGCAGCAGAGAAGTTTCCGGAGAAAGAAGCTGTCGTATCGGTACAGAGAAGAATGACGTACCAGGAATTGAAAGAGGAGGCTCTGTATATTTGCGAGAAGCTTCAGAGAGAAGGTGCCGGAAAAGGAAAAACAGTGGCTGTTCTGATGGAAAAAGGCTGGGAGCAGGTTACAGCAGTATATGGAATCTTATTTGCCGGTGCCGCATACTTGCCAATTGATATCCATAATCCGCAGGAACGTATAGAGAAAATCCTCCATGACAGTGAGACGGAGATTATCCTTACACAGCAAGGCGCAGAAAATCAGATGAGCTGGCTGAAAAAATGGAAAACGCTTCCGGTTTGCGGGAAGAGAGTTGGAGAAACAGTCCAGCAGGTTAAAAATGTACCGGAAGACCTGGCATATGTCATCTACACCTCCGGTACAACAGGTATGCCGAAGGGCGTTATGATAAGCCACCGCAATGCGGTAAATACCATTCTGGATATAAACAGCAGATACCAGATAATGGAAAAAGATACAGCATTTGGTATCTCGAACCTGCATTTTGATCTGTCCGTGTATGATATTTTTGGTCTGTTGAGCGCTGGAGGAACCATTGTACTTCCTGATCCGGAGAGGGTAAAAGATCCGGCATATTGGACAGAAGTATTGAATACAGAGAAGGTTACCGTATGGAACAGTGTTCCGGCTTTTGTGGAGATGCTGGTTGAATATGAAGAGTACCAGAAAAAGCTGCATACAAAGACTCTGAGGCTTGTTTTGATGAGCGGCGATTGGATTCCGGTATCCTTACCCGGAAGAATAAGAAACATTTTTGACAATGTGAAAATACTTGCATTAGGCGGAGCGACAGAAGCCAGCATTTGGTCAAATTGCTTTGAGGTTCCAGAACAGATCCCAGAAAAATGGAAGAGTATCCCGTATGGAAAGCCGCTTGCGAACCAGAGGTATTATATTCTGAATCAGAATATGGAGAACTGTCCGGATTGGGTATCAGGAGATTTGTATATTGCTGGAACAGGCGTTGCACAGGGGTATCTGAATGATGAAGAAAGAACAAAAGAAAAGTTTATTGTTTGGGAAACAACTGGAGAACGATTGTACAGTACTGGTGATATGGGACGGTACTGGAATAGTGGAGATATTGAATTTTTAGGTAGACAAGATCATCAGATAAAAATAGGAGGCTATAGGATTGAGAAAGGGGAAATCGAAAGTGCATTAAAGGGGTTGCCGCAGATCTCTGAGGCAATTGTAGAGCCAGTAGATAATAAACAGTTGGTAGCATTTGTTTGTCTTTATAAATACAGACAAAGAATACAGGAGGCCGATAAAAAATTTTATAATGAATTGGATAAGATAAAAGAAGGGTTATCGCAAGAAGAAGAAAGAATTTTTCTCAAAACATATGGGAAATCTTTAGAGAAAATTTCTGCGTTGATAATAACAGAGACTTTTATAAAAATGGGAATAGCAGAAGAAACATATTATACCCAAGAAAAATTTTATAGAGTATTAAATGTACTTCCTGAATTTGAAAACCTTATGGAAACATGGAAAAATGTTTTAATACAAGAGGAGGTTTTACAGAAAGAGAATGGTCTATTTAAAATCGTTGGAAAGGAAAAAATTAGAAATGCAGTTAAAAAGGAATTAGAAGAAATCCAAGAGCGAGGACAAGTATTAAATTTATATCAAATGCTTGAGCAAAGTATGGCTATAACAATTAATATTTTACGTAATAAAGGGGGAGATGTTGAAGCCTTAATTCAAAATAAATTTAAACTATTACCTACCATACTGGAAGAATTCAGTCCTTTATGCAAAAGGATGACAAAATTACTCTTAGAAATATATGGTAAATGTATAAAAATAAAAGGAAATAGGCTGAGAGTTATAGAAATCGGAAGTAGAATGAAAAATAATACGGTTAGATATGCCGAATTAATAAAAGAAAAGGGAGAGCTATATTATGTTGATGAGTCACAAATATATATAAAACAAGTTCTTAAAGATGTAGGTGTAAATAACATAAAAGGTATAACGTATGATATGAGGGAGCCATATTTTTACTCAGGGGAACTTGAACATAAAGCAGATATTATAATAGCTGACAATACTTTACACAGAAGTTATGATATTGAAATAACAATAGCAAACCTTAAAAAGATGTTGAAAGTAGGAGGGGTTCTTATTATTAGAGAATATACCATTCCCAATAGATTAATTTTTAACTCGGTTGCCTTATTAGAAAAAGGATTTTCTAAAATCAAGGATTGGAGAAGAAATACTTGTATGCCACTTGTAGCAACAGATGATTGGATGAAGTTACTTAGTAAAGCGGGATTTAGTGAGGTGATTTCTTTATCCGAAACAGAAAAAAATGCGAAATACGGAACCGGAGAGACTATTTTTGTGGCGGGAAATTATGACGAAATCAGGGGAATAAAAGAATCTGAGATTTTAGAAAGGCTCCAAGATATTCTTCCTCAATATATGCTCCCTGAAAGAGTATATGATATTCTGCAATTTCCATTATCTCCAAACGGTAAGGTTGATAGAAAAAAACTATTAGATAGTATAAAGATAGAGAAAGATAGCAAAGGCGAGGAATTAAAAGAAGATATGACGGAAAATGAAAAAACTATCGCAAATATTTGGAGAGAGGTGCTCCAAGTAACGAGTGTTGATAGAAATATGAATTTTTTTAAAAATGGAGGAGATTCATTAAAAGCGATAAAACTTGTCAATATGGTAAAAGTACAATTAGGAATTGAAGCTAAAATTAGTTGGCTCTTTGAAGCGCCTACTATTGCACAGTTTACTATACGTATACAAAATGAAGCATCCTCTAAAGATTATAAAGAAGACGAAGGAGAAATATAATAAAGTGGGGAAAAAAGTTATAGTTTGCGGAAGCAGATTTGGACAATTTTACATTGAAGCTTTAAAACAAATGAAAGAAATAGAAATAGTAGGGTTGCTGGCAAGGGGAAGTGAACGAAGTCGAGCATGCTCTACCTATTATAAAATTCCACTATATACAACGGTTAATGAAGTACCAGAAATAGACTTGGCGTGTATAGCTGTAAAAACTAGTGTGCTAGGTGGGCAGGGTACTGCTCTTGCAGAGGAATTTCTGAGGAGAAAAATAAATGTTTTGTTAGAGCAGCCAATTCACTATAAAGAACTGGGGGAATGTTATAAAATTGCGAAAATCAACAAGGTATATTTTGGTCTGGGAAATTTATACCTTAATCTTCCTGCTGTTAAGAATTTTTTGGATAATATTCGACTACTGAAAGCTACGGAGCCAATTTTATACGTTAATATAGAACTGGCAACACAAGTATCTTATCCGGTAATTAGCATTTTGGGCGAAGTGTTAGGAACACTTCGTCCATGGAATGAAATTGGAGTTGTAAATAATAAGATTCCATTTCAGACAAATGTAGTTGAAATTGATAATGTTCCTGTAACTTTTAGAGCACATAATGAAATTGATAAAACGGATATAGATGGTTTTTTACATTTGCTTTTTCAGATTACAGTAGGCTATCCTGGAGGTCGTTTATCACTGATTGATCCACATGGACCAGTTATTTGGTTTCCAAGAATTCATTTTCCTAAAGATGAAATTATTCCTGGCAATTTAAACAATAATTCTCCATTAAATATGCAAGAAGAAAATTATGTCATACTTTATAACAATCAAGAGAATATATATAAAGATATTTTTACAAAGGTATGGCCTAGTGCAATTTCTGGAGATATTGGGAGTGCAATAGAAAGTTCTATGGATAATATAAATATGCAAAAATCTTTAAATAACTCTCAAGCATGGCAGATGTTAATGAAAAATTTTGGCTATCCAGAAATTGTCAATAAAAGTATATATAACTATTATCCGGTGGAGAAATTATTTATAGATACAAAAATCGGCTATAAATTAGAAAATTCATTAATTGCGGGCATGGCAGTCTTTAATAATATTTGTTTGAAAACGATGTATTTTTATTTACAATGTAGTATTAAAGAACGGAATAAGGGGTATACATATGAAGAATTATTAAAAGAAATGCAAGTCATGAAAAAATTTGAGCCAATAATACATCGTTGGATTAATGTATTATCTATCAATAATTATATACGATTTGATAAGTCGAAAATTTATTTTGATAACATAATGAATTATTCAGAATTAGAAAGAATGTGGAGTGCCGGAGAACAAACTTGGAATCAATATGGATTAGGAGAAAAGTCTACATATGACTATTTTAAGAATAATGCGCTACGACTTTTAGAAATTATGAGAGGAGAGATGAATCCTACTTTACTATTATTTCCGAATGGTCAGATGGAGATTGCGACTGATTTATATTCCAATACCGCGATTGCTCTTTATTATAATGAAATTATTGCTAAACATATGCAGAAACAATGCGAAAGGTATAATAAATGTAGGATACTAGAAGTAGGTGGAGGAACTGCCGCTACTACTAAAAGTGTTCTTAAATTGTTGAAAGTCAGTCATGTGGAAAAATATGTTTTTTCAGATGTTTCGGAATTTTTCATTAATCATGCCCAAAAATTATTCCAAGAAATTCCGTTCATGGATTATTTAAAATTAGATATAAACAGTAATTTCAATAACGGAGTAATTAAGGATAATAGTATAGATATACTATTGGCGGTGGGGGTTCTCAATAATGCAAAAAACATAGAGAATACTTTAAAATATATTCGGAAAATTTTAAAGAATACGGGACAGGCAATTATAGTAGAAGCTATAGGTGAATCAGTTCCGATGTTAATATCTCAAGCGTTTATGATGGAAAAAACAACGGATGAACGAAATGAAAAAAATGAAACATTTTTAACATTGGAACAGTGGCATAAATTATTTCAAGAAATTGGGTTTATAGTAAAAGAAAGTTTGCCCGCTGTAACTTCCGATCTATCGGTATATAATCAAAAATTATTTATCCTAGAGTGCAAGTGATATACTGAAAAAACAATAATTTTACAGAGGCTTAAATATTAATAAAAGACTTTATTATATCGAAAGCATTTTTAGAAAGAAGTCTTATGAATAGACTATATGAAAGGAATAAAATAAATATGAAAGTAAACGAGATAATAAAAAAAGCGAGAGAGCGTGGAATAAGCTTATGGTGTGAAAATGGAAAAATTCGTTATTTTAAGCAAGATGGAAAGTTAGAAGAGGATATAAAACAGCTTCTAATAGACAACAAAGAAAATATAATTCGATACTGGGAGGAAGATATTGAACGATTTGAGGTGTTTCCACTTACAGATATTCAGACTGCATATTTACTAGGACGAAGAGGATCTTTTGAATATGGAGATGTTGCTAGCCATTTATATTTAGAATTAGAATATCCGAGATTAGACGGAAAAAAAGTACAAAAAATATGGAACGAATTAATCACTAAACATGATATGCTAAGAGCTATAATATTACAGAATGGGACACAGAGAGTGCTAAAAGAAGTTAATGAATATCAAATATATATTTCTAATGAGGCAGTGGCAGGAGAAAAAATTCGTAATGAATGGAAAGATAAATTTTATGAAACAGAAAAATGGCCTTTATTTGATATAGGAATTACAAACTATGAAAGAAAATCTATTTTACATTTATCATTTGACTTTTTGATCTCCGATTGGGCAAGTATTTGGAGATTATTAAGAGAGTTTGAAATAAAATATTATGATAAGATTGATAGAAATAAACAATGTGTTATTTCATTTAGAAATTACATTCTAAACGAGAAAGGAATGAAAAATACCCTTAAATATGTTAATGATAAAGAGTATTGGAGAAAGCGTTTAGAAACAATGCCAGAGGCACCAATACTTCCAATACTTCCAGGTGCAAAAAACATAAATAGATTTGTAAGAAAATCCGAGAAATTAAATATAGAAAAATGGGAAACTATTAAAAAATTTTCAATGAAAAATGGTATAACACCTACTGCAGCAGTATTGTCTATCTTTGCAATGTGTATTGAAAGATGGAGTGAAAACAAGAATTTTGCGTTAAATTTGACAACGCTGACAAGAAATAGTAAATATCCCGACATTTATGATGTGATTGGAGATTTTACTAGCGTAAATGTATTAGAAATACGCCTATCAAAAGATATACCTTTTTATGAATTTGCAAAAAGGGTAAATAAGCAACTGTTTGACGATCTCGATCACAATACTTATTCGGGTATAGAAGTAATCAGAGATTTGCGAAAAATCAGAAAAAATCCATCGCTGTTTTATCCGATAATTTTCACAAGTTCTATAGGGGTAGTGGATCTTGATGGGATGGTAGGAAAAATTAATGATAATGGAATTAGTCAAACCCCACAGGCATTTTTAGACTGTCAGGTTATGGACAGTAAAGAGGGGTTATTCATTAATTGGGATATTAGAGAAGGAATATTTGATGAGAAAGTTATTAAAGATATTTTTGAAACATTTATTGAGAGCTTGAATAGATTTTCGGAAATAGAAGAAGTATGGTTTGAACCTGCATGTGTTAAAATTCCTGCCTATCAATTAGATACAAGAAAACATATTAATAATACTTTTAAGAACAGAGAATGTAAGACATTACAGGATCTTTTTCTTAAAAGTACATTAAAGAGCCCTAAAAAAGTTGCTGTGGTAGATGAAACGGGAGAATATACATATGAAGAGTTGCTGTGGCGTGCTTATAGCGTAGCTGAAAAATTAGAAAAGTGTGGTTGCAAAAAAGGAGATTATGTAGGAATTAAATTAGATAAAGGCGTGTTTCAAATTGCAAGTGTTTTGGGAATCTTATTTCTTGGTGCAGCATTTGTTCCTATAGATAATGAACAACCAGAAATTAGGGCGAACAAAATAATGGATTTGGCACAAATTAAATATTTAATTTGTGAAGAAAAACATAGAGACAAAGAAAAATACAATGTGATAACAAAAGAGGATATTCACATTAAAAGAGAATTTGAAAATCCAGCTATAGATAATTTTTTTGATGTAGCGTATGTGATTTTTACATCTGGATCGACTGGGATTCCTAAAGGAGTGGTTATAGAGCAACAGGCTGTTATAAACACTATTATAGATATTAATGAGAGGTTCAAAATACAAGAAGATGATAGTGTGCTTGCTCTTTCACAGCTACATTTTGATTTGTCTATTTATGATATTTTTGGAATGTTAGCATCAGGGGGAACTCTTATAATTCCTGATAAAGCAAGATATAAAGACCCTTCTTATTGGTTAAAATTAATAAAAAAATGGAATATAACGGTATGGAACTCTGTACCAACCTTTATGGAGATGTTTGTTGATTATCTTGATAGATTTTATAACGGAGAAAATTTATCAATTAATAAAGTGCTATTATCCGGCGACTGGATACCGATAAATCTGCCAGAAAGAATCCGAAAATTTTTGAAAGATGTAAAAATATATTCTTTAGGAGGCGCAACAGAGGCTAGTATATGGTCAATTTATCACGAGTGCGAAAAAGGTGAAGTCTATGCTGGTAGTGTACCATACGGAATACCACTAAGTAATCAAGGGTTTAAAATATTAGATGCTAATATGAAAGATTGCCCTAATATGGTTCGAGGAGAGCTTTATATAACAGGGAAAGGATTAGCTAGAGGATATCTAGGAGATCCAGAAAAAACACGGAGTAGCTTTATAAAATTTAATAATGAAAAAATATATAAAACAGGGGACTTCGGCAGGTATTTATATAATGGAGAAATACAATTTCTGGGACGGAAAGACTCTCAAATAAAAATTGCGGGGCATAGAATTGAGATAGGAGAAATCGAAAAAGCGCTTATAGGCTGTTGCCCGGGGCAGAAATGTAGTGTGACTACGATTAACCTAAATGGTGAAACTAAAATAGTTGCTGTAATTGTAGCAGCAGAAAGAGGTCAGAAAGATAAAGAAAGTATTCGGGAAAAACTGAAACAATATCTACCTCACTATATGATACCATTTTTTATAGAATTTGTTAATGAAATCCCATATACAAATAATGGAAAGGTAGATAAGAAAGCAATACAAAAAATTTTTAGCGATAAGCGAGATGAGAGAGAAAAAAATCACAGTTGGAATTTGTCAGATATAATAGAAAATGAAGTGTATTTAATTTTAAAAAAAATATTGAAAACAAAAGAATTACATCTTGAGGACAATTTATTTTATATAGGAGCAGATTCATTAATTATGGCACAAATTGCAGGAGCAATCAAAGAGAATATAATGCAAGAGAGTGCTACTTTTGATGAAATATTGCGACAGATATTGAACAATCCTACTGCGAGAGCATTAATAAAATTTTTGAAAGAGCGGAGAATGGCTTCTACCGATGGATATGATATGGAAAAGAATACGCGGCTTTTAGCTGAAGATAAGCAGGAGGTTTTATATGTCTTTTTTCATGCGGCATTAGGTACAACTAATTGTTATCGTTTTATGGAAAAAGAAATGCGGAGAAAAAAACTAGGCGATTTGCTTTTTATTAATATGGAAAATGCAGATAAATATTGTTCGATAAAGTATAGCGATTTGGTTAATGTGATAACAGATGCCTATGTAGAAAAAATAGAACAACTTAAATATAGAAAGATTAATTTGGTTGGATATTGCTTGGGTGGAATTATTGCATTAAATGTAGCTGTAAAATTATTAGAAAGAGGGAGCAAAATAAATAATTTATTTGTTTTGGATAGTTATCCTGTGTCGGGAAAAATAGAAGATGATTTTATTGATGAAATAATTTTCTTACCAAATTACCAAATAACTTTATCAGAAGTAATAGAAGGAATCGAGGACTATGAATTGATGAAAGTAATTTCGCAAGAACGAGAAAATAATAATGGAAATATACCGGCAAATTCTTTCTCTAATATTCTTCAAACTAGAAAGAATTTAAAAGGATGTACTAAGCTTCTTGAATTCGCTCAAAACAAAAAAGAAGAGCGGTTTAAAAAGTATGCCCAAACAATATCCAAAAAGTTTCAAGTCAATATAAATGCTAAAATGTTAGAAACAGCATTTAGAATTTATCAACATAGTTTTAAAGGTGCTGAAGTAGAACTTCCATTTTATAGTGGAGATATTTGTTTCTTTTCAGCTAGTGAAGAACAAAAATATTTATTCATTGATAAGAATGAGAACTTAGAATTGTGGAATAGTATATGTCTTGGGGATTTTAAAGAAGTAGAAATTCCAGGAAATCATGTCACATGTATTCTTAATGAAGAAAATGCTATAGCTCTTGTCAATAGACTACAGAAGGAGATATGAAAAAATGACAAAAGATATAGGAATCTTAGGGGCTTCCGGGTTGGTTGGAAAAGAAGCATTATATGCATTGAGAAAAAAAGGATATACATTATTGATAGGGGCGCGTAATATCCAGAATTTGGAATATGTGAAGAAAGAACTTTGCATGGATATAGAAATTATGCAAGTTGATGTGTTTATTCCAAAACAAGTCGAAGAGTTCTGCAAACAGTGTAGAATAGTTGTTAACTGTACTGCACCGGCTTCTGCAATTGGGACAAGGATAATAAAGGAATGTGTTAAACTGGGGATTGACTATATTGACCCTTTTGGAGAGGGAGAAATTGAAAGATATGTTGCAGAGAATAATGAATCTATTCAAGAGAAGAAAAACAGAATAATACTATCGGCGGGTACATATCCAGGTTTATCAGAAATTTTGTTTAAGTATGTGGCGGAACAATATGGTAATGAGAATTTATCTATTAAGGAATATTTTTATGGCAATGGCTACTTTTCATATGGAGCAACTTGTGATGTGCTTTCAAGTATGCTTTCTGGTAAGGCAAAAAGTATGAGTTGTGTGCAGAGAGGTAAAATAGTTCCTTATACAACGGAATTCGGTGAAAGTATAGTGATAGATGATGAAATAGGAAAAATATATCCGTATCCTATTATTAGTAAAGAATTTTACGAAGTTTGTAAAAATGCCAAAGTAAAGGAGGGGTGCTTTTTTAATACATTCACGGATATGAATTCAATGGCTACTTTTTTTGAAATAGGTAGTCAAATCTATCACTCTGATAAAGCAGATGTTTACGATTTTGCAGATGAGTTAAAAGCATTATATGACGGAAGGAAAATCGAAAATGAAAAAACTATATTTCTATTTTGGATAGGAGATATGACCGAAACAGTAGCAGAGGGAAAAAAGATAGTTTTTGAATATTTATGTAATTGGAATGCTCTGTCAGGTTATATTTGTGGGCTAACTGCAGAATGGTGTTTGGAAAAACGAATTTCTAAAACAGGAGTATATAGGATACATGAGCTTGAAAACATTGACAAGTTTGTAGAAAGAATTCCATGCAAGGTTAAGAAACTCAAATAAAAAACTATTTGGAGCAAAAAAGACTTTATGGAGTAGACAAAAAAAAAGAAACGATATATTATTATACAGCTGATATTAGTTAAAACTAACCAAAGGAGGATTATAAAAATGGAAAAATCGGTAAATAGGAAATTGAAAGGAAAAGATTTAATAACTATAGGTATTTTTTCTGCTATTTATTTTGTGATTAATTTTGCGTGTATGGTATCTGGCGGTATTCATCCGCTTCTATGGGTGCTAATGCCTGGTACGATTGGTTTATTTGCTGGTATTCCCTATATGCTTAATGCTGCTAAGGTTCAAAAACTTGGTGCAGTTTTTTTAATGGGCTTTATTGCCAGCCTGATTTATTTTGCGACAGGACAGTTTACCGTTGTCATTCTGATTTCAATGGTAATTAGCTGTGTATTGGCAGAAATCACCCGTGCGGTTACAGGGTATAAAAGTTTCAAAGGGAATGCTCTTTCTTATTTATTTTTCTCTTACGGAATGGTTGGTTCCCCGCTCCCGATTTGGTTATTTAAAGAAAGTTTCCTAGCGCAAATTACAGAACAGGGTATGCCTGCTGATTATGTAGCGGCTGTTGAGGCACTTTCTTCTAATGCTATGTTAATCGTGCTGTTTATTGCCCCGGCCATTGGCGCAATCATTGGCGCATACATAGCGAGAGGCTTGTTTAAAAAGCATTTTGTAAAGGCAGGAATTGTATAATGAGCGAAGCCCGTAAAAAACATACACTAAAATTGGATCCTCGTACTGAATTGCTGCTATTGGTTTTGGCAAATATTGTGGCCTTTACACAACATTCTGTATGGGTAGAAATTACATGGGTTGTTTTGCTACTTTTGCTGATTATTGCCTGCGGCTGTAAAAAAGCCGCAGGCAAGTTGGCAATCGCTTTTGGGATTTGCCTGCTTCTGCAATACTACATCTTTCCGAATGGCCCTAAGATTTTAGCAAGCAGCTTTACAATCCTTGTATCATACGCCAGAAAGATTTTCCCTTGCTTGATTGTGGGTACTCTAATTTTGCAAAAAACGCCAGTCCGTGAGTTAATGGTTGCTTTACGGAAATGGCATATCCCGCAAGGGCTTATTATTCCATTATCGGTAACAGTCCGGTATTTCCCGGCAATCAAAGAGGAAATCGGATATATCCGGGACGCTATGAAGCTCCGCAATATTCACGGAACGCAAAAAATAGAGTGCCTGTTAGTTCCAATTATGATTTCAGCGACAACAACCGCAGAAGAATTATCTGCCGCCGCCGTTACAAGGGGAATTGAAAATCCTGCCCCTAAAACGAGTATGATCGTTATGAAATTTGGTATGCAGGATTTCCTGTGTTTAGCACTCGGCATAGCCTTTTGTGTGGTTGCTGTTACAGTAGGATAGGGGGTGTTTGCATGATTCAAATTAAAGATGTTTCTTTTGAATATGAGAAAGAACAAGGAACACTCTCGCATATTAATCTGCAAATCCAGCAGGGGGAGTGTATTCTTCTTTGCGGAGAAAGTGGCTGTGGAAAAACCACCGTTACCAAACTGATCAATGGTCTGATTCCACATTTCGTAGAGGGAGGTATTCTATCAGGAACAACAGAGGTAAACGGGACGGAAGTTGCTAAAACAGAAATGTATCGGCTTGCCGAACAGGTAGGGTCTGTATTTCAAAATCCAAAATCGCAGTTTTTCAATATAGATTCAGACAGCGAGATTACGTTTGGTCTGGAAAACGCCGGAACCGACCCAAAAGAAATTAAGGAACGTTTCGATAAAACCGTTTCTTCCCTAAAAATCGAATCGCTTCTTGGAAGAAATATTTTTTCTATGTCCGGCGGCGAAAAACAAAGTCTTGCTTTTGCTTCTGTATATGCTATGAATCCAGGTATCTTTGTATTGGATGAACCGACAGCCAATTTAGACGCTGACGCCATAGAAATTTTGCGCCAGCAGATCATACAAATAAAGAAAGAGGGCCGCACAGTTATTATAGCAGAACACCGCTTATATTTCCTGATGGATTTGATTGACCGGGCGATATTTTTGCAAAAAGGAAAAATCGTACAAACTTTTACAAGGGAGGAATTTCAAAACCTATCAGAAAGCAAGCGGATTGAAATGGGCCTGCGTAGTTTAGTACACCCGGCCTTAAACCTCAAACCTGCTGATTCCGCAGGAAGCCAGACCGGGTTATCCGTCGAAAACCTCTCTTGCGCTTTTGACAAGCAGCCGGTGTTTCAAGATATTAGTTTTTCGGCTAAACGTGGAGAAGTGCTTGGTGTGATCGGCCATAATGGAGCCGGAAAAACGACACTGACACGTTGCCTGTGTGGTTTGTTAAAAGAGGAAAGCGGAACCATTCGGATTGACGGTGAAAAACTAAATCCCAAACAACGAAACAAGGCAAGTTTCTGTGTCATGCAGGATGTAAACCATCAGCTTTTTTCCGATAGTGTATGGAATGAATGTGAATTAGCCTTACCAGATTGTCCGCCAGAACGGATAGAGGAAATTTTAACAGCCTTTGATTTATTGGATTTTAAAGACCGTCACCCAATGGCGCTATCTGGCGGGCAAAAGCAACGTCTGGCAGTCGCAACCGCAGTTCTTTCTAACAAGTATCTTCTTGTTTTCGACGAGCCGACCAGTGGTTTAGACTATCACAGGATGTTGGAAGTAAGCGATATGATACGGAAACTAAATGAGGAAAATAAGATTATCATAATCGTTTCCCATGATTTTGAGTTTTTGAGCCGCACTTGTGATAAAATATTTGATATGGAGGGAGGCTTTGCAGAAAGGAGGTAATAGAAATGTCTGAATTATTTCAACAGATGAATTGCGGGCCAAACGTGCAAAATGTGATTGAAACCGAGGATTGTAAAATCATGCGCCTGAGTGATGGCTCTGGTGAGGGAATGATGACCCTCTATTCCGTATTTCCGGGCGTATTCCTGATGTATAATGACTTTCACATGAAAGCGTGTGTTTCTGGCTTCCAGACAGACATGGATTTGCTATGTATCGACCATTGCCTGGAGGGGCGTATTGAACAGGAAGTTGGTGCAGACGCATACAGTTACTTGGAAGCTGGCGACCTGCGGATAGACCGGCGGGTAAATCATAATGGAAAGGTTTCATTTCCATTATGCCATTATCACGGTATATCCATCGGTTTTGAATTAAAGATAGCATCACAGGAAATCCCAGACTGTATCAAAGATTTCCCTGTCGATCTGTATAAATTGCAGGAAAAATATTGCAGCACTAAAACGCCATTCGTGATTCCAGGCGAGCCCGCCATTGAACATATCTTTTCAGAGCTGTATCATGTTCCGGCAAAGATAAAAAAAGACTATTTCAAGATCAAAGTTCTTGAACTGCTCTTATATTTAGACGCTCTGGAGTTATCAGGACATACCGAGGAACGGCCTTATTTTTACCGAGGGCAGGTAGAAAAAATCAAAGCAATACAGGCGCTATTGACACAGGATTTAACTAAAAATTATACGATTGAAGAACTTTCTGAACGTTTTGACATTGCGTTGACGCCTCTTAAAAATTGTTTTAAGACTGTATATGGCAGCCCTATTTTTTCCTACATGAGAACTTACCGTATGAATTATGCTGCCTCGTTATTGAAGTCAGATCGAAGTTTAAAGGTGGCAGAAATCGCGCAGCTTGTCGGCTATGACAGCCCCAGCAAATTTGCGTCAGCCTTTCATCAGACAATGGGTAAAACGCCGTTGGAATATCGAAAATCTTTTGTCTGATTAGTGCATAAAAGGCCGCATGGAGCGGAAAGAAAATTAAAATCGTGATAACATTTAGGATGGTTGGCAAGGACTAACCATCCTTTTTCTTGTCAATCAAAAATGTAAGAGAGGTGAACTGTTATGAAACAACAAAAAGAGAGTTGGGTCAAAATCCTGTTTTCTTTTGCTGGCCCATGCAAAGGGAAAATGACACTCTCGGTTTTGTGTGCCGTCCTAAGCGTTGCGGGCGGATTTATCCCGTTTTGGGCGGTGTATGAAATTTTACTTGCCTTTATCAATCGGACTGCGGATTTGCAAGGGATTTTATTTTGGTGTCTGGTTGGTGCGGCTGGCTATTTGATTCGTGTCCTTTGTTTTGGTATCTCAACTATTCTGGCGCATATCTCCGCCTATACAATTTTGGAGGGGATTCGTATGAAAATCGCAGATCGCTTAATGCGAGCGCCTTTAGGAGAAGTGATCGGACGGCGTATCGGTTATTTAAAAAATATCATTATGGATAAAGTTGAGGACTTGGAGCCACCTTTGGCGCACATGATTCCTGAATTGACTTCCAATCTTCTGCTGCCGGTTGCAATTTTTGTCTGGATGTTAGCGATTGACTGGCGCATGGGATTGGCTGTTCTGATTGCGCCGGTTCTGGCTATGATTCCAATGGGCTTTCTTATGAAGAACTTTAATAGCCAATACGCCGCATATATGGAAGCCAACAATCATGTAAACAGCATTATCATCGAGTATGTGGAGGGAATTGAAGTCGTAAAAGCCTTTAATCAAAGTACCAGCTCTTATGAAAAATTTGTGGGAGCTGTTCAGTCTTTCAAAGATTTTACTCTGGCGTGGTTCAAAGGTACATGGAAATCCATGAACTTAATGATGGCAATTATGCCGACAACTTTATTAGGCGTTCTCCCTATCGGACTTTTATTGGTGCAGTCAGAAAGTATTTCACCGGCAGAACTGGCGATGGGGGTTATCCTTTCTCTTAGCATTGTTGGGCCATTGATGAAAGCGACAACTTTCATCAATGAAGCAAAGTCTATGGAATTTGCAGTAGAGGCCGCCAATGAGTTGCTTAATCTCCCGGTATTGCCGGATTCTGGCGAAAGTGTGCCAATTCTACACACAGATACTATGTTGAATCAAGTTTCCTTTTCCTATGACGGCACTCAAGAGCATGAGGTTTTACATAATATCAGTCTAAAAATGCCCCAAGGTAGCTTCACGGCTCTTGTTGGACCGTCTGGCGGTGGAAAATCAACGGTTGCACGGCTGATTGCCCGTTTCTGGGATGTAACTGCGGGAAATATTACGATTGGGGGCAAAGATATAAAGAATATTTCCATTCGTCAATTATCGGAATTGGTTAGTTTTGTAACACAGGACAATTTCCTGTTTAACTGCTCCTTAAAAGAAAACATACGTTTAGGGAATCCAAAAGCCAGTGATGAAGAAGTTTATGCGGCGGCAAAAGCCGCCTGCTGTGATGATTTTATTTCGCGTCTGGAAAAAGGATATGATACATCTGCCGGTGACGCAGGGAAACGGCTTTCTGGCGGTGAAAAACAGCGGATAGCCATAGCGCGGGCGATTCTTAAAAATGCGCCTATCGTGATTTTGGATGAGGCGACCGCGTTCACTGACCCACAGAATGAAGATAAAATCCAGAAGTCAATCATGGCACTGTCGAAAGGTAAAACTCTTTTAGTAATCGCTCACCGGCTTTCTACTATTCAAAACGCAGATCAGATTGTTGTCTTGAAAAAGGGGCAGATTGTTGACTGCGGAAAACAGGAAGAATTGTTGAATCGCTGCCCGCTTTATGCAGATATGTGGAAAGCTCATATAGGTGCAAAAAATTGGTCTGTGGGCGAGAAAAAGGAGGTGTCTGTCAATGTTTAAGTCCATGAAGCGGATTATCCGATGGGCAGGTAAATATAAAGGCCGCCTTTATCTCGGCTCCGTATTTTCATTTTTTAGCAGCCTGACCACCGCAATTCCAACGATGGCCGCTGCCTATGCGCTTGATAAAGCGATAGAGTCTTATTGGACACAAACCACTATAGAAACAGGTTTGATCTGGCAGGTATTATTTATTATCATTGGCTCCATTATTGCTAATTTTATATTGTCTTATCTGCGGGCTGTTTTACAGGAAAGTATTGGATATGAAGTAGCTTCCCAACAGCGAATCCGTTTGGGAGATGTGTTAAAACGAGTGCCTTTAGGGTATTTCGCACAGAACAGTGTAGGTGACATTCTGGCAGGAGTAACCACTGAACTATCCACCCTGGAATTGCAGGGGATGAAAATGGTAGATGTTATCATCAACGGATATGCAAAATTTATCGCTATCGTATTATGCTTCTTTTTCTTTAGTCCGATAGCTGCGGTAATCTCTATTGTAGGTGTTGTCCTTTCCGCAATCGCTTTAAATGGTATTAGCCGTCACAGCGAAAAAACTGCTTCTGCTACTCACAATGCAATGGAAGATATGTCCGGGGCCGCGATTGAATATATCCGAGGATTGTCGATTGTAAAATCTTTTGGACAAGAGGGGGCATCTATTCAAAGTTTCAAAAACGCCAGTAAGGATTTAAAAGATATTCATATCAAAGTGGAAAAAGGTTATACTCCGTTTAACTGCCTTCATCTGTTCGCGTTGAAAATTGCGTCTATGGGAATCGTTTTAGCCTGTGCATGGCAGGCATTGGGCGGGCAAATGAATTTATCTTTCTTTCTGATGTTTGTTCTGTTTTCTTTTGTAATTTTTGGAAGTGTGGAAAGTATCAACGACGCCGTGCACACATTGGGAGTTGTGGATTCTGCTATGAACAAACTAGAGGCACTGGAAAACGTGGCATATATCGACCAGAACGGAACGGATATTACCCCGGCTTCTTATGAGATTCGATTTAAAAATGTGTCTTTTGGCTATGATAATCGGACAGTACTGCATGATTTAAACTTTACAATTCCTCAAAATACGACAACTGCGATTGTCGGTCCATCGGGAAGCGGTAAGTCAACTTTGTGTAATCTGATTGCCCGTTTTTATGACGTAAATAGCGGAACGATTACATTAGGCGGCACGGATATTCGCAGATTCACCTGTGACAGCCTATTAAAGAATATTAGCATGGTTTTCCAAAATGTATATTTGTTCCGGGATTCTATCAAGAACAATATTAAATTTGGCAGCCCTAATGCTACTGACGAACAGATTATCGCGTCAGCAAAGGCCGCCCGCTGCCATGATTTTATTATGGCTCTCCCAGATGGATATAACACAGTGATTGGAGAGGGTGGTTCTTCCCTGTCCGGCGGCGAAAAACAGAGAATTTCGATTGCCAGAGCCATGTTGAAAGACGCTCCTATTGTAATCTTAGATGAGGCGACCGCAAGCATTGACCCAGAGAATGAACATTTAATTCAGGAAGCGATTTCCGCATTGACACATGGAAAAACCATTATCACGATTGCTCATAGGCTTGCAACGATTGAAAACGCAGATCAGATTCTTGTAATTGACGGCGGAACTGTCGCACAAAAAGGAACCCACAAAGAACTGTTGGCACAAAAAGGAACCTATCAGGAATTTATTAAAATCCGTGAACAAGCCGAGGGTTGGCGTATTCAGTAAGCCCAAAAGGAGGATATGATGTCGAGCAAAACAGATACACGCTCAATGCTTCTCAATGATAGCCCGTGGAAATTGATGTTGACTTTAAGTATTCCCGCTATTGTCGGGATGGTAGTTGTCGGGTTTTACAATCTAATGGACGCTGTTTATGTGGGCCAGATGGTAAGTGATAACGCTATGGCCGCTGTATCAGTCGCTTATCCATTTACACTGGTAAACACAGGAATTGCAACTTTGATCGGTGTGGGTTCAGCGTCGATTTTATCTAGGGCCATAGGAAAAAAAGACCAGAGTACCGTGGATAAAATTATGGGAAATCTGATTGCCCTGAATCTGATTTTTTCTATTGTTATTATGGCTGTTGGGATGATCTTTACAAAACAGATACTTATGCTTTCCGGCGCAAGCGGTGAAATTTTAGATATTGCAACCCGCTATCTGCGTATCATATTTGCCGGAAGCCTGTTTGTCAACTTCGCTCAATCCGCTAATATGATTATGCGTGGAGAGGGTCTACTAAAACGCGCCATGCTTATTAACGGCGGTGCTGCTGTCCTGAATATCATTTTAGACCCAATTTTTATTCTTATCCTGCGTCCTTACGGTATGGGAGCCGAGGGCGCGGCTTATGCAACGATTATCTCCCAATTCGTGCAGGCGGCTTTGACACTCTGGTACTTTGTAAAGAAAAGCTCCAATGTTAAAATCAATGGAATCCATCTGGAAAAGACTTTATTTTCAGAAATTTTTGGTATTGGATTCTCCGCCATGCTTATGCAGGTTATGTTATTAGTTCAGCAGACGGTCTTGTATAACGTGGCGGCCCAATATGGCGGTGATACTTGGCAGACAATTCTTGGAGCTACGTTGAGGGTACAATCCTTTGCTTTTATCCCGCTATGGGGCCTTAGTCAAGGGTATCAGCCAGCGGTAGGAACGAACTATGGTGCAAAGCAATATGACCGCGTGAAGTACATCACAAAAGCCTTTGTGATGGCAGCTACCTTACTGGCAATGATTTTTTATCTTCCAATCATGATCGCACCAAAAGCTATGCTCTCGCTATTCATCACAACGCCGGAAGTGGTAACTCAGGGTGTAGGCGATTTCAGACTGTTCTTTATCTCTTACATAGTTTTGGGATTTTGGGTTGTGATTTTAACTTTAATGCAATCGCTGGGACGGGCCTCAAAAGCCAGTATATTAGTGATTTTACGCCAGATTGCTATTTATATCCCGGCAGCTATGATAATGCCGCATATAGCAAATTTAGGTATCCACGGCGTGTTTACTGCTCCTTTGGTAACAGATATTATTGTATTTTGGGTTGCGATAGGGTTGGAATGCACTGAGTTTAAACGGTTAGATATATTAAAAGAACAGAATGAATAACTAATTGAAAATGTCTATCTATTTATAGAAAGGTAATTATGGGTATAATAGGAATTTTGTTGTTAGCAGTAATACTCATCTTTTTGATGACCTGTGTTATTACAGTTATAATCTATCGAATACAATTTGGTAAAAGAGTTAATGCAAAGATAGTTGATATAAAACAGATAGAATTAAAGAGAAAGAAAGTAGAATTTTTCTCAGATTGTAATCGATTGACGGGATATTATTACTGGAATAATCAAAAGGAATTATCTAAAGATAAGATTATATTGTTTATACATGGACACGGGCTTACGCATAGTGATTATCTATTAGAAATATCCGAATTTGTTCATAGAGGATATTCTGTGTTTGCATATGATATGACAGGTTGTGGAGAGAGCGAAGGCAAAGCCTTAAAAGGATTTGCACAATTTGTTATAGATGCTGAAAGTGCTGTATTATATCTTAAAAAAGAGGCAGTGAAAGAGATAGTTGTATTTGGCCATAGTACGGGTGCTTATGCTGCTGCAGCACTTTTGAATATTCAAAACAGTAATGTGAATAAAGCCATTACAGTATCGGCATTTGATATACCGGATCGATTTGTCAGAGGTAGCATGCAAAAATCGATGAAGCTATTTGCATATTTGATACAATTTTGGCTCAAAATTTTTGAGCGAGTCCAATTTGGAAACTATGCATCTCTTAGTGGTAAAGAAGGGATTAAAAAATTTCGTAACAAAGTTCTGATAATACAGGGAGATAAAGATCAACAAGTCCCCTTAAAAGAGTCTTTATATAATCTAAAGGAAGAGTTGGATCATAAACAGGTAGAATTTTTGTTAGTGAAAGATGTAGGGCATTATCCAACTAGAATAAAGAATGCAAACGGAGATGAACTAAATAAACAGGTATTTGATACTATAGAAAAATTTATTGGAGGTAGAAATGAAAGAATATATTAAAAAAATTGTAGAGCGGAGTAATGCTATAACTTGTACAGATGCGATTAGGTTGTATGATAATGAAGAATACTTTTGCTTATATGAAAATGGAAAAGAAATATCGGTAGGTATTGGAAAGTATATTGAAATTTATGCGACGGAAAATTTTATCACTATAATATCTGAAAAAGAAACGATAAAGAAAAAAATAAATGATTTATGCATAGATTTGAAAGCGCTATTAGAGGGATTAGAAATCGAAGATTGGAGAATGTATGGTCTGGCTAATTTTTCACTTGCGAGATATACATATGATTTGAGTTTGGAGCCGGAGACAGATGCTTTATTACATTTTTTTATTCCTGAAAAGGAGTATAGAATTAATGGAAATACAGTAGTACTAAAATCTTTTACAAGGGATGAAATTGAGTGTATGGAAAGGCGATTGGATAGAGTTTTATGTGAAAAGATTGGATTTCCTGAAGATATAAAAGAAAAGTTAGAGATTGCAGATTCGATAATTAATTACGATGAAGACTATTATAAAAAAATCGTTACTACTGGAGTAGAAGAAATAAGAAATAATAATTATCAAAAAGTAATTTTGTCAAGAAAAATACCAGTGGATTGTAAACTTGATATGTTTAAAACCTTTGCGGCAGGAAGAGCTGTTAACACGCCGGCACGTTCTTATATTTGCAAGATGGATGAAATGGAGGTAGTAGGTTTTAGTCCTGAAACTGTAACAGAGATAGATAGAGATGGAAATGTTTATACATTTCCATTAGCTGGGACACGAGCTTTAACAAAAGATGTAGAGGAGAATAAAAGATTACGCGAGGAACTTTTGCGTGATACAAAAGAGATAGCAGAACACGCAGTTTCTGTAAAGCTGGCTGCCGAGGAACTTCAACAGATTTGTGAAGAAGGAACGGTAATAGTTACAGAATTTATGTCTATTATGGAAAGAGGAACCGTACAACATCTGGGTTCAAGGCTTAAAGGGAAAATGAGAAAAGAATTCAATTCATGGCATGCTTTATGTAAATTATTCCCTGCTGTAACAGCTTCTGGAATACCGAAAAAGCAGGCAATAGATGCTATTGGGAGAATAGAGAAAGAACCGAGAGGTTTATATAGCGGAAGTGTATTGATTACAGATCAGGATGGTTATATGGATGCCGCACTTGTCCTGAGAAGTATTTTTCAAAATAAGGAAAAAACATGGATTAGAGTTGGAGCTGGAATTGTCGAAATGTCTAATCCGGAACGTGAATTTACAGAGACACAAGAAAAGGTAAGCAGTGTTGCTGCAACGTTAGTTAGTGTCTAAGCGAAAGGAAATAGTGAATGAAGCTGTATGAATCGGGAGAAGATTATTTAGAAGCAATTCTCATTCTTCAAAAGAAAATGGGAGAGGTACGTTCGGTAGATGTCGCCCGTTATGTAGGAGTTTCAAAGCCTAGCGTATGCCATGCAGTTAATGTTTTATGTGACGGCGGTTTTCTTACAAAGGATGATAAGCACTTTATTTCTTTAACAGAGGAAGGGCGAAAAATTGCAGAGAAAATTTATGAGCGGCATAAGTTTTTTAAGGAACAGCTTATATCTGCTGGAGTCAGCCCCAACATAGCGGAAACTGAAGCCTGCCGTATTGAACACTGTGTCAGTGATGAATCCTTTCTTAAACTAAAGCAGCATCATGAAAAGGATAAGGGATGACGGCGAGAACTCATATATAAATATAGGAGATCCTTTTATAATATTCTGCTTATTATTTTGCGTTTCACGTACAGAAAACGTATGTAATAAGTAGAAAAGAAAAAAGGAGAGATTCTATATGATAAAACGAATCAGAATTGCAATCGACCATGGAAACAGAAATATCAAAACGGTTCATACAGTATTTACGACTGGAATCAGCGAAAGTGATATTAGCCCAGGCAGGAGAATTGATTATTTGGAGTATAACGGAAAATTTTATGTGCCGAGTAACCGGAGAATTCCATATCAGAGAGATAAGACTGCCGATCAAAGATTTTTCTTATTGACACTTTTAGGAATAGCAAAGGAACTGGAATTAAACCCGAATATCGAAAAAGGTGATTTAATCCAAGTTCAAATGCCAATAGGACTGCCGCCGAAGCATTTTGCGGAACTCTATGATAAATATGAGACGTTTTTCTGGGGAACTGGAGAAATGCTTCAATTTAATTATAAGCAAAAAGAATATCATGTAACTATCACAGATGTTATGGCATTTCCCCAGGATTATGCGGCGATTATGCTGCAGCACCGGGAGATACGTTCTTACCCTAAAGTAGTAGGTGTGGACATTGGTGGATTTACAACAGATTATCTGATGTTCCGTTCCGGAATTGAGGATATGGAGATCTGCGACTCTATGGAAACGGGAATCATTAGTCTTTACAACCGGATTACAGCTCGGATGCGTGCGAATTATGATGTGTTGCTAGAAGAAGCGGATATTGACAGTATTATACAAGGAAAAAAGGGATTCTATGAGGAGAAAGTAGTTCGTGCAGTACTGCAAGAAGCGAATCAATGTGATTTATGATCAGGTTTACGAAAAAGAAGAAAATAATAATATCATGATCCGGATTATGAGTAATATATTGGGATCCCGTAACAGCGAGAGCAG
>ENA-OROR01000433-OROR01000433.1-human-gut-metagenome-genome-assembly--contig:-NODE-433-length-37820-cov-4.842606_pt1 | contig 37820 bp, 51 predicted proteins | sample MGYA00242135_ERZ509060 | MGnify/ENA primary metagenome ERZ509060 (study PRJEB26280, sample SAMEA2338742) | human gut metagenome | biome: human gut; feature: human-associated habitat; material: faeces... | reverse complement strand
GCAAAATCCCCAATAACTCCATCGATTGTCTTTTCACGATCTTGAAGCAGATTCAGGCTGACAAGCGCCAAACGGCCAACGCATGGGTGACCCGCACCATTACGAAAAAGCAGCGCGATATGCTCGCGCTGCTTGGCTTAGAAAATCCGCCCCGGGTGCTGAAAAATTAGGGATCAGTTATCCGGGAGTTCCGGTTGCATTTTCGGAGGCTCATTTGTCAGTGCTGACGGCACAGCATATTGGACACCCGCGCATTCGACATAAAGCACGGGTGGATTGGATGCCCAGACGTCAGAAGCGGAAGTCTCTGTGTGCTGTGTCGCAGGGCATTTTAGGGCAGTCATTTGTTTTGTCCCACAGACTGTCCCACGGCGAGCATTATTCAGCGGAAAAGGCGTTCGAAACACCCCCGCCGAGGCGGGGAAGACTCTTTTGAGAGATGCTCTTCTTGCTCACGTAGTTCAGGTGACGGAGGGCGTCATAGACGGCCTTTTCACCTTTCAGCGTGAACCACTTGCGGATCATGCCGACAGTCCAACGGCCTGCGCCATTGCGTCCGCCGTAGTCCATTGACGGCGGAATGAATCCAGAGTCGACCGCATTACGCAGACTGGTTTCGGATTCATAGCCGAGGCTTTCCATGAGGCTCTTCTTGTCGAGTATAGAGTAGTCCGGCACGGTCGTGTCAAAGATGTCGATCTTCATTTTGCTTCCTCAGGTTGTTCCTTGAATTTTCCAATCTCTTGATTTCTCGGTTTCTTACTGACGGGCATTACTTTTTCCCTTTACGCTTTCCAAAAGCGCCGCCTGAACGGTGCTTTTCTTCTGTCGCCGGAGAATGACCGCCTCATCGGCGGTGTCTCTGGCGACGATGTAGTGGAGGAAAACCGGGCGTGGATGCCCGGCCTGCGCCTGTCTTGTAGGGCCTATGCGCTCACAGATCTGCTGAAACTGTTCGAGGTTCCACCACTGCGAGAAAAAGACCAGGATGTTTCCGCCGTCCTGCAGGTTGAGCCCGTGCCCGGCGGAGGCCGGATGCGCGAAGAGGATCGGAATCCGCCCGGCGTTCCAGTCACGAATGGTCTGCGGGTCCTTGTCGAGGTGCCGTCCCTGCGGGAAGCGCTTGAGAAGCCGTTCAAGATCGCTCTTGAAATGGTATGCGACGAGTACAGGCATGCCGGCAGCTTCCTCGACGACCTCTTCAAGCGCACGGAGCTTTTGATCGTGGACTTCTTCCCAGGTGCCTTCCTCATCGGTGTAGGCCGCGCCGGATGCGCACTGGAGACACTTCACCGAGAGAGCAGCGGCTGAAAAGACCGTGAGCTCCTTTCCGGAAGAGAGTTCCGCGACCATGTGCTTTTGAAGGCCGTCATAGACTTTGCGGGCCGCCGGCGGCAGATCGACGTAGATCGTGTTTTCGATCGGCTTCTCGATATCGAAGAAGTCCCCCGCGTCGAGGCTGACCGTCACGTCGGCCACGGCGCGCTCGATCTCTCCTCGCGCTTTGGGCGTCGGCTCCCACTGGACGGCGTGCGGATCCGCTCCTACTCTGCGCTCCGTGAAGTACGCGGAGTGGAATGCCGAGAAGGAGCGGCCAAGGCGCACACCTCGATCAACGAAGTAGTACTGGCCCCAGAGGTCTTCGAGGCCGTTGGGGGCCGGGGTACCGGTCAAGCCTACGAAGCGCTTCACTTTTGTGAAAGCAACGTGAGCGAGACACTTCGCCCGCATGCCGCCGCCTCCTCCTAGCCTGAAGCTCTTGAGCTTCGTCGACTCGTCGGCAATCACGGTCTTGAAGGGCCAATCAGCCCCGAGCTCCTTTTCAAGCCAGGGGAGATTCTCGTAGTTCATCGCGTATGCGTCAGCGGGCATCTTGAGCGCGATGCGCCTTTCCTTTGCGCTTCCGACCACCGGCTGAACCTTGACCTCGAGATTCGACCATTTGTGGCACTCGTCCGGCCACGTCGTCTGCGCGACTCGGAGCGGAGCCAGAATGAGCGCCGGGAAAGCATCCTCGCCCAGGCGCTTCAGAAGATCGAGGGCGAAGAGCGCGGAGGCGGTCTTTCCCATGCCCATTCCGGCCCACACCATGGCGCGCGGGGTGCCTATGATGTGCCGGATGATCATGTCCTGATACGGCCTTGGGGTGAACTTCACGGCGCGCCCCTCCCGGAGAACGGCGACGCTCCTTCGGCGAGCAGCATCCGGTCGATGGCGCGCTCGGAGTCCACGACGTATACAGCAAAGCCGCCGTCGGTCCGGAGCGTCTGATGCTCGATGAGCTGGATAGGCGAGGGCTTGCATCCCGGCGCCTTGACCTCGGCAAAGAAGCTGTGGCCGCGGAGCATGATGAGCTGATCCGGGGCGCCCCTGTGGGCTGTGAACGTCACCTTTCTGGAAATCCCTCCGGCGCGCTTCACGGCCCTGCGGAGGTATTGAATCATGCGTCCTTCCGGCGTCATCAGTCAATCTCCTTAGCCGCATCGCGTCCGGCGCCGCCGGCCGGAACTTTGATGTCATAGCGCTTGAGCGTCCGGTTGACCTTATGAGCGACCTGGACGGTCACGAGACGCTGCAGGTCCGGCACGACGTGAAGGAGCTGCTCGAGCATGATCAGGGTATCGGCGAGCTCTCCGGCGAGCTCCACCTTGCGCGTCGGGATATCGCCTTCGAAGTCGACGGCGGCGCGGGTGTAGTGGATGATGGCCGTCGTCGCTTCCGAGAACTCCTCGCCTGCTCTCCGGAGCACGTGCGAGGTGCCGAAGTGGTCGGCGATGCACCTGATCTGGTCGCAGTTAGTTTTCGTGATTGCAATCATGTTGTGTCTCCTTCTATGTCGTCGATGCGTGCTGAGATCTGCTCGATGACCGTCTGGAAGCCGAAATTGATGAGCGTCGCGAGAAGTGGCACCTGGGAGCTGAGGAGCAGAATTGCGCCGCGGACTCGCATCCCTTCCGGCGTGTCGGCGAGCGGCAGACGGTCGGCGATTCGAAGCGTCTTCGATGCCAATGCCCGCTCGAGGTACCAGCGGGCTTTCTTGAGGTCCGTGACCTCCGAAGAGCCGGCCTTCTTGCCGGCGCGGCAAAGGTACTTGATCGCATTCCCGGTGCAGAAGTCATAGGCTTCGCAGACGTCGATCGGTTCGATCGAGACGCGGCAGGCCTCGTAATGAGGCGGATGGTCGATGATGTCGCTCATGGCTGCTGCCTCCATTCGTCAACGGACTTGATAAAGCCCTCGAGCTTCCTGAAGCTCTCAAGCGGTATGGTCATGTCGAGCGCCAGCGGATCGCGGGCGCATTGAAGCCGAAGCAGAATCTCCGGCTTCTTTCCCTTTACAGCGACAGGGACGGCCGAAACGCGCAGGCTGTCGCTAAAACCGGGGATAACGATTACCGGCGGGATGGGGCGCTGCTTGCGCGGCTCGGTGACGATCGGAACGGTCATCAGGCGGCTCCCCCGCAGTCGAACTTAATCGAAAGCTGGATCTGGTCTTCCATGATCCTGAGCTGCGCTTCGGTGGGCTGCTTGACGCGGCCCCACTGCGAGAGCGTTTTCCCGGCTTGACTTGCGATAGCTTTCCCCTGCTCATAGATGGCGTAAGCCTTGAGATAGTCCTTCATACAGGGGAGGCGGCTCACGAAGTTCTTCGATAGCTCATCTTCCATGCGTGTGAACTCGTCATAGAAAGCGCATTTGAACTCAAGCGCCTTCGGGCCGGTGAAGCCCATGGCGAGAAGGCAGAATCCTTTGCGATCCATGTAGTAAACCGGGGTTTTGCGCTCTGTATTGCCTATGTGCCTGATTTCAAAGGTATCCCCAAAATTGGGGCCACGGAGTTTGGGAGCTTTCTTGAGCAGATCCTCGATGTCTCGTAAGACGTGGTCATGTCTTTTCCCGAAGTACTCCGCAACGGTTCGGCTGGAAACGACGGGGCGACCGTCAACGATGGTGAGTGCAGTATGAATATTCATAGCTCAGTCCTTCTTGTATCGGTAGGCCTCAAAGCCGGCCGCGGATAGCGGCAGCCCTTCGGCCCAGTCAGGGTTATCGGTCATGCAGGCGGCAAGGCCCGCTTCGGTGAAGTCGCCGCTGTCCGGCGTTTCTGTGATCAATTCGTCATGCACGGAGAGGACGATCTTGTAGCCGCGGTCCCAGGCGAGCTTCATGCCGTGGGCGAGGATGTCGCGGGCCGTAGCCTGGGTAAGGTTTTCCACCACCTTCCCGGCATATGACCGGAGTTCGCTCCAGCCTCGCGTGTACTGATTCATGCCGCGGTAAGTGAAGGTAGCCCGCACGCCGGGGCGCGGCCTCTCGATCTGCGGATAGATGACGCATCGTCCGGACGGAAGGAGCGCACAGCCGTACACCTTCGCGCGGGTGCCGATCCAGATGCGGCCGACCTTGAGCGGCGCGCGGCCCTCGGGCGGGACCGGCTCGACCATGACCCTGCAGGCCGCCTCGATGTCGGCCCACAACCTGGTGATCGCCGGGTGCGCCGCCCGCCACGCGCGCTTGATGGCCTCGCAGGCGATGAAGGTGTCAGGCTTGAGCCCGAGGAGCGCTTCTGCGCCTCTCCGCTCCTTCACCCAGTCCGTGAAATCGGCCGCTTCCGTCCAGTAGCGCGACTCGATCGCCGCACGTGTGTGCCCCGCGAGCTCGTCGAGGTCCACCCGGTAAGCGCGTGCGAAGGTGCAGAAAGCTGAGACGCCGCCCTGATAGCCCATGGCGAGCTCGAGCACCTTGCCAATCTGGCGCTGTTGCTTCGTCACGTCTTCGGGCTTTACGCCGAAGGTGCGGCCGTAGGTCGCTTTGTAGAGATCGGGGCCCTTCCCGGCGTCATAAGCCCGGAAAGCCTCGAGCTTCCACTCCTCGCCGGCGAGCCACGCCAAGACGCGGCCCTCGATGTTCGAGAGGTCGGCCACGACGAGCTTGCGGCCCTTCGGCGCGACAATCACGCCGCGAATGCAGTTCGAAAGCACCTGCGGAATGTTCTCGTAGACGAGGTCAGCGCACTGCGACTTGATGGCCTTGATCGCTTCCTCAACTTCGGCCGGCTTCATCTTCCCGCGGGGCAGGTTCTGCGGCTGAAAGATGCGGCCGGTCCATCGTCCGGTGCGCGTTGCGCCCATGAACTGCAGGCACCCGCGGAGCCTTCCGTCAGCGCTCACGGCCTCGGAGAGCTTCGCGTATTTCTGGACTGAAGTCTTTGAGTTCTCTAGCCGTTCGGCGATCAGCTCCCGGACAGGGTCCGGAAGGCTCTCGTCGCCGAGACGGCGCTCGAGCGTCGTCGTCCGGAAATCCGGAAGAGCCACGCCGTAGGCGTTCAGGACGTACTTCAAGAGCGCATCTCTTTGGCCGACGCTTGAGACTTCGCCGCCGGTGAGCTTAGCGACGGCACGGTCCGAGCGCTCCTTCGCCTCGTCCGAAGCGGTGACGGCCGCGCGCACGAGCTCTACGTCGATCGCCATCCCGAGATCGTTGATCTTCTGGTCAAGGTGCCACTCGCTCCATAGCGCCGGAGTGTCGTTCCACTTCGGAAGGCGCTTCCACACCTCGCGCATCGCCTCCACGTCGAGGCGGCAGTACTCTACGAAGTGCTCCCAGTCCTCCGGATGAGTCTCGGCGGTCGCCCTTGTGAGTTTGCGGGTCTCCGGAAGCGGCTTGCAGAATAGCTGCACGAGACGCTTGCCGTCCTTGTCCTTCGCCTTGTCGACGGGGAGGCCGAGGACCTCGCAAAGGTTCTCGAGACTCCCGGGGAGCGAGCACGAGTAGGCGAGGATCATCGGGTCCTGCCAGCGGTCCGGATCTCCGGCTTCGGGCCAGAAGCGCCGGATCACTGTCCGGTCGAAGGCGGCGTTGTGCGCCGTCAGGATGACCGAAGGATCGGAGAACGCCTCGAGAACCCGAGCCGGAAGCTCTTCTCCCTGCGTCAGGTCGACGACGCGCACGGGCTCCTCGTCGAAGGCATACGCGAAGAGCATGATCTCCGCGCCCTTACCGGCGTCGACGTACTGATGCGTGCCGGCGCTGATAGGCGTTTCAGAGTAGGTTTCCGTGTCGAGCCAGAGTCGGGGCATGGCGGCTCCTTAGATCCAGTTGTCCGTCGGATCAGGCTCGGTCGCGCGCACAGGGGCGCCGGCCGTGAAGTCGCCCGGATCGAGATCAGCAGGATCGGCGTCCGGAAGATCGGAAGCGTCGACGATGGGACGGCCGCTGAAGGCGTCGCCATGGCCGAGGAACATGACCGCGAGCAGGTCCGCGCTTACACCGCGGTTGCCTTGCTTCGAGTACGCCCAGGGCGTCGTGATGACGGCCACCTTGCAGCCTGCGTAGAACAGCTTCTTCGCGGCTTCGATGTCAAGACGCTTCTTGTCCGGACCGTAAAAGTCCGGCTGCTGCGTGGAGCGGCAGGTGATGTAGTAGTTGCCGGCGTAGCCCTGCGCCTGCTTCTGATCGCCGTCCTTGATCGGAGGCTTGGCCTTGAGGAGCTGGCGCGCATCCTCCTCGGAAAGACTGAGCTTCCCGGACATGAGGACCTCAAGCGCCTCCTGCATGAAGGCCTTGATGCACGGAGCCGACGGCTCCATCAGCACCGTCGCTTCGTACTTGGGCTGCGCTCCCTCCATCGCGCGGGGCTGGAAAAGAGAGGGGAAGGACAGACGTCCGACGAGCGTAATTTTCTTTGACATGGTGAATCGTCCTTAAACGTTGGGTAAATCTGCTGCAGTGACTTTGAGGTACTCCGGGCGCTTGTCGTCGATCGGAGCGATGACGGGCTTCGCCTCGGAACGCGTGGTGAGCGCTTCGAGCTTCAGCCACTGGTGCTCCGAGATGCCGCCTGTTTTGAAGAGCTTCAGCGCCTGCGTCGGCGTCATGAGCTTCTTCACGTAGCGCTGACCGACCGGAAGCTTCATGCCCTTCAGGAGGGTGTCCGCGGCCTGCTCGTCCGTCCACTTCCTTGGACCTTCTCGTCCGGATACGAGCTTCCAGCCGGGGATCTTTCGCCCGGCGAGCATCGTCGCCAGGGCGTCTTCTTCCACGCGCTGACACCACTGCTTCACGGCGTCGACGTGCGAGAGGACTCCGGCGAGGCCGATGTCGTCGATCATCGGGACGGCCGCGACCGGGACTTTCACGCCGGTGGCCTTCGCGACCATCGCGGCGTAAGCCGTGCACCGGGCGGCCGCGCGGCAGAACTGACAGGTGCTCCGGGCGGGCCTGAAGCTCACCTCGTCGCCCTCGTCACCGGCCTTCATCTCCTCGAGCGCGCGCTCGGCGCCCGCCCGGACCTCGCCCAGAGCGGCCTTGAAGTCAGGCAGATCGAGCGTCCACTCGGAGACGTTTCCGAGTCTCGGCTGCACGATGACCATTCGGACCTTCCGGATGTCGGCGGCAAAGTCGAAGCAGGAGAACGCCGCGCCCGCGTAGATCAGGAGCTGCGGGTTGTGCGTGGCTTCGACCTTGACGCCTCGCCCGAGCTTGAGGTCGACGACAATCAGCTCGTCGTCGGCGAGCGCTACGCAGTCGGCCGTGCCGTGCGCGCCCTCCTCTCCGGTGAATTGGCTGATCGGCAGGCACTGCTCGATCAGGCGAGGTCCGGGAAGCGACTTCACGTAGTTGAGATAGGGCTCGAGGTCCGTTGCAATCTCCTGCGGATCGGCCATCAGGCCGGCCGGGAGGGCCGGGAGCGGCTTGCCCGTCAGGAGCGCCGCCGCGACTTCGTGCGCGTAGGAGCCCTCAGAGGCGAAGCTCCCGCCATCAGAGTCGCCCCGGATCTGCGAGCAGAGCCACGCCGATCCGGGGCAGGCCATCCAGCGCGCGGCCGAGCTCGGGGAGAGAAGAGCGTGCGCCATGTCAGCCCTCCGCAGTGAGCGCGTCGCAGAGCGCCTGGTACTGCTCCGGCTTGATGTCGCCGAGACGCTGAGCGCCGAACTCCGCGAGGATGCCGAGGACATAATCGCGGCCTTTTTCGGCGCTCTTCGTGACGCATAGTGAGCGGAGCGACTCGATCGTGACGGGCGCGGCATCGCTCACCTCTGCGCCGGTGCCCGGCAGGTCTTCGTGCGCGATCGCTTCAACCTGCGGCGCCTCGGCCCGGTGCCTTGCGCGCACTTCGGTTTCCAGCGCCTTTCGCGCGGCAGTCGCCTCCGCCGCCTTCAGGTCGGCTTCGGCCTTGAGCGTCAGCGCCGCGGCAAGCTTCTCCATCGCTTCGGCATGCCTGACAATGGCTTCTTCAAAAGACATACGTTTTCTCCTTGGTAAAAAAATCAGTTCGGGAACCAACGATCAAGGTCGTCGGCTATGACCATGTCCCGGGACGCGGAGACCGCAATCCAGTCCCAGCCCTTTTCCTCGATAAGGTCTTCATCCGCGAGCACTTCCAGCGCAAGCCGCTGAAAGGTGGGGCGGAGGAGCGTCCGGCGGAGCGCCCCGCCGTATGCGAATTCGTAGAGCGCCGCTTCATGGATTTCGTCAAGCAGCGCTTCGGCCCGCGCTAAAACCGCAGGCTCGTAAATGTCCAGATAGGGATGCATCGCCGCCCCCGCTTACTTCGTGATCCGGTCGGCCGCTTCAATGAGGCCGAGAATCAGGGGCTTTCTGTAGATGAACGCGGCTACCATCGCGACGGCTATGCCGGCGCCAACCGCTAAAGCAAGGAGCCGGTCCTCAAGATCCGTGCGGGGGGAGCCGCAGGCAGGCGCTTCAGGCCCGGTGAGGACAGAGAGAAGGAAAAAGAAGAAGGAGCGCTGGCGGCGCGAGGCGGAGGAGGCGGACATGGTGCGACTCTCAATAAACTACTAAAGGTAGTTTTTATGAATCGCACGATAACCTTTAGTAAATGAAAAGTCAATACCTAAAGTAGCTTTTTGGCCTCTATATAAAAAAGCCCGCATGACGCGGGCTTATCTTTAGGCTAGCTGTGTTTGAACTTTCTTCGATGTTCTACTAGCACAGCAATGACCGTTAGTTTGTCCGCGTCCGACACGTACGTCGGATAATCGGGATTTAGGGGAGACAGCTCAAAGACCATTTGGCCGCGAGAGTTGTAGCTACGCGGGCGATATTTTTTAAAGGTGACTTCGAGCCCGCCGCAGAGCGGATCGACGCGAGAGGCGACTACAAAGTCCCCAGGCGATGGGGAGATCGAAGGATCCACGATGATGATATCGCCCTGGACGAAGTCAGGCTCCATAGAGCGTCCCTGAATCGTAAGTGCAAAGCACTCATCTGATAGGTCTGCGTCCCCTATCACATAGTTTCCTTGGTCAATCGCGGTCTCTCGCGCCTCTACGTCACCTCCATTTGGGGATCCCGCCTGTACGTCCGAAAGGATGGGAATCCGCTTTTGCATGCCTGACGCGGCGCTGACGTTCGGACTAGCGAGGTCCCTTAGTTCTCTAGCCAGGCGAGGCGAAAAAGCGCCTACATCGACGCCAAGACCCGTAGCGATTTTTATCGCGGCTTTGAGGCCCAAGGCTTTACGGCCGTTTAGGTACTGCCATAAAAGAGCCGGAGTACCGATGTCAAAAGTCTTGGCGAAATCCTTTTGGCTTAACTTTGAGTGCTTTACAAAAAGCTCCTTGAGTAAAGCGGCTTCGTCGTGAAGCGTTTCAGCTTTGATAGGCATAGAAAACCTCTAGGGAAATATATACCTATGGTATCGCTTAACAAAGCTACATTTAGCTCTTTCTAAAAACTACTTATGGTATAGTCAGCACATGGAAAGAGCTACCTTTAAAGCCGTATGCGAGTTCTTCGGCTCACAGAAAAAGACCGCCTCAGCCCTTGGCGTGACGCCGGGGGCGGTCAATCACGTCGCTAGAGGTCGAAAAAAGCTCCCGCTGTGGTGGTGCCTATCTATTGAAAGGCTTACCGGTGGAGCCTTTTCGCGCGAAGCACTTCGCCCAGACATACCTTGGAGCGCTTTTGATCGCCAGAGTGTTCACGAAAAACCGTGTTGGAGGCCTGATGCCCGCTGTTAACCCCTGCGGGGCCCGCCCCGCTGACTGGGATGCCGTGATCGCCGCAGGGCTGACCCCGTGCATCCTCCCGGTCGTCCAGAACCCGCAGGTGCCGAGGTCCGCCTCGTCCGCCCTCAAGACGATCGGCAAAGTGCCGAGCCGGAAGAACGGCTACGGGGAGGCGGTCGGCTTCCCCGGCTGGACCTCTCATGTCACGACGCCGGAGGAGGTCGCCGCCTGGCGCAAGGACCAGGACATCGGCATATCGATCCGGCTTGATCACATGATCGCCGTCGACTGCGACGTCGACGATGCAGAGATCGCCCAGGGGATCTACAAGATCCTCTGCGACTTGATCGGCGAGGAACCGCCCCGGCGAACGCGCGCAGACTCCGCCCGCTGGCTGGTCGCCATGCGTCTGGCTGAGGGCGAGCAGGTCCTCAAGAGCCGATACCTCCTTAAGAACGGCGAGTGCCTGGAAGTACTGGGAAAAGGCCAGCAGTTCGTCGCCTTCGGGCGCCACCCGAAGGGAAGCCGCTATGAGTGGACCGGAAGTCCGTCGGATATCCCGACCATCACGCCGGAAGTACTCAAAGCTTTTACTGACGCCGTCGTCAAAGCGTACGGCACAGGCGAAGTGCGATCCGTCCGCGCTCGACGGTCCTCGTCCGGGGACGCTTCGGAAGTGGCGAAGGACTCTCTCTACATGTGGCTCAAGGAGCATTGGGAGGTGCGCGAGCGCGCCCCCGGCATACTTGATATCCGCTGTCCGTGGGAGTCCGAGCACACTAGCGGCGCAGCATTCGACGGCTCGACCACCTACTACTGCGCGGGCACAGGCGGCTACTCCGAACCCGCCTTCATCTGCATGCACGCCCACTGCGAAGGCCGGACCATCGCTGACCTCACCGCGTGGGCGGCGTCTCAGGGCTATGAGCGCACGACGGCCGAGGACTTTGCCGACATCAAGCCTCTTCCGGACGCAACTCCGGAAGAGGCTGACGAGTGGGCGAAGCTCCGCGAGATCCTGAAGCGCTACATGGACCCGAAGACCGGGAGCATCCAGGCGAACCTCGTAAGCGTGGCCGTTGGGCTCCAGATGGGGCTCGAGTACTGCGGCTTCGAGATCCGGCAGGACACTTTCACCTCGATGCCGGTTTTCCGGAGGGCGAAGGCCGAGCCGTGGCAGCAGCTCTCAGACGCGCGCATGGTCGAGATGCGCAAGTACCTCATGGAGGAGCGGCACTTCGGCAAGATCTCCCGCGAGCTCATGTCCGATGCGATCCTCTACGCCGCAGACCAGAACGCCTTCGACTCGATGAGGGACTATCTCGAGAACACGCTTCCCGTATGGGACGGCGTCGACCGCATCACGGACTTCTTCCGAAAGTACTGCGGCGCGAAGTCCACTCCGTACGAGTGGGCGACGGCTCGCTACATGTGGACGGCGCTTTACGGCCGCGCGACCACGGTGCAAGGTATCAAGGCGGACATCGTCCCGGTCCTCGTCGGCAAGCAGGGCGCGCGCAAGTCTACGCTCGTCCGAGTGCTCGCCCCTAGGGAGGACCTTGCAGGAGAGATCTCGCTCGAAACGCGCGATGCCGACCTTGCCAGACAAATCCGCGGCAAAGTCGTCGTCGAAATCCCGGAGCTCGTCGGCATGTCTAAAAAGGATGTCGCCGCCGTCAAGTACTGGATCTCGCTCCAGAAGGACTCCTACATCCAGAAGTACCAGGAGCGTGAGACCGTTGCCCCGCGCCGGGGCCTCATGATGATGACGACGAACGTGCACGATTTTTTGACGGATCCGACGGGAAATCGCCGCTTCGCTCCGATCGAGGTCGGGGCGATCGACATCAAGGCCGTCGAGCGCGACCGCCTTCAGCTATGGGCGCAGGCGAAAGTAATCTTCGAGAAGGACGGCATCGACCACCGGAGCGTCGAGGCGCTGTCGGCGCAGGTGAACAAGGACTTCATGTGGTCGGACCCGTGGGAGGAAGCGATCTCTCAGTGGCTCGAGCGTGAAAGTCTTCTGCCCGCAGAGGCGCGGCAGCCGCTCACGGCCGCGGCCATCCTCGAGCACGCGATCGGCGCGGCAGTCTCGCGAGTCTCCCCTGCGGACGGGCGGCGGCTGGCGACTGTCATGGGCAACCTCGGCTTCTCGCTCAAGGTCGCGCGCGTCGACGGGAAGCCCACGCGCATCTATCTGAAAAAAGTCGAGCCCAAAGATGAAGAAGATGTGCCGTTTTGAGCGTTACGGATGTTACGGATGAATTCTTCTAATTGGAGGATTTTTAAAGAGAGAGGAGATACATGCATGCATGTATAGGGGTAGAAAAACACAAAAAAGCAAAACAATAGGAAAGTATCCGTAACATCCGTTACGCATCGGAGAAAAGGCGGGCTATTAGCCTGCGGCAGTAGCAAAAAGCGCCGTTACGGATGTTCGCAGCCGAATCCGTAACGCTGAGAGAAAAGAGCAAGGAGAAAGAGAGAATGGACTTCACAGAACAGGAACTTCTGATTGACCGCCTCGACAACTGGGGCCGGGTGTATGGAGAGCGCAGGCCCCCGGGGTGGCGCTCCTCGCTCCTCGGAGTTTTGAGGGAGGTGGGGTATCAGCAGGAAGTGCCTCAGGAGCCTGCGCAGCCGAGGACGGATATGGCTGATGCCGCGGTGGTGAACGCCGCCTGGGTGGCTATGCGCCAGAGCCGTGAGAAGGTCTTCCTGCGGGATACCTTCATGCATCCAGGCCGCCCCCGCGGGTGTGTCTGCCGGGGTATCGGCCTCAAGGAGCATCACTATCCGGACATGCTTGCGCGCTCGCTCAATGCGATAGCGGCACAGCTCAAAATAGGCTATACTGTTGCCAACAATTAGCACGTCGACGCTCGGGACCACCCGAGCCTTCTTGCACCCGGAAGAAACGTAAAGCCTGATCTGAAGAGACCGGGCTTTTTTGATGCTTGATTTGACATTCACGAAATAAATAATATTTGCAAAAATGCTAACCTCATGGTAGAATATTCACATGTTCAACCAATAGAGGAGATCATGAAGCAAAGTGAATTTCTTCGGTGGCTTAAGTCGATGGGCGTTGAGGTCACCCACGGAACCAGGCACCTTCGCCTGAGAGCTCCGGGGAGCCAGAAAACGCAAACCATGCCTCGACACCCAAGCGCCGAGATGAACGAAAGAATCCGTAAGGACATCATTCGCGATCTCGGCCTCAAGGAAACCACCAAGAAGTAAAACAACTCCCGCCATAACCGGCGGGGCTTGCTACATGATCGATTAGCCGGAAATGTCAAATTTCGATTTTCCATGCCGCTTTGAAAAGCTTGAGGATGGCACGGACATCATTAGATGCCGGGACATTCCCGAACTTCTCTCCTATTCCGTAGATGGTGAGCCCCTTGAAAACTGGGCCCGTTATGCCGTCGAGGATTGCGTCGAGTTCCGCATTAAAGATGGAGAGCTTATTCCGGAGGCGTCTCCAGCGCTTCCCGGGGAATATGTCGTTCATCTGGATGCTAATCAGGTCGCCAAAATCCTGCTTTCAAATGAGATGGTGCGCGACGGGGTCTCTCGCGCCGAACTCGCTAAGAAGGCAGAATTGAAGCTTCCTGAAGTGACGAGGATTCTCGACATTCACCATCCAACGAAGATCGATCGGATTGAGACCATTCTTCGGTCACTCGGCCACAGGCTTCAGCTGTCGATCGCGTAAAATCAAATCAGGGACGGAACCAGCTTTTCACTTTGCTTCACTGGTTCCTGTTCCAAAGCACAAGGGCTTCTCTCCGGAGAGGCCCTTTCTCTTTGAGAGGAAGGTATGGTCAGAAATTGGGGCGATGTGCGCGAAGTCCTTGAGGACATCGAGCGCGATCGGTTAGAAGAAAAGCTGAAGAAGCTTGACGACAACCTCACCATTGCTTCACAGCTTCCAACGACTGACCCGGAGGCTGTGGCCGCCCATGAGGCAGAGAACCGGTACTACGAGCATCTGCTCATGCTGATTGAAGCCGGACTCGTTCAAGGCGTGAAGGTGCGAACGAAGCCGGCGCCTCCACCGTGGTATTACGACATCGAGTATCCGCGCCTCACCATGGAAGGGCATGACCTGCTGGCCGCTTTGCGGTCTAAGACGGTTTGGGCGGCTGTCAAGGAAAAAGCTTTCAGCCTTTCCATCCCGATCACGATCGAGCTGATTAAGACTGTTCTGTCATCTATTGCAAAGGGGATTTGATGCCGCTGCTGTCTCTCTGCTCATATCCCGGCTGTCGGCGTCCAGTAGCTCGCGGCGAGAAGTACTGCGAGAAGCACAAGGAAGCAGGATCAAAGCGGGAAGAGCTGCAGAAGCGGGAGCGCTGGGAACGGCGCTTCGAAAAGAAAGGTTCGTCGGCGGCTAGAGGCTATGGCGCTCGTTGGAGGAGACTTCGCGAGCGCTTTCTTTCAGAACACCCTCTTTGCGAGGAGTGTCTGAAGCAGGGGCGCGCGGTGCCCGCTACGGACGTTGACCACATCAGACCGCACAAGGGCGATGAAGATCTTATGTGGGATGAAGAGAACTTGCAGGCACTTTGCCACGCCTGCCACAGCCGGAAGACGGCCGCGGAGGATGGCGGTTTTGGGAACGCTATGCGTTAAGGCGCCCAAGAAAACGATCAACCTGAAGCTTTGGCGAAACATTTGCGCGAGTGTTCGGCAGCGCGGGCACGTAAACGCCGCTGACGGGGGTAGGCGGGTCGAAAGTTGATTACGCACGTATTCAAGACCGCGCCCCTACCTAGATTTTTACGCGTGCAAAATTCGAGGAATTTCAATGCCCGGCGGAAGACCCAGAAAACCGGATTCGGTAAAGGCCGCCCAGGGCACTCTTCAGCCCTGTCGGTCGCTTGAAAAACTGGCTGCGACGACGACGCCCGAGCTGGCTCCGACCCCGCCGGTTGGGCTGACGAAAGAGGCGCGGGCGGCCTGGAAGATCGCGGTCGAGTACGCGCCGAAAGGTCTGCTCGTCGCTACGGACTTCACGGTGCTGGAGCGGTGGGCGAGGAACTATGCGCTCTATCGAAAGCTCGCGAAGGCGGTAGACCACGACGGGACGATGATCACGGTCATGAAGATGGATGGATCGACGGAGCTTAAGCAGCATCCGAACGTGAAGAGTCTGGTCGCCGTGCAGGGGGCCCTTGCGGCGTGCGAGCGAGAGCTGGGGTTTACGCCTGCCTCGCGCGCGCGCGTGAGCCCCGCGCAGAAGGAAGAGGAAGAGAAGGATGATTTCGACGGGTTCTAAGGATCGACGATGACGGAGTTGCAGATTTATCTGAGTGCGCTGCTCGGTGGGCTCCACATTACGGCGCTTTTTTGCAGCGGGTTATTTGGCGTTCTCGGTGCTGGATGCATAGTGGCCGCTAGTTTTCACCCGGTAATGACGCCGGCCCGCCGGAAGTTCTTCATCCGGAAAGGCTGGAGCTGTCTGCAGCTGACGCTGATTTTTGTTTTTCTCGCCCTGATGGTCCCCTGCGAAGGGACATGGCGGGAGATGTTTGGGCTCTTCTTGGAGAAGTGACGAGTGAACTGGTCTAGATTGCGCGCGGTTGCGATGAATGCCGTGAGTGTTGAGCCCTCAGTGAGCGTTTTTTCAAGTTTCATGGCTATTGGCGTGGAGAAATGATGGATATGGAATGGCTTCATCTTGCGGGGGACATCGGGGCAAGCATCGCGATCCTGGTGTGCCTTTACTTCATTTGGGATCTGCGCAAAGAAGTGGAGACGCTCCAAGATCGCCTTAGCGGCGGGTCACTCCCGGAGCTCGATACCCTGAAGGGCGGCGAAGAAGTGCCGCAGGTAGAGGGCATCACGTCTTGCGGCGGCAGTCAGGTCTCGGGCAAGGATTCCCCGCTCAGCCTCAAAGGTCCGCTCAAGTCTGGAGCTTCGGCTGATATCGCCGGGGTCCGGGAGCTGAGCGTCGATGAGCTTGTTGAGGCTTTCGGCGCGGCACTGCGCAAGGAACGGGAGATTTATGAGGCCGGCGCCGATCGCCGTCTCAATGATCTTCGTAGCTTCCTCGTGCATGAATTTAGTTTGAGGCTCTGAGTTCATTTTTACCCTCCGTGGGTTGGTTTGTGGAAGAGAGACGCCTCAATCATCTCACGGAGGCAGACGCATATGACTGCAAAGAAGACTCGCGATTACTGTGCTATCGCGGCGGACTACACCGCGCGCGTGCTTGACGGAAGTCAGCTCGCATGCAAGTGGGTCAAGCTGGCGTGCCAGAGGCAGCGCGATGACTTAAAGCGATGGAAAGAGGACGGGCCTTTCGTATGGGACCCGGAGGCGGCATCAAGGGTGTGTCGCTTTATTGAACTCCTGACCCATACGAAAGGGGAACTCGCCGGACAGCGCATCAAGCTCGAGCCGTGGCAGGTGTTCATCCTGACGACGGCATTCGGTTGGAGGCGCAGAGAGGACGGCGGCCGGAGGTTTCGGCGCGTCTACATTGAGGTCGCGCGCGGGAACGGCAAAAGCTGTCTGTCGAGCGGCGTAGCGCTCTATTGCCTTGTGGCGGATAACGAGCCCGGCGCCGAGGTGTATTCCTTTGCGACGACGCGCGATCAGGCGAAGATTGTCTTCGGCGATGCGAAGCGCATGGCCGAGACGAATCTGCCGCTGAGGAAACGATTCGGCCTTGAGGTCCTCGCTAATGCGCTTTATGTGCCGAGCACGGGGAGCACGTTTCAGGCGAAGTCCGCAGAAGGCTCTACGCTCGACGGCTTGAATACGCATCTGGCGGTCGTTGACGAGCTCCATGCGCATAAGACCAGAGCGGTCTATGACGTGGTTGAAACGTCTCTCGGCAAGCGTCGGAGCTCGCTTCTGTGGTGCATCACCACCGCGGGGTTCGATACATCGGGCATTTGCTACGAAGTCCGAACGATGAGCACGCGGGTGCTCGAGCGCCAGGCAGTAGACGAGACGCAGTTCGCGATCATCTACACGGCGGACGAGGAAGACAACTGGACTACGCTTGAGGCGTTGGAGAAGGCAAATCCGAATTGGGGCGTGAGCGTTCGTCCGGAAATGATTTTGTCGCTTCTCGCAAAAGCGAAGGCGCTGCCATCAGCTATCAACAACTTCAAGACGAAGCACCTTGATATCTGGTGTTCGGCGTCGAACGCGTGGATGGATATGGGAGCGTGGGCGCAGTGTGAAGACCACAGCCTGCGGCTAGAGGACTTTGAGGGCGAGCGATGCATCATCGGGCTTGACTTAGGCTCGAAGAACGACATGACCGCTAAGGTCAAAGTTTTTCCGATCGAAACTGACGGCCCTACCAGGTACGCGGTTTTCTGTGACTTCTACCTTCCGGAGAGAGCGGTAGAAAACGCTGTCAACTCTCAGTATTCCGGATGGGCCGAAGAAGGCCTTCTCCATGTCACTCCCGGCGCGATGACGGATCTGAACGTCGTCGAAGAGGATCTGAGGGAAGACCTCAGCAGATTTAATGTCGAAGCCGTGGTTTATGACCCATGGCAAGCGACGCAAATGGCGACGACGCTTTCTGAGGATGACGCGCCCATGGTCGAGTGCCGCATGACGGTACAGAACATGAGCGACCCGATGAAAAGCGTGGAGGCGCTGGTACTGGACCGCCGGCTTTTGCATGACGGCAACCCGATTCTGACGTGGATGATGGGGAACGTCGTGGCCAAGCTGGACGCGAAGGACAACATCTTTCCGCGGAAGGAAAGGTACGAGCAAAAGATCGACGGCGTGATTGCGCTCATCATGGCGATGGGAAATGCGCTCGCCGACGATAACGACGACTTCAAGGGTTTTGTGGAGTCGGGTCAGGAAACTTTCTTTGAGTGGTGATGAATGTTTGTAAGGCGACTTGTCAGCTGGGTGACCGGGTGGGGAGGGCCGCTCGGCACCGCGTCCGGGCAGCAGCTTGGCCTGCCGCTGGCGCCAATCATTGACCAGACGAAGCTAACGCCGCCCGATGCGGCGCTGCAGATTTCGGCGGTCTTTGCGTGCGTAGAGATTCTCGCGCAGACGATTTCGACGCTTCCGCTCTACGTCTACCGGGACAAGGGCGGGGTGCGGGTGCCGGACAAGATGAGCCGGCTGTGGCTGTTGCTGCACGAAAGTCCGAATCGGTGGATGACGCCGTCGGAGTTTCTTTCGGCGATGGTTGTCAATCGCATGCTTCGCGGGAATGCCTATGCGCTCATTGAGCGCGATAGCGCCGGGGAGCCGATCGCGCTGGTCCCGCTGTCTCCAGATCAGATGGAAGTTTCAGTCGTCGAAGGCGGCGAGGTTTACGTTTACTACCAGGATGGCGACATCACGGCGCTCGCGCCTGAGAACGTCATTCACTGGAAAGGCCTCGGCAATGGGTTCCTCGGGCTCTCGAAGCTGGACTTCATGCGAGCAACGACGAACGAGGCGATCCGGGCGCAGGACAACGCGAATTCGTTGTATGGGAAAGGCTCGAAGCCAACGGGCGTGCTGCAGACGGACTCAAAGCTGAGTGCGGAGCAGGTTACCGCGCTGATGACGCGTTTTCGGACGAGCATGACTTCGTCCGGGGGCGGTCTGATCATCGCGGACCGCGGGCTCAAGTATTCCCAGATGTCGCTTTCGCCGGCTGATGCGCAGCTCCTCGAGACGCGGCGCTTCACGATAGAAGAGATCTGCCGGTGGTTCGGGGTGCCCGGCGTACTTGTCGGAACAACGGGGCAGACGACATGGGGCTCCGGCATTGAGCAGATCGTTTCGGGGTTCCACAAATTCACGATCGGGCCGCTTTGCAAGCAGCTCGAGCAGGTACTTGAGCGAAGGCTGAAGAACTACGAACCGATCACGATCGAGTTCAAGATGGATGGGCTTCTCCGGACGGACCCGGCGAGCAGAGCGGCCTTCTACTCGACGATGAGCCAGAACGGGGCGATGACGCGAAACGAAATCAGGCGCCTGGAAAACCTCCCGCCGGTAGAGGGTGGAGATGAGCTCACGGCGCAGAGCAACCTCGTTCCGCTGCGGAAGCTGGGGGCAGTGGAGCCTGCGTCTTCTCCGATCAATGGCGAGCCAGTGAGGCAGTAATGAAGGAATTCAAGAATATTCAACTGAAGGACATTGACCTGAAGTTCGAAGGCGAGAGCCGCAAGTTCAGCGGCTATGCCTCGGTGTTCGGGGGCAATGATTCCTATGGCGATACCGTTATGCCGGGCGCGTTCACGAAGACGCTTGCCGCCTACGGGATGCCGAAAATGTTTTACGGCCACCAGTGGGGACTTCCTATCGGGAAGTGGACCTCGGCCGTAGAGGACGAAAAGGGCCTGCGTGTTGAGGGCGAGCTTACCCCCGGGAACCCGCAGGCTGACGCGGTGCTCGCGGCCCTGAAGCATGGAACGGTCGACGGCCTTTCCATCGGCTTCAGCATGCGCGGCGGCGCTCAGGATGAGAAGAAGGAAGGCGGCCGGGTGATCAAGTCTGTCGGACGCCTCTTTGAGATCTCTGTAGTGAGCTTCCCGGCGGACGGCGCGGCCCGCATCACGGAAGTCAGGTCTGAAGACCTGGATGAAATCGAAAGTATCAGAGACCTCGAAGGTTTCCTGCGGGATGCAGGCGGCTTTTCGAAGTCTGCCGCGACGGCTCTCGTCGCAAAAGCCAGAAAGCTCTTCCAGGATCAGAGGGAGTCTGAAGCCGACGAGGAGAAGGCGACCACGGAGCTTCTTGAACGGATCAGGAAGCTTGAAAAATCCATTGGAGAATAAAAGATGGAATTCAAAGAAGTACTGGACGCCCTCGACAAGATCGAAGGCAAGATGTCTGAAACCGCCGCTTCGAACAAGGAGCGCCTGGACGAGCTCGGCGAACAGCAGAGGAAGTTTGCGAACCAGCTCCTCGATCTTCAGCAGAAGGGGGTGAAGGTTCAGGGCGAAAAGACGGAAGCAAAGTCCGCGGGCGATCAGTTCATTGCCGCCGACGGCTTCAAGGCGTTTGCCGCAGGCTCCACGCAGAAAACTCGCGTCGAGCTTTCGGAGACCTTTGCCAAAACTGAGACGACTGCGCTCAACCCGATCACGACTCCGACCGGCGGCATCATCCAAGCGTACCGTCGCCCCGGCATCATGCCCGGCGCTTTCCGCCCGCTCACGATTGAAGGCCTCTTCCCGTCGCTTCCGATTTCGACGAACTCGTTTGAATACGTGAAGGAGCGCGATGACGGCTTTGTGAACGGCGCGGCTTTCGTCGCTGAAGCCGCGCAAAAGCCCTTCGGCTCGACGTCTTTTGAAACGGTGACGGGCACGGTCAAGACGATCGCTCACCTTGCCCGCGTCTCGAAGCAGCTCATGGCGGACGGCCCTGCCCTCGTCGCCTACATCAATCAGCGCCTTGTCTACGGCGTTGATCTGGTGGTCGAAGACCAGCTGATTTCCGGCGACGGGACGAATCAGAATCTCACCGGCATCTTTACCACCGGAAACTTCACGCCCCACGGCGCGACGACGGCCGACCTTCCGGCGAAGAACGCAACACTCTTTGATCTGATCCTCTTTGCGAAGACCAAGGTTGAAAAGGCGTTCTTCCGTCCGAACATCATCCTGCTCAATCCGGTGAACTGGTCGCAGATGCTCATGGAGAAGAACGCCTCCGGCGACTACTACCTCGGGCACCCGGCTTCGGTCGCGCCGAAGACCCTGTGGGGCCTTCCGATCTGGACGACCCCGGCGATTCCGCAGGGCAAGTTCATGGTCGGTGACTTTACGCAGGCGGCTACGCTCTGGACGCGTCAGGGCATGACCGTCGAGCTCTTCGAACAGGACGTCGACAACGTTCAGAAAAACCTTGTGACGATCCGCGCCGAGCGCCGCCTCGGCTTCGGCATTGAGCGCGTGTCTGCTCTTGTCGGCGGCGATCTTGCGCTGCCGGCCGCGGCCAGCGCTCTCGGAAAGTAAGGAGATAGAGGATGGGCGTGGAAGTTTCGACGGCTCTTCCTGCGGTGACTTTGGACGAAGCCAAGCTTCATCTGAGAGTTGAGAGCACGGCTGATGACGATCTCATCTCCGCGCTCATCCTTGCCTGTACGCAGATGGCCGAGCATGAGTTGCAGCGCGGACTCGTCACGCGCGAGGGTACCGAGGGCTACGGCGATTCTCCGGAAGCCGTCCCGGCGGCTATCCGGCAGTGGATTCTCGTGCATGTCGCCTATTACTACGAGCACCGCACTTCGGCGACGGAGGGGGCTTTGTCGCCGCTTCCTTTTGTGAGCGCGCTGCTTGACCCTTTTAGAACGTGGACCTGATCATGGACCTTCCGGAAATTGGCGAACTCAATCGCCGCGTGAAGATTCTCGTACGAGAGGCAAAGCCGGACGACAGGAACGGCTTTTCGCAGACGACCGTCGAAAAAGATGAAGTGTGGGGGAAGCTCGCCGTAGTCGGATCGGGGATGTATTTCGGGACGAAGCAGGTGAATTCGGAAGTGACGCACCGCGTCTACATCCGAAGCTATGAAGGGCGGACGCGGCCGCAGGATCTGTACGGCGTCACCGAGCTGGTGATCGATGGGGTGCTTTATCGGGTGAAGCGGGTTGCGGATGCCGGCGGTGAGCGCCGCTTCACCGTCATGGACGTAGAGGAGAAGGGAGATGCTGGTAAGCGCGCAAGTAGACCGAGGATTTCGGAATATTGACTATGACCCGAGGGCGCTGAGGAAGCCACTCCGAGCCGCGGGCAACGAAGTCCGCAAGATAGCGAGAATGCTTATCGCTCGAAGAGCTGTATCAGAGGCCGGGCAATACCCGGGCAAGCAGACAGGCCGCATGCAGAGATCGATCCGCGTGCGGCTTTCTCGTTCCGGGTATGCGGCGATGGTATCTCCATCAAAGACGAGCGCGATGCCGGTTTACTACCCGGCCTTTGTGGTCTATGGTCACCGCGGGCCGAATTCGGAAACCGAAGCACAGGCCCGCAGGCATAAGAAGCGCCCGGGCGAAAAGGTGGCGGCTCCGCGCAGGAACTTCATCGAGGATGCCGCAAAGCAGGCGGCCCCCGACTTCAAGAGGTCCATGGCGGACGCCTTGGCTAATGCAATTAAACCGGGGCTGATATGAGATTAGATCCGATTATTGCGGCGCTTCGGAGGCGATGTCCGTCCTTTGGAAACCGCTTTGCCGGGGCCGCTGAGTGGGCCGGACTTACAGAAGATGAAGCGCCGGCGCTCCCGGCGGCGTATGTGGTCCCGCTTGCCGAAGAAGCTTCCGGAAACGAGTCTCGGGTGGCCTACCAGCAGACCGTGACGAACACCTTTGCCGTGATCGTTCTGGTGAGCAACGCCTGCGATGAGCGAGGCCAGAAAGCATTCGACTCGATAGAAGGGCTGAAGCTCGAAATTTTCCGGGGCCTTCTCAGCTGGCGGCAGGAACCGGCTGATGAGTTCGGCGAAATCGTCTACTCGGGCGGGCAGGTGATCTACCTGGACGATGCCCGTCTCGCTTTCCAGTTCGAGTTCTCGTTCGAGACCTATCTCGATCTCAGCGATACGTGGCAGGGAGTGGACCTCGATGAGCTCGGACCTCTCGAGGGCGCAGACATCAGGGTTGACTGTGTTGAACCGTCGACCAAGAAGAATCAGCCGGACAACCAAATTGAAGCAACTTTGAAGGTGAACCTATGAGTGTTTCTTTCAACACCATCCCGAGCGGCGTTCGAGTGCCGCTTTTTTATGCCGAGATAGACAACTCCGCGGCATTCACGCCGTCGGAGAGCACTCAGAGCCTCCTGATCGGCCAGATGCTCGCCACGGGCACGGCGGAGGCCGGGAAGCCGGTGACGGTTTCGACCGCGGCCATGGCGAAACAGCTTTTCGGTCGCGGTTCTATGCTTGCCCGTATGGTGGCCGCCTATCGCACGGTCGATAGCTTCGGCCAGCTTGTTTGCATTCCGCTCGCTGACGTGACGAACTCCGTAGCCGCCTCGGCAGAGGTGACTTTCTCCGGAAATGCGACTGAAGCCGGTACCCTGAGCTTCTACATTGGCGGTTCGCGCGTGCAGGTCTCCGTAGCAGAAGGCGCGGAGGCCGGTGTTGTCGCGCAAGCGCTTGCCGACGCGATTTCGCTCCAGAAGGACCTTCCGGTTACGGCTGGGGCGGCTGATGCGGTCTGCACGATTACGGCCAGAAACAGGGGTTCGCTCGGGAACGGCATCCTGCTTGCGCTCAACCTTCGCGGGCTCATCAACGGTGAAAAGACCCCGATGGGGCTTGGCATCGAGCTTGCGGCTATGACGGGCGGTACTACCGACCCCGATATCGCCGCCGCTGTAGAGGCGATGGGCGATGCGCAGTATGACTTCATCGGCGTTCCCTATTCGGATGCCGCGGTGCTTGACGCCTTCCAGACGGAGATGAACGACACGTCCGGCCGCTGGGCGCCGTTCCGGCAGATCTACGGCCACGTATATACGGCAAAGCGCGGCGACGTGAATGCGCTGAAGACTTTCGGCAACGCCCGAAACGACCAGCACTGCACGATTGTGGGGGTTGAGCCGGAGCTTCCGACCCCGATTGAAGAGGTGCTCGCGGCCTATCTCGCCCGGACGTCGGTGTTCATTTCAGCTGACCCCGCGCGGCCCACGCAGACGGGCGTGCTCACCGGCGTGATGGCCGCTCCTTCCGAGAGCCGCTTTATCACGACCGACAGGCAGACGCTTCTTGAAAACGGCATTGCGACGCTTACGACGACATCCGGCACGGTCATGATCGAGCGCGCGGTGACGACCTATCAGCGCAACAGTTTCGGCGACGCGGACGCATCGTATCTCGACAGCGAAACGATGCACACGCTCGCATACGTGCTTCGCCGCATGAAGTCGCTCATCACGACCAAGTACGCGCGCCACAAGCTCGCGAACGACGGGACTCGCTACGGCGCCGGACAGGCGATCGTGACGCCTTCGGTGATCCGCGGCGAGCTGGTGGCGCTCTATCGGCAGCTCGAGCTTTCGGGGATTGTCGAGAATGCGGATCTCTTCAAGCAGTACCTGATTGTCGAAAGGAATGCAGACAATCCGAATCGGCTGGATGTCCTCTTCCCGCCCGATCTCGTCAATCAGCTCCGCATCTTTGCGGTCCTCAATCAGTTCCGTCTTCAGTACGCGGAGGAATAAGAAATGGGAAAGAGACTAGCCGGCACCTGCTACTTCAAGGTGGACGGAGAACAGCTCGAACTTCAGGGGGACCTTGAGTTCCCCTTTAACTCGGTGACGCGCGAGACCATGGCCTCGACCACCGGCGTCGTCGGCTTCAAGGAGACGGTCACGGTCCCGTACATCGCGGGCACGTTCTTCGTCCCGGAGAGCTTCCCCGTCAGCAAGCTGATGGAGTCGACGGCGATGACGATTACCGCAGAGTGCGCGAACGGCATGGTTTACACGCTTTCGGAGGCATTCATGGTGGGCGACATTCCATATAAGCCCATTGACGGTACGGTGGCGCTGCGCTTTGAGGGCACCGCAGGAGAACTTGCATGATCTACGCACTGACAACGCCGATTGAGATTGCGGGCAAGGAAGTCACGGAGCTCGATCTCAAGGAAGAGAGGCTCGACACGAAGCTTATCAAGCGGCTCGGGTTCCCCTTCACGGTTGGCGCGGATCTGACGCCGGCGCCCCGCCCGAGCGTTTGCGCGGACTACATCACCCGCCTCGCGGCTATTTCGCCCTCTGAGGTCGAGAAACTCAGCCCCAGGGATTTCATGGCGATTTGCTGGGCACTGATTAGTTTTTTCGGGGAGCAGGCGGGCTCGACGTCTCAGGACTAGTCGATCTGGCTTTTGACGTGGCCTACGGCTGGAGGATCTCTCCTGATGAGGCGCTCGCGCTTCCTTTGTCGGAGCTTCTGCTCTATGTGGAGCAGTGGAACCGAATTCAGGAGAGATTGAAGGAGACCTAAATGGCGGGACAGGATTTCAGACTTACCGCGATTCTTGCGGTCCGGGACACGATGACCCCCGTCATGAAGCAGGTGTCTGCGCGGTGGGGGAACTTCCGGAAGGTAATTGACGGCACGCAGTTTAAGAACCTGCAGAAGCAGGTGGCGCTCTTCAACCGCTCGATGCAAAACGTCGCCGCTACCGCCGGTGACGTAGCGGGCCGGATTGGCGGGCCGTTCCTTGCTTTAGCCGGCTCTGTGGGCTTCAGCCTTCAGCAGTCGGTGACGAACTTCGCGAGTACGGGCGACGCGCTTGACAAGATGAGTCAGCGCATCGGCATTACCGCGGAACAGCTGCAGGAGTTCTCCTATGCCGCTACGCACGCGGGTGCCGCTCCGGAAGATCTCGAGGATGCGCTCAAGGATCTCGGTGAGCATATGGCGGAAATCGCCAACGGCATCGACACCTCGAGCGACGCCTTCACGCTCTTTCAGAAGCTTGGAATCGAGATGAAGGACGCGGCCGGGAATATGCGCCCGGTCGAGCAAGTCTTTCTTGATCTTGCCGACGCCATTCAGCGCAATGAAGATCCGGCTCTTCGGGCGAAGATGGCAATGGCGACCATGGGTGACAGCGGCCGCAAGCTGATTCCGATGCTCACCAGCGGTTCGGACGGGCTCAAACAGATGGCCGCGCAGGCGAGAGGTCTGGGGCTCGTGATGTCGAACGATGCGGTCGCGTCTGCCGCAACGATGACGGACCACATGGATGACATGCGTGCTGTCATCGGATCGGTAGGCAACGCGATCGGGGCAAAGCTCGCGCCGACGGTGATTCGCATGTCGGATCGCTTTCGCGATCTGGCCGCGGCTAACCGTGAGGCTTTTTCGCTGAAGTTTGCCTCCGTCGCTGAGCGGCTGGCGCAGACAATCGAGAAGATCGACTTCGAGGGCATCGCCTCTGCGGTGCTGACCTTTGCTGACTACGCAATCCGCGCGTTCAACGCAATCGGCGGCTTCAACACGGTGCTCTACGCCATGGGCGCGATCATGGCCGGAAAAACGCTCATGAGCGTTATTGCGCTCGGCTCTTCGATCCTGCAGATGGTGCAGACGTTCGGCGCCCTGGTGACTGCGGCGCGAATTGCGGCCGTAGCAATGGCCGGGGCGTTCGGGCCTGTGGGTTTGGTGCTGACGGCCGTGGCGGCGATAGCCGGCGTAGTGATCGCCAATTGGGACAGCATTTGGCCGGCGCTGAAGACGGGTGCTTCAGCGGCTGCGGACTTCGTCGGCAATGTTTGGAATACGGTCATCCCGAAATTCCAGGCGGTGTTCAGCTCACTGCTGTCAATCGCGAATAGCTTCTTCCAGGGCGATATCAGCGGCCTGCTGAGCGGTTTTGATGATCTATTCCAGGCGGCATTCAACCTGCTTCCGGACAAATGGGCGAAGGCCTGCCTCAACTGGTACACGGGCATTAAAGACAGCCTGAAGAACGTGGGGAGGATGATCTCTGACTACTTCACGAATTTCGACTTCAAATCCCTGCTGCCGGACTGGGTAAGCGACCTTTTCGGAGGAAGCAAAACATCCGGCGACGGGCAGCCGATGCGGAATCCCCAGGTGACCCCTGAAGCCCGCCTGAGCGGGCGCATGAACATCAGCGTAACCGCTTCCGGAGGAGCATCCGCGGCCGTAAGCGACGTTTCCGGGTCTCCGGGGCTGGATATTTACGGTCAGGTAGGTCGATCGGATCGCTTTGTAGGAGCTGACTGATGTCTATTCGTAGTGAACAGCTTCTGCCGGCGAGCTTTCGCGGCGTGCCTTTCGAGGTGACGAGCGGGAGCCTCAGAGCCGGCCGGCGCACCGTGGTACATGAGTACCCGCAGCGCGACAAGCCCTATGTCGAAGACCTTGGCAAAGCCACTAGGCAGATCACGATTGAGGCCTTTGTAGTCGGCGACGACTACATCGCGCGCGGAACGGCGCTTCTGGCGGAGATCGAAAAGCCGGGGTCCGGGACGCTCATTCATCCGTGGCTGGGTGAGATGACCGTTACGGTCACTTCAGTGAGCGAACTCAAGTTCGACACCGGGCTTGGGGCTGCTTACCTGACTTTTGTCGCTACTGAAGCTGGAGACCTCGAGTTTCCGGTTATGGGGATCGATACCCAGACGGAGGCGCTTGAGGCCGCTGACGAGCTCGAGCAATCGGCCATCAGCAAGTTCATCGACTCCATTGACCTGTCGATTGTTTCCGAGTACATCGACGCGGCACTCTCCGGAGATCTGCTCGACGTGCTCGGGGTGATTGACAGTGCGGAAATCGCAAAGGTGTTCGATTTCGCGACTGACGTTGCTGATCTGGCATCAAAGGGGCTTTCGCTCCTCTCGACGGATCCGAAAGTATTCGCGCAGACGCTTGCGGGAGCTCTCGGGCTGTCGAAGTGGGCTACGACGGCCACGGCTTGGAGCCAGGTCGGGAAGCAGCTGAAAAACCTCGTCTCGAAAGACAAGCTTTCGTCCGGGACCAAGGCAAAGATTCAGGCTGATCGCGAAGGACGGCCGCTTTCTGACACTCAGAAAGTGGTGATGACGAACCGCGCGGCCGTTGAAAGCCTCGCCAGACAGCTCCTGCTCGCGCAGATTGTTGGCGTCAGCGCTTTGATCGGGACATCAAAGGACACGTCGGCGCCGGGGGCAGTGCTCACGGCTGCGGCAGAACCTTTCGCCGAGCAGGAACCGATTCAGAGCTACGACGATCTCATTGAGGTCCGCGATCAGCTTCTGGACGTTCTAGATCAGGAACTCCTGATGGAGACCGACGATGAGACGTACCAGGCGATTGAGGCGGCGAGGACTGCGGTCTTTGAGGCCATTACTGAACGTGCTGACACTCAAAGCCGATTGTTTACGACGGTTCCGCCGGACATTATGCCGGCCGTTGTTCTGGCCTATGACTATCACGATGATGCGAACCGGGATCGAGAGATCGCTCTCCGGAACCACATCGAACATGAAGGGTTCTGCCCGGTAGAGGAACTGAGGATTTCAAGCGAATGACGTCGAATCTGGTTGAAATTCGAGTTGGCGGCAAGCGCTACGGCGGCTGGAAGTCGGTGCTCATCACTTCAAGCATCGAGCAGGTCGCCCGGGCGTTTGCGCTTGAAGTTACGGAGAACTTTCCGGGCAATACGGACTTCACGGCGCTTCAGACCGGAGAGCTCGTACAGGTCTATATCGGCGAAGATCTGGTGTGCACGGGTTACATCACCTCGACGCCCATCCGCTACGACGGCAAGACCGTTTCCGTGCAGGTGCAGGGGAAGAGTCGAACGGTGGATCTGGTCGACTGCTGCCCGCCGTCTGCGGCCTATGCGCCCCCGGCGGCGGGTTCTAATCTGTGGTCCGAGGTGAAGGGCAGGAGCGGCAAGGCGCAGGCCGCGCCCGCAGCGGCCGCGAAGCCTCAAACCTCCTGGAAGAACCTTCCGGCCGGCAGCATCATCGAAGAGCTGGCGAAGCCGTACGGCATTACGCTCACGATCTCGGCCGAGAGCAACGAAGTCAAGACCCATACGGTTAATCCCGGAGAGACGGTTTTCGAATCGATCAAGCGGCTCATTACGAAGGACAATCTCGTATTGACCGACGATGAGGCAGGAAATCTTGTGCTGGTTGAGCCTGGCGGGGCCGGACAGGCGACGGACGCCCTTGAGCTCGGCGGCAACATCCTGAAGGCTTCAGCGAGGTTCGATGCGTCGGCGCGGTTTTCGCACTACGTTGCGCTCGGACAGCATGCCGGTACGGATGAAGATTTCGGGCGTACCGCTGCGGAAGACAAGGGTATTGCTGTAGACCCGGAAGTGAAGCGATTCCGGCTGAAGGTGCTCAAGGATAGCGGGCAGGCGTCGTTGAAGACTGCCGGTGATCGAGCCCGGTTCGAAGCTAATTTTCAAGCCGCACGCTTTCGCGCCGTCACCTACACGGTTCAGGGCTGGAGACAGTCGGATGGCTCTCTGTGGCGGCCGAACACAAAGGTTATAGTGCGCGATCAAACGCTTTTTCCGGGAGGCTTAGAAATGCTGGTTGTTCAAACGAAGCTCCAACTCTCTTCGGCCGGAATGACCGCCGAGTTAGGGCTTATGCCCCCCGATGGCTATAGACGAGACGCCGCGAAAACGGATACAAAGCAAACGTCTTCGACGTGGACGAACGTGAAATAATCTGGGGAAAGGAGGCAGTTATGCGCATTTTCTTTCTCATCGCGCTGAGCGTTGCCTCGCTTGGCGCCCAGGCGTTGACGGTTGTCCCTAGCAGGCATTTGGTCTGCGAAAAGTACCCCGGAACTATGCTGGATAAAGAATGCAAATATGTCCCGGGCGGCGAGCCTGATCTAGGTTTTAAGCTCGAGCCGTCTGACCCGAAAGAGGTGATGTCGATCACGAAGGACATTAACGGCTGGATCACGATCGAGCGCCGGGACGGCGCGCACGAGAACTTCAGGCCCGACGGTATGGGCGGGTGGCAACGTCAATGATTTTTGAAAGGCTGCAGAGATGCGGCCTTTTTTGTTATGAGCGGAAGATTGGACGACATCATGGCCCGCGGCGTCGTTTCGGCGGCCGACGGAACGAAGAAAATGCGCGCGGTACAGGTGCGGCTGCTCGCGGACGAAGTGCGGGATGATCTGGAGCACGTCGAGCCCTATGGCTTCACTTCGGAGCCGAAGGACGATGAGCAGCCGGAGGCCTTCGCGTTGTTTTTCGGCGGCGATCGATCGCACGGCATTGTTTTTTGCGTGGCCGACAGGCGCTTTCGCCTGAAGAATATGAAGCCGGGTGAGGTTGCTCTCTACGACGATCTCGGGCAGAAGGTCTATCTGACACGCGACGGACTCGTGATTGAGACCCCGGGCAAGCTGACCGCGACGGTGGCAAAAGACGCCTCGATAACGGTGGGCGGGAACCTGACTGCAGAAGTCTCCGGAGATGCAACGCTGAAAGCGTCTTCTGTGACGCTGGACACGCCTGCCACGACTTTGACGGGGACTTTGACCGTTCAAGGTCTGATCACCGGGAAAGGAGGTATGGCGATAAGCGGCGGTTCAGGCGCCAGCGTTACTGGCGATCTCACGACGACGGGCGATGTGAAGGCGGGCTCGATCAGCCTGAAGACGCACACGCACACAGAACAGGGTGATGGCGCGGAGACATCCGGGCCGCACTAACCGTACGAGTTTCTCGTACAGACCAAAAAGCAAACCCCGCAGGGCCGGAATCCTTGCGGGGTTTTTCGTATCCACCTGTCAAGTAGGTGAACATGAACAGTTTAGATGAAACCAGAGAACTGCGTGAGCGGTTGCAGGCTATGGAAGAACGTACGAAGGAGCAAGAGATTCGAGCACAGGTAGAGCGCGAATTTCGAGAAGACGCTCTGAAAGAGTCGCGCGAACGAAGGGCTTTTTGGCTTGAGATCGTAAAGGCTTTTGTCGCTCCAGTAGTGACAGCGCTATTGGTGATTTGGTTGACCAAATGAGCGCGGGGATACCTAAATGGACATGATGCTGAACGGGAAGCCGGCAGACATCTCCGACTTCGAGGTTGATGAGCTGGCTGCGGCCGTGCTGATCAGCCTTTTTTCATGGCGCAAATCCGTTCCGGACGATGGCATTAAAGCCCCTAACCGTCAGGGTTGGTGGGGAGACACGTTCGCGGAGGTGGCCGGTGATCGAATCGGCTCGCGCCTCTGGCTGCTGCAGCGGCAGAAGATCCTGCCGACGACGCTTCGGCGCGCAGAGGCTTATGCGAAAGAAGCTCTGCAATGGCTTATTGATGATGCTGTTGTTGGCCGCGTCGACGTGACCGCGTCGAGAGAAGGCGTGGAGGGGATCGTGCTTCAGGTGGTTTGTTATCGCCCGGACGACACGCAAGCTCTGCAGGCCCGGTTCCAGAATGTTTGGGAGTGAAAATGGCTTTTGAAAGACCAACGCTCACGGAGATCATCCGGAGAGTCCAGGCGGATGCGGAAAGCCGTCTGGGAAAGAAGCTCATGAGATGGTCTCTGGCTTCGGTGATGACGCGAGTCATTGCCGGCGTCTCGCACGGCCTTCATGGCTACATCTCGTTTGTCCTTCGCCAGTGCTTCACCAGTACCGCCGAAGGCAACTACCTTGAGAGGAGGGCTTCCGAGTACGGCATCTATCGTCTGCAGGCATCGAAGGCTGTTGGCACAGTGACCTTCACCGGTTCAGGGACTGTTCCGGAAGGGACTCAGCTGCAGAACGAACAAGGATCCGTCTATGTCACGACGGCAGAAAGCGCGGATGGCACGGCGCCTGTAGAAGCGGCCGTTGCAGGCGCAGCAGGGAATTCCGGTGAGGGGATGGCTCTCACGCTGGTGAGCCCGGTTGTTGGCGTGATGAGTACGGCCGTCGCAGGTGAATTGACTGGCGGGGCTGATGCTGAAGGAGATGAGAGCCTGCGCGAACGTCTCCTTGCGCGGCAGAAGAACCCGCCGAAGGCTGGCACGAAGGCGGACTACGTCGCCTGGGCTCGTCAGGTTCCGGGCGTGACGCGCGCATGGTGCTATCCGCAGGAACTTGGGCTCGGCCATGTAACGGTCCGTTTCATGACAGACGGCATGACAGAGAACGGCATCCCCAACGAGACGATGATTCAGCGCGTGAAGGAAGAGATCGAAGCGAATATGCCGGTCACGGCGATCTTGCATGTGGTTCCGCCGATCCCGAAGCCGCTGAATCTGACTCTCGACATCCTTCCGGAAACTGAAGCCATTAAAGCAAAAATCGAATCGGCCATTGAATCGGTAGTAATGGCTGAGGCGATACCTGGCGGAGGGATCCTGCTCACGTCGTTGGATCGAGCAATCTCCGGGGTGAGTGAGATCACTAGCTACCGCATTCAGTCTCCGACGGACGACGTGGCGGCGAGCGTAGGCGAAATCTACGTCCCGGGAAAAATCACGTGGGTGTGATATGGCGCTGACGGAAAGAGATTATTCCCATCAGATCGATGAGCTTCTGCCAAGAGGGCCGATCTGGAACCGGGCACCGGGGAGCACTCTCGACGCGGTGCTTTACGCCCTGGGGCGAGAAGCCGCGAGAGCAGATGCCCGCATCAATCAGGTGCTCGAGGAGGCAGACCCTCGAACTTCGGTAGAGGAGCTTTCCCGGTGGTTTGACGACTACGGCATTCCGTCTGCGTGTCTCGAAGCGATCGCAGATCCGTCTCAGGAGCAGATGCGGCAGGAGCTTCTCGCGAAGATCACGTCGAATCTCGGATTGACTGCGGCTTTTTTCGAGTCGCTTGCCGGGACGCTCGGCTACCAGGCAAAGGTAACGACCTTCACGGAGCATGACGTGAATGACGACGTGGAGCATCCGCTCTACGAAAAACAGTGGACGACGGTCATGACGCTTGGCATCACGATCCGGTCTAACGGGAATGCCGAATACCTCGATGTGACCTGGGGCGCTGATGAGCCTCTTGCTCGCTGGGGAAATGCTTTGCTGGAATGCGTGATCCGGGCGCTTGCTCCGGCTCATGTGTATGTCATTTTTATGTATGAGGAGGACGCCTGATGGCTACTAAAGGTTATTGGAAATCCGGCGCGGTTGATTCACCGCCCGACACTTCTACGCTTACTTCCAAGGGCTACCCGACGTCGGGCGACCCGAAAACGGGCACCCCGGCGACGAAGCCGGGGGCGGCCTGGTATTACTTGCAGGATCAAATGAGAAATTCCGTCATCGAAGCCGCGGGGCAGAAGCTGACCGAGCCGCCATCCGCAACACAGTTCCTCGAAGCGCTGCGCTCGATGGCCTGGCTGGCAGATAACACCATCCCGGGCGGAAAGATTGCCAACGCCTCGATTACCGGGGCAAAGCTGGCCGCGAAAACCGTCGCCGGGGGGAATCTCGCGGATCTATCGGTGTCGACGGCAAAACTCGCGGCAGGCGGCGTAACCAGGGATAAGATCGCGCAAGGTGCGGTCGACGGCGCGCGCCTTGCGGCGCAGAGCGTCACTTTCTCGCATCTCCTCCCGGCGCTTATCGCGACCGAGGGGCAAGTCACTGAAGGCACCGCAAAGAACGTTCTGATGACGCCTTTCCTTACGAAGCTGATGGTCCAGGCCTTCAATCCGCCGTCGGTGCCTCCCGGCACGCTCATCCACTACGCCGGGCGCACGGTCCCGAGCGGCTGGCTCATCTGCAACGGCGCGAATGTGCGCCGAACCGACTACGCGGCCCTTTTCGCGGCTATCGGCACGACCTACGGCGCTGGTGACGGGTCGACAACCTTCGGCCTGCCGGATTTGAACGGTCGCTTCCTCGAGGGCACGACATCGACTTCTTCGGTCGGCACTTACTACTCAGCGGGGTTACCGAACATCACGGGCGATTTCCGATGCACAAAAGAATGGAGCGGGTTCCCCTCAGCTACTGGGGCTTTTACGCGAGCAAAGGAGGAAGGACGCGCTCCGGGCGGTGGAGCCGATAACGGGTGCCTTATCGATTTTTATGCTTCTCGCGTTCACAGCATCTACGGAAGCTCCAGTTCTGTGCAACCTCCCGCAATGGCGGCTTTGATACTCATTAAATCTTGATGAGTGCCAGCGCCGCCACCGCTGGAGGTTGGACCGACGACGAGCTGCCATAGATTGACGACACGAAGGACGCGTCGAAGTACACGCCTTTATGATTCTGGTTATCCAGACCATCAAATGATCCCGCTGTGTAGTGCGCTACTTGGCGGAATGGGCCTGAAAAAGACTGGCCTCGGGCTTCTTCTTCATACCCCGGTCTGCCGCTTATGTTCGGAACGCAAGAGGGGCCGCTCTCCGAAGAAAACGACCCCTGCGCTTTACAGCTTCTTGCGGACGAGCCACAGCGCGACAACCAGAGCCAGCGCGAGGCCATCAAAGTTGATGTCCCCGGTCCAGATGATTGAGACCTGTGGTAAAGTCTCCCATGAAGCAAGGATGAGTTTGGACACTCTCTGTCTCCTTGCAAAACCGACAAGCCCAGTGTTGATAGCGCTGGGCTTTGTCATACCTGCATTAAGCAGGGCCGTTCGCGGCTTTCGTCGCGAATTCTGCTAAGCCCTTGCGCCGCGCCCGGCGGGTTTGCTTGGAGATGGAGTGCTCCCTCTTCGTGGTTCTCAAATTATTGCATGGATGGTCTCCGAACATCAGTGGTCGATTCAACAACGGCTACGCCTATTCGGCAGGGCCGGATGTGACTGGGGCCTTTTCTGCTTCCGAGGCGACAGTACAGCATGGCTTCGGCCCGAACTTCTACAACCTCACGAAGATCGAAATTTCCGCCAGTCGATCTTCGGCGGCTTATGGGAAGTCGAGTGGGGTTCAGCCGCCCGCGATTTCTGCACTAGTCCTCATCAAAACTTGATAAGGATGAGAGACGCCATCGCTGAGGGTTGAACCGAATTCGAAGCCCCGTAGATGGCGCTCGAAGCCGCGGCATTTATCCCGTATTGGAAGTTGTTCCGCGAGGTTTGAGAAAACTCAATCTCTTGGTTTTGCGGGTCTTGAATGTCTTCCGCGTAGAACACTCCGGTAGGTGCTCCCCATTGCACGCCCCACTTGAGGCGCGTCAGTGTATCCGTTATGTTCGGGCATTCATCCATCGAGTTTTGAGGCTTGACTGTCATAGTTCGGCGATGCGCCAAGCCCCAAAACTTGATCCTAGAGAAAACCGTCTGCCGCCGCTCGTTACTTAGGATAGAGCGGAAGCATTCCGGCCCCTTGAGCACAGTGCTCAAGGTAGTCGCTCCACGCCTGCATGACCGCACGTCTCGCGTCGAGGTAATCGCTCCTTTGATAGGCGCGGGAGACCTGAGAACCTGAGACGTGAGAGAGGCAGGCTTCGGCGACTTCGAAGGGCGTGCCCATGTCCGCCATCCAACAGCGGGCCATAGAGCGCAGGCCGTGGGCAACCAGTTTCCCGGCGAGCGTGGTTCCGTGCAGGTACTTGGCGAGGGCTTGGGAAGAGATGTGGGAGCTAGGGTCGCGCCCGGCGAAGACGTAGGAGCTTCTGGGGTGCGGGGAGAGGGTTGCTTCCTTGGCGAGGAGAAGGCGCATGAAGGGGGTCAAGGGGACACGGTGCAGGCGTCCCCTTTTCATCTCAGAGGCCGGAATGGAGAGGGTGTCGCCGTCGATCCACTCCTTCCGGAGCTTGGCGGTTTCTCCGGGCCGGAGCATTGAAGCGAGGGACCAAAGAAAGAGGATTTGCGTGCGCATTGGAGCGCACTTAACTACTGCCAGCGCGTCCGGAAGAGATTGCCATGAGATCGACGGCATGGGGCTGACGATGGGGGTGGCGAAGACTCTACTGACTCTGGCAACGGGGTTGTGAAGGATGTATCCGGCGCAGACGGCCAAATCCATGAGCTCGCGCGTTCGCATTAGAACCCGCTTGAGTGTGGCTTGATGGCCTGCGGCTTCGATGTGCCGGACGGTCGCGATGATGAGGGGAGCGGTTATTTCGTCGAGCTGACGGCGACCGAGAGGGGTGATGACATAACGCTCAAGGCGGCGCTTTTCGTCCATGTAGGACGCGATCCTGCCGCGCTTCAAGTTGCACCACAGGCGGAAGGCGTCTGAAAGGACGTATCCACGGGGCGGCTCCTGCCCTAACTCCTTCCGCTTTCTGCGGGCCAGTTGCCGGGCCTGCATCAGAGAGACCTCGGGCCATCGTCCGAGGCTCAGATCAGTAACCCTGCCTCCGTAGGAAATGCGGAGACACCAACTTTTGACCCCCGAGGGGTAAACCCGAAGGGTGAGGCCGTGGCTATCTGTCACGGTGTAACGCTTTTCACGCGGTCGCAAGGCCGCAATTTTTCTTGTAGAGAGGTTTTTCGACATGAAGCCCAATGAGATCAAAGAAATCCCCCACGTCGATGAGGACGGTTACTTCGATGGCATGGTGGCCTGCATGGCCGACGCGAAGGGCTCGCTGATGCTCGGCGCGGACTGCTATGACATCGCCGCCCCCGAAGACGATGGGAAGCACTTTTTCAAGCTGTCTGCCGACAAAAATGGCTGGGTGGCCGAGGCCATCCCGACGACGGCCGAGGAGTGCGTCGGCATCGTGCTCGATCATCACAAACAGACGGAAAGAATTCACAAACTCCGCACAGTTTTCGACGAGCTCACGAAGAACTCGACGACCTATCGCCTTGTCCAAGACCCGGAAACGAATGCCCGCTCGATCGAAAAGATACCGGAAAAGACTGTTGAGGAAGTGCGCACCGAGAAGAAGCGGGCCCTCGACTCTGCCTTTGCGTCTTGGTATGAGGACGGCGCGACACTAAAGTCTTCTCTGGGCTTCGAAGCGGACTCGGATTCCCGTGCCATGCAGGACGTGAACGGCCTAGTCACGGCGGCGGAATCTTCGGCTGCCTTCGCGGACACGGAGAGCGGGGGCGGTCTGATCTTCATGGACGCTAACAACGTTGGGCATCAAGTCAGTATTGACCAGCTCAAGACTCTGCAGCTCGAAATTATTCAGGCTGGACAGGCAGCCTATCAGGAAAAGTGGAAGTTGCGCGACGCGATTGAAAAGGCGAAGACGAAAGAGGAGCTGGGAAAGATCGTCATCGCCTTCCATCCGGTTGACTTCTCTACGAAGTAATGTGGCGCTATCTGAAGCAGGTGCTCATCGCCTTTGATCAGCTCATCAATGCGCTCCTTGGCGGGTGGGCCGACGAAAGCCTATCGGCGCATGCGTGGAGGCAGCATCTGGAAGGAAAGCGTGATTGGCCGTACCAACTCATCGACACGCTCCTCTTCTTCGACGACAACCACTGCCGGGAGAGCTACGAGAGCGAGATCGAACGAAATCAACTGCCGCCCAGCATGCGGGGCTAGGTATAATCGCCGCCAGCACGAAGCAAGGACGCGGCACATAGCCTGTTCCTGCCTATCCACACCTACCGACGGCCGAGGCAAGGAATTCCCGGCGTATCGCCGGAGGATAGGCCCCCGCAAGGGGTGTAGAAACGACAAAGCCCAGTGCGCTAACACCGGGCTGAGTCTTTGATGCAAGGGGTGGTTATGCATGCCCTCACTCTTGCTTCGTGTCAGATTATGCCACACGACATCGTTGTGGTGACGGGCGACATCAATATTGATGGGCTCGTCATTGCCGTCATTATTGCGGCGTGGCTGATCGGCAAGAGGCGTTAAGCCGCAGGGGTCGTTCTTCTTCGGGAGTTCGGCCCCTCTTGCTATCTGTCTGCTCAGGCCCGCCAGTGCGCGGGCTTTTTTTATTGCCTTGAATGAGGGAAATGTGGCTCAGACATATGACATTCGGGTTGATCAGGGCGTTGATACCGAAAGGACCTTCAACTGCGTGGACGGCTACGGGAACGCTATGGACTTCTCCGGCTACTCCGCGCGGATGCAGGTGCGCAGATCGACATATCAGAAAGAGCCCATCGACGAGCTGACCGTTGAAAACGGCCGGCTCTTTTTCGAGGGGGCCCGGCTAACCGCGATCTTTCCGAGCGGCGTCACAAGCCGCTACCCGCCGGGACGGTCGCGCTACGACATCGAACTGGTTTCCAGTACTGGCCGGGTCCTCCGGCTTTTGCGGGGCTACTTCGACGTCATTCCGGAGGTGACTCGATGACCTACAGAGACAACGATTGCTGCGGCGATACCTGCAGGGTAACCACAGTGATGATCCCCGGGCCGCAAGGCGGCAAGGGGGACAAAGGGGATACGCCGGAAGACGTGGTCCTCTATACGCCGCAGACATTATCCGCAGAGGAGATGCTGCAGGCGCAAAAGAACCTGGGGCTTGCCGGTGAGGCGGCCCCTTCTTTTTGTGCGCCCGGCAGCGCACGTGTGATTGTGTGGTGAAAGTCCACTGTCCG
>ENA-OROR01000428-OROR01000428.1-human-gut-metagenome-genome-assembly--contig:-NODE-428-length-38051-cov-5.333693_pt1 | contig 38051 bp, 39 predicted proteins | sample MGYA00242135_ERZ509060 | MGnify/ENA primary metagenome ERZ509060 (study PRJEB26280, sample SAMEA2338742) | human gut metagenome | biome: human gut; feature: human-associated habitat; material: faeces... | reverse complement strand
AGAATTTGGTTTCTTCCGGGGAATCTGGTATGCTCTGTTTCATTCGGTTTCTGCATTTTGCAATGCAGGGTTTGACCTTATGGGGATAAACAGCCCCTTTTCCTCTCTCACAGCCTATGCGGGACATCCGGTGATAAATCTGGCAATTATGTTTTTGATTGTTTCCGGCGGTATTGGTTTTCTGACCTGGGATGATATCCGTTCCCATACCTGGCATCTGAAAAAATACAGGATGCAAAGTAAGGTGATTCTTTCGGTTACAGGGGCATTGATTGTAGTACCGGCACTGTATTTCTATTTTATGGAGCTTTCGGGCAGCCAGTGGGAAGAATTCTCCACAGGAGAGCGTATTCTGGCGTCCTTTTTCCAGTCAGTGACCCCAAGGACAGCCGGGTTTAATACCGTAGATTTAACGAAACTGACAGAAGCAGGTCTGGCAATTATGATTGTGCTTATGCTTACCGGAGGTTCACCCGGTTCCACTGCAGGAGGTATGAAAACCACTACTGTGGCAGTTATGATTTCTTCGGCCATTTCTGTATTCCAAAGAAGAGAAAGCGCTCACATGTATGGCAGGAGAATACCACAGGAAGCGGTCCGCAATGCGGCAACCATTCTGATGATGTATCTGAGTCTGTTTTTTATGGGAGGACTGGCAATTAGCTGTATAGAAAAGCTGCCTATGCTGCCATGTCTGTTTGAAACAGCCTCAGCCATTGGAACGGTAGGACTGTCTCTTGGCATTACGCCTCAGCTTGGTATAATATCCAGGATTATTTTGATTTTGCTGATGTTTTTTGGCAGAGTCGGCGGACTGACCCTGGTATTTGCCGCATTTTCCATTACACATAAAAATGTATCAAAACTTCCTCAGGAAAAAATTACAGTAGGATAAAGGAGCAGAAAATGAAATCAATTTTATTAATCGGTCTGGGAAGATTCGGAAGACATGTTGCAATGAAATTAAATGAACTGCGTCATCAGGTTATGGCAGTAGATATACAGGAAGAGCGGGTAGAAGAGGTTCTTCCCTTTGTCACCAACGCACAGATCGGAGACAGTACCAACGAAGAATTTATGGAGTCTTTAGGCGTGCGAAACTTTGATGTGTGTATTGTGGCCATTGGGGATAACTTCCAGAGTTCTCTGGAAACCACTGCCCTGTTAAAAGAACTGGGGGCGGAGCTGGTGGTGGCCAGAGCAGCCAGGGATGTACACGCAAAGTTTTTGCTTAGAAATGGAGCGGATGAAATTGTTTATCCGGAGAAACAACTGGCATCCTGGACTGCCATCTGTTATAGTTCAGACCACATTTTTGATTATGTGCAGCTTGACGATGGCTATGCCATTTTTGAGGTTTCCGTGCCAGAGGAATGGGACGGGAAAACCATAGGGGGCATGGATATACGAAGAAAGTATAATGTAAATATTATGGCAGTGAAAAGAGAAGGAAAGCTGAATCCCAATATCTCTTCCCAGACCATGCTCTCTGGTAAGGATGTGCTTTTAGTACTGGGAAGTCATAAAGATATTCAGAAATGTTTCCATATTTAACGGGGAAAGAAACATGAAGCAGAAAAAAAGCATTTTAAACACTGGCAGAAGTTTATTCGCCCTTTCGTTTGGGGATATCTGGAAAAGTATCCTGATTTTAGTTCTTGCTACACTGATTGGTTTTTTCTTTTACGGATGCGGATTTACAGAAGCTAATATTATTGCAGTGTATATTTTAGGCGTGCTGATTATCTCTGTAGTAACCACGCACAGGGCATATAGTCTCATTGCGTCTTTGGTCAGTGTGCTGATTTTTAATTTTTTCTTTACTTATCCGAAATTTACCTTTTTAGCCTATGACCAGGGCTATCCGGTGACCTTTCTCATTATGTTTATTGTGGCATTTATTACCGGCTCTCTGGCAATCCGTCTGAAAAACACGGCCAGTCAGGCAACCAGGGCTGCTTATAGAACCCAGATTCTTTTTGATACCAATCAGATGCTGCAGCAGGCTCAGGACAGGAATCAGATTATCACAGCAATGGCAAATCAGTTGGGAAAGCTTCTGGGGAAGAATATTATTGTTTATCTGGAGCAGGAGGGTAATCTGGGAGAACCTCATTTATTCTGGCAGGAGGGAAAGGAAGAGAATCAGTCCTGTACTGGGGAAAAAGAAAGACAGGTTGCACAGTGGGTATGGGAACATAACCGGCGGGCAGGGGCTTTCACCAGGAATTTTCCGGAGTGTCAGTGCTTGTATCTGGCTATCCGCATTAATGAGCAGGTGTATGGTGTGGTAGGAATCGTCATGGAAGATTCCCGTATGGATGATTTTGTAAACAGTATTGTCCTGTCTATTCTAGGGGAGTGTGCCCTGGCCCTGGAAAGTGAGAAAAATGCCAGGGAAAAGGAAGAGGCAGCTATTCTGGCTAAAAATGAGCAGCTACGTGCCAACCTGCTGCGTGCCATTTCTCATGATTTGCGCACACCACTTACTTCTATTTCAGGAAATGCCAGCAATCTTATGGCAAATGGAAAAGAGTTTGATGAAGAGACAAAAATGGGAATCTATACCGATATTTATGATGATTCTATGTGGCTCATTAATCTGGTGGAGAATCTTCTTTCAGTAAGCAGAATTGAGGGAGGACGTATGAATCTGAAGGCTTCCGCAGAGCTTGTAGATGAAGTGATTATGGAAGCTTTGCGCCATGTGAACCGTAAGAGCGTGGAACACACCATTACAGTAAGCAGTGAGGAGGAAATCCTTCTGGTAAAGGTGGATGCCCGTCTTATGGTGCAGACTATTATTAATATTGTGGACAATGCCATTAAATATACGCCGCCTGGTTCAGAGATTTGGATTCACACCAGGCAGAAGGAAAACCTGGTGGAAATTCAGATTGCAGACAATGGACCAGGAATCCCGGATGAAGTGAAAGCCCATGTATTTGAAATGTTTTACAGTGGGGCAAACAAAGTGGCAGACAGCAGAAGAAGCCTGGGACTTGGGTTGTCTTTGTGCAAGTCCATTATCAATGCTCATGAAGGAGAGATTACCGTTTCTGATAATCAGCCTCATGGAACTATTTTTACCATTACATTACCAGCAGGGGAGGTACAACTACATGAATAAAAATCTGATTTTAGTAGTAGAAGATGACGCGCCGGTGAGAAATCTTATTACAACCACCTTGAAAACCCATGATTACCGATACCTTACAGCGCCAAGCGGGGAAACTGCCATTGTGGAGGCTTCTTCTCACAATCCGGACATTATGCTGCTGGATTTGGGGCTGCCGGATATGGATGGAATAGAAGTCATCAAAAAGGTGCGGACCTGGTCCAATATGCCGATTATTGTAATCAGTGCCAGAAGTGAGGATACAGATAAAATTGACGCGTTGGATGCAGGCGCAGATGATTATCTGACAAAACCCTTTTCCGTAGAAGAACTGCTGGCAAGACTGCGGGTAACGCAGAGGAGGTTAGCCATGATGCAGGGAGAGGTACAGATAGAGTCTGCTATTTTCCAAAATGGAAGTCTCAGGATTGATTATGCAGCAGGATGTGCTTATCTGGATGGGGAAGAACTTCACTTGACGCCCATAGAATATAAGTTGTTAAGTCTTCTGTCCAAAAATGTGGGAAAGGTTTTGACCCATACGTTTATTACACAGAAAATATGGGGCAGCAGTTGGGACAATGATGTGGCATCTCTTAGAGTGTTCATGGCAACACTCAGGAAGAAAATAGAGAAACAGCCCAATGCGCCTCAGTATATTCAGACCCATATCGGGGTAGGATACCGTATGTTAAAAGTAGAGTAGCGCCATATGGCCTACTCTACTTTTTATACCAAATCTTATAAAACCGGAGCCAGAAGTACCTTTCCGGTTCCGCGATAAACATTTACCAGACCTTCTCCAGAGGCGGCAGAACCAATGAGTGTTTTGCCGGAGCGTTCTACGGTAAAGTCCAGACTTCCGCTCCAGGCAATAGCCATATTGCCATCTATCTTTAACACATCATCCTGCAGGGAAATTTCAACAAGCTCTTCTTTGGGACAGGGAGATTCCAGGCAGACCACACCATTTCCCACAATACCCAGGTTAAAGAGACCTTCATTTCCGGCAACAGCAGAAGAAAGATTGGAACGCATGACCGCTTTGTGTTTAAGTCTGGAATCACAGGCCAGAAACAGACCGTCATCTAAGACAATGGAGCCATTCCAGTCTTCTAAATCCAGAAGGAGCAGATGCTTGTAGGTTGGTTCTAAAACCAGGATTCCCTCTCCTGTATATTCTGGTTTGATTGCAGACTCTCCGGTAACCTTTCCGCGAACTGCCTTGCCGAATAAGTCCCCAACACCTTTTAAACCGGTAGTGGCATGTACATTGCCCACCATCCACTGCATGGCTCCTGCCTGAACCGTAACGTTGGCTTTGCTGGTGTCACAGATTACCTGACGCTTCCGCACATTCATGGCATTACAGAAATAGGCGGTCTGTGCATCCGAAGGTGTAACACTTAAATCTCTAAGGTATTCAATCACCGTAAAAGGCCCCAGCTTGGAAAGCACCTGAATGTCATCGTTGCTGGTAAAATTTGAAATATGAAACATGAAAATCCCCCTTTCATTTCTCCTGAAATCTATCATATGTACTGATTATACAAAAAGGCATGAAAAAATACAACTGTATTTGTGAGGAAATGGATTGACTTCAAATTTTAGAATTATTATAATTTTTTCAGAACTAAATAGGAGGACACAATATGTTATCGCGTTATAGTGTAAAAAAACCGTACACCGTGGTGGTGGCAGTGGTTCTTGTGCTGATTTTGGGAGTGGTATCCTTCACAAAAATGAACACAGATTTGCTGCCAAGTATGGATATGCCCTATGCCATGGTTATGACCACCTACCCGGGAGCAAGTCCTGAGACCGTAGAACAGACGGTTACCAGACCCATTGAACAAAGTATGGCTACAGTAAGCAATATTACGAATGTAAGCTCTGTTTCCAGTGAGAATGCTTCGGTTGTTATTCTGGAATTTTCCGAAGATGCAAATATGGATTCCGTTACACTGGAGATGCGGGAAAATCTGGATCAGATAAAGGGATACTGGGATGAAAGCGTTGGAAATCCCATGATTATGAAATTAAATCCAGATATGCTGCCTGTTTTTGTAGCGGCAGTGGATATGGATGGTCTTACTGCGCCTCAGACCACAGATTATGTGGAGAATCATATTCTGCAGGAAATGGAAAGCATTGCCGGGGTGGCAAGAGTCAGCGTTTCCGGTGGCGTAACAGAACAGATTCGTGTGGAACTTCAGCAAGATAAAATTGATGGGGTAAACCAAAAGGTACAAGATGCTATCAATGGAAAATTTGCAGGAGAAGAGCAGAAACTTCAGGATGCCCAGAAACAGTTGGAAGAAGGCCAGGCGCAGTTGGAAAGCGGCAGGCAGCAGTTGGAGAGCGGACAGCAGGCTGCGGCAGGGCAGATTGGACAGGGAAGCGCCCAGTTAAGTCAGGCAAAGGAACAAATGCAGGCAGGATTACAGGAAATTTCTGCCCAGCTTCAGACTCTGGAAGAAAAACAGGCAGAACTGGAGAAACAGGGAGAGGTACTGACTGCCTCCAGAGCTCCAATAGAAGCCATGTTAAAAGAACTGACAGCAGCCAAAAATGAATATTATCAGGCTGCAGCAGGGAAGCAGGAACTGGAAAACACCATTGCACAGTTGGAAACTCAGATTGCCACAGCAACAGAAAGCATTGCCCAGTTAGAAAGCCAGTTGGAACAGGCACAGACGCCGGAGGAGCAGCAGGAGCTGCAAAATGCCATTGGGGAAATGAACGCCCAGTTAGACAGTCTCAACATGGCAAAAACAGAAGCCCAGGCCCAACTGCAAACCTTAAATGAAGGTCTTGCGCTTATGGATATCGAGGTAATTAATAAGGGAATTGAAGAGGCAAACAGCGGACTTTCTCAAATTGCCCAGGCCCAGGCTCAGCTAGATGCGGGACTGGCTCAGATTACCCAGGGAAAAGAGAAACTTAATCAGGCCAGAGAACAACTGGAATCCGGAAAAAGCCAGATGTCTGCAGCAGAAGTGCAACTGGAGACCCAGAAGATTTTAGCAGCAGTACAGATGAGCTCTGCAGCAGCGAAAATAGAAGTAAGCACCTCCCAGATGCAGGCAGCGCAAAGCCAGATTGATGCGGGAAAAGAACAATTAGATGCAGCAAAGGAACAGATTCAGGAACAGACAGATTTACATACTATTCTTACACAGGACATGATTAAAGGAATTCTGGCAGCAGAAAACTTTGCAATGCCTGCAGGCTATGTCCAGGAAGACAAAGAAGATTATCTGGTCCGGGTGGGAGAAAAGGTTCAGGATGTAGATACGTTAAAAGACCTGGTGATTCTGGATTTAGGGCTGGAAGGTCTGGACCCCATTAAGCTTTCTGATGTAGCAGAGATTCAGGTGACGGATGATTCCTCTGAAGTTTATGCAGTTATTAATGGCAATCCCGGGGTTATGCTCACCATTGAGAAGCAGACCGGATATTCCACAGGAGAGGTAACAGACAAAATTTTAGACCGTATGGAGAGCCTGGAACAAGAAGAAAAGGGACTGCATTTTACAACGTTGATGGATCAGGGGATTTATATTGACATGGTAATTCAATCGGTTATGCAGAACATGATTTACGGAGGCATTCTGGCTGTTCTCATCCTGTTTGTATTTCTTCGAAGTGTCCGTCCCACCTTTGTGATTGCCTGCTCCATTCCTATTAGCGTTGTAGCAGCGCTGGTCATGATGTATTTTTCAGGGGTTACCTTAAACATTATTTCCCTTTCCGGCCTGGCTCTTGGGGTGGGAATGCTGGTAGATAACTCCATTGTTGTAATTGAAAATATTTACCGTATGCGTAATGAAGGTGTTCCGGCCAGAAAAGCGGCTATTGAAGGCGCAAAGCAGGTGGCAGGAGCCATTACTTCCTCCACCCTCACAACGGTCTGTGTGTTTGCTCCCATTGTCTTTACAGAGGGGATTACCAGGCAGCTTTTTGTGGAGATGGGACTGACTATTGCCTACTCTCTGGCAGCAAGCCTGCTTGTGGCGCTGACTGTGGTGCCCATGATGTCTGCAGGACTGCTGCAGAAAACAGAAGAAAAGCAGTCCAGATTCCTGGATAAACTACAGGAAGGCTACAGTCAGCTCATTTTAAAAGCACTGCATCATAAAACCTGGGTACTTTTGGGAGCTTTAGGCTTGTTCCTTTTAAGCGCTGTTCTTTCCATCAGTAAAGGAACAGAATTTTTCCCATCCATGGAAAGCACCCAGGTGACCATGACCATTACCACAGAAAAGGGAACCCCTCTGGAAGAGACAGCAGCCAAATCCAATGAAGTGATGGAGAAGATTTCAGATATCAAAGATATTGAATCCATAGGTGCTATGGCTTCCGGTTCCTCTATGATGTCGGGAGAAAGTAATACCAATACAGTCACCATGTATCTGGTGCTGAAAGAGGAAAAAACACTGAACAATGCCCAACTGGAAAAGGAAATCAAAAAACGCACGAAGGACGTGAAAGACTGTGAAATCCAGATTTCTACGGACTCCATGGACATGAGCGCCCTGGGAGGCAGCGGCATCAATATTCAAATCAGTGGAAAAGAATTGGATGAGCTGCAGAGCATTGCAAAAGATCTGGCAAAGAAACTGGAGGGCATCAAAGGAACCCAGAATGTCAGTGATGGCCTGGAGGATGCAGATGCTGAGTATGAAGTCATTGTAAATAAAGAAAAAGCCATGGAATATAATCTTACGGTAGCACAGGTGTTCCAGGCTATTAATAAAGAACTGGCAGAGGCAGCATCTGCAACCACTATTTCTACAGCAGCTAAGGACTATGAGGTTTATGTAGAGAGCGATGCAAAAGAAACCATGACAAGAGAATCCATTGGAAAAATCCCAGTGGAATATACAGACAGCGAAGGCAAAAAGGGAGAGGTTCTGGTAGGAGAGCTTGCGGAATTTAAAGATTCCTTTACGCCCCAGGCGATTACAAGGGAAGACCAGAGCCGCTATGTGTCTGTGTCCGCAGAAATTGCCACTGGCTATAATATTGGTCTGGTAAGCCAGAAGGTTCAGAAGATGCTGGATGATTACCATATGCCGGAAGGTTATCGTGGACAGATGACAGGAGAGGATGAAACTATCAACGAAGCTATGGGACAGCTCATGCTTATGCTGGTATTGGCGCTGGTATTTATGTATTTGATTATGGTAGCTCAGTTCCAGTCCCTGCTGTCACCATTTATTATCATGTTTACCATTCCTCTGGCGTTTACCGGAGGATTTCTGGGACTTTTGCTGACCGGAAAGCCTGTCAGCATTATTGCCATGATTGGTTTTGTCATGCTTTCTGGTATTATTGTAAATAACGGAATCGTGCTGGTAGATTATATTAATCAGATGCGAAAAGAAGGTATGGAGAAATATGCAGCCATTGCCAAGGCTGGAAAAGACCGCCTGCGCCCCATTATTATGACAGCCCTGACCACAGTGCTGGGTCTGGTTACCATGGCTATGGGACTTGGCATGGGAGGCGATATGGTACAGCCAATGGCTATTGTTACCATCGGAGGACTCCTTTACGGAACCCTTCTGACCCTGTTCGTAGTACCATGTATCTATGATATTTTAAATCATAAGAGTTATCAGAAAGATGAAAAACGGTTAGAGGATAAAGAATAAAAAATGTAGAAAAAGCATGAATGCTATGCCAGAAGAAAAACGGGCAAAGCACTCATGCTTTTTAAATATTATTTTCTGGATGCAAATACGGGAAGTCCGTCTGTTCCCAGAGGAATTTCCACACTGCCCTGAATCAGTGGAAGGGCATAAGCAAAGAATTCTTCTGTTACATCAGAAGCATCTTCGGAAATCCATTCCAGAGGAACCGTTTTCTCCTGGTTGCAGATTGCATTTACATCTTCCAGCCCAAGAGTCATGCGGTAAGGAAGATTGGAGGTTCTTACATAGGAAACCATTTTACCTGTTTCACCTTTTAAGGCAGCTCTTACACCAAATTCTCCTGCCATCACAGCTTCCCTCTGGTCTGTGGCTGACATCATGGAAGCAGAGCAGCGCTGGCTTACGTTTAATTCAACAGAGCGGGCTTTTACACCAAGACGATTTCTCACCAGATTTTCCAGGTATTTGCCGCAGCCAGCCAGCATTTTGTGACCAAAGGTGTCGGTTCCTACACTATTATCATACTCACAGATAAAAGTACCTTCCTGATCATGAATTCCCTCAGATACACAGACAATGACATTTGGATTTTTTTCAAAGCAGGCTTCCACTTTTGCAAGGAAAGCTTCCTGGTCAAAATCTGTTTCCGGAAGATAAATCAGCAGAGGATTATCCCCAACGTGTTTTCTGGCAAGTGCGCTGGCAGCAGTAAGCCATCCTGCATGACGTCCCATAATTTCCACAATGGTTATAGATTTTGTTTCATATACATTGGCATCAATGACAATTTCTCTTACTGTAGATGCCACATATCTGGCAGCGCTTCCGAAACCAGGCGTATGGTCTGTGAGAACCAGGTCATTGTCAATGGTTTTGGGTTCTCCGATAATACGGATAGAACTTCCGGTTTTTTCTGCATATCTTGATAATTTACTTACAGTATCCATGGAATCATTTCCGCCGATATAGAAGAAATATCCAATGCCCAGATCTTCAAACTTCTGGAAAAGGAGGGGATATACAGGATCCTCCAGATTTTCCGGAAGCTTATAGCGGCAGGAGCCAAGATAAGCGCCTGGAGTGGTTTTTAATTTTTCTAATTCCTGTCCCGGAAGGGCTTCTTCAAAACTAAGAACACGTCCTGCCAGAAAACCTTCAATGCCATTTACCATACCATATACAGTACCAATAGAAGGCTGGCGCAATCCTTCTGATACAACGCCATATAAACTGCTGTTAATGACTGCGGTTGGTCCGCCGGACTGGCCTACAATTAAATTATTCATACTCATAGAAATCACTGTATTCCTTTCTTGAATCATATTCTTGCTCTTTATTCTACCATGAAATTGTAGGAATTGCATTAAGAAATACTTGCCTGGCACAGAAAATGTGTTATAATGAATGTAAACTTTAAATTGGAGGTCATTATTATGTTAGTATCAGCAGCAGAAATGTTAAAAAAAGCAAAAGCAGGACATTATGCAGTAGGTCAGTTCAATATCAATAATATGGAGTGGACAAAAGCAGCCCTGCTTACAGCAGAAGAATGCAAATCCCCAATTATCTTAGGTGTTTCTGAAGGTGCAGGAAAATATATGTGCGGATTTAAAACCGTTGCAGATATGGTAAAAGCTATGATTGAGGAATTAAACATTACCGTTCCGGTTGCTCTTCACTTAGACCACGGTACATATGACGGATGCTACAAATGCATCAAAGCTGGTTTCTCATCTATTATGTTCGATGGTTCTCATTATCCAATCGAAGAGAATGTTGCAAAAACAAGAGAATTAGCGGGTGTGTGCAAAGGTCTTGGACTTTCTCTGGAAGCTGAAGTTGGTTCTATTGGCGGAGAAGAAGACGGTGTTGTAGGTATGGGCGAATGTGCAGATCCAAAGGAATGCAAGATGATTGCTGACTTAGGCGTTGATATGCTGGCAGCAGGTATCGGAAACATTCATGGAAAATATCCTGAAAACTGGGGCGGACTTCGCTTTGACGTTCTGGACAACATCCAGAAATTAACAGGTGAAATGCCATTAGTTCTTCACGGCGGTACAGGAATCCCTGCAGACATGATTAAAAAAGCCATTGATTTAGGCGTATCCAAAATCAATGTAAATACAGAATGTCAGTTATCTTTCGCTGCAGCTACACGTGAATACATTGAAGCCGGAAAAGACAACGAGGGCAAAGGATATGACCCACGTAAATTATTAAAACCAGGATTTGACGCAATCTGCGCTACAATCAAAGAAAAAATGGAACTCTTCGGTTCTGTTGGAAAAGCATTTGAATAAAAAATAAAAAACTGGGACTGTTGCACAATGATATTTCATGCAACAGTCCCAGTTTTTACATCTCTTTATCGTATTTCATACGATAATAAAGAGCGTATCCCTGAACCAATAAATATACAAATACTAGAAGGAGTAATGGAATAAGTGCTACTCTCATAAAGGAAAAAATTAATAACAAAGCACCAAAAGCATAGGTCATAAGGTCATAACCTTTGGCTTTCGCATAATTGGATATCATTAGATTTCTTTCATCCTTTTGAAGAATTTCCATTTGCTTTTGAAATTCAGGATTACGTCTTCCAGTCTTTTCCGCAATAAAATTTCCCATTCCATGTCCGAATACTCCACAGCCCACCCCAATACAAATATAAGGGAGTACGAGAGTCATTCATTAGGAGTTTTAAAACTGGAAATCAGACAGATTCCACCTATCACAAAAGCAATACCACAAAAAGTAATAAAATAATTTTTTCTGCTTTTCATTTTATTTTTCCTCCTCATAGATAAAAATATCTTCAATGTTCATATGAAAATACCGTGCAATTTTAAATGCTAAAAGAATGGAAGGGTTATATCGTCCGTTTTCTAAAGAGCCAATGGTCTGCCTGGATACTTCAAGAGCAGAAGCCAATTCTTCTTGGCGGATACCTTTTTGTTTTCGTAATTCTTCTAAACGGTTTTTCATAAAATCCTCCATTCTATGGAAAGTATACTTTCCTTTCTTGTTTTTACTATAGTATTAACAGATAATAATGTCAAGCATACTTTCCATAAATTATAGCTAAATTATAAATTTTACAGGTAAAGAGGTTTAAAAAGCATCTTTTGGTGCAAGAAATCTTGTTTTTATAACGTTATTGCGATAAACTGTATAAATAGAATGTAGTTACATGATGAAAACAACAAGCGGAGGATAGAAAATCATGGTAATACGCAGGGCACAGCAACAGGATATGGAACGGATTAATGAACTTTTAATGCAAGTATGCCTGGTTCATCACAGGGGCAGACCAGATTTATTTCAGTATGGACAGAAAAAATATACAGACGCACAATTAGCGGAAATTATTCAGGACGATAACAGGCCTGTTTTTGTGGCAGTGGATGAGAAGAATAAGGTTCTTGGATATGCCTTTTGCATTTTCAAGCAGTTTTTGAATCACAATATTATGACAGACATCAAAACCTTGTATATTGATGATTTATGTGTGGATGAAGCGCTAAGAGGACAACGTATCGGGAAAACCCTTTATGAGGAAGTGCTGAAATTTGCAAAAGCAGAAGGTTGTTATAATGTGACTCTGAATGTGTGGAGCTGTAATGAAAGCGCACAGAAGTTCTACGAATCCTGCGGCTTGAAACCACAGAAAGTGGGGATGGAGACGATTTTGTAGAATTAGAGTTTACGAATCATTTGTACCATGGGCTGTTGAGAATATATGGAGGGATTTAATTCCTGAAAGTGGTTGTTTTTATAGAATTGAATCAGTTTTGTGTGATTGGAACACTCAATCATCATGTAACGGCCTCCTACAACGTCAACAGCAGATTGGATAATATCATAGGCAAAAGAAAGTAGTTTTTCGCCGGATAAAGAGGAGTTTGGCACATTAGAATTCCTGGAAAGCTGTCCAATAAGATAGCAGGGAAAAGCATTGACAGGGAATCCATGTAGCTTGGCACTGAAGCCATCTAATTCCTTTCGGAGACGGTTGGAAAAATCAGGAGATAAGGATAAAACTTTTAGTGCAATAGAAATGTAACCATAAATGATAAGAGGGGAAGAACAGAAAGAATTTTCTAATTGTTCTTTGCTGCAGACCAGATATGTGCGGGCTTTTCCTAACTTTTCAAAAGTAACAGCTTTTGTTAAAAGAAAATCCTCAATATCTTTATCTTTTGTACAACAAAAAGAGGATAAAATTTCTTGTATTTCAGCTTCTCTGTTTGTCTTGGTAATTAATGTTTTGAGTGGGATAAGAACTGGCTTAATAATTTTTCACTCCGATCTCGTTCTTGTGCTGTATAAGAAGTTTGAGAAATTGGTGCAGCAGGTGAGTCATCCAATTCCAGCTTTAAAAAATTTCTTATAGATACTGGGTCTGTTAATACAAATTCTTTTTCAAAAACAGATGTTGACATATTATTTTGCTCCTTTCTTTTTTTTAATTATATAATGAATTTGAGACAAGCGCAATAGCTTATAAAAATTTCATTTTTTCATCATGTTCCCCATTCTCTTAGCATAACATGAACAAAACCCTGAAAGGCGTCCTGTTATGTCTCAGTTTATACATATGCTCCAGAGTTTTGTCTGGGGTCCTGGAATGCTGATTTTCTTTTTGGCAACGGGTATCCGTTTTACTATAAAATCCGGTTTTTTTCAGCTTACCGGTATTCGGATATGGCTGGGAAATACCCTTGGGGTTCTCTTTCGGAAACAAGAAGTGCGAAAGACCGGAGAAGCCCATGCCATGTCACAGTTCCAATCTTTTTGTACTGCTCTTGCCGCAACTCTTGGAACCGGAAATATTACAGGTGTTGCTACAGCCCTGGTGTTTGGAGGTCCGGGAGCAATTTTCTGGATGTGGGTGTCTGCTTTCTTTGGCATGATGACCAATTATGCAGAGAATTATCTGGGAATTCAGTACCGCTATCAGGATGAACATGGCAGATGGGTAGGAGGAGCCATGGTTTATATGGAGCGGGGGCTTGGATGTAAGCCACTGGCAGTGGCGTTCGCCCTGTGCTGCCTTGGGGCTTCTCTTGGTATGGGAAACATGGTTCAGGGAAATGCCATGGCAAAAGGTTTGGAACATGCTTTTCATGTGCCGCCCTTTGTTTCCGGAGTTCTGTGTACCATAGGCGTTGCTGTGGTGATAACAGGCGGGATGAAACGGATTGCCGGGCTTACGGAGAAACTGGTACCTTTCATGGCAGTGCTGTATCTGGGCGGCGCCATAGGGGTACTTTTTGTTTTTCGAAAAGAGATTCCGGGAGCCTTTGCATTGATTTTTTCAGAGGCCTTTGGACTGCGCCAGGCAGCAGGAGGCGTGGCAGGCTATGGTGTGGGGCAGGCTGTCCGTATGGGGATTGCCAGAGGGATTTTTTCCAATGAAGCCGGGCTTGGTTCTTCTGTTATGGCTCATGCACAGTCGGATGTAAAGGAGCCGGAAATTCAGGGAATGTGGGGGATTTTAGAAATTTTTATTGATACCATGGTGGTTTGTACCATCACAGCGCTGGTTATTTTAGTCAGTGGTGTTTATGAGCCGGAAGTCTTTCAAAATCACATTGCAAACGGGCTGGAAGCTATTGATGGAACCACTCTTACAGGGATGGCATTTGGCAGGGTAATTCCGTATGGAGAGCAGATTTTGGCAATATCAACGGTGCTTTTTGCCTTTGCTACCATTGTGGGCTGGTCTTATTTTGGAGAGCAGACGGCGTATTATCTTGGTAAGGAAAAAGGGGCGCAAACCTATCGTCTGGTGTATAGTCTGCTTACCCTTCCGGGGTGTATGCTGGCGCCGCAGATGATATGGGAATTGTCTGATGTATTAAATGGAATGATGGCAATTCCCAATCTCATAGCCTTATTTTTTCTTGGAAAACAGGTACAGTATGGAAAAAGAAAAACATAACACACAGTTACTTTTTTTGCCTGAAAGTTAAACTCCCTTCACTTGTGAAAACGAGATTTTTCCTGTATTCTGTAAGTAAGAAGAAAAGCTTTTCTCTTGAATAAAACAAAGAGAGGAATTTAATATGAAAACAGGAGAATTAATTCGTAGTTTGCGGAAAGAGAAAAAATTGACACAGGAACAGGTGGCTGATTTGCTGGGAGTATCTGCGCCGGCAGTGAACAAGTGGGAGAATGGCAATTCGATGCCCGACGTGATGCTGTTAGCCCCTCTGGCAAGACTTTTGGGCACAGATGTGAATACACTTTTGAATTTTCAGGAGGAATTAAGCGAGGAAGAAATCGGAGGTCTTGCCAATGAAATTTCCATGAAACTTATTAAAGAAAAGTATGAAGAAGCCTTTGCCATGGGGGAGGAATATCTTCATAAATATCCTGGTTGCGGACAGCTTTACCTGAACCTTGGAGGTATTTACAATGGGGCGGCTGTGATGGCAGGGGAAACCAATAAAAAGTGGAGGGAAACCTTTATAAAAAAGGGGCAGGAACTTTTGGACTATGCGGCAAAAAGCCCGGAGAGAGCAGTGTCAGACACAGCAATTTATTATAATGTTTTAAATGCCATAAACCAGGAAAAGTTTCAAAAAGCAGAAGATTTATTAAGCCAGCTTCCGGAAAACTATATCAAAAAAGAGGATATTTATCCGGGATTTTATATGCGTCAGGAAAAGTATGAAGAGGCAAAAGAATGTCTGGAAATGAAGATGCTAAAGGAAGGGGCAGGGCTGATGACAAGTATAGATATGTATGTACTTACCTGCTTAAAACTGGGGAAACAGGAACGTGCCAAACAGATTGGGCAAATATATTATCAAATAGCAAGTATGTTGAAAATCCCTGGAGTAAATCCATATAGCGCGCTTCTGACCCTGGCTTTGGAAGGAAGAAAAACAGAAGAGACCTGGAAACTTCTGGAGCAGTTTTTGGCATTTTTCATGAATCCGGAGAATGCAAAATACGAAAAAAGTATTCTTTTTCAAGAGATAGAGCGGAGCGAAAAGCAAGAAGCAGGAGAAATTCAAAAAAGTTATGGGGTGCTTCTGGAGCGTGTCCTGGATAATGTGGAGAAGGGAGAAGATGGGGCGTTTTTAAGAGAAGATGAGCGGTTTGAGGAACGGATGAACCGGTTAAAAGAAATGTGTAAGTAGGAAGGAAAGGGCTGTTGCATAGTGCAATGGCCTTTTTCTATACCGTCTTTTCTGTTCTACAGTGACAGAACAGGGGATTCGTGATAGAATAGAAAAGCAGAAAATGGAAGAAGGGATGGAATAGTAAGAAAGAAATGGAATTAAGTATATTGCTATTGGGACAAATGTTGTCCATGATGCTCATGATTTTGATGGGATTTGCGGCAGTAAAAACGAAACTTGTAAAAAGCAGTCAAAGTTCGGTGATTTCTGCCCTGACCTTGTACATTATTGTACCCTGTGTGGTCATTGACAGTTTTCAGATTGAATTTTCAGCGGAAAAAATGAAGGGGCTTCTTCTGGCAGCCGGATTTGCAGTGCTGATGCATGTGCTGTTTATTGTTGTAGTAGGGCTTCTGGGAAAGAAATGGAACATGAGTCCTATTGAAAAGGCCTCTGTGATTTATTCTAACGGAGGAAATATTATTATTCCTTTGGTTTCTGCTTTGCTGGGACAGGAACAGGTTTTTTACTGTTGCGCTTTTATTATGGTGCAGACTTTTTTCTTCTGGACTCATACCGTAGGCTTAATTGGAGGAAGGTCTCAGGTAAGTGTGAAAAAAATTTTGGGAAATCCCAATGTTATTGCTATTGCCATAGGGCTTATTTTGTTTTTTACCAATACAAAACTGCCGGGAGTCCTGGGAGATACCGTGTCTTCTATGGGAGGCATTGTAGGCCCTGTGTGTATGCTGATGATTGGAATGATTATGGCGGCTGCGGATTTAAAAAGCGTTTTTTTATCAGGGAGAAACTGGCTGGTCTGTGCAGGGCGGCTGCTGTTTTGTCCGGCTTTGATGATACTGGTTTTATGGATTTCCAAAGTTACAGTGACCATTCCCTTTGCAAAAGATGTGCTGCTCATTCTGTTTCTGGCAATCGCAGCTCCGGTGGCAGCAACGGTAACCCAGATGGCAAGTCTGTTTCATAACCATGAAGAACAGGCAGGAGCAGTGAACGTGATGTCAGTGATTTTAAGCATTCTTACCATGCCGGTTATGGTGGCATTTTATCAGAAAATTTTATAGAAAAAAGAGGATAGAAATCATGAATTATCGTATGGATATTCAATATGATGGAACCAGATACGGAGGCTGGCAAAAGCAAAAAGATACAGATAATACCATTCAGGGAAAGATAGAAGATGTGCTGTCTAAAATGTGTGGAAAACAGGTGTCTGTTCAGGGAGCAGGGCGCACAGATGCGGGGGTGCATGCCAAAGGACAGGTGGCAAATGCTTTGTTTGAAACAGAGAAAACCTGCGAAGAAATCTGTGCATATCTCAATTATTATCTGCCGGAAGATATTGAGATTGTAAGCGTGACAGAGGCACAAGAGCGATTTCACAGCCGCCTAAATGCCAGAGAAAAAGTGTACTGTTATCGCATTGCAGCAGGAATTCACAAGAATGTTTTTGAGCGGAAATATCAATGTCCTCTTCACGAAAATCTGGATGTAAATGCCATGAGAAAAGCGGCAAAAATCCTGGAAGGAACCCATGATTTTAAGAGTTTTTGCTCTAACAAAAAGATGAAGAAATCTTCGGTTCGGACGATTTACAACATCGAAATTCAGGAACTTTCACAGGAAATTATACTTACCTTTACAGGGAACGGATTTTTATATAATATGGTAAGGATTCTGGTGGGAACCTTAATTGAAGTAGGACGGGGAGAGAGAAAGCCGGATACCATGGAAGAAATTTTAAATGGATGTGACAGAGGACTGGCAGGTTTTACTGCTCCGGCAAGGGGGCTGACCTTGCTGGAAGTCCGATATGAAAACAAAGATTGATAAGGAAGAGAGGAAGAAATCATGGAAGAAACCATGCAGGAAAAAATGGAACGGGAAATAAGGGAGAGCATGGAGCGGTTATACCCTAAAGCTCCGGACCATTTGTACAGCAGAATGCAGGTGGAGTTTTATTCCTGTAATTATGAAAAAAAGAGTGTCACCCTTCGTTTCCCCATTCAGAGCTGGGAACTGAATCATATGGCAACCATGCATGGAGGTCTCATTGCGGCAGCCATTGACACTACCTGTGGGGTGATTGTACGTAGTGTGAGTAAAAATCAGATTATTCCTACCATTAACTTAAATATAAATTATCTGTCTCCTGGAATGGCTCAGGATGCTTTGCTGGTAACTGCACAGACAGACCGCGCAGGACAACGTATCTGCAGTGTGCATGCGCAGTGCCATTCCCAGAAAACAGGACAGCTTATTGCTACGGCCACTGCAAACTTTATGATTGCCGGAAGCTGAGAAAAAAATCCTTTGAAAAAGAAAATTTTTATGGTAGTATAGTTTCTAGAATAAAAACAGATGGAGGAACAGGCGTGGAAAAAGAGACTGTGAAAGAAACCGTAGTTTCAAAAAACTTTATTGAACAGATTATTGAAAAAGACCTGGAAGAGGGAAAATATGAGGAAATTTGTACCAGATTTCCACCGGAACCAAATGGCTATCTGCACATTGGACATGCAAAATCTATTTTATTAAATTATGGGCTGGCACAGAAATATCATGGAAAGTTTAACATGCGTTTTGACGATACCAATCCTACAAAAGAAAAGGTAGAGTTTGTGGAATCTATTAAAGCAGATATTAAATGGCTTGGCGCAGACTGGGAGGACCGCCTCTATTTTGCGTCCAATTATTTTGAGCAGATGTATGAAGCAGCAGTAAAGCTGATTAAGAAAGGAAAAGCCTTTGTCTGCGACCTGACAGCAGAGGAAATCAGAGAATATAGAGGAACTCTGACAGAGCCTGGAAAAGAAAGCCCATACAGAAACAGAAGTGTGGAAGAAAACCTGGAATTGTTTGAAAAAATGAAAAACGGAGAGTTTGAAGACGGAAGTAAGGTACTTCGCGCTAAAATTGATATGGCATCTCCTAACATTAATATGAGAGACCCGGTTATTTACCGCGTGGCACATATGACCCACCACAACACAGGAGATAAGTGGTGTATTTACCCAATGTATGACTTCGCTCATCCTATTGAAGATGCCATTGAAGGTGTTACCCACTCTATCTGTACCCTGGAGTTTGAAGACCACAGACCATTGTATGACTGGGTGGTAAGAGAACTGGAATATGCACATCCACCGAAACAGATTGAGTTTGCAAAACTGTATCTTACCAACGTGGTGACAGGAAAAAGATATATTAAAAAACTGGTAGAAGACGGTATTGTAGATGGCTGGGATGATCCACGTCTGGTCTCTATTGCAGCACTTAGAAGACGTGGATTTACACCGGAATCCATTCAGAAATTTGTGGAACTGTGCGGTGTTTCCAAGGCAAACAGCTCTGTAGATTATGCTATGCTGGAATATTGTATCCGGGAAGATTTGAAGATGAAAGCGCCTCGTATGATGGCAATTTTAGACCCTGTGAAGGTAGTGATTGACAACTATCCGGAAGGTGAAATGGAGTATCTGGAAGTACCAAATAACATGGAAAATCCAGAACTTGGTTCCAGACAGGTTCCTTTTGGAAGAGAGTTGTATATTGAACGGGAAGACTTTATGGAAGTGCCTGTGAAGAAGTATAAACGTCTGTATCCGGACAATGAAGTACGTCTTATGAATGCATATTTTGTTACCTGTACCGGTGTGGAAAAGGATGAAGAAGGCAATGTTACTGTGATTCATTGTACTTATGATCCTGCTTCAAAAGGAGGAAACTCTCCGGATGGCAGAAAGGTCAAAGGAACCATTCACTGGGTATGCGCAGACACTGCTGTGAAGGCGGAATGTCGTCTGTATGAGAACATTGTAGACGAAGAAAAAGGTGTTTATAACAAGGAGGATGGAAGTCTGAACCTGAATCCAAACTCTCTTACGGTTGTGAAGAATTGTATGGTGGAACCGGAACTTGGCAAAGCAGAAGCCTATGACCGATTCCAGTTTGTAAGAAACGGATTTTTCTGTGCAGACTGTCATGACAGCAAACCAGGAAGCCCGGTATTTAACAGAATTGTATCCTTAAAAAGTTCCTTTAAATTAAAATAAACAGGGGAAGAACCATGCAGGAATTTATGATTCCCTTAGATTCAAAATCAAAAGTTCCGCTGTATGAACAGGTCTGTGAATATGTGAAGACAGAGATTCAGCAGGGGCACTTAAAGGCAGGAGAAAAGCTGCCTTCCTCCAGAATGCTGGCAAAGAGTCTTTCTATCAGCAGAAGCACTGCAGAACTGTCTTATGACCAGTTGGTTTCTGAGGGATATCTGGAAGCAGTACCATGTAAAGGGTACTATGTTTGTAATATCCAGGGACTGTATACGTTTTGTAAAAAGTCTGCAATGGATAACAAAATTTTAAAGCAGGAAGAGGATAAGGCAAGGTCAGATTATGACTTTGCCTTAAATGGTATTGACGCCAGGAGCTTTCCTTATAATACCTGGCAGAAATTATCCAGAAGAGTTTTAAAAGAGGCGGACAGTAATCTTTTCCAGCTTGGAAATCCCTGGGGAGAGCCGGGATTTCGACAGGAAATCGCAGATTATCTGTACCAGGCAAGAGGGGTTCATTGCAGTGCAGAGCAGATTCTCATTGGCGCCGGAAACGATTATCTTTTAATGCTTCTTGGAACTATTCTGGATAGAAATAAGAAGATTATTATGGAAGATCCAACTTATCTTACTGCCTATTATGACTTTCTTCACATGGGATTTCAGGTAAAAACCGTAGGGCAGGATGGCAGCGGACTGAACGTTATGGAGCTGGAACATACAGACGGTGAGATTGTTTATGTAATGCCTTCCCATCAATTTCCCATGGGAACTGTGATGCCTTTAAGCAGACGTATGGAGCTGCTATCCTGGGCAGGAAAGCAGGAGGGAAGATACATTATTGAAGACGATTATGACAGTGAATTCCGCTATAAAGGAAAGCCCATTCCGGCCTTAAAGGGCTTTGATAACCATGATTGTGTGATTTATATGGGGACGTTTTCCAAGTCCCTGGCGCCTTCTATACGAGTAAGCTATATGGTGCTTCCTGTAAAACTTATGAAGCAGTACCAGAATCAGAAACATCCGTTTTCGGTAACGGTTTCCAGGGTGGATCAGAAGATATTGGAACTCTTCTTACAGGAGGGATATTACCAGCGGCATTTAAATAAAATGCGTGGAATTTATAAGAGTAAACACGATTTTCTTTTGAAATATTTAAAGGAAGAAATGGCAGAAATCTGTCAGGTGTCAGGAGAGTATGCAGGGGTACATCTGGTGCTTGCCTTTTGCAATGGGCTGACAGAACAGGAAGCAGTGATAAGAGCAAAAAAGGCTGGAATCCTGGTATATGGACTGTCAGAATACTGCATTTCAGGGAATCCCAAAACATCTCAAAAAGTCCTTCTGGGCTATGCCTGTATGAGCGAAAAAGAACTTTCACAGGCCATAAAAATCTTAAAAAAAGTCTGGGAAAAAAGTAATCCTTGACTTTTTATGACAAATCAAGTACACTGTAAACACGTTAGGGGAGCTGGTGAAGTCCGGCTGAGAATAAAACCGATTCGTTTTAGACCCATATACCTGATCCGGGTAATGCCGGCGTAGGAATCATAGAGGAAGATATTATAAGGCTTAGACTAATCCATTATAATATGATTGTGATATTTACTCCTGTCAGGTAGACCCTAACAGGAGTTTTTTTATTTTAAAAATAATCCATAGGAGGAAGAAAGCATGAACGCAAGTGTAGCAATTCAGTCTTTACCGGCTGCAGCAGATGATGAAGAATTAATCCGTATTGTTGATGAGGTTATTGCCTATATTAAAAGTACGGGAAACAACTATTATGTAGGACCTTTTGAGACCACCATTGAGGGAGATTATGATGAACTGATGGACATTGTAAAGGAGTGTCAGCACATTGCAGTGAAGGCAGGAGCCCCTTCTGTGGCAGCTTATATTAAAGTGAGCTACAAACCGGAAGGAGATGTACTTACCATTGAAAGAAAAGTCACGAAGCATCACCAGTAAATTCTGGACTTTTTCCGCTCTGGCAGGGATTTTGATTTTATGGCAGGCAGTATCATGGGCAGGTCTGGTGCCTCATTATATGCTGCCGTCTCCGGTAGATGTGGTAAAGGCTTTTTTTGCGGATTTCGGCCTTTTGATGCAGCATGCCAGAGTGACTCTGGCAGAGGCTGCTCTTGGGTTGTTTTTCGGTGTGACAGTGGGAGCTTTTATGGCAGTGATTATGGAACGCTTTGAGAAGGTTTATCAGGCATTTTATCCTTTGATTGTACTGACTCAGACAGTTCCTACAGTAGCTATTGCGCCGCTTCTGGTGCTCTGGTTTGGATATGAAATGCTGCCCAAGGTGATTTTAATTGTAATCGTAACCTTTTTCCCCATTACCGTAGGACTATTAGATGGATTTAAGTCTGCAGACCAGGATATGATTCGTCTTATGCGTTCCATGGGAGCCGGAAATCTGCAGATTTTCCGTTGTATCAAACTGCCTGGAGCTATGAGCCATTTCTTTGCCAGTCTGCGTATTTCTGTATCCTACTCTGTAGTAGGAGCTGTGATTTCAGAATGGCTTGGGGGATTTGAAGGTCTGGGTGTTTACATGACAAGAGTAAAAAAAGCATTCTCTTATGACAAGATGTTTGCAGTGATTTTTTTGATTTCCATTATCAGTCTGCTGCTGATGAAGCTGGTAGATATTCTGCAGAAGAAAGTCATGCCATGGGAGCATGTGAAATAACAGAAAGGTGGACAAAAGAGGATGAAAAAGAAAATTGCGGCAGTTCTTTTATGCGCAAGTATGGTATTTTCCATGGCAGCCTGTGGGGAAAAACCAGCAGAAAAAGAAGGCGAAACAGCAAAGAAAGAACAGGAAAAAATTACCTTTGTACTGGACTGGACACCAAATACCAACCATACTGGTTTGTACGTGGCACAGGATCAGGGATATTTTGAAGAGGAAGGCCTGGAAGTGGAAATTGTGCAGCCGCCTGAGGATGGAGCAGATGCTTTGGTAGCTTCCGGTAAGGCGCAGTTTGGCGTGTCTTTTCAGGATTCCATGGCGCCGGGGGTTGCCGGAGAAAATGCCCTTCCAACTACAGCAGTAGCAGCTTTGATCCAGCATAATACCTCCGGAATTATTTCCAGAAAAGGGGAAGGCATGGATACTCCCAAGGGCATGGAAGGAAAAAAATATGCTACCTGGGATGCACCTGTGGAAAAAGCAATGGTTAAAAATGTAGTGGAACAGGACGGTGGAGACTTCAGTAAAGTAGAGATGATTCCAAGTACGGTTACCGATGAAGTTTCTGCTTTAAAATCAAACTCTGTAGATGCAATCTGGGTCTTTTATGCCTGGGCCGGAGTAGCCACAGAGGTAGCGGGACTGGAAACAGATTACTTTGCGTTTAAAGATATCAATCCGGTATTTGACTATTATACTCCTGTGGTGATTGCCAACAATTCCTTCCTGGAAGAGAAACCGGAAACTGCAAAAGCCTTTTTAAAAGCTTTGAAAAAAGGATATGAATTTGCCATAGAAAAGCCGGAAGAAGCAGCAGAAATTCTCTGTGAAGCTTCACCGGAATTAGACAAAGATCTGGTTTTGGCAAGCCAGGAATACTTAAAAGACGAGTACAAAGCAGAGGTAGAACAGTGGGGATATATTGATCCTGCCAGATGGAATGCATTCTATCAGTGGCTCAATGAAAATGGTCTGTCAGAGACAGAAATTCCCGAAAATGCAGGGTTCTCCAATGAGTATCTGCCAAAGTAAGAGAGGTTGGAGGAACAATGGCACAATTAAAGGTTTCACATATTTCCAAGGCTTTTGATGACCAGGAAATTTTAAAAGATGTGACTTTGGAACTTCGTGACAACGAACTGGTGAGCCTTCTGGGAGTCAGCGGAGGAGGAAAAACAACGCTGTTTAATGTGATTTCCGGTCTGTTAAAACCAGAAGAAGGCCAGGTGTTTCTGGATGGAAAAGACATTACCGGACAGCCCGGAAATGTGAGCTATATGCTGCAAAAAGATTTACTCCTTCCCTATCGCACCATAGAAGACAATGTGGCGCTGCCTCTTATTATTAAGGGAGAAAAAAAGAAAGAAGCCAGAAAAAAAGCCTGTTCTTATTTTCCGGAATTTGGACTGGAAGGAACAGAAAAAAAGTATCCAAGCCAGCTTTCCGGAGGGATGCGCCAAAGGGCAGCTCTTTTGCGGACCTATATGTTTTCAGACAAAATAGCCCTTCTGGATGAACCCTTTTCTGCCCTGGACACTCTGACAAAAAGCGCCATGCACAAATGGTATTTAAAGGTCATGGAACAGATTCATTTGTCTACGATTTTTATTACCCATGATATTGATGAGGCGATTCTTTTGTCTGACCGGATTTACCTGCTCACAGGACAGCCGGGAAGTATTACCGCAGAAATCAAAATCCGTGAGCCAAAACCAAGGCGGGAGGATTTTAACCTGACGCCGGAATTTCTGGAGTATAAGAGGCAGATTTTAGAAGAACTGGGACAACTGGAATAGTGCTGAAAATTCTGCAAAAAAGTATAGAAATCGTTCCTATATTTCTATGGTATTCTTGTATATAATAAGAGTATCAAGGTACATGTACAGGAGGTAGGAACATGGCAGGAAAAGCAGCAGAATATGTAAAATATTATAAGAATACGGACGGTCCGGTGATTGCAAGCGTAAGCAGGAAAGTCATAGAACAGGATGGCCTTTATTTCAAAGATTTAGACGGAAGCGGCCAGATGAAGCCTTTTGATGACTGGAGACTGCCCGCGAAAACCAGAGCTTTGGCCTATGTAAAAGAGCTGACAGTTGAGGAAAAGATTGCGCAGCTCTTTATTTCTGACTGGAGAATGGGAAAATATCCGGTTCCAGGCTCCAGCATGGAAACCCAGGAGTTGATTTTAGATGAAAGCGGCACTTTAGATGAAGGAGAGTTTACAGGAAAAACCATTTTTGGAGAACAGCATTTACCGGGAACCTCAACTTTGCTAAAAGAATGGTTCTCCCGTCATTTGATTTTGCGGGCAAATGCTACTGCAGAGGATATGACAGACTGGATGAACCAGCTTCATGCGGTGGCAGAGGAATGTCAGCATTTTATTCCTGTTAGTGTGGCTTCTAATTCCAGGAATGAAAATGGAGAAGTGGTGTTCGGAATGAACGATGCGGCAGGAGTATTTGCTACGTGGCCGGGAACTCTGGGGATTGCAGCAGCGGTTAAAGGTGCAGGAATCGAACTTATAGACCGCTTTGCAGACTGTGTGAAAAGAGAGTGGAATGCCTGTGGATTGAGAAAGGGCTATATGTATATGGCGGATATTATGACAGATCCAAGGTGGCAGCGCTCTTATGGTACATTTGGAGAAGATCCGGAACTGGTATGTGAGATTATGGAACACCTGATTCCGGGAATACAGGGAAGCAAAGAAGGAGTTACAGAAAATGGTGTAGCTATGACAACCAAACATTTTCCGGGAGGCGGAGCAAGAGAAAATGGATTTGATCCTCACTATGCTGCAGGGCAGTGGAATGTTTATGCCACAGAAGATTCTTTGCAGAAATATCATATTCCGGCCTTTCAGGCTGCAGTGAAGAACCATACTTCTTCCATTATGCCTTATTATTCCAAGCCATCTGCCAAAAAGAGCAAAAAACAGCAGGATTGTCTGGGAAATGTTATGGAATTTGAGCCATATGGTTTTGCTTATAACCGTCCGTTTATTCAGAATATGCTGCGGGAACAGATTGGATTTGAAGGATATATTAATTCAGATACAGGAATTGCCCATAATATGTGCTGGGGCGTAGAAATGCTGGATATTCCGGAGCGAATTGGCTTTGCTGTGAATCATGCCGGTGTGGATATTATCAGTGGTTTGTTTGATAATGAGGCCGGAATGGAGGCCTACCGCAGAGGAAAAAATGATTATTATGATACCCATCCGGTACCAAAAGGATTTACCAAAGAGCAGTTGGTGCTTACAGATGAAGCCTTGGACAGGGCTGTAACAAGAACCCTGACAGAGCTGTTTCAGCTTGGAATGTTTGAGAATCCTTACCGTGATGCCCAAAAGGCAAAAGAAGTAACAACAGCAAGAGAAGACTGGGAAGAGGCTGAAAAAGTCCATCGCCAGAGTGTTGTTTTACTGAAAAATAATAACATATTGCCATTAACAAAAGAAAAGCTGACGGGGAAGAAAGTGTATGCAGAGGCATTTCAGAAAGATGCGAAAAAAGCGGGACAGGCTACGAAAGCACTGAGGGAAATGCTTGGAAATGTAACCTTGACGGAGAACCCAGAGGAAGCTGACTTTGCCATTTTTATGGTGTCACCATCAAGTGGAGAATATTTCAATGCCACACCAGGATATCTGGAATTGGATATCTGTGAGGAAAAAGAAGTCTGCAATGTAGATGAAGAAGGAAAACCGGAGAAAGAAATACACAAAGAAACTACATTGCATGGTCTGGGAAGATTACGTGAAATTGCCAAAATAGTTCACCAAAGAGGTGGAAAAGTCATTGCAAATATTAACTTTACCCTGGCCTGGGAAGTAGGAAATATTGAAGCCCTGGCAGATGTGCTTCTGGCTGGATTTGATACGTATCCAGAGGCAACTTTAGATGTAATCTTCGGCAATTTTGCACCTGTAGGTAAGTTGCCTGTTACATTGCCAAAGGATGATTCTGTACTGGCAGTAAATGAAAACGGTGTATGTGTAAGCCCTAATGATGTTCCCGGATATGACAAAGATATTTATATGCCAGAGGATATGAAGGATGAAAATGGAAAAGCCTATGCTTACCGGGATATGGCAGGAAATTATTATGAATTAAACTTTGGATTAAGCTACTAAAAAGAAAACTATTGCATAGGGACGCATATCGGGAAGTGTATAGTGCTTCCCGATTGCTGTTTATGATATGCAACAGTTTTCTTTTTCAATTATGATATGAAATGATAGTTGTAATGCTTCTATAATCAGATTTCCATGATTTTTCCAATGCTTTCATCGTATCTGCAGTATTTTCCGTTTGCAGAAATGAAAGGAGAATAAGTTTTGGTGCGGACATTTTTTACGTATACAACGTGTGTGGCAATCATGTAGACAAGAGAAAATTTTTCATTGAGACTGGAAATCCATTTGTAAACTTTTTTGCTCTTGTCTGAGAGAATCAATTCATAGCCGCCTTCACAGGGCTCCAGGCTGAAATAGGACTTTTCTTTTTTGCCGGAAGAAGAAAATACCTGGTGATAGATGTATTCAGAAAAATGTTTCTTTACAAAGGCTTCAAAATTCTTTTTTTCATACACCTGTCTGGAAACTTCATCCGTAATCTTGTCACCACGTTCAATACGGATTTTTAATACTTTTAAAATTTCAATAGCATCATTGATAAAGCTCAAGCTGTTGTATTCCATGGTTTCCAGGAGAAAAGAAATCAGTTCTTTTGACAAAATATCGTCAGATTTTGCCTGTTCAAATAATTGGTTATCCATAACGTATCCTCGTCCTTTTTTTGGTTATTCTGTTTTTTCGGTATCTTCGTTTTCTGTAGTTTCCTGTGTTTCTTCCTCTTCTTCAAACAGTGCTTCGGCAGCTTCTTCTGCTTTTTCCACGGTTTCTTTTACCGTGTCTTCTACTGCATCAGCAGCCTCACTGGCAGCTTCACTGACAGCTTCGGTTAAGTCTTCTTCTTCAAAAATATCATCATCTACAAAATCATCGGTATGCTCTTTTACCTTGCTTACAGCTTCATCTACAGACTGTTCTACCACTTCTTTGAGTTTGGAAGCAACATGGACAGCAGAGGCCGCAGTTTCTTTGAGATTATCCTGGAAATCTGCGAATTCTTCCTGCAGACCTGGATTTTCTTCTTTCTTTTTCTTGAAATAATAAATTGCTGCACCGGCAGCAGCTCCAAGAGCGCTGACGCCTAAAAGTTTTTTACTGAAACTTCCCATAATTTTAATTCCTTTCCGAAATATGTTTTTTATATAGTGAGTAATGATTGATATATTCTCCATTATAATCCTTTTTAGGAGGAGAAGGGAAGGGGTTTTGAGAAAATTTTATAAAAACTTATGGTTGCATAGAAAATAAAGTGAGGCTATACTAAATACAGAAAAGGAGAGCAGCAGAACATGAAGAATATCATACTTGCAAGTGCATCTCCCAGAAGACGGGAGTTATTAGAAAGAGCAGGGATTCCATTTACCGTGTGTCCAGGCCAAGGGGAAGAACAGATTACCGTATCGGATCCGGCAGAGGTGGTAGAGGAATTGTCTGAGCAAAAGGCCAGGGAAGTGTTTTTGAAAACAGAGGGAGATATACTGGTAATCGGAGCAGATACAGTAGTGGCTGTCAATGGGAAAATCCTGGGAAAGCCAAAAGATCAGGAAGAGGCCAGGCAGATGCTGAGAAGTATTCAGGGAGGCAGCCATGAGGTATATACAGGAGTTACCCTTCTGGACAGGGAAGAGGGACAGGAGAGACAGCGGACGTTTCATGTGATGACAAAGGTAGTGTTTTATCCTATGTCTGAGGAAGAAATTCAGCGCTATGTGGATACCAAAGAGCCGATGGATAAAGCCGGAGCCTATGGAATACAGGGAAAGGCCGGAATTTTTGTCAGGGAAATCCATGGAGATTATAACAATGTGGTAGGACTTCCGGCAGCGCGTTTGTATCAGGAATTAAAAGAGATGGGAATAAACCCCGGAAAGTGGTGAAAAATGTATAAAGCATGTATTTTTGATTTAGACGGAACCATTGCAGATACGGTGGAATCTATTGCCTATGTGGGAAATAAAACTTTAAAAGAGTTTGGCCTGCCACCCATTCCGGTAAAAGATTATAATTTCTATGCAGGAGATGGGGCGGACGAACTGGTACGCAGGATGCTGGCTGCTGTGCCGGGCGGAGATGAGGCAGATTATGAGGCGGTGCGTGTGCTGTACCGCAAATGGTTTGGAGAGAATCCCTTTTACCATGTAAAACCTTTTGAGGGGATTGTGGCATTGCTGGAAGGGCTAAAGCAGCAGGGACTTAAAATTGCGGTATTTTCTAACAAACCCCATGAGGCTGCCGTAGAAGTGGTACATAAAATTTTCGGAGAGCAGATGTTTCATAAGGTTCAGGGACAGACAGCAGAGATTCCCAGAAAACCATCGCCTCTTGGGGCTTTGGCTATTGCCAGAGAATTTGGAGTAAAACCAGAGGAATGTCTGTATTGTGGAGATACTAATACGGATATGGACACCGGAAAGGCAGCGGGGATGTTGACCATTGGGGTTACCTGGGGCTTTCGTCCGCGGACAGAGCTGGAAGAACATGAGGCAGATGTGATTGTTGACAAGCCGCAGGAAATTCTGGATATTGCCGGAAGGGGCAGATAACAGGCATGACAGCAGGAAGCGCTGCATAAGCATACAACAAGAAAACAAGGAGGAAGAGAAGCTATGTATGAGTATAGTGAAGAATGTATTTTAACCTTTTTAAAAAATCAGGGACAGCTATTTGCAGAGCCGGTAGCAGAGACCGAAGAGGAAGCAGAGGCTTTTCTGGAAGACTGTATGGCAGCAGTGGTAGATTCCCTGGAAGAAGTAAGAGACTATTTTGAAGAAAACGGAATGGATGTGGATGGCATGTCCCTGGAAGAACTGGAAGATGCCAGCGAAGTGTTTGCTTTGCCGGGAGGACAATATCTCATTGTGGAGGGATAAAGATGGAAAAAGAAGAAAACAAAAGCTCCCGTTTCTGGGACAAACGTTCAAAAGTGTTTGATGAACAAGTGCTTTCTGTGTATGAAAATGCCTATAAGAAAACCATTAAGCGTTCTATTCCTTTTTTGAAACCAGAGGACACCATGCTGGAAATAGGATGTGGTACGGGAAACGCGACTATTCCTTTGTCCCAATATGTGAAGAAAATTACAGCCATTGATATTTCAGAAGAGATGATGCTAAAGGCAGCAGAAAAGGCAAAGGAGGAAGGAAGAGAAAACATTACCTTCCGTCAGAAGGATTTGCTGGAACTTGATATAGAACAAGAGAGCTATGATGTAGTAGCCGCCTATAATGTGCTGTTGTATATGAAGAATCAGGAAAAAGTGCTGGAGAAAATTTACGACATCCTGAAACCGGGCGGCGTCTTTCTTTCTGCAACGGATTGTCTGGGAAGAAATCTGTCCAAAGAATCTGTGAGAAAGTTCTGGAAATCCAAGCTGCATCTTATGCCTTATGTTTCTTTTGATACACCGGTAGGACTGATGCGGAAAATTCAGAGAAAAGGATTTTTAGTTATTGAGATCGTAAATCTTCACAGAAATCCACCAAACATTTTTATTGTGGCTCAGAAAATTGAGAAAAAGTAAGAGTTTATAAAAACTTTAGAAAGTTTATAAAAGTTTGTTAGCACTCATCTTGTATGAGTGCTAATTTTATCTTGACTTTTCTGTTTCAGGGTATTAATATAAGTCTCAGATGAGAAAAATAAAAACCTAGAAATAGAAAAAGGAGATGTATTTATCATGGCCAGCAAGCGTGGTACTTTATCAATTAACAGCGACAATATTCTTCCAATTATTAAAAAATGGATGTATTCTGATCACGATATTTTCTTTCGTGAACTGATTTCTAATGGTTGTGATGCCATTACCAAACTGAAAAAACTGGAAGTTATGGGAGAATATTCTTTCCCGGAAAATCATAAAAATAAAATTCAGGTTATCGTAAACCCGGAAGAAAAGACCTTGAAATTTATTGATACTGGTCTTGGTATGACTGCAGATGAAGTAGAAGAGTATATTACTCAGATTGCATTTTCAGGCGCTACCCAGTTCCTGGAAAAATACAAAGATAAAACAAATGAAGATCAGATTATCGGACATTTTGGTCTGGGATTCTATTCCGCATTTATGGTAGCAGATGAGGTTCAGATTGATACTCTTTCTTACAAAGAAGATGCAACACCAGTTCACTGGTCCAGTGATGGCGGCACAGAATATGAAATCGGTGATGGAAACAGAACCGAAGTAGGTACAGAGATTACCCTGTTCTTAAATGAAGAGAGCGTAGAATTTGCCAATGAATATCGTGCAAGAGAAATCATTGAGAAATACTGTTCCTTTATGCCTGTGGAAATCTTTTTATCCAAGGCAAACGCACCTCAGGAATATGAGACCATTGAAGAGTCTGAATTAAAAGAAGACGATGTAGTAGTGGAACATATTCATGAAGATGCAAAAACAGAGGAAAAAGAGAACGAAAACGGTGAAAAAGAAGTTGTAGAAACTTCCCCTGCAAAAGAAATGGTGAAAATCCATAAACGTCCGGTTTCTTTAAGCGATACCAATCCTCTGTGGATGAAACATCCAAACGAATGTACAGAGGAAGAATACAAAGATTTCTACCGCAAAGTATTCATGGATTACAAAGAGCCATTGTTCTGGATTCACCTGAATATGGACTATCCATTTAACTTAAAAGGTATTTTGTACTTCCCGAAAATTAATATGGAATATGAATCCATTGAGGGAACCATAAAATTATATAACAATCAGGTGTTTATTGCAGACAACATCAAAGAAGTGATTCCTGAATTTTTGATGCTGTTAAAAGGTGTCATTGACTGTCCGGATCTGCCTCTGAACGTATCCAGAAGCGCTCTGCAGAACGATGGTTTTGTGAAGAAAATCTCTGATTACATCAGCAAGAAGGTAGCAGACAAGCTTTCCGGTATGTGCAAGACAGACAGAGAAAATTATGAAAAATACTGGGATGATATCAGCCCATTTATTAAATTCGGCTGCATCAAAGACAGCAAGTTTTCTGAGAGAATGATGGATTACATCCTGTACAAAAATATTGATGGAAAATACCTGACCTTAGAGGACTGCATCAAAGAAAATGCAAAAGAAACACCGGAAGATCAGGAAGTAGTGACAGAGGAAAACAAGGAAGAAGTTCTGGAGGAAGCAAAAGAAGAAGCCAAGAAAGAACCAGAAAAAACACCTGTCTATTATGTCACAGACGAAGTACAGCAGAGCCAGTACATTAATATGTTCAAGGAACAGGGACAGGATGCCGTGATTCTGAAACATAACATTGATTCTGCTTTTATCTCTCATGTAGAACAGATGAAAGAGAATGTGAAATTCCTCCGCATTGATGCTGATGTGAATGAAGCAGTCAAAGAAGATGGAAAAAATCTGGAAGAAGAGACAAAAACACTTTCCGAAGTATTTAAGAAAGCTCTGAACAAAGACAATCTGACCGTAAAAGTGGAAAGTCTGAAAAACGAAAACGTTTCTTCCATGATGACCATTTCTGAGGAAAACCGCCGTATGCAGGAAATGATGAAAATGTATAACATGTATGGTATGGATCCATCCATGTTCGGCGGACAGGAGACACTGGTACTGAATGGCAACAACAAACTGGTTCAGTATGTGCTGGAAAATAAAGACGGAGAAAATACGAAGGTACTCTGTGAACAGCTCTATGACCTGGCGCTTATCAGCCACAGACAGCTGACACCGGAAGAAATGACAAAATTCGTTGCAAGAAGTAATGAGATCATGATGATGCTGGCGAAATAAACAGTATGAAGAAAAAATAGAAGAAGTGAATGGGAGAAAAGGAGATGCACAGGCTGATATTGCTTGTGGGTCTCCTTTTTTGCAGTTTATAAAGAAATGGAAATGATTTCTTCATAGGTGAAATTGCTTCCAAGTTTCTGTTAGGAGGTATAAGAATGTCAGAATGGGATAAATTGATAACACGTATATGCAATTTATCGAAAGACATCCGGTTTGATGAGTTATGGAAGGTATGGGAAAGCTATAGATACGAAATGAATGCACCAAGAAGTGGGAGCAGTCATTATACTTTTTGTAGAAAGTGAGGCGAAGAATGATGAAGACGCTGAATGATTATATGGCAATGTCCTATCGTATGGAAATTGTAGACGATAAGGAAGAAGGCGGCTTTTATGGGGATTAGATATAAGATATCCACTGTTCGTTTTTAATATTCTGTAAATTTATTTAAATAAAAGAAAAAGAATGACATAATTTAATGGAGATGTTATAATTCTTACAACAACAAAATCTAACAAAAGGAAAAATAGTCACAACAAGAAGTATATGGAATATAAAGCAAAATACAATCCCAATAAGCCTCAAATTTCTTTTATGAACTACAGCGGTATGTATATAAATACTGTATGGGAAACAGTTTTTTTACTTACGGGAATTGGAGTGTTGTTTATTGGAATCCTGCTTAAATTTGCTGGTCTCTAAAACGTGGGGAAAGGGTTTCATAAATAATTTTTTAAACAGGAAGGGGGTACGCCATGCATCACAAAATTTTTTTAAAGCAAATGAAGCGTAGCAAAAAAACAATTCTGTATCTGTTACTGCTGTTTGCTGTAACTGCCTTTTTTGCCACAAGTGTAAATCTGTACCAGAACAGCATTCACAATCTGAAAGTTTCGGAGGAGACCTTTTCAACCCTGGCAGTTACAGAAATTTATGGAGAGGTGGACAAATACGGAGAACTGGCAGAGCCAAACAGTGAGGAACACATTGGCTATCAGGCTGTTGGGGTGAAAGGCTATGATGTTCGTGACATTCTTGACAGTGAAGCAGTGGAAAGTTATGATCTGCGAAGTCATTACGGGGCTTACATAGAAGGACATCCGGCTATGGAGTATGGCTATGAACAAGATGTGAACTCAGGTGAAAAAACAGATATCTGGTTCACACGGAGCAACAATGTCATCCGGTTTAAGATTCAGGGGGCGGAACCGGTTGCGCTGGAGTATAACCCGGATGAATCTTATACCTGGGGATGGCGCCCATTCTATCTGGAGATTCTGGAGGATGCTGCCGGCTTTTCCTCCTATCCGGATTATCTGCCCTATAACCATTTTGGATTTGACAAGGAGGAATGGGCTGAACATGAGGAAGATATCAAAGAACTGAATCAGACGGATGATACAGACAAACTGATTTTTTACCCGGATGTAGAGTATATTGCGATTCTTGGCTCTCATATATCCTGGGGTAGGATAGGGAAAGCCGGAACCTGGGAATATCTGGACAGGGGCTTGTATGACGATCAGTTTGCATTTGCCAAACCGGTTCAGGATTATACCTCTATCTGTTATCTGTCTGACCTATGACGGTTCCAGGGAAGAGAGAACGTATGAGGAAAGCGCTTCTCCTTTTTCCATTCAGCGGGTAGAAGACGTGGAGAAGAATCCGGAACTGAAAGCGTATTTTGAGGACATTTGGCAGGACATCAGCATACAGCAGTACACCCACAACGTAGTTGCGACCAATGACGTCACCTCTGTCCCTGCCTTTCATCTTGGCAGCGCTGCTCTAACGGAGGGGAGGCTTATTACCCAGGAGGAGTATGAAAAAGGTGCAAAAGTCTGCCTGGTCAGTGAAGAGATGGTAAAAAATCAAAAATGGAAGATTGGGGACAAGCTGAAGATGAAGCTGTTTGAAAGTGAATATATCCCGGGTTATGACCGGAATCTCTATGACCAGCCTATTTATGATGCAGAGGAAACGCCTTTTGTAGAGGAAGGGGAGTATGAAATCGTAGGCATTTATTCCAGGTATCCTACGGTTGGGAATACGGAACTTGCGTCAAACACCTTAGAAATATTGCCCTATAACATTTACATTCCAACCAAATCCATTTCCAAAGAAAGAGAGCCGGAAGAACTTCTGGTTCATGGCTCTACCTTCAGTGTAAAGCTGAAAAACGGAAAAGTGGAGAAATTTCTGGCAGATATGGAAGCGAAAGGACTGACAGAAAGAAAAGAAGGGCGTTATGAGCCGAAATTTACCTTTTATGACCAGGGCTACAGTGCTGTGGAGTCAGGGCTTCGTTCCATGAACAGTACTGCAAAGCTGCTGCTGCTTCTTTCTTCTGTGCTTCTCTTGATTGTCTGTATTCTGGTAGCTTATTTCTTCTGGCAGAACCAGAGACAGATCGTAGGCATTTTTCGCCTGCTTGGTGGAACGAAAAGACAGGCTGTTTTGGCAGTGCTGCGCTGCGCGTTGATTTTGACGGTTCTTGGAGCAGCAACAGGGGGCATCCTTGGATGTGGCGTGACATATCTTGCAGGAACGGGAATCATGGAAAGAAATATGGAAGAACTTGAGACGGATATGACTGGAACGTATGATATGTCCAGGTTTGCACAGCAGGAGGCGGATATCAGGATTCAGGCAGACCCGTTGGCAACTATGGGAGCCTGTGGAGCAGCGTTACTTTATCCAATGTTTCTGTTGGGATTTGCAGCAATGGATATTCACAAAGAGCCAAGGGAACTGCTTCCCAAAGGGAAAAGTTAGGGGGGATGGAATTGAAAACGTTTTCTTATATCTGGCGTATGGCAATGAGAAGGAAAGCTGCCTGTATTCTGGTGGTGGTTTCTACAGTGATGATGACTATATTCATGCTGTTCTATCCGGGTCTTATTGGCAATACCAGGAAGAGGCTGAAGGAGACCTATGATGGCATTACAGTGACAGGCAGTATCATCAGCAACAAGGGAGAGGCTGTTCCGTTGATTCCCGGAAACCTGTGGAAGAAAATAGAGGAAAGCGGCTATTTCAGCCAATGCTATGCCAGAAGTTATTTTGGTATCCGCACCTTTCCAAAAGCGGTTCTGGAAGAAAAGGCTGGGGCAAACCCATCCAAACAGAGAGAAAACATTCTTTTCCAGTCCCTGCTTTCCCAGTTTGAGACCGGAGACAGCGGCTGGATAGAAGGATCTATGAAAGCATACAATACCTTTCAGGCAGAGGATGAACTGGTGCATATCCGTGATGATATCCAATGGCTGGAGGGGTATGATGAAAGCTGCCTGGAAGGAGAGGAACGCATCTGCATTCTTTCGGAAGACTGGGGCTATGCCCTGGGAGATACGGTTCCTTTCCTGGCCAGTGTCTGGGTAGGGCAAAATAAATGTAGAAGAAATCTATTTTACAGTAGGGGATAACCAGCAGTTAGAGAAGATAAAGGCAGGGATGATAAAGCAGGGGCTTCTCAGCAGTGAGAGCAGTAAGCTGTTCCAGATTCACATGGATGACCGGATTTTGAAGGAAGCGGTTGGTCCTATTGAAAGTAATCTTGCCCAGTTGGAAGGTTCGTACCTGTTTTTCTTTTTGATGATTACTGCCATTGGTTTCTTCGTCAGTTTTCTGCAGATCCGGGGTCGGAAACCGGAGTATGGGGTGATGAGGATGCTGGGGGAAAGCAGGATGCAGATTACCTTAAAAGCAATACTGGAGCAGTTTCTGTTCTGCTTTGGCGGTGTGATACTGGGGGCGGCAGCAGTGGGCTTTGTAAAAGCAGAGAGCTTTCAGCCTGCCATTTGCACTGTGATTCTGTTGTGTTACACACTGGGTGCAGCAGCGGCAGCGGCGCTCACCGTCCGGGTGGATGTAATGGATATTCCACGTGATAAGGAGTAGGCTTATGGGAATTTTACAAGCACAAAAGGTACACTATACATATCAAAGCAAATATCAGAAGGTCCATGCTGTAAGAGGCATTGGTTTTGACTTTCAGAGCGGGAAATTTTACGCTATTGTGGGAAAAAGCGGATGCGGTAAAACCACGTTCTTGTCCCTGCTGGCTGGTCTGGATCTGCCAATAGAGGGCAGATTCTCTATGAGGGCAAAAGTACAGCAGAATGCAACCGGGATCATTACCGATTAAAAGCAGTTTCGCTCATCTGTCAAAGTTATAATTTATTTCCTCTGTTGACAGTGGAAGAAAATGTTACCTATCCCATGCTTCTAAGAGGTATAAAACCAGGGGAGGCAGAAACCACAGTCCATGAGAAGTTAAAGGAGGTTGGATTGGACAGCTCTTATTATAAGAGGCTGCCGGCCATGCTTTCCGGCGGGGAACAGCAGAGGGTGGCAATCGCCAGGGCGCTGGCTTCTGATGCCCGCATTCTTCTGGCAGATGAACCAACCGGCAGTGTACAGTTAGTACACTACTAGCCGAAAAAAATACCGGTGATTTCACCGTCATTGTTAATCTCAATTTTCTTAATAATCGACCGCCAGAACGTTCTTTTTTCCTCTCTGGATAATCCTTCGTATATCTCCTTAAATCCATTCTGCATCATGTGCTCCACCAGGGAAAAATCCGGCGCCTTTTCCTGTTGTTCGTCCGGGATATTGGCCAGGGCAGCAGAATATATCTCATAATCTTTCTTGTAATCTTCCAGGTCAATTAAATCGTTCACATAAAGCTCTTTCAGCTTCGTTAATTTGTTTTTAAGAGCAGCCTTTTCTGCCTGCCGGGAACTGCGCTCTTTCGTTGCCGCATTGACAGAATATGCAATCTTACATTTTTCTATCTCAGATGCAAGATTCTTTAGAAGCCATTTTTCAATTTTTTTCTCACCTATGCTTCGCTTATGAGGACAGCGTCCACGCTGATAATGTTGATTACACCTGTAATTATAATAATCACCACCACCTACATAGCCAACAAGTTTGTGTTGACATTCGGCGCAAACTAGAAGAGAGGTGAATAAGTATATTCTGCCGGATGGTGCGGTTTTCCCATTACGTTTCATAAGTTCCTGTACATGATTAAATTGTTCCTCAGGGATGGCAGCAGGACAGAAAGAGGGGTTATAGCGTCCGTTTCTGTCATACACGCCAATAGCCAGCTTATCTTTTAACATGCGTCGGAATGTGGCGTCACACCAGTTTAATCCGTATTTATTGCGGATATAAGTTATTGTTCCCCTTTGTGTCACGGTAGATTCGTAATGGTCGAATGCGTCTTTCAAAATAGCAGCTTTTTCGGGGATAATCTCCAACCGCTTTTCCTCATTCACTCTAAGCCAAAATGGTACTTTTCCAGACACAACGGTGCCATTCTGTATCTTGCTATCAAACACAACGTTAATGCGCTCCCCAGTCTGATCGGCTTCGTTTTGGGCAATAGACAGTTTTCCTTATAAGAAAAATCATGGTACAATGTAGGTACCGCACTGAAGGAGGATCTC
>ENA-OROR01000423-OROR01000423.1-human-gut-metagenome-genome-assembly--contig:-NODE-423-length-38396-cov-7.250567_pt1 | contig 38396 bp, 23 predicted proteins | sample MGYA00242135_ERZ509060 | MGnify/ENA primary metagenome ERZ509060 (study PRJEB26280, sample SAMEA2338742) | human gut metagenome | biome: human gut; feature: human-associated habitat; material: faeces... | reverse complement strand
GGTGCGGCAGCCGCGTCCCTTCATCTGCGCGTAAAGCGTTTCAGAGTGCACGTCGTTAAAGAAAATCAGCACTTCGAGCGGACGCACGTCAGTCCCGGTCGCCACCAGCGTCACTGTCACGGCAATGCGAAAGTTCACGTCGTAGCGAAATTGCTTGATGCGCTCGTTGGAGTTCCCAATCGAATAGGTGATCTTTTGAACAAAGTGATCGTCCGTCCGATTGAAGACTTCTTTTGCTACCTCCACAATCAACTGGGCGTGTGCGTCCGACAGGGCAAAAATCAGCGTTTTCGGCAGATAGTCGAAATTCGGTTCACGTTCCGGATAAAACTGCGTGTAGACCGCATCTTTATATTCTTGAAGCACTTTTCGGATCTGGTCGCGAACGACAACGCGTCGGTTGAGGTCCGCCTTTGAGAACGCACGCTCTTCGATCGCAACTTGCTGATGCCTCTTGGCATCAAGGCGATTTGTCACTTCGAGCTTGTCCCCCGTTTCAATCGTTCCTCCCTCTTCGGTGAGTTCGGTTTTGATTCGGTATATACGAAAGGATACGTTCACGTCATCGAGAACGGACTGCTCGTAGGTATAGTTCGCCACGCGGTTATTGTCGAAGAACGCCAGCGTTTCCGGGATTGGCGTGGCGGTCATCCCGACGAGTCTCGCTCTATTGAAGTAGGTCAGCACTTTCTGCCAGTCGCTGTATATCGAACGGTGGCACTCGTCAATGATGATGAGATCGAAGAAATCGGGGGGCAACGTAGGGTTGGCCGGCAATTCCACCACATCCCCTTCGTGATGACCCATACCGGCATCTTCGTCTTCTTCGGAATACGAATCGGTGTTTCCAGTCAACAGCGAATAGAGCCGCTGGATCGTACTGACGACGATGCGCGTGCGAGGATCGATCGGTCTATTCGTCAGCTGCTCGACCCAGAAGATTTCGGAGAGCGGCTTACCGCTTTCCGTCAACTTGAAGGTCTTGAGTTCTGTAGCGGCAGCCGTTCCAAGATTATTGCGGTCCACCAGAAAGAGCACGTGCTTCATCGGCGTGAAGGACAGCATTCGGTATGCCATCATGCACGCTGTAAAGGTCTTTCCTGAGCCGGTCGCTAAAACCATGACTGCGCGGCGCTTGCCGTCTTTGAAGGACGCTTCCAGATTGTTAAGTGCTTCGTATTGACACTTGCGAAGTCCCTTCGGGGACAAGTACGGCAATCCGTCAAACTCTCCGAGATGAAGACGCCGAACTAAATCCCACGGACGCGGGAACTTCGTGATGATTTCGTACTTCGCGTTCGGCTTGCGGCAATCCTTGAAGGCGATCTCCTTGCCGTTTGAGAGATAAACGAACGGCAGCGGCAAAAGCCACGTCGGGTACCAAGGCTTCACTTGCTTCGTGTAATTCTCGGCTTGAGCGATCAAGTGCGGGTTGCTGAGCGAAATCTCTTCGCGTTTAGCTTCGAGTACGGCAGCTGCCTTTCCGTTAATCAACAACAGGTAATCCGCTTCAAGACCGCCGCGCATGGCGGCTTCACGGACCGCGACGGCGGTCATGCCGGGGGCGTACTCGTCACGGTTGATGACTTTCCAACCCGCATCTTCCAACTTGCGGTCAATCCATTCCCGCGCTCTTTGTTCGGGTTTCAAATCGGTCATGACCTTTTTCCTTCTTATTCTTTGGACTTCCACATTCCAAATAGCGATATGCACTCGTTCGACTGATGCCAATGATTCGGGAAACTTTGGCAAGTAACACTCCTTCTTTGAGGAGATGCTTCATATGCGATACCTTTTCGTCGGAGATTCGGCACACGCCGAGCTTAAAAGCTCCGCGCTTCTTGGCAAGTTCGATACCTTCGCGCTGCCGTTCTTTGACGATGCTGCGTTCGAACTCGTTAAACGCACTGACGAGCGTCAGCATAAGTTTCGAGATGCTGGAGACGTTCTCCCCGTCCTCAAAGCGCAAACCTTCTTTCATAAATTGGAGCGTAACACCGCGATGCGTCAATTCTTCGCCCAAGCGGAGAAAATTGGCAAGACTTCGATCGAGGCAGTCGAGCCTGCAGCAGACGGTTGTGTCGCCGTACTGAACTTCGTCGAGGCGTTTGTCGGGCTCAGGCCGGCTGGGGTTTTGATCATCCGAGCTGACGCGGAAGTAACCGAAGATATGTGTCATGGATGTTCCATCGAGGTCAGCACCCAAAGATTGGTACACAAATGCACTGTCAGAGTCGACTTTAATCAATAATGGCAGAAATTGTATGCATTCTGGGTTGTGTCCACTCGGGGCATGCTGATGGAGCAGAAAACGGTCATGGAGATTCAGGTACTTTGTTTCGCTGCTTTGTTCTCTCAGAAATTCGGCTGATTCGTTTTATGCGAGCTCTGTGAAAAGGGACGCTTCGCCGGCAATGCTTGCATGACCGGCATTATTCGGAGGGAGATTGATTTGAAACGATCACTGTTAACATGGTTTCTTGTTGCGCTCATCTCAGGCTGCTCCGCTGCGATTGAATATCACCCATTCGTAGGAGATGAGCAAGTTCTTAAAGGCTCTGGCGGTGCGTGCGATATCGCTAATGGGGTCGAGATATGGATCAAGGGTGCACCCTCCAAGCCATTCACTGTTATTGGGTACATTGACGGTCAATACACCGAGGACATTGGGGAAGAAGCGGCTTTGAAGCGACTGATCGCAAAAAAGGTAAAAGAGGTTTCCGGTTCTGGTGTAATTCGTACGTCCCGCCATTCACGTGAGGGCGATTCGTACTTTTTCGGCAATGTCCTTATCACCGATACGGATATCAAAGACGAGTACATCGTTTTCCGCTACCAGTAGCGTACGTTGGCAAGTGCTCTCAGAGGACTTGCCATCGATTACCCATCACTGTTGGAGCTCGCTTGTTATTTGACATCATCGCGGATTGCTGCGTGTACCGCAGTCATTTCAATGGGTGCGAGGCAGGCCGAGATTAAGCGAACCGCAACAAAGAACCGCTGAAGGAATATGACTCATTTGCTATAATATCGCATATTCGTTTTATTTTTTCCTGCAATGAACTTTGCTACTCACACCTCCGCCATGGTCTTTTACAGAAAAGAGCATGGCCTGTCGCAAACCGAAGTTGCCCGAGCAATGGCCACGACTCAATCGGCGGTTGCGCGTCTCGAAAAACGTCTGCTTACAGGAGCAGACGTCACCTTATCTGCTCTCCAACGGTATGCGGAAGCAATCGGATTGAGCATTGAGTTGACACTTAAGCCGGTCAAACAACGATACGGAATTTTTCCCACAGCTGAAGCTGCAATTGCGGCCGCTGTCCATACATCGGCATGCGAAGGCCGAACGGTTCCTGCTAATGAAGTCGAAGATCTGTGGAAAATGGTTCGTGGCGAAATTTCCAGACAAGATCTGATCAAGAAATATGTCGCCGAGGCTCTCGCAAAGCAGGAGGCGCGCGACCGTGTCTGATGAGTACGATTACGAATACGATTCTCTGGAGGATCCTTACGTCTATCCTGGCACCAGGATATTGCGAAACAAATTCGGGATCAAACACCAGGACCTGCTATCCGAATTAGAGAGTCAAATCACAGACTCTAAGTTTGTTAAATCGAAGCAAAGTGACGACGATATTCCTACTGGGAATTTCGATCTTAAGCACCTTCAAGCTGTCCATAAGTATCTTTTTGGCGAGCTTTACGATTGGGCTGGTGAGATTCGTCAACAAGGGTTCATCAGTAAGGGGCAATCCGTCTTCTGCTTTGCTCCTATGATCGAATCGTATGCTCGCGGGATCTTTAGCAAAATGCAGCGAGAGAATTTCACCGAAATGGATGTCAAGCAATGCGCTTGTAAATTAGCCTACTACCTGTCGGAAGTTAACGCACTGCATCCATTCCGTGAGGGCAACGGGCGATCTACACGCCTGTTCTTCCAGATCTTTGCCAACGAGCACGGATGGAACTTGTCTTTTGAAAAGATTTCTCATGTTGCGTTGGTCGAAGCGATGATCGAAAGCATGAACGGATCCTTGGTTCCGTTAAGCGAGCTACTGGAGAAATGTCTGTCGCGACGAGCAAGTACATAACTATCAGCGGCTTTGTGAGGTCACCGGGATAGAGGTTAAAGCGAACTACCACAAAGAACCGATGAAGACGCCGATGCACCACTGTTAGCGGACAGCATAAGATACCCCCGTGCGGACATTTCCTGACCCCTCTTCAACGCAAGAGAGATTAACCGTGTGTTACGCGCAAGGATAAATTTCCACTTAAACGCAACGAGAACTTTCCACCCCAATCAATGAGGAAAGGAAATGAAGAAATCAAAGTGGAAGAATTTGACGAAGGGACTATCTCAAGAAAGGAGCTCTTCGAAGATGATCACGGAAACCCAAGATGGTTAGAACGGAAGCGCTGAAATACATTCAGCTCTTGCATGAACGCGGGGAGGGCTCGCTCAAGATCAGCAAGCGGCTCGGCCTCTCGCGCAACACGGTGCGCAAATATCTGGCGCTCCTTGACAGCGGACAGCCCATCGTTTTGCGTGTCCAGCGAGCTCGCGCTTTGGATCCCTATGAAGAAGTGATCAAGAGACTGTTTGTCGACTGCCGCGGTCATTGCCCCAATCTCCAACGTCGATTAAAGGAGCAGCTGGGTTTGGCAGTGCAGCTGCGCACGCTGCAAAAGTTTTGTCAGCCCTGGCGCAAGATCGTGCTCACGCCGCAGGAACGCGCGGTACGTTATGAGGTCAACTTACCTGACCGTTGACAAACGTTTTAGGCGCAGTTTAACTGGATGACTTCAAGATACTGTATTGCGTTGAGAGTTAATGAAATTTAAGTTAACCCGCATCAGCCAGAACATGGTCGCCATTGAAGTTCGGGATGAATTTCGCCTCGGCCGTTTTCCCCACCTGCATGAAGCCCTTGGTAATGCCAATTTCATCTGCGTGACGAATAACTTTCTGATATTCAAGTGTTGTCAAGGGGCGATTAATCTCCGGATGCAGGCATGCTTTATAGATCGGCATGTATTGGTTCATGACAGAAACGAAAACATCATCGCCGAAAGTTTCATGAATCCAATCCAGGCAGCGGCAGCTGTCTCTCCATTGCCAGGGAAGAACCAGATGACGGATGATCATGCCTCGTTTTAAGAGACCGTCATCGCCAATCCTGGCAGGTCCCGTCATCGCGAACATCGTACGGATAGCTTCGGAGGCATATTCGAAATATTTCGGAACGCCAGAATATTTTTCACCCAGTCGACTGTCGAAATACTTGAGATCCGGCAGAAAGATATCCACCAAACCATCGAGCATCCTGAGCGTCTCAGGGAGCTCATAAGCGTTGGAATTGTATACAACTGGAAGTTTTAAGCCCTGAGCTTTGGCAGAGAGAAGCGCTTCACGAATTTGGCGGGTGTAATGACCGGGAGTCACCAGCTCAATGCATGATGCGCCGCGTTCAGCTTCTTCAAGAAAAATATCGGTGAGTCTGGCTGTGGTGACCTTGAGGCCTTTGCCCCCGGCGCTGATTTCATAGTTTTGACAAAAGCAGCACCGTAAATTGCAGTGTGAAAAGAAAACGGTGCCGGCACCGTTTCCGCTCTCAAGGATCGGTTCTTCCCAAGCGTGGAGACTGACCAGCGCGATCTCAACGTCATCAGTGGCGCGGCAGATGCTGCGCTTCAGACCTTGGGGGGTCGAACGGTCCGCGCCGCAGCGGCGAGGGCAAAGATTGCAGATCATGGCAAAAATGCAGATTCGTTGTGCGGCTGAGCATAAGCCGCAATCGGGTTTCTTATTATCGACTTCCAAAACCGATTTCGACCGGAATGGTATTCCTTTTCGAAGAGTCACGTATCTCCGCATGGCACGGCTTTGCCGCCATAGTGAGAATAGAGTAGTACGTCTTTATTTAACTGCCTGACATCATGGACAGCGTTGCGCTCATCGCACCTGATTTTTCGATCATTCTGCTGGGATTGCTGCTGCGGCTGAAGTTCGAATATTCAGAAGATTTCTGGAAACAGGCCGAACGGCTTGTTTTCTACGTGCTTTTCCCGCCGCTGCTCTTCACCTCCATCTCTGGGTCCAGCCTCTCGCTCGGAGAGTCTGCTGGGTTCCTCGCCGCAGGCATCGGGGCGATGCTGATCGGCGTCTGCGCGTCTTGGTGCATTCGCTATTTGGTGAAGGCTGATCCGGTCACCCATGCATCGCTCTTTCAATGCGGCTTTCGCTTCAACACTTATATTGGTTTTGCCCTTGCTTTGAAGCTTTTTGGTGACCAGGGTTTTGCACTTCTGGCACTTTTGATCGCTTTTTGGGTGCCGATTTCAAACACCATTGCGGTGAGTGCGCTCGCTGGTGCTGTGGCCAAACGTGATGCAGCCTTGGGAAAGCAGACAAAGGGCTCTGAGCCCAGCCTCATGGTTGTTACGGGCAAAGCGGTTGTCCAAAATCCGCTCATTATCGCTACGGTTCTTGGACTCTGCTGCAATCTTCTCGGCATCACAGTGCCCGCAACCGTCCATCACTTCTTAAAGGGACTTGGCAATGCGTCGCTGGCCATGGGGTTGCTTTGCATCGGTGCCGGTCTGCGCTTTGCAGCGCTTCGCGGAAGCTGGGGACTTATTCTCACCGGCGCCGTGCAAAGACTGATGCTTTTGCCGCTTGTCGCTTGGGGAGTGACAGCAGCCTGGGGACTGCCGCCGGCAGCGGCGGGAGTCGTCATTATTTTTGCGGCTCTGCCGACAGCACAGTCGTGCTATGTGATGACGGCCTCCATGCACGGCAATGCGCCGGCTGTTGCTGCTGCAACATCCCTGCAGACATTAGCAGCAATAGTGACGCTGCCCATCTGGATTTCGCTTGCGATTCTTTGATTCAAGCTATCAAAAAGAGCCGCTTTCGCGGCTCCAAAATCCTGCCGACAAACAACGTCTGCCGGCAGGGAAAACGAAACTGCAGTTAATCCTTGTTCTTGCGGTTCTTTGCAGGAACAAGCGCCTCAATATCGGCAGTGCGGATCGTGAAGAGTCGGCAGAGAAGCTTCTCGGCGAGGGCTTCGGCCTCAGCAATGATCTTCAGATTGAAGGCGTCAAGGTGACTGCGGGCAGCCGCTTCACTTGTAGCCTTAAGGGCCAGATACTCTTCTTCCATGCGCTGCTGGGCAGCAGATGTTTCAGCTTCGAAGGCCGCAAAGGCTTCATGTACGATCGGCGCAAGCTTCGGGTAGTCCGTCATGGCGAGCGTCTGCAGGCGGCGGAACTTCCAGTAGGCCGATTCCGTGTCGCACTGATCAGTTCCCTTGCTCCAGGATGCCGGAACTTGTGTGAGACCCGCATAGAAGGGAATGAAGACCGACAGATCAGCCATACCGACGGCGACATAGATGACTTGGCCGATTTCCTTGGGAAGCCACGGACGCACCTGCATGACGTGAGCTTCATACGTGCGGAAAACGCTGATCGGACGCCACGGTTCGTCGCCGCGCAGGCCGTGACCATACGGGTCATGCTCGGTGCCGGCAAAATGGTCGCGCATCAGCGCCTTGGCATCCTCAATGGTGCCCTTGCGCTCGGGCGTGAGGAACACGGGGAAACTGCGGCCGGCGTCAGGGTTCTGTTCAAGCGACGGATTGAGGCGCTTTTGCATGACCCAGACACGCGGGTCGTTATAAGTGCGGTCGCGGTCGTCGTCACGCGTATAGGCCTTGGAAAAATTGAATTCACCGTCGGTTTCGGGGTTGTAGAGTCCCTTTTCGACAGCAAATTCAACCAGGTTCTTCGAGGCCATCTGGTCGTCGGACGCCGGATCATAAGTTTGGAAGCGTCCCTGGTTGCCGGAGGCAAAATAGGTGTCGGCTGGGATACGCTGCGCAAGCCAGTGATGGCCGGAACCGGTTTCAAGGTACCAAACCTCGGTTTCGTCAACGAACGCTACGCCAAAACCTTCGCCGCACCCCTGCGCTTCAATGATGCGGCCAAGTTCTGCAGCGCCTTCGCGCGCGGTGCGGCAGCGGCAGAGCAGTACGTCGGCGATGTCGTCCTCGGTAATGCCCGTTTCCTTGACGTACGGATCAACGGCAAGTGCGGCTTCAGAGGCGAAGATCGATTCTGTGCCGGTGAGTCCCATGCCGGCTTCGTTGAAGCCGCAGGCACCGTGAAGCTGCGTCTTCCAGTTGGGAATCGTCGTATAGCGCAGGGAATTCTCCGGAAGCGGGTAGGTGAAGTCATTCACGCCGCCGTGCGCTTTGCAGCTGTAAAAACCGGTCTGACCCTGGCGGGCAGGATGAATGACGAAGTGCTGGGCTTTAAGCGAGGAGCTGTCGGCGCTGCGGGCGACGATGAATGAGCCGTCGGCGGAAGCCTTTTCGCCGAAAACGATGGTGGTGCACATGCTCTTTAAATATCTCCGCTTGTGTGGATTTTGATGTGGGCAGCTGCAGTGGTTGAACTGCGCAGCTGCGGTTGAGTTTAGCAAGTTCATGCCAAATGCCAATCCCGCAGTGAGGGTGATTTTTTGTGCAGTTTCACGGTTCGTCGGGGCTTAAGCTGCGGCGTATCCGGTTGGAACGTTAAGGCATTATTAGAATGCGCTGTGAGGTCGTCGGAAAGATCGCTCCGCGGCAGGATGTATACGAGAAGGAATGGTTATGAAGATCGGTGAGAACGCCACAGGGTTCATTAAAGCTGCGGCCGGTTCGCCTCGGGTGCATCCTGGAGAGCCTATGAAAAACGCAGCGGAAATCTGCTCGGTCATCGATCAGGCTGAAGCCCTCAAAGCGGATGTTCTGGTTTTGCCCGAACTGGTGCTCTCGGGATATACGGCAGCAGACCTCTTCTTGCGGGCGCCGCTTCTCGAAGGTGTTCTGACGGCGCTCGAATGCATTAAAGATCATCTGAAGCGGCCTGAATCCGAGGGACTCATCGTTGTCCTTGGAGCGCCGATTCGTGCGGATGGCCGGCTTTTTAACTGCGCCGTTTTCCTGCAAAACGGCCGGGTTTTAGGCATTGTTCCCAAGAGTCACCTGCCCAACTATCAGGAATTTTATGAAGCGCGCTGGTTTTCGCCCGCTTCTGAGGCGGTGAGCTGCACCGCGGAACTCTTGGGCGACACGGTTCCTTTCGGCACAGATCTGATCATCGAGTCAGCATCGGGTTTAGCGATCGCCGCAGAAATTTGTGAAGATCTTTGGGTTGCTCAGCCGCCCGCGGCAGCAGCGGCAGCGGCGGGAGCCAACGTTATCGTTAATCTTTCCGCTTCTAATGAAACGGCAGGCAAGGCGAAATTTCGCCGCGAACTCGTGCGTCTGCAGTCCGCACGGTCCATGTGCGCATACGTTTATGCATCTTCGGGCGAGGGTGAGTCGACAACGGATTTGGTTTTCTCCGGACATTTGCTCGCGGCCGCCGGCGGGCGCATCGCGGCGGAATCCATTTGGCAGACCGGCATGATTTCGGCCGATATCGATCTGGAGCGCATTGAGCTCGAACGCATTCGCTTTCGTTCATTTGCGCAGGGCGTTGAGACAAAGCCCTGCCGCCGCATTCATGCGGCGCCAACGCCCTCGGCACGCTCGGCACTGTGGCCCGCCAAGGTGGATCCGGCACCCTTTATTCCTAAAAACGCTGATCGCCGACGTGAGCGCGCCAGGGAAATTTTGCGCATGCAGTGCGCGGGACTGACGGAGCGATTGCGTAAGACCGGGATTGCCCGCGTTGTAATCGGGGTTTCCGGCGGTCTCGACAGTACGCTGGCGCTCCTCGTCGCGGCAGCGGCTATGGATGATCTCGGACGTCCGCGTTCGGACATCCTCGGCATCTCCATGCCGGGCTTTGGTACTTCATCGGGAACGCGTGCCAGTGCAGAGGCACTGATGCGGGGTCTTGGCATTGAATTCCGCACGATCGATATTCGTCCGGCTTGTCGGCAGCACTTTGCCGATATTGGGCATCCGGAAGATCGCTATGACGTGGTTTTTGAAAATGCTCAGGCGCGGGAACGCACGCAGATTCTCATGGATGTCGCCAATGCTGTGGGCGGACTCGTGCTGGGAACGTCCGATATGAGCGAGCTCGCTCTGGGCTGGGCCACTTTCAACGGCGACCATATGTCCATGTACGCGGTCAACGCCGGCGTGCCGAAGACGCTTGTGCAGTATTTGGTGCGCGTTTTCGGCGAGATGCATCCTGAGCTTGAAGAGGTGCTGGCGGGCGTACTCGCAACGGAGATTAGTCCGGAACTGTTGCCGCCCGATGCCGCCGGACGCATTCAGTCAACTGAAGCTGCGCTCGGCCCCTATGCGCTTCATGACTTCTTCCTCTATCACGTGATGAAGTCGGGCTTTGCCAGAGCCAAAATTGAAACGCTTGCGGCGATTGCCTTTCCAGAGGTTGACAAAGCTTTGCTCAGCAAAACCGCGGCAACTTTCTTCCGTCGGTTCTATGCGCAGCAGTTTAAGCGCAGCAGTATGCCCGACGGCCCCAAGATCGGATCTGTGGCGCTCTCGCCGAGAGGTGATCTGCGGCTGCCTTCGGATCTCGGGCCCATTGAATCCTGAGGCCGCGCCGGATCGGCTTCGTGCGCTCAGCGTTCAACGGTCACATTGGAAAAGAGCACGACGGTTTCGTCTCCCTGAGGTCCCGTCATGGTGAGTTTTTCCAAATAGCTGCCTGCTTCGGCTTGGATGTGCTTGACCACCTGGGCGAGTTCGGGTGATTTGGGATTGGCTGAAATGTGAACTCGTCCTTCTGACTGAGCGGCGCTGACCGCAAAAAGGTCGGAGAGTGCATCGAATCGGCCGCCCATTACGCTCGTCAGCAGCGTGCAGATTCGGCCGACTGCAGGAATTTCAGTGGCAGTGAGTGCCTGCTTCTCGCCGGCGGCTTCCAGAAATACGCCTTCGGGCGTGACCTTCATGAGTGAGGCAAAGGGTGTTTGCGTCTGCCACACGAGGCTCTCACCCTCGAGCGTGAAATGTCCTCGGCTCAGCATGGGTTTGGGAAAGCCCGGCACTGAGCGGCGTTCTTCAAAGGTTCCTTCAACACGCTTGGCAGCCAAGGGGGCGAGGAGCGCTCGTACGTCGGCAGAAAGCGCCCCGTCTTGCAGTGTCTGCGCGGCCGGTGAAATATCTGCGCCCTTCGCGGCATGAACGTATCCGCCCAAGCCAATCGCAAGAACGGCAGGAATAACGGCTCCAGAGGCTATTCGGATAAAGTGAGCGGCTGCTTTCAAGAGAGACTCTCCCAGAAATCGTAATAGTTGGCCCAGTCGAGCGGAGAGGACTTAAGTTCCTCTTCAAGATGCATGGCATAGCGGGCCGCCATGTTTTGGAGGTGCTCTGCGCGAGCTTTGCGCGGAATAGGGCCGCCAGGGGCGAGCTCAAAGAACTTGACGCGGTAGCGTCGTTCTTTTGCCTTCGGGCGCGTGCAGACCATCATGCGAAGCGGCAGGCCAAGCAGGTCGGCGAGCAGTGCGCCGCCCGTAGGAAAGCGGGCAGGGCTGCCAAAGAAAGGGACGGCTTGGGAAGCCTCGGATCCCATCGGCGTTCGGTCGCCTGCCAAAACAATATAAGCGCCTTGGGAAGCACGGTCCGCAAGCTCCATGACGAGCGCGGGCGAGAGCGCAGAGCCGATTTCAAAGAGTTCGACTTGCGGCGGCCGTGCGCCGGCACGTTCGAGGAGCTCATTAAACCGTCTGGCATGCCCGGTATGCTGCAGGATCACAATGGGGTGGCTGCTGTAGGCGGGCGATGCCTGAGAGAGGAGTTCCTGGCACCCAGTGTGCGACGTGAGAATGACGCATCCCGCTTTAGGCGCATCTTTGCGAAAGGGCTCGTCTCCGCTCACCTCGAGCGCTGCCAAATGGTCTTCCCCCGAAAGCGCACAGAATTTTTCAAGAATAGCCAGCGAAAACCGCTCCAGCTGGGCCAATCCGGAACGGGCGGATGGGGCCGATGTGCCGAAATCATTGAGGAGAAAGGGAGCTGCTCGGTCGACTCGCTGCTGATAGTCGCAGACGACTGCCCTCAGACGGGGAGAGGAGAACCAGTAGACGGCATTCACCATCCGCAAAACTATTCTGAAGGGCAGAGCGCCGCAATGGCGGTGAATGAAAAGCAGGATGCGGATGCCGAGTACGCTGGTGCGTTCGGTCAAAGTCGGCCATTCCGGCAGCTTGCTGGAATGAAGAGGCTGCCGGTGCTTTTCTTCGTCATTGGAGAGGTCTGCCGCCCTCGAGGGAGTGAGTCGAGACATCCAGAGTTCAGATTGAGCGGTCCGAGGATCCCGGTCGGTCAACCGCTTCCTGCTCGATTTGGGCCAATGCACGATCCGCGTTTCGTTTGGCAACCGTTGCGGCATGAAAGGCGCGCCGTGCCCGTTCATTTTCTTCGGGCGTCATAGGCGGACGTTTAGGGGCAGCTTTGGCCTGGGGCTTCACGGACGCGGCTGCCGGCTGAGCGGTTTTCGGCGCTTTGGAGGGCGGGACCGTTTTGCCTTTAGGCATGGAGCAGCAGGACTTTCTTGAACTCGACGGACACTCGCATTCAGCCGTCCAGCCGAAGATACGCGACCACAAGATGATCGGCATGCGCGTAGCCATTTGCAGGAAGAGCCGGCTGTGCATCCAGCTGATGCGCATGGTGTCCTTAAACGGCGCATAGTGACTGACGCCGTCTTTGGGGTAGGTGACGGCAACGGGAACATTTTTCACCCGCACGCCAGCCCAAAGGAGGCGCACCAAAATTTCCGGATCAAACTCCATACGGCGTCCGATGCGGGCGTTTTCGCAGATGGCGAGCGCAGAGTCCAGAGGATAGATCCGCAAGCCGCACATTGCATCCCCAAAGGACAAGGAAAGACTGTTGACGGAGCACCAGAAGTTTGTTACCCGTCGGCCCCACTTGCGAGCGGGCGGCGCAGAGGCGTCAAACTGCGGCGTGCCGCAGATCAGGGCGTGCGGGAATTTCTGCGCGAGGCGAATCAAATTCGGCACCGCGCTGAAATCGAGCTGCCCGTCGGCATCAATCTGCAGCACATGCGTGTAGCCCATGCGGACGGCGGCTTTAAAACCGACAATGACGGCAGCGCCTTTGCCCTGATTGAAGGGCTGATGGATCACCTTCACCTGAGGGGCGGCGAGACGATCGCAGAGACTCTTGGTGGGTTCGTGTGAGCCGTCATCAACGACAATGACAGGAAGCGCAAGCTGTCGAAGCGACTGTACGACGGATTCGAGCTTGGCCGGCTGGTCATATACCGGAATAACGGCAACAATTTGAATTTGCGGCCGCTGAGTCGGTGATGCCGTGCAGGGCGACTGGCGGATGCCGGAACGCGCGGCTGCCACAGCAGCTGCGGGAGTGCCGATGCCTGCCGCGCCGACGGGCTTAATTTGAACTTTTTGCGATGCTTGAGCCGGGGACCCCCCGGGCTCGGACTGCAGTTGATCTTCCGTCGATTCGGTCATATTGCTGCGGGCGCAATGCACGGAATCCAGAAGGGACAAGCGATGCGCAGGCTGGTAATGATGTTCGAGACGGGATTTTACGTTTTTATGACGCTTCGGGCTAGGGCAATATGGGTGTTGGAGAGGTTTCCCGAGGAACTTAAGCAACAGATTTCTATTCTTTGCTTTATTGGCGGATGCATACACGAAATAGCTTAAGCGTCAAAGGTATACTTCCAAATTCGTCACCTGCAGCCGCAGATCACCAACTCCATCCCCATCGAGCCGCTAATGGACCATTCGCTGCCTTTGATTTCGACGCTGGTTATCGCTTTTTCACTTGCGCTTGTCTTCGGCTTTATTGCCGAACGTGTCTTCCGATCACCAGCTCTCGTGGGTTATCTGCTCGCGGGCATTGCGGCGGGCAAGTACACGCCCGGCGTCGTTGCGGATGCTGCGCTCGCCTCGCAGCTCTCGGAAATCGGTGTGATGCTGCTGATGTTCGGCGTCGGCCTTCACTTTTCGCTCAAAGATCTTTGGTCTGTCAAAAGTGTTGCGGTGCCGGGCGCTGTTTTGCAGATGACCATTGCCACAGTGCTTGGAGCCTGCTTTGCGCACTGGTTCTTTGATCGGCACTGGGCGGAAGCCATCGTGCTTGGCGTATCGCTTTCGTGCGCTTCGACCGTAGTGCTCCTAAAGGCACTTGACGTGCGCGGCAAACTGACGAGTCCCGACGGACGCATTGCGGTGGGCTGGCTGGTGGTCGAAGATATTGCCACCGTGCTCATCCTCGTGCTGCTGCCGCCCTTTGCCAATCTGATGATGCCGGGGACGCCTGGGGCTTCGACGCGTCTGGCCAATGCCGACATTCTCTGGATGATCGGTCAGACGCTTTTCAACGCCGCGCTTTTTGTGGCCGTCATGCTCGTCGTCGGCCGCCGAGTGCTGCCTTGGGCCATGGGGCAGGTTGCCCGTACGGGGTCGCGCGAACTCTTCACGCTCTTTGTACTGGCCGCAGCGGTCGGCGTCGCCTACGGCGCATCGGAAATCTTCCATGTGAGTTTTGCGCTGGGGGCCTTCTTTGCCGGCATGGTGATGCGTGAAAGCCGCTTTGCGCATCGTGCGGCGACGGAATCGCTGCCGCTGCAGGACGCCTTCTCCGTACTCTTCTTTGTCGGCGTCGGCATGCTCTTTGACTGGCATATCCTGCTCGAGTCCCCGCTTGAGGTTTTAACCGTTCTGCTGATTATTCTCTTCGGCAAATCGATTGGTGCATTCGGTCTCGTTTATTTCATGCGTTATCCGCTCCATACCGCCATGATTGCGGCGGTCGCGCTGGCGCAGATCGGTGAATTCTCCTTCATTTTGATCGGTCAGGCGGTAGAGCTTGGCTTGGCGGATATGTCGACGGTTAATCTCGTTGTGGCCGGCGCCATTCTTTCAATCGCGCTGAATCCAGGACTTTTCTGGGCAGAGCCGCACATCAGCCGCTGGCTGACCTCTCGATTTGCTTGGGCCAGACGCGCAGCAATGCGCCACGCGCCTTATGAATCCCTTCCTGCCGATACGGAGGCCGAAAAGCTTCAGGGACAGGCTGTCGTGGCTGGTTCCGGACCTCTTCTGGATCGCCTTGCGGTGTCCCTCGAAGAAAGCGGTATTCCGGTTGTTGCAGTGAGTTCTGATGAAGCCAACGCCAAAGCGCTCGACGATCGCAAGATCTCTGTCGTTTTGGGGGATCCGAGTACTGAGGAGACATGGATTCACGCGCATTTGCATAACGCCAAGCTGCTGGTGCTGCTCGAATCGGGTGCGGAGTCACTGCGCATTGCCGAGGCCGCTCGACGTGTTTCGCCCAATCTGCCCATTGTGGTGGCCGCTACGTCTCGCGGCATTTGGCCGGAAGTGAAGATGGAGAAGGTGACTTTTCTTTCGACCGTTGAGGCTTCTGCGCGCTTGATTTCCGCTCAGACGGCCGCCGCTATGCGCGCAGATATCACGCTCGGCAATCCGGTTTGCAAGGGAGATGTTGAGGCTGCAGCTGCAGAGGCGGCCCGACAGAGTGAAGCACAGGCACGAGCTGAAGCCGGCCCGGGTGCAGATACGACGGATGAGATGGAAGGCGCGGCTGCTGAAGATGCTGCCGAGGCAGATGCGCAGGAAGAAGCCGCTCAAAAATCAGCTAAGTGGAGTGTTTCGCGTTTCTCCGGATTGAATAAGCTCAAGGGTGTTTTTAAGCGCTCAAAGCCTGCAGCAGGGGATCAGCCGACGGAACCGGCGAAACCTGCGGAAGCTGCTCAGCCCGCCGATGCCGCATCAGCGAATGCTGCTTCAGACACCGTCCCTGAGGTCGATTCGCCGGAGCCGGCGGCGGCTCAAGTGAAGGCAGAAGCTGAAACGCCCAAACCTGCTGACAAATCCTAAGCAGCCTCTCTTTGAAGGCAAGCAATGAAAAAAGACCGCACGGAGGATGACTCTGCTGCGGTCTTTCGCATTTTGGCCAGTCCGATGAGGCTCGCGGCAGCGGGCAAAGGTCGGTATGCCTGAGCTGCGTCTCTTTGGAAACCGCTTGGCCGATTCGATTCAGTTGATGCAAAAAACGATATAGAACAATCAAATTGCATTGAAAAACAAGGAAACATTATTGAGGAAAAGGGCGGAATGCGCAAAAAATGGCTTCGATTCGCTTTAAGCTCAATCTGCTAGTGGAAAAGCCCTAAAAGCCTCGTTAGACGGCCCGAACTCGGGTGATAGGATTTTTGACATGCTTCAAACGGCCTCCTCACCTGCAGGAGGCTCGTCAAGCAGAACGATTTTTTTCTCCGCCCGAGCGTCGGCGGCCGACCCACAGACGGACGGCGGAGCGTATTTACTCTTCGGATGAAGCCAAAATGGAAAAAAAGAACATCGACTGGGCGAAGCTCGGCTTTGCCTATACCCCGACGGACTACCGTTATCAGGATGAGTGGGAAAACGGCGCTTGGGAAGGCGGCAAGCTCATCACTGACAAGCACATCTCGCTGCTGGAGTCCGCCTGCGTCTTCCATTATTCCCAGAGCTGTTTCGAAGGTCTGAAGGCTTATACGACAAAGCAGGGCAAGATCGTCACCTTCCGTCCGGATATGAACGCCGAACGCATGTACAACACGGCCGCCCGTCTGGAAATGCCGAGCTATCCGAAGGAAAAGTTCGTTGAGGCCGTGCTCGAAACCGTCCGCGCGAATGCCGCTTGGGTGCCGCCTTACGGCACGGGCTGCTCGCTCTACATCCGTCCGTTCATGATCGGCTCCGGCCCGCAGATTGGTGTGGCACCGGCCCCGTCCTTCCTTTTCCGCATTTTTGTAATGCCTGTGGGCGCCTACTATAAGGGCGCAGTGAAGCCCCAGAAGCTCGTGGTGTCGGATTGGGACCGTGCGGCCCCGCACGGCACCGGCGACATCAAGGCCGGCCTTAACTACGCCATGAGCTTGCACCCGACGATGGATGCGCACCGCGCCGGCTATGCTGAAAACCTCTATCTGGATCCGCAGACGCGTACTTACGTTGAAGAGGCCGGCGGCGCCAATGTTCTCTTCGTCGATAAGGACGACAACCTGATCGTTCCGAAGAGCACGTCGATTCTGCCGTCCATCACCCGCCGCTCGCTCGTTTATGTTGCCGAACACTACCTCGGTCTGAACGTGATTGAGCGCAAGGTGCGTTTCGACGAAGTCAAGGACATGAAGGAATGCTGCCTCTGCGGCACGGCTGCCGTCATCGCCCCTGTCGGCCTCATTCATACGCATGAAGGCGACATCGTTCTGCCTTCCGGCATGGATAAGATGGGCGAAATCAGCGGTCGTCTGCGTAAGACGCTGACCGGCATTCAGGACGGCGAAATTGAAGCGCCTGAAGGCTGGATCCGCGAAGTCTGCTAATAGAAGCTGCGCTTCATCCGGCTTCTCGAGAACCTTTCTCTGCCCCAAGCAAACCGCTGCGGCGGCAGCTCAGGGCTGAAAGGATTCTCAAAAGGCTCCCTGGCGACACGGTCGTTGGGGAGTTTTTTTCGCTTGGATTCCTTTCTCTCGCCGTCCTCGAATGATCCGCCGGCGCGAAGTGAAAAAGACCTTTAAAGCAGTCGTTCATCCGCCCTGCGGATACCGACTTTTGGGATGAGGAAAATGCCTGAGGAGGTAAGGTAAACCACTCAAAAGCACAACTCCCGATTTCGTATTATTTGTGATGGATCAAATCGAACTCTCCAATCCACGCGCCTGCAAGACGCTTACGCTTCGTCAACTCGAGCATTCTTCAGTAAGAACCCCGAGACACGGCCGCCGACCTCCCCGCTGAGCGCGACCGCGATCTCTACGACAAACCGTCTGCCCTTCGGAAAGCACTTGAGGAACCTTGGCTCTTAAAAGCTTTCGGCTCTCAAAGGCGTCCTCGGAAAACGCCGCTCTCTTTGAAGGCGCAGCACGACGCGGGGCGGTCGATTTAGACGGCCGCATCCCGAGGAAGATGAAACATGACGAATTCCTGCGGCTTGTACCGAAGCGAATTTGAGCACGACGCCTGCGGCGTCGGCTTCATTGCGCACATCAAGGGCCAAAAGAGCCACAGCATCGTGAGTCAGGCGCTCGACGTACTGAAGAATCTGCGGCACCGCGGCGCTGTAGGCGCTGATCCCCTGCAGGGCGACGGTGCGGGCATCTTGATTCAGATACCCGATCAGCTCTATCGCGACGATATGATGAATCAGGGCGTGAAGCTCCCGCCCGCCGGCGAATACGGCGTCGGCATGGTCTTCCTTCCGCAGGAGGCGGCTTCTCGTCATGCCTGCGAAGAGGAAATTGAACGTGCTGTTGCGGCCGAAGGCCAAATGATTCTCGGCTGGCGTGACGTGCCGATTGACCGTTCCATGCCCATGTCGCCCGTCGTTCGCGAAAAAGAGCCGGTCATTCGTCAGGTGTTCATCGGCCACAGCCCGGATGTGCTGGTGACCGACGCGCTCGAGCGCAAGCTCTACATCATCCGCAAGCGCTCCTCCATTGCTATTGCGAATCTGCATCTAAAGCACTGCAAAGAGTTCTATATCTGTTCGTGCTCGGCGCGCACCGTGGTCTATAAGGGACAGCTCTTGGCCACACAGGTCGGCATCTACTACCGTGACCTGCAGGACGCTCGCTGCATTTCCGCTCTGGCGATGATTCACCAGCGCTTTTCAACCAACACTTTCCCGCAGTGGCAGCTCGCTCATCCCTTCCGCTACATCGCTCACAACGGTGAAATCAATACGCTGCGCGGCAACTTCAACTGGATTCTCGCGCGCGAAAAGCACATTTCGTCGCCGGTCCTCGGCGACGATCTCAAAAAGCTCTGGCCGCTCATTTTCCAAGGTCAAAGCGACTCGGCATCCTTTGACAATGCGTTCGAGCTTTTGACCATGGCGGGCTACTCGCTTGCCCAGGCCGCCTTGATGCTGATTCCGGAAGCCTGGGAAAAGAACAAGACCATGAATCCTCGGCTGCGGGCGCTTTACGAATACAACGCTGCCATGATGGAACCCTGGGACGGACCGGCGGCGGTCGCTTTCACCAACGGCCGTCAAATCGGCGCGATTCTCGACCGCAACGGTCTGCGTCCGGCGCGATATCTGGAGACGAAAGACGATTTGGTGATCCTCGCGTCAGAGTCGGGCGCCGCGGTGATCGACGAAAGCCGCATCCGCCGCCGCTGGCGTCTGGAGCCGGGCAAGATTCTCTTGCTCGACCTTGAGCAGGGCCGCATTATCGGCAATGACGAGGTGAAGGGTTCGCTCGCTGCGCAGCATCCCTATCGCGAATGGATCGACAAGATCCGCATCCGTCTCGACGATATTCCGCAGACGCCTGCCTCTGCTCCGCTTTTGCTCGGACGCAATGAACTCATGCGCGTCTTTGGCTTCAGCCGTGAGGACGTGGAACGCATTCTCAAGTCCATGGCCTATCAAGGTCAGGATCCGGTGATGTCCATGGGCAACGATGCGCCGCTTGCCTGCCTGTCCGAGCGTCCGCAGATGCTCTACGACTATTTCCGGCAGCTTTTTGCTCAGGTGACCAATCCGCCGATCGATCCGATCCGTGAAGCGATGGTGACGTCACTCGTGTCGTTCATTGGTCCCCGTCCGGACCTCCTGAACATCATGGCCGTGAACCCGCCCGTTCGTCTCGAAGTGGAGCAGCCCGTGCTCACCGGCGCACAGATGGAACGTATTCGTGCCATCGCGGACTTTACCGACGGGAAGTTCCATTCCAAAGAGATCGACATTACCTATCCGCTTGCGTGGGGACGCGAAGCAATTGAAGCGCGTCTGGCAAGCATTCGCGCCGCAGCGGTCGATGCGGTCCGCAGCGGCATCAACATTCTGATTCTCACGGACAGGAAAGTTTCGCGTGAACGCGTGGCCATTCCGGCGCTTCTCGCCACTTCGGCCGTGCACCAGTGTCTCGTGGAAGAAGGGCTCCGTACGAGTACTGGTCTCGTGGTCGAAACCGGGTCAGCGCGATCCGTTCATGACTTTGCCGTACTCGGCGGCTATGGCGCTGAAGCGGTGCATCCCTATCTCGCGCTCGCGGTGGTGGAGTCGCTCGCCAAGAACGAGGAAGAGCGCGCAAAGTATGTCGACAACTATCTGCACGCCATCATGAAGGGTCTCAATAAGATCATGGCGCGCATGGGCATTTCGACCTACATGTCTTACATCGGCGCACAGATCTTCGAGGCCGTGGGCCTCAAAAAGAGCTTCATCGATCAGTATTTCACCAATACGCCGAGTCCAGTGGAGGGGCTCGATCTCTTTGATGTCGCCGGAGAAGCCGTAACCGTTCATAAGTGCGCTTTTGAAGCCATCGAGCGCAAGGTGATTCCGCTCGCTGCGGGCGGTCAGTACATGTATCGTCAAGGGGGTGAGCACCATCTCTGGACGCCCGACGCGGTCGTGCATCTGCAGCGCGCCGTGCGTGAAGGCAGCTGGGCGGAGTACCAGACCTATGCCGGGCTCATCAACAATCAGGCCCGGGATCTTCTCACCATTCGCGGACTCTTTGAGTTCGTGCCGGGCAAGGCCATACCGCTCGAGTCCGTTGAAAGCGAAGCGTCAATCATTCGCCGTTTCTCCACGGCTGCGATGTCTGTCGGCGCCATTTCCACCGAAGCTCACGTGACGATGGCGGTGGCGATGAACCGTATGAAGGGTGCCAGCAACTCCGGCGAAGGCGGTGAAGACGTTCGACGCAATGCCCCGGTGACGACAGAAACGTCGCTCAGAGCGATTCTCGGCGACGATGTCGAAGTGGATTATCCCCTGCACCCGGGCGACAGCCTGCGCTCCCGCGTTCGGCAGGTTGCTTCAGGGCGTTTCGGCGTCACGACGGACTACCTGGCTCACGGCGACCTTATTCAGATCAAAATGGCTCAGGGTGCGAAGCCCGGTGAAGGCGGGCAGCTCCCGGGCAAGAAAGTGTCGAAATATATCGGCATGCTCCGCCATTCGCTGCCGGGCGTCGGGCTGGTTTCGCCTCCGCCGCACCACGACATCTATTCGATCGAGGATTTGGCTCAGCTCATTCTCGACCTCAAGTACGCCAATCCGCATGCCGGCATCGGCGTCAAGCTGGTTTCTCAGGCCGGCATCGGCACGGTGGCCGCCGGCGTGGCCAAGTGCAAGGCAGACCACATTGTGGTTTCCGGACATGACGGCGGCACCGGCGCGGCTCCGGCGACCTCCATTAAGCACGCCGGCAGCGCGTGGGAAATCGGGCTCGCAGAAGTGGAGCAGACGCTCGTCATGAATAATCTCCGCGGCCGTGTACGGCTGCAGGTGGACGGGCAGATCAAGACCGGCCGAGACGTTGTGATCGGCGCCATGCTCGGCGCTGATGAATTCGGCTTCGGAACGACGCCGCTCGTGGCGATGGGGTGCCTGATGATGCGCAAGTGTCAGAAGAACACCTGCCCGGCCGGCATTGCGACTCAGGATCCGGCGCTTCGCCGGCAGTTCGTGGGACGCCCGGAACATGTGGAGAATTACTTCCATTTTGTTGCTCGGGAAGTGCGCGAAATCATGGCGCAGCTCGGCGTGGCGAAATTTGATGATCTGATCGGTCATGTGGAATACCTTCGCAAGCGTTCGGGACTCGACGGCCTGAAGGCCGCGAAGCTATCGCTCGAAAAGATCCTCTATAAGCTCCCCAATCCGAAGGGCTTCCCGCTGCTCTCGACGGAGCCGCAGGATCATGAGCTCGAGAAGGCCTTTGACCTTCGCTATGCTGCCGAGCTTTCTGAAGCGCTGAAGGCTAAGCGCCCGATGCGGGTGCAGACCCGCGTCGGCAATACCGACCGCGCCGTCGGCACGATGCTTTCGGGCATTGCCGCGCAGGAAGCTCAAGGGGAACTGCCCGACGACTTCGCGCTCTTTGAGCTTGTGGGGACGGCGGGTCAGAGCTTCGGCGCTTTCCTCGGCAAAGGCGTTTCGCTTCGTCTGACGGGCGGCGCCAACGACTACGTCGGCAAGGGGCTCTCCGGCGGCTCGATCGCTGTGAAAAAGAGCCCGTCGTTTGACGGCCGCCCGAACGAGAACGTCATTGCCGGCAATGCTTGTCTCTACGGCGCTACATCCGGCGAGGCATTCATTTCCGGCGTCGTCGGCGAACGCTTTGCTGTGCGCAATTCCGGGGCATCGACGGTTGCAGAAGGGTGCGGCGACCACGGCTGCGAATACATGACGGGCGGCACGGCAGTCATTCTCGGACGAACCGGCCGAAACTTCGCGGCGGGCATGTCGGGAGGCATCGCTTATGTCTGGGATCCCAACGATGAGCTGGCCGAAAAAATGAGTGACGGTGCCTTTGAGCTTTCGCATGTGCTTCCTGCTGCCGAACAGGGCTCCGATGAGCCGCTCCATTACGGTCAGAAGGATGAAGTGCTCTTAAAGCGCCTCGTTGAACGCCATGCTGAACTCACCGGCAGTCCGACGGCGCGTGAGATGCTCGCCGACTGGCCGGCAGCGCTCGGCCGGTTTACGAAGGTGTTCCCGCTCGAATACAAGCATGCTCTTGCGAGCCTCAAGAAGGAGGAGAACTGAAATGGGACTCGATGGAGGCTTTCTCAAATTCACCCGTTTGGAACCGCGCCATGAACCTGTTGAGGAGCGAATTAAGCACTTCAACGAATTCATTGCGATTTATTCCGATACTGAAGGGCGTGAACAGGCGTCCCGCTGCATGGACTGCGGGATCCCTTTCTGTCAGCACCAGTGCCCGCTGCACAACACCATGCCCGATACCCAGCAGTACGTCTCGGACGGCGACTGGGAATCGGCTTGGCGGGTGCTCGATTCCACCAACAGCTTTCCGGAGATTACCGGACGCATCTGCCCCGCACCCTGCGAGGAAGGCTGCACGCTTGGTCTTCACCGCGATGCAGTTTCGATCAAGGCGATCGAAAAGAAAATTGCCGAGGTGGCCTTCAGCCGAGGTTATGTGACGCCGCAGCCGGCAGCTGCCTCAACGGGCTGCTCCGTGGCTGTGGTGGGCTCTGGCCCAGCAGGCCTGGCCGCGGCACAGCAGCTTGCTCGGATGGGGCATGCGGTTACCGTTTACGAAAAGATGGATAAGCCGGGCGGTCTTTTGCGCTACGGCATTCCTGATTTCAAGCTCGGCAAGAAGGTGGTTGACCGCCGACTCGATCAGCTTGTGCGCGAGGGGGTGCGTTTCGTGCTCTCCACCCGCGTCACGGGGACCGACGGAGAAACGCTTGAGCCGGGGGTTCATGATGATGCGGAATCGACCATTTCCATTGCAGCGCTTCAGGCCAAGTACGACGCCGTCGTGTTGGCTTTGGGTGCTGAAGTGCCGCGCGATTTGAAACTCCCCGGGCGCGAGCTCTCCGGGATTCACTTCGCGCTTGACTTCCTGATTGCACAGAATCGGGTGAATTCCGGGGGCGGCGTCAATCCGGTTCAGGTCCGCGGCAAGCATGTTGTGGTGATCGGCGGCGGCGAGACGGCAAGCGACTGCATCGGCACGGCTAACCGACTGGGGGCTGCCTCCGTGACGCAGCTCGACTATCACGCCGAACTGCCGCTCAAGGCCGATCTGATGCGTGAGTGGCCGGACTGGCGCCATATCAAGCGGACTTCTACTTCTCAGGAAGAAGGGTGCACGCGGCTTTTTGCCACCAATACGGTGAGCTTTGAAGGCAAGAATGCCGTGGAGTCCGTGAAGACCGTACAGGTCAAATGGGGACCCGGACGCAAAATCACGCCGATCGAAGGCACCGAAAGCGAGGTCAAGGCTGACGTTGTGCTGATTGCGATGGGCTACGCGCATCCTTCGCATGCCATTGTGAAGGCGTTGGGACTGGCTACCGATAAACGCGGCTCCATTGCAGCGCCGGTAGACGGTCCTGAAGCATGGCGCACGGCTGCCGAAGGCATCTTTGCGGCGGGCGACGGCCGGTTCGGTCAGTCGCTTGTCGTCAACGCTCTGGCCGAAGGGCGTGAGTGCGCAGCGGCGGTTGACAAGTGGCTTCGCGACAAGCAGTCGGAGGCTGCGCCGCTCTGGCGTGAATAATGCGCTGATTTGAAATCTGATAGAGCCGTCAGTATTCGGGCGGCCGCCTTTTTCGGGCGGCCGCCCGAAGTTTTAAGGGCTCCGCAGAGCGCTTCACGTGCGAGAATGGGTCCTCAACTTATCGAGGACGACCTCGATCCGGCTGCGCCGCAATAAGGGGCAGTCTGGGAACTCTTGCCCGGGACGGCCCGGAGCTTCATTCTTTTTCAGGAAGGAGGCCTCTGTGGCCTGGATTTACTTAATTGCGGCAGGCATTCTTGAAACGCTTTGGGCCGTTGCCATGAAGGCTTCAAATGGTTTCACGCTGCTGATTCCGTCCCTTATCACTGTGCTCGCGATGATTGGCTCAGTCGCGCTCCTTGCGCTTGCCATGAGGACGCTGCCGCTCGGCACGGCATATGTCGTCTGGACGGGGATCGGCGCTGTCGGTGCGTTTGCGGCGGGCGTCGTTATGTTCGGCGAATCACTCTCACTCATGCGGGTGACTGCAGCAGGCTTCATTGTTGTCGGATTGATCATGATGAAGGCCTCGGCCTGAGCTGTGTCAATATAAGTCGTACTAATATGAATACCATCGTGACGACTTACAACAATTAAAGGTTTCAGACGGTAAACTTTTAAAAGTGCCTCATCCGTAAACTGATGCTATGTTGTATCTGACATATGTCAGTGGAAAATGAGCAAAATATTTTCTTATAGCGGTCTCCGTGCAATTATGACGAATAGTAATAATTTAGAAGAACAAAAAGATATTTATGGGAACTCGAATGATCAGGTTGCCAGTGTATTTGGATTTATCAGAGAGCTCGCGAAGATTAAAAATAAGAAAATATTTCACGTTAAAGATGTCGAAAAGAAAATCTGGATTGATAAAATTAAACAAGATCAATTGCCAGGAATTCGCTTTGGGGATGGCCATCAAACATGGGTGATGCAGGTCGCCAATTTGCCAATTCCAGGTTGCCCGCTGCCTTCAAAAGAGATAGCTGCATGGTTGAAGGAACCAAATTATGATGATCCAGATTGGGATCCAAATACGGCTATAATTCCCTTCAAAAAAATAGCTTCAAATGTTTTATTTTCGAGTAATGAACCTAATCAAACTGAATTTATCACAATTCAGTTTGAAGATGATGACGATCGAGTGAAGCAATTTCATCATTGGTTAGGTGTCAGAGAGTCTTGGAAGATTAATTTGGCCAAGACGAAAAAAACTCGCGAATGGTACCTCCGGTTTAATGAAATTCTTCAAGAAGTTGAAAATTCCAATTTAAGAAAGGAAATTGTTCTTGGTAATTTCATCTTCTCCTCAAGAGAAGATGAAGGCTTGCCGGCGCCCGTGTTATATCCGTTAGTAACAAGGCGATTAACAATTGAATTGGGTGTCGATCAATACAATCGCAGTATTATTGAATTGAAGCCTGATGAAGAAGAAGGAATTTTTAATGATAGTTTATTGACTTATTTTGCTGAAGTCGGTTTTAATCCTAAAGCAAAAGAGGGGCTGAGAGAAGCTGTTATTGATGCAGCTGGAGATCTTATCAATGGTGATGACTATGAGGATCTTTTTCGTAATTTTATATTGAAACTTCACCCTCGAGCGAATTGGTTAGGCAAGAGCACATCTCCTTCGCCTGATTTTCCAACTGAAGCGGATTTTTTGCTATATGAATATCCAATCCTGATGCTTCGAGACCGTATTTTGGGTTTGGATACAGCAATTGACCGCATCAGAAAAACAATTGCTATTTCTGGGAAAGTTCCCAACCATTTACAAAACGTGATTTGTGAATGTAAAAAAAATCAAAAATATACGGATCACGGAGAGGAAACATATGAACAGCGTCTTGCTGCTACGGCAGGTGAGGACCCGGACATTTTACTAGCGAAAGCTGCGAACAAAGAACAGCTGATGATTGCTCGCCGTATCCGTGAAGCTGGGTCTGTCGTTGTGCAGGGCCCGCCGGGGACGGGTAAGACACATACTATTGCTAATCTGATAGGTCATTTTCTATCAGAAGGTAAACGTATTTTGGTCACAAGCCAAAAGACAAAAGCGCTGTCTGTACTCAAGGACAAACTTCCTATAAGTTTTCGAGATCTCTGTGTCTCACGTGTTTCTGAAAATCAAAAAGAAATTTTAGATACTGCCTCGCGTTTTTCTGAACGGATTGAAAGCCTAAATTCTCGAGACGAACAGCGACTTATTGAGACGTTGACGGCTGAACGCTTAAACTTGCTTAATGACTTGGTTGAAGTTCGTGATGCCATTTTTTCTCAACTTAATCAGGAGATTGGATCCATTTCTTTTGATGGAGAAAGTTTAAGTCTTAAGGCAGTTGCGAAAAAACTGCATGAACAGGATAGATTGCTCGCACTTATACCGGGCAGAACAATTGATGTGCCGTCGTTTCCATTATCAGAAGAAGAATATGAGCTGCTGACAAAATGGCGAGGTTCACAGAAAGATGATGATATTGAATCATTAAATCAGGAAATTCCGGCCTTAGATAGATTGATGCCGGTTGCCAACTTTGATGCTGCAATTACTGAACTTAAAAATATTGAATCTTTTGAGAAGCCTGATGTAATTTCCAAAGTTATAAAGCGTACTGATATAAAAGGGTTAAATACAACTACACTTCAGATGACCAAGGGATTGCCGAACTTTAGTTTTCCAACGAAGAACGGAAATAAAATAGTGGAAGTGTGGAACGGCGTAAAAGATGTATTTACTATCTTTGATGATGCTTTGAAATATCCCATGATCAACCTAGCATTTATTGCTGGTTTTGGAGATAAGGTTAAGGCTTTATCTTTTGAGAAATTATTGAACTCGATGGTTGCTGCTAAGGAGTCAGAGCGACTTTAATAAAGAAGTTGAGTTGGATTATGAAGTAAATTTTGCTAACGATTGCCTGAAAGATCAGAATTGGATTGAGTCTTTTATAAAATTTAGAAATGCGGCTCCTAATGGTCAGCCAAGTTGGTTATGGAAGCTGAGTAATGGGTCTATTTGCAAAAAAATTGAACAGGTGACCGTCAATGGAAAAACCCCAAATACAACGGAGGCCGTTAATGCCGTTAAGCTGCGAATTGAAATGTTTCAAACTCGCCAGAGTTTTAACCGTCTATGGAACCGTTTACTAAATGATTCAGACGTTAATGAATTGAGCGCAGAGGATCTGGATAACACTTTTGAAGTTATTTATCGTAAATATTTCGTTAGATTGCAGAATGCCTTAACTTTAAAAAGGGGAGTTGTGGACCCATTAATCAAATCTTGGCGAGAGATGGGGGTGAATGTTGATTCTCTCTTTAATCCTGCGCAAGATTCGAGTGAAAAAGAGCAGATTGAATTTTTCCGTAAAAGGTTTCTTCCGGCATCAAAGGCCGCGATGGAGATTGTTGGTCGTGAAACAAGACGATTTGAAATTGATCTGCTGCTCAATAATTACCAAAATTATTTAGAGTCATTTGGAACAACTGCTGTTGGAATGGATTTATGGCTTGCTGTCGGCGAACGAAGCGAAAAGTATAAAGATGCATATGAAAATATTGAGAGACTTAATGAAATAAGACCAGTCTATGAAAGGTGGCGAGTTGTTTTTAATAAACTCGCTTCTGCAGCTCCAATTTTTGCAGAGAGATTAAAGTCAGCAAAGGCTATTTCTGAGAGCGAGCATCCTATTTATTCAGAATTATCCAAAGCATGGCGTATAAAACAACTGGAGCAAATATTTAATTCAAAAACATCAACGAATCTTAAATCTTTACAACGAAAGGCCGCAGATCTTTCTAGAAAATATAGATCGCAAACTGAGAAACTGGCTGCAGCCAAGGCTTGGCTTGCTGCATCAAGACGGCAGGAATCCGAGCCCACAATGTTGGCCTCTCTAAAGCGCGCTGCACAGGCTATGAAGAGAGTCGGCAAGGGCACTGGGAAGATGGCCGCAGTTCATTTACAGAATGCACAAAAAGAACTAAAAGTAGGCAGCGGGATCGTACCTGTCTGGATTATGACGATTGATCAAGCTTTAACCTCTTTCGTCGATGTTCAATCCCGGTTTGATCTGCTGATAGTTGATGAGGCTAGTCAAGCTGATCTCACCGCTTTGCCGCTTTTATATCTTGCAGAAAACGCAATTATTGTTGGTGACGATAAACAGGTTAGTCCAGTTTCCATCGGTACCAAAACTGAAGCAGTAGATGCATTGCGTCGATCGTGGCTGACAGGTCGTGTACCACATGCAGAGTCCTATGAATATGACATGTCGTTATATGACATGGTGATACCTACCATGAGGATGGTTCGTCTCTCAGAACATTTTCGCTGTGTCCCAAGCATTATTGAATTCAGCAATAGACTGTGTTATGAACGAAAAATCCAACCGCTGCGTCATGATGACGACACAACGGTGCACCCTCCGTTTGTCATCGAGCGGGTTCCTGGCATTCGTCGCGAGAACGATGAAAACCATGAAGAGGCCCATGCAATTGCGTCCCTCATGAAGGCCTGTATAGATCAGCCTGAATATAAGGGGAAAACCTTTGGCGTAATTGTTATGCGGAGTAAATCTTCCCAAGTGCGCCTTATTCAGAATGTAATTGCCCAGACTTTTAGTGCGGATGTTATTAAAGACAGGCATATTCTTTGCGGTCTTTCTGCCGAATTTCAAGGTGATGAACGAGACGTGATTTTCTTATCCTTTGTCGATAGCGGCGATGTAGAAGGAAAATTACTCAAGAAAGAAGGAGATCGACAAGAGATTATGACCAAACGGTATAATGTTGCGGTCTCTCGTGCCCGCGATCAAGTTTGGCTTATCCACTCCTTCGATTGGAAGACTCAGTTAAACTTTGAAGATTTACGCCGAAAACTTTTTGAACATGCCGATAAAGTTTTGTCTGGAGCGGCATTAGAAGAGGAAATTCGTGCAGCTGCTGATCCTAATTCTCAGTTCTTTGAAGTACCAGTAGCCAAACATCTCAAACAACTTGGTTACCGGATTCGGCAACAGGAGCCTGTTGGTAATTTTCGCATTGATATAGCTGTTTTTGGTACAGGCTATAAACGTGTCGCTCTCGAATGCGATGGTGATCGCTATCATTCAGGTGCGCAAAAAATTGAAGAGGATATGCGTCGCCAGACCGTATTGGAACGTATTGGTTGGTCCTTCATCCGTTTGCGTGGCTCAGAGTATTTCCGAGATCCTGAAAAAGCGATGAATCGAGTGGTGCGCGAACTCGAGGAACTGGGCATATACCCGGATAAAAAGACAGAAGAAGACCGTCAGGATAATGGCGATCAACTGCTCTGCAGAGTCAGACAGGCAGCAGGACCTGTAACAAGAGGTTCTGTTGATGTTATGACGCTGGAGGTCAATGGCGCATTTGAAACAAACGGCGATCCACAAGAGGGAATAGAAAATAATGCCCCGTCATTATTCAATGCTGAAATAAATGATTTGGATAGAGCATCTGCTTCTGATGTCTCGGCAGAAATTAAAGCGTCGGGTTGTGATGACATTTTAAATGTTGATAATTTTGATTCTTTGGACAAAATTGAAAATAAAACATCATCCTTGAAGAATGATGAATCGGTGAGTATTGACAAGAATTTGTCGGATGGAGTCTCTTATATCCAAAAATTGCGAAGCCTTGGCTGGACACATAGGCAAATTGCTGACGTAGTAGGTATTTCAACGGGTTATGTGAGTCAAATTGCTAACGGAATCACAAAACCCACGTCAGCAGTTGAAGCTAAACTTCGGAAACTTTTCGAAAAGGGTTCGCCATTTGAAGTGGTTACGCCGTCAATACAAGATGTAAGTAAAACTGAAAAAATAAATGAGGCCCCCTCTGTTTTGATCAATAAATCTACCAATTCATCTCATAAATTTCGTGAAGAAAATTATATGAACGCAGTTAATGAATTGCGGAATCTGGCTGAAACAAAAGGATGGCCTGTCGTTGATCTTGTTAAAACTAATAATCTCTTTGCTGTAATTGCAGGTGAATACGAGGGAAGGGAAATGCAGAGGTTGATCAGGACTAAATGGGGTGTTCAGCCTGTTTTCCTGCCTGGCGGTAATTATTTGACCTACAATACTTCCGCATGGGTTCTTTATCGTCCCCGTTTCTGAAGATATTTTTGGATAAAGACAAGGTGAATATCTTATAAGCTAATGGGCGATTTAAATATAATCTTTTGAAATGGTATTTCACGATCCTTTGATCATTATGATCCTATAGTTGGTTCGATCAAAGGATCGTTGATCAGTCGCCGTGTTGTGCTTAGAAGATGATGTTTCCCTGATTGTTTTCATCGCATGACGACCAACTGTGCCCTGCCGCACCTTTATAATCCCGCGCAAAATGCTCGTTCGGCTATCTGTATGCGGCCGAGTCAGCGGGTAAAAAAGTTGATCCCTCTCTTCAAATAGGAACTGAGTCATGGCGTCCATTGCCGGCATCGTCTTCAACCTCGAAGGGCCTCGCGCACTTTCGGATTTTCGTGAGGAGCGGCTGCTTCGCGCTCTCGAGAAGGTCAACAGCGCCGTTGAAGCGGTATCGAGCCGCTTCATTCATTTTGTGCATGCTGAGAAGGAGCTTGATGCGGCATCGGTTGACCGCCTGCAGGCACTTCTCAACTACGGTCCCACGCCGTCCAAGGTTCTTGAAAATACGTTTGACGTGCTGGTCGTTCCCCGCCTCGGCACGATCTCGCCCTGGGCTTCGAAGGCAACGGATATCGTCGGCAACTGCGGCGTCGCCGGCGTGCTCCGCGTTGAACGCGGCACGCTCTTTTCCGTGCAGATGAAAGCGGGCACGGTGCTTTCGGAAGATGAGAAGCGTGCACTTGCCGCGCTGCTTCACGACCGCATGACGGAATCCGCGGTGCCGCCGGATTTTCCTGTTCAGAACCTCTTTGTAGATCTGCAGGGTCGTCCGATGGAAACGGTGCCGCTTTTGGCTCAGGGCCGTAAGGCGCTTGAAGAAGCCAATGCGGACATGGGTCTTGCGCTTTCCGACGATGAAATCGCCTACTTGGCAGACGCCTTCGAAAAACTTCAGCGTGATCCGACTGACGTTGAACTGATGATGTTTGCGCAGGCTAATTCGGAACACTGCCGCCATAAGATCTTCAACGCCGAATGGACGATTGACGGAGAAAAGAAGGCTGAAACGCTTTTCGGCATGATTCGTGCAACGCACAAGGCCGCTCCGCAGTTCACCATTACAGCCTATGCCGATAATGCGGCAATCTTTGAAGGCCGTGACGTTGAGCGCCTCTATCCGCGCCCGAGCGATGCGGATCCTTTCGGCTCTACCTTTGAAATGAAGACCGAGCGTACGCATACGGTCTTTAAAGTTGAAACGCATAACCATCCGACCGCCATTTCTCCGTTCCCCGGCGCTTCTACCGGCTCGGGCGGCGAAATCCGAGACGAAGGTGCGACCGGCCGCGGCGCACGTCCGAAAGCGGGTCTCACGGGCTTTACGACTTCGGCGCTCCGTCTGAGCGAAGCCCCGCACAAGTGGGAAGACGATTCCGACTGCTCCGCGGGCGTCGAAAACGCGCAGCCCTACGGCGCGCCCGGCCGCATTGCTACGCCGCTCTCCATCATGACTGAAGGTCCCTTGGGGGGCGCGGCATTCAACAACGAATTCGGCCGTCCGAATCTGCTCGGTTACTTCCGTACTTTTGAAGCCAATGTGGGCGGCGTGCGTTACGGCTACCACAAGCCCATCATGCTCGCGGGCGGCATCGGCAACATCCGCGATGATCAGACGAAGAAGCTGACGCCTCCGGCGGGCAGCCTGCTGATCGTCCTCGGCGGCCCGGGCATGCGCATCGGTTTGGGTGGCGGCGCTGCAAGCTCTATGAATACGGGCGCAAACTCCGAAGCACTTGACTTTGACAGCGTGCAGCGCGGCAATCCGGAAATGGAACGTCGTGCTCAGGAAGTGATCGACCGCTGCTGGTCGATGGGCGAAGCCAACCCAATCCTGGCTATCCATGACGTCGGCGCTGGCGGCCTTTCCAACGCAATGCCTGAGCTCGCCGATCTCTCGGGCAAGGGCGCGCAGTTTGACCTCTCGAAGGTTCCGGTTGAAGAAACCGGCATGTCGCCCTTGGAAATCTGGTGCAACGAATCGCAGGAACGCTATGTAATTGCGCTCGATCCCGCCGGACTCGACAAGTTTGACGCCTTCTGCCGCCGTGAACGCTGCCCCTATGCGGTGATCGGTCACATTACGGAAAAGAGCGACCTCAAGGTGGAGCGCCCCGGCGAAGACGACGCCGTGAATATGCCGATGGAGGTTCTCCTCGGCAAGGCACCCCGTATGCACCGCAACGTCAAGCACGAAGACAAGGTGCTCACGGCCTTTGCCGAAGAAGGCATTGAGCTCGAGGCTGCGGCGTACGATGTGATGCGCCATCCGACGGTGGGTTCGAAGTCCTTCCTTATTACGATCGGCGACCGGTCGGTAGGCGGCCTGACCGCACGCGACCAGATGGTCGGCCCCTGGCAGGTTCCGGTTGCCGACTGTGCCGTTACGACGCTTGGATTTACGACTCAGCGCGGTGAAGCCATGGCCGTCGGCGAACGTACGCCCTTGGCGGTGATCAATTCCGCTGCCGCGAGCCGCATGGCGATTGGTGAAGCCGTCACGAACATTGCCGCGGCCGATATCGAACTCGCCCGCGTGAAGCTTTCGGCTAACTGGATGGCCGCCTGCGGCGCCCCCGGTGAAGATGCGCGTCTCTTTGACGCCGTGAAGGCCGCCAGTGAATTCTGCATCGGCTTAGGCATTTCGATTCCGGTCGGCAAGGATTCACTCTCCATGCGCACGAGTTGGACAGATGCCGGCGAAAAGAAGACGGTTACCTCTCCGGTGTCGCTCATCGTTTCGGCTGCCGCTCCGGTGACGAATGCGATGCTTACGCTCACCCCTGAAATCAAAAAGACGCCTGTTCTTGAAGACAGCATGCTTGTTTTGGTGGATTTGGGCCTGGGCAAAAACCGCATGGGCGGCTCCATCCTCGCTCAGACGACGCAGCGCTTCGGCGATACGGCCCCCGACTGCGAAGATCCGACGCTGCTCGGCCGCTTTGTCACGTCGCTGCGCAAGCTCGAGCTTTCGGGCTGCGTGATGAGCTATCACGATCGTGCTGACGGCGGTCTCTTTGCTGCGGCGGCGGAAATGCAGTTTGCTTCCCGCATCGGCATCCGCCTCACGCTCGACTCTCTCCTAGAAGCTCACGGCGCAACGGTTCTCAATACGCTCTTTAACGAAGAGCTCGGCGCCTTGATTCAGGTTCCGAGCGACCGCGTGAAGGAAGTGGTGGCTGAAATGCGTGCGGCCGGTCTTGCCGACTGCTGCCACTTTGTGGGTGAATTTATCAAGAGCGACGCGCTTGAAATCTGCGCCAACGGTGAGACGCTTGCGGTCTTCCCGCGCGAGAAGCTCCAGTCCGCCTGGAGCGAAGCTTCGCATCTTATTGCCCGCGGCCGCGACAATCCGGCCTGCGCAGATGAAGAGTTCGAGGGCATCTCGGCCGAGCGCGCCACGAATCTCATTGCCAAGACGACGTTCAATGTCGATGAAGACATCGCCGCGCCCTTTATTGCGTCCGGCGTTCGTCCGAAGATTGCCATCCTGCGTGAAGAAGGCGTGAACTCACAGAACGAAATGGCTGCGGCCTTCCTGCGTGCCGGATTCGAACCCTGGGATGTTCATATGACCGATCTCCTCTCGGGGCGTCTGGATCTTTCGGGTTTCAAGGGACTGGCAGCCTGCGGCGGCTTCTCTTACGGCGACGTTCTCGGCGCCGGCGGCGGCTGGGCGGCGACGATCCTCAACAATGATCGTCTTTCGGCCATGTTCCGCACCTTCTTTGAGCGCGGCGACACGTTTGGTCTTGGCGTGTGCAACGGCTGCCAGATGATGAGCCGTCTGCGTTCGCTTATCCCGGGGGCTTCACACTGGCCGCAGTTCCTGCGCAATCGTTCCGAACAGTTTGAAGCACGCCTCATTTCGGTTGAAATTCTCGAGTCCCCCTCGATTCTTTTCGCCGGAATGGCCGGTTCTGTGATGCCGATCGTCAATAGCCACGGCGAGGGACGCGTCGAATTCCTCAAGCCCGAAGATGCGGTGCTTTCGCACGCCGCAGCCCGATTTGTTGACGGCAATGGACAGCCTGCGGTTTATTATCCGCAGAACCCGAATGGTTCCGAAGGCGGCCTCACGGCGTTCACGACCGATGACGGGCGCTTTACGATCATGATGCCTCATCCGGAACGCAGCCACCGTGCTGTTCAGCTCTCGTGGCATCCGGCTCAATGGTCAGAAGCCTCCGGGTGGATGCGCATGTTCCGCAACGCCCGCCTGTGGGTCGGCTGATCAGCTGAGTGCATGCCGGCCGACATCTTGAGCGTCCGGTATGCTTAAATGAATGAAGCCGCGGGAGGCCGCATCGCCTTGCGCGGCTTCAGCATTTTTATGCTGCAGGCTGCTCGAACTGTCTGCAGTCCTTCAAAATCCGCACCTTCTCCCGTTAAGATACGCGCGCCGGCATCTCATTGTCCGCCGCCATTTCATTTCAGGATCTTTCGTCATGCAGAAGCTTGCCATTGCCGTGAGCAACAACGTGTCCTTCCAAAACTTCCCGAAGGATCGGGTCGTCGTGAAGCTTTCCGAAGCAGAAATGACAGAGACGAGCGTGGTGCTCATGTCAGTAGAGGACGCCGAAGTAGGCGAACTCGACCGCATTGAGGCTTACGGCTTCGGCATTCCGATTTTCATTTTGGTCGAACGAGGCCGCTACGTGCCCGACGAGCTGATCGGACGCTGCATGGGCGTCGTCAACGACGATCCGGTCGAAGAGGCTTATTTCGTCCGACAGCTTGTGGATGCGGCGACGAGTTATGAGGAAAAGATTCTGCCGCCGTTCTTTCGCAGTCTTCGCCGCTACGTCAGCACAGCCAACGAGCAGTTCGACTGCCCGGGGCACCAAGGCGGCGCGTTCTTCCGCCGTCATCCGGCCGGGCGTGAATTCACCAACTTTTTCGGTGAAACCATCTTCCGTGCCGATCTGTGCAATGCGGACGTGGACATGGGGGACCTGCTGATTCATGAGGGGGCCGCGGCTGAGGCCGAAAAGCACGCAGCCAAGGTGTTCAATGCCGACAAGACGTACTTTGTGCTGAACGGTACGTCTACTTCGAACAAAGTGGTGCTTTCTTCGCTCCTCACCCCGGGCGATTTGGTGCTCTTTGACCGCAACAACCACAAATCCTGTCATCAGGGGGCGCTGGTGCTTGCCGGTGCGCGTCCGGTGTATCTGGAAACATCGCGCAATCCGTATGGGTTTATCGGCGGCATTGATGATGCGTGCTTTGACGAGGCGGAGCTGCGCCGCCGCGTGGCTGAGATTGCGCCCGAAAAGGCCGATGCGCCGAGACCCTTCCGCTGCGCTGTGATTCAGCTTGGCACCTATGACGGCACCATCTATAACGCCCGTCAGGTGGTGGACCGCATCGGAGGCTTGTGCGACTACATTCTCTTTGACTCTGCCTGGGTCGGTTACGAGCAGTTCATTCCGATGATGAAGGATTGCTCGCCGCTCCTCCTTGAGCTCGGACCTGACGATCCGGGCATTTTCGTCACCCAGTCCGTGCATAAGCAGCAGGCGGGTTTTTCACAGACTTCGCAGATTCACAAAAAGGATGCTCATGTGAAAGGGCAGGCGCGGTATGTGACGCATAAGCAGGTGAACAACGCCTTTATGCTTCATGCGTCAACCTCTCCCTTCTATCCGCTTTTTGCCTCGATTGACATCAATGCCAAGATGCATTCGGGCGTCTCGGGACGCCGGATTTGGGCGGAATGCGTGAAGATCGGCATTGAGGCGCGCAAGCAGTTGAAGCGCACCTGCCGCTACATTCAGCCTTTTGTGCCGCCGGTCGTGATCGGCCGTCCGTGGGAGAGCTATCCCACTGAGGAAATCGCACGCGACCTGAGGTTCTTTAAATTCGAACCGGGGGCGAAATGGCATGCCTTTGAAGGATACGGCTCCAACCAGTACTTTGTGGATCCGTGCAAATTCCTCTTAACGACGCCGGGCATTGATACCGAAACCGGCGAGTACGAGGACTTCGGGGTGCCTGCGACGATTCTGGCCAACTACCTTCGTGCGCACGGCGTTGTGCCCGAGAAGTGTGACCTCAATTCGATTCTCTTCCTGCTGACGCCGTCGCAGACGACAGCCAAGATCTCGTCCCTGACAACGCAGATTGCCCGGTTTGAGCGTCTGCTCGACGCCAATGCGCCGATGAAGGAGGTGATTCCGCAGGTTTACCGCGACTGGGAAGAGCGCTACGAGGGTTACCGCATTCGCGAGCTTTGTCAGGAAATGCACGATTTCTCCCGCGAATTCAATATCAAGGATCTGCAGAAAGCGATGTTCCGCCGGGAGCATTTTCCCAAGGCTGTCATGTCTGCTCAGCAGGCGAACTTTGAATTTATGCGCGGCAATGCCGAGTACATTCCGCTCTCTGAAGCTGAAGGGCGCATCGCCCTGGAAGGTGCGCTGCCGTATCCGCCGGGTGTCATCTGCTGTGTGCCGGGTGAAATCTGGGGCGGCGCGGTGAAGGCGTATTTCGAAGCGCTCGCCGTCGGCGTCAATCGGTTCCCGGGATTCGCTCCAGAGCTTCAGGGCGTCTACTTGGAAACCAATGAGGACGGTGAAAAGCGGATTTGGGTGAATGTCCTCAAAGAGAGCCGCCGCAGGGAGCTGGAGGCTGCCGGCCTGATCCGCAGCTAAACGGCAGAAATCCGCTGTTCATGAGACCGCGGATTTTTTTAACCCTTGACAAGACGAAACGAACCCTATATAGTTCGCTCCCTGCCTCGAACGAGAGGCAGAAAGTTAAGAAACATTGAGATGCATTCAAACGAATCGTTGAAATGTCCTTGACAAGAAGAAAAAGTTCAGATAAACTTTTTCTTCTGCGCTGACTAAGGTCAGCAAAGTTCTTTAAAAATCAGATTCAACGAACCGATAAGTGTGAACGTCGGAAACTTGAGGAGTCCTCGAAAGAGGCGCCGGATTTCACGATCCGGAGACTCAAAAATTTTACGAAGTTTGCACTTCTCGAAAGCCGAAAGAAGAGATCAAATCAAATCTTTCAATTCCGGCGAAGAGCGAACAAACAGTGATTGAACTAAAGAGTTTGATCCTGGCTCAGATTGAACGCTGGCGGCATGCTTTACACATGCAAGTCGAACGGCAGCGCGGGGAGCTTGCTCCCTGGCGGCGAGTGGCGCACGGGTGAGTAATACATCGGAACGTGTCTTCTAGTGGGGGATAACTGCCCGAAAGGGCAGCTAATACCGCATGAGACCTGAGGGTGAAAGCGGGGGATCGCAAGACCTCGCGCTGGAAGAGCGGCCGATGTCCGATTAGCTAGTTGGTGAGGTAAAGGCTCACCAAGGCGACGATCGGTAGCTGGTCTGAGAGGACGACCAGCCACACTGGGACTGAGACACGGCCCAGACTCCTACGGGAGGCAGCAGTGGGGAATTTTGGACAATGGGGGCAACCCTGATCCAGCCATGCCGCGTGCAGGATGAAGGTCTTCGGATTGTAAACTGCTTTTGTCAGGGACGAAAAGGGATGCGATAACACCGTATTCCGCTGACGGTACCTGAAGAATAAGCACCGGCTAACTACGTGCCAGCAGCCGCGGTAATACGTAGGGTGCAAGCGTTAATCGGAATTACTGGGCGTAAAGCGTGCGCAGGCGGTTCTGTAAGATAGATGTGAAATCCCCGGGCTCAACCTGGGAATTGCATATATGACTGCAGGACTTGAGTTTGTCAGAGGAGGGTGGAATTCCACGTGTAGCAGTGAAATGCGTAGATATGTGGAAGAACACCGATGGCGAAGGCAGCCCTCTGGGACATGACTGACGCTCATGCACGAAAGCGTGGGGAGCAAACAGGATTAGATACCCTGGTAGTCCACGCCCTAAACGATGTCTACTAGTTGTTGGGGACGATAGTCCTTGGTAACGCAGCTAACGCGTGAAGTAGACCGCCTGGGGAGTACGGTCGCAAGATTAAAACTCAAAGGAATTGACGGGGACCCGCACAAGCGGTGGATGATGTGGATTAATTCGATGCAACGCGAAAAACCTTACCTAGCCTTGACATGCCAGGAAGGCCTGAGAGATCAGGCCGTGCCCGCAAGGGAATCTGGACACAGGTGCTGCATGGCTGTCGTCAGCTCGTGTCGTGAGATGTTGGGTTAAGTCCCGCAACGAGCGCAACCC